>OKVH01000316.1_pt1 | contig 28835 bp, 49 predicted proteins | sample 1604791 | NCBI WGS metagenome assembly OKVH01 (sample SAMN01760919, study PRJEB22395) | human gut metagenome | reverse complement strand
GTCCAAAACAGCTCCCTGCACTTCGGGGCCTTCATTGACGGAAAGCTCCACGGAGTTATGAGTTATGGGCCCTCGCTCGACAAGCGGAAGATACAGGGACTCGTGGAAGGTACTCCTTGGAACGGGTTCCTCGAGCTAAACCGCATGGCGTTCGACGACAAACTGCCGAGGAATAGCGAAAGCCGCTGTATCGCCATGAGCATTCGCATGATTCGCAAGCGGGCACCTCATGTAAAGTGGATTATCAGCTTCGCAGACGGATGTTCGTGCGGTGATGGAACCATATATCGCGCTTCAGGTTTCGTGCTTACCTGAATCAAGAAGAACTCTAGTATCGCCGTTATGCCAGATGGATCTAAGATACACAAGATGACGCTGGAGAACTCGCCGCTCAAGCCACTACCTCAGTTCGGAGGCCGCAGCTACTTCGACATAACGGGGGGGCGGGACTCATTCAAGAAGTTCTTGGAAGTGACCGGCGGGAAGGTTCAACCTGGCTACCAACTCCGCTATATCAGGTTTCTCTACCACGGATGGGAGGAGAAACTTCGAGTTCCGGTAATCCCATTCAGCGCGATAGACGAGTCCGGCGCCGGAATGTACAAAGGCGAGCATATCTCTATGGAGTCGCGCCATCATGCGTGATACAATGCAGACGCGGTTATAGCTCAGAGGAAGAGCGCCGGGGCACCACCCCGGAGGCGGCGGTTCGAGTCCGACCTGATCGCTCCAATCGAAACGTCAAGCCGTCACGAAAGTGACGGTTTTTTTGTTGCCCTTCACTTATAGTTGTGCTTCGGAAGTGGCGACGGAAGGCCGATGCTCGATGAGAGTGTCGGCCTTTTGCTTTATAATGCACTCAGCCAGCGCGGGGCTTCACCTGCGCACCCGTCCGGCTCGGGAAGGCCGAGCTTAATCATGACTTTAGAAGGGTGAGGACATTGAAGAACATCGAGGAGATTCTGAAGGAGAACGGAATCGATGGCGATCAGGTCAAGGCTATCGCCAAGGCCGTCGGCGAGAACTACAAGACCGTCGCCGAGGTCGAGCAGAAGGCTAAGAAGCTCGCCGAGACTCAGACCGCGCTCGAGACGGCCAACAAGGCGCTCGACGAGGCCAAGAAGGCAGCGGAATCGGCAGACGTGGACGGCCTCAAGGCGAAGATTGCCGAGTACGAGGAGGCCGCCAAGAAGCGCACCGAGGCCGACGAGGAGGCCAAGAAGCGCACGGCATTCGACGAAGAGTTCGTCAAGGCGCTCGGCAAGAAGGCCTTCGCCAACAGCGTCGTCAAGGAGGCCGTCACCGAGAAGGCCTACACGCTGCGCAAGGCCAACGCCGACATGCCCATCGCGGACATCTTGAAGCTCGCCGCACCGGACGAGGCCGGAATCTGGGCCAACCCGCAGACCGACCCGCACAAGATGCCCGGGGCGGACGGCGCCGCTGCCGGTGTGTCGCCCATCACGTCCCTCGACCAGCTCAAGACAATGTCCCCCGACGACATCAACAAGAACTGGGCCGACGTCCAGAAACTTTTGGCCCAGCAGTAGGAAAGAGGTAGCTAATGTCTACTAGCAAGTTCATCCCGACAATCTGGTCGGCTCGCATCCTAGCCGCGCTCGAACAGCAGCTGGTCTATACCAACTTCTTCAACCGCGACTACGAGGGAGAGATTCGAGACGCGGGCGATACCGTCAAGATCGGCCTCGTTGGCGCCCCGACTGTCAAGAAGTACACCAAGGGTTCCGACATCGCTGCGCCCGACGACGTGACCGTGACCGAAGCCGCTCTGACTATCGACCAGGCGGATTACTTCAACATCGCCGTCGATGACGTTGACGCCGCACAGTCCAAGATCAACCTCTTGGAGTCCGCTTCCTCCCAGACCGGCTATGCCTTCGGCGACGTGACCGACAAGTACCTCGCCGACCTCTTGGTCGCAGGTACGGGCGGCACCATCGGAACCAAGACCGCACCTAAGAGCATCACGGACGCGAAGCCAGAGGACGCCTACAACCTGCTCGTAGACCTCAAGGTAGCGCTCGACCGCCAGAACTGCCCCACCATGGGCCGCGTATGCGTCGTCCCGCCCGAGTTCGAGGGCTTCATGCTGAAGGATTCCCGCTTCGTGGCAGTCGCAACCAACGACTCAAACGAGCGACTCACCGAGGGCACTGTCTACAAGTCCGCGGGCTTCGAGATTCACGTGTCCAACAACGCGCCGAATGAGAAGGGCGGCTCCGGCGGCTCCACGACCGTCTACGACGTCATCGCCGGTTGCGACCAGTCCGGCACCTACGCCGAGCAGATTCTCAAAACGGAGGCATACCGTCCAGAGAAGTCCTTCAAGGACGCAGTGAAGGGACTCCACGTCTACGGTGCGAAGGTACTGCGCTCCGCCTGCGTCTACAACGCCAAGGTGTCTTTCTAGGCTAGGAGCAGCTAACCGATAGTACAGTCCGGTTCGGGTAAATCCGTCATCGGCTAGTTGGGGAGGGCTTCGGCTCTCCCCTTTCTTTTAGGAGGTTCAATGCGAACACATGTGCTTACGGTCGCTAATCGAGACATATCCACCGACGACCGTCTCCTCTACAGGGGCACCAAAGACGAAGACCGCGTTTCGCTCGTCCTCGACGATGAGTGGGACGGCCTCGACATCCTCGTCGCCTTCAAGGGTTCCGACGTTGTCTCCGCCCCGGCAAGGGGTGCGGACGGTTATTACGTCATCCCGTGGGAGGTAATGACCAAAATCGGCGACGTGTTCGCCAGCATCGAGGGAACCAACGCCGACGGGCAAGTGCTCCTGCACGCCGCCATGTCCAAGCCCTTCCGAGTTATCGAGACCGGGGCCGGCCTCAATGGCTACGAGCCGACGTGCGACCTCATCACCGAGGCCATCAAGGAGGCAAAGGAGGCGACCGCAGCAGCGAGCGAGGCGACAACTGCAAGCATTGCGCAGACGGCGAAGGCGAAAGAGGCCACCGACGCGGCAACGGCATCGGCCTCAACCGCCGATGCATCTTCGGTTAAGGCTGATGCAGCCACCGAGAGGGCAAACGCGGCGACCGCAGCAGCGAGCGAGGCAGCAGAGAAGGCCGCCACCGACACATCGAACGCCATCGACTCAATGACCTCGCGCGCGAACGCTGTGCTCTCCGAGAACCCCCGCAAGACGGATGATGCCGTCGAGAGAGCCAACAACGCGGCTGATACGGCGAACGCTGCGGCAAAGGCCGTCGAGCTTGCGGCAACGGGGCTTTCAGGTGCCCAGATGCGAGCGCTGGTGAGAACTGGCGACGCGCCGAAGGTGCTCTACCCCGGCGACCTCATCACGGCCGGTTGGACGTGGGAGGGCACAACCTACCCAATGCGCATGGCTGTGGCCCACCATTACACCGGAGACGACGACGCGCACCCGCTCAAGGAGCTTGGGGACGGTCGCACGGGTAACTGCATGGACCTACAGTTTATCGACGCGCTGCCCATCTCGTTCCCGTTCGAGCCGACTCAGGCCTTCTACAACAACGTCGAGCTGATGAGCGCTGGCCAGTACACGTTCACGGTCTCTGTGAGCGCCGTTTGGGGCACGGGAGCATTCGGTACCGTCGGCCAGTTCCCGTATACGTTCACGTTGTCAGATGACGTTCCGGCAGATTCCCAATGGCTGTGGAATGCTGGCTATTCATCGGGTATCACACAGATTCAAATCTATGCGCCTTACGACGGTGCGCTGTTGCAGACCGTCACCGTTGAAGCGGGCAGCACCGGAACGTCGCTCGGTACAATCTCGGAGCTGGCAACTGGTGACTTCAACACGTGGACGCGAGGTTGCAATGGTTCCAACTTCTGGAAGGACTCCGCGATGCGAGCGTGGCTCAACTCGGACTCGACAGATTGGGACTCGCGCCGCACGCGCTTCACCCGCAAGCACCCGATGGCGGGCAAGCCCGGCTTCTTGGCTGGATTGGAGCAGAGCCTCCGCGACGGCATGGCATCGGTGAAGGTGAAGACCGAGCCTCATCAGACCGACGGCGCGTCACCTGTCGAGACGGTTGACTTAGTTCGCCTCCCAAGCTCCATCGAGCACTACTTCAACGCGTACCTCAGTCAGAGCACCGAGGGCTTCAAGGCAGAGGGCGTTGTATTCGATTACTGGAAGGCCGTGGCCGCAGCGAACAACCACCCGGACGTCATTGCAGGCTGGAGTACGTACACATGGCTCATCGCACGAGACCCGAACAAAGTCGCTCGCTCCGTGTTTACGCGTTCTGCTAATCGTTCCCTCGCCAACTCGAACTACGAGGGCGTGGTCTACGCCAGTTGCCTCGTCAACTTCACCGACGCGTCGTACGGCATTTCATGCCTTCCCGTCCTGTCAATCGCGTAATCTTGTCAATCTAGGAGGGGCCTTGCGCCCCTCCGTTTATAATCAGAAACCGTAAGTAGGAACGAGTGGCAGTACCGGCAGGCCAACGAAGTGAGAACAAGCTTGAGGTATTGGAGCGTGCGCAAAAGTACGCTATTCACCTAATCGAAATCACGGCGAACACAAAGAACTTTCCGGGTAGGTTCGCTCACATCGTCACGCGGATGTGCGACACGGCTTGGGAGATCGCGGAGAACATCTACACGGCGAACAAGGTATACATCGGCGATGGGGCGTCTCAGGCCGCATACAAGAAGCGCGAGCAGTTGCAGAAACGGGCGATCGCCGGCTGCAACCGGCTCCAGTTCGAGTTGAACACTGCGGCGAAGTCGTTCCACCTCGACAATGAATGGCTTGTGAAGAACGGCGCGGAGGTCGAGGCAATCCGAGCGCTTGTAATAGCATGGAAGGGTTCCGACAGGAACATGGCCTAGGCTGCAAAGTCGCTCGCAACGTGTTTACACGTTCTGCTAATCGTAACCTCACCAACTCGAACAACGAGGGCATGGTCTACACCAGTGGCAACGTCAACAACACCAACGCGTCGAACGGCAATTCATGCCTTCCCGACTGTTTCTGAACCGCAGAAGATAGCACCCGGCGTAACCGGGGAGCCTGCACCATCATTGACAGAGAGCCGACAGCCATCCCGTAATTACGGGGAATCAGGCACCTGCGACGGTACCGGGTCACGGCCTATGGAGCCTATACGCGCAGATGAACCGCTTCAGTACGCACTTTCGCCGCTCGGGTTGCTCGATGCCGCGCGGAAGTGCTACAGCGGCACGAGGTGGAAGACGAGCGTCTCCGCTTTCGAGCTTGAGGAAGTCCCGCGTTGCATACGTCTATCTCAACAACTCAATAACGGAACATACGAGCCGCGCAAACCGAAGATATTCCCGGTCTACCGTCCAAAGGCTAGGACATGCCTTTCAATCGGAATCACCGACCGCGTTTACCAGAGGTCGCTATGCGACAACGTTGTCTATCCGGTCATGGTGAAGGGTCTTATAAAGTCAAACTGCGCCTGCCAAAAGGGCAAGGGCACCGACTACGCCCGTGATATGTTCGAGCGGAATCTGAAGCGGCATTGGAGCAGGCACGGAACCGATGGCTACGTGCAGATGTTCGACATCGCCGGATATTACCCGAACATGTCGCACGCATTGGCAAGCGATACCTTCCGGGCCAAGGTTGATGAGAGAACAGCGCAGCTCATCGACAGAATCTTGGACGACCAGTACGCTGGCGATACGGGTTTCTATCCCGGCTCGCAGCTCATCCAGATAGCCGGAATATCGGTCTTGAACGGATTGGATCATTTCGTCACGGAGAGGCTCGGCGGCGAGCTTTATATCCGGTATATGGACGACTTCAACGTGATAGCTTGGGACCGCGAATATCTGGCATATGTCAGGAATGAAGTTGACAGATACCTGGCCTCAATAGGTATGAGGCTTCACCCGTCGAAGACTCAATGCAGGCGAGTCACCGACAGGCTGCCGTTCCTCGGTATGACGTTCCAGCTCACGGAGTCCGGTAAGGTCGTGAAGCGCATAAAGCCCGAGAAGATTCGAGACGCGCGGCGCCGGCTGAGGCGGATGCGTGATGCAGTCTACCGTGGGACCATGACGCGAGAGAAGGTAGACGAGTGCTTCGGCGACTACCTGCAATACGTGAAGCTCCATACCACAGGAAACTCGCAAGCGCATAAAATGGAGACGTACTACGCGAGCCTTTGGAGGGCAGCATGAAACTAAAGCATAACGTTGACATCCTCACGCGACAGATGGAGGACGCGCAGGCCGCAGCCAAGACCACGGTCTTGCAGACGCTCATCCAGACCGCACTGCTGCCTGACGAGCAGGCGCTTTCCGTGGCGGCATACTACAAGGACTGGAAGGTCGGCGAGTCGTACCTTTGCGGCGACTGCGTGAACCACATCGGCAAGCTCTACCGCGCCATGCGCGACACGACAGCCGAGCAGGACAACGCGCCGGACATCGACCAGAAGACTTGGCGTGAGGTCGTGACCGGCGAGGAGACTTCCGGCATCGACACCTTGGAGGAATGATGCTCGATTACAAGGGATACCTCAACAGGGGCGGCACCATGACAGAGACGCAGTTCAAGAGCGCACTCGGCTCCGTCATGCCCCTGTTCGATGAGGTCACGTGCCACCGGCGACAGTTACCTGAATGGAACTTTATGGAGGACATGTTCGGAGCTGCTATAGCGGACGCGCAGATGCTCCTAGTCGAGCGGCAGCCGGCCATCGAGAGGGCCAAGGGCCAGCAGTCGGACAACGGCGGGCTGGCGAGCTTCGACAACGGAATCACGTCGATGAGCTTCAGTGACGGTGCGAGCGGATCATATACCGTGGCCGAGACCCGGGCGATGGACGACATCCGCGCATTACTTCCCATCGACCTAATCTCTAGGGTAGGTGGAACATGGTGACGGTTCCATTCGAGCGCAAGGTCTACCTGTACGTCAAGGCGAACGGATACAGGCCAGAGACAATCGATAGGGCCGTTCTCGTCCGCGACGGCTCGAAGGGCGAGGGGCCTGCCGTATCGAAGGCCCAGACTTGGTGCTGCCAGATAGCGGAGCACGAGATGAAGACCGTACCGAGCGTTGGCGACTTCATCTCGGACGGGATAATCCCGCCGACCAAGAAGGCGCTTCTCATGGCACAGAACGAGGGGCACGCCTTCGAGATTAAGAGCGTGAAGGACAGGCGTGACGGGTTCGGCGCCGGTATCCATCCCTACGGTTCCGTGGTGGAGGTGACGTCATGACTAAGATTGACCTTAGCGGTGTTCCGGGCAAGGTAAGCTCAATCTCGCATAACCGGGCGATGGGTCAGGCCATGGCGACCAAAGCCCTAGCTGTCGCCCATCAGTACGTGCCGATGAAGACAGGCGACCTGCGAGGGACAGGCAAGGCCACGCCGTTCAAGGTCACCTGGGGGCCGCTGCCGTATGCGCGGAAGGTGTTCTACGGCAAGGGGCTGCACTTCGTCACGCCCGGCACCATGGCGCACTGGGACGAGGGCATTAAGAGGCACATCGCGCAGATCGCGGCTGCGGGGAAGGAGACGCTACGATGAGGACGAAGTCCAAAGAGGTCAAGGCATGGGCGCTCACGTGCCCGGCAATCAATGAGCTGAAGACAAACGCCATCGTGAACGACATGGGCGACTCGGCCATCTTCTTCAACACTCAGGAGAAGGCGGTCGTGACGTACATAGACGGCTCAGAGGTGCGCGACCTGCTCTTCAGCTTGCAGTACGTCCTACCGTGGAGCGACGACGGCGACGACATCAACGACGATGCTCTTGACGCGGTGAACGGCTGGCTCGAATGGGTCAGCGAGCAGTACCCGCACAACGTCCCGGACTTCGGCGAAGACTGTACAATTATGGCTATAGATCCGCAGCAGAACATATCAGAGCTCGTGCAGGTCGACCAAGGCACGGCGCGATACTCGGTAGCGGCATCTATCAGGTACCTAGAGAGAGGTTAGAGACATGGCCGACACTAAGACAATCACGCGAAACCTAATCGTCCCGCTCATCGACACGGATGGCAAGTGGACTGGCGCCGGGGACAATACCAGCTCGAAGTGGGTCCCCATCGACCTTTCCACGACGTTCGAGATGCAGTACAACGCGCAGACCGACACCGTGTCGTACATCTGCTACAAGAACGACGTAACGAAGCACACCGGCTACCAGCCCGGAATGGATCAGGAAATCGCGCTGGTCGAGGGCAACCCGATGTACACGTTCATCAACGACCTGCGCCACAAGATGCCTATCGGCGAGGAGACCACGTTCCCGTGCCTCATCGCCGAGGTTCCCGCATCCGGCTCCGGTGAGACTACGGGTCAGGTCTGGGTGAGCACGCTCATCACCATCGACACGCTCAACTCCGTGGACGGCGTGCTGACGTTCCACCTCGACTTCAACGGAGACCCTGTTGACGTGACCGTGACCGGCCTCGGTACCGATAACATCACGGTGACAAAAAAAAAAATAACTAGCGAGGTCTCAGCTCAGGCGGAAGATTCTCCTGTGGAGGAGGAAACCGATGCGGTAAAATAGGGCCGTGCGGGGTCAGGTTTGAAGCCTTGCCCCGCTTTTCTTTTGATGAGAGGAGCAAGTCATGAAAATCACCTTTACCGACAACATGAACGTCGTGCATGTCCTTCCGAAGCTGACGCCCTCCCTATCTCGACGATTCGACGAGATCGCGGCAATCGAGAATGCTGACGAGAACATGCACGCACAGTACGATTGCATGGTCGAGCTTATCGGAGAGGAGTCCGCTGCTAAGTGCTTCGACGCGGACAGTTACGAGGACTGCGACCTCGTTGCGGTGTGCCTCTGCTATAAGCGCGCGACGACCGCGTATCAGGCCGTCCTGCTTAACGACCAGTTGAACCAGACGCGCCGCACCATCGACCAGATTCCGGTCGATAAAATCGGCAAGATCGTCGGCATAAACGGCGGCAAGTAGACACATGGTTGATTTGCGAAACAGGTGGCTCCCTACCGACTTGGTCGTCGGCGGGGAGCCTTTCCCTATAGACACGGACTTCCGCACGTGGATTAGGTGGTGCGTTCAGGCAGAGCGCGAGAGGACCGCCGGTACCTACATCTTCACCGGGGCCATACCGGGGGCGGACTGGGTTTCAGCAGCAGCGGAGTTCGCCAAGTGCCGGACTGAGACTCCTAGGGGTCTCCCGGAAAGCGACGTGCGCGTGTTCGACTACATCGAGGACGGCGGGCGCCTCGTGGCAGCGTTCCAGCAGGCATACGGAATCGACCTCACTGACGGTATGATTGACATGCACTGGTGGCGCTTTCGTTCGCTGCTGGACAACTTGCCGGATGGAACGGTGCTCGGAAGGGTCATGGCGTTCCGTGGATGGACAAAGCCGAGCAGGTCTAAAAACGCCGAGGACGAGTTCAACGCTAAAATGAGGAGGGCGTACAGGCTTCCTTCGATAAGGACGGCGGAAGATGAGCGCGTTATAGAGATTCAGAGGGAGGCGTTCGGTCGTCTCCACCTATAGGGAGGTCGAATGTCTGACGGAACAATCGAGATTGACCTAGAGGTCAACGGCGACAAGGCCGTAGGTCAGGCGGAGAGGGCCGCAGCGAAGGCGGCGAAGGCAACGCATTCGTTCTCAGGTGCATTCTCCTCGGTGAACAACGTGGCGACCGGAATCGCATCAACGTTCTCGAACATTGCGGTAAAGGCTGCCAAGGCGTTTTCCGTAATCGGCGGCGCATCCACAGTGGCTGCCGGTGTCGTCGTAAAGGGTTCGCTAGATCAGTATGCGGCATACGAGCAGAACATCGGAGGCATACAGAAGCTCTTCGGCGATGCGTGGACGACGGTCCAGAAGGACGCGGCTGACGCTTGGAAGGACTCGCAGCAGAGCGCAAACAGCTACATGGAGACCGTCACCGGTTTCTCAGCGTCGCTCATCAGCTCGCTCGGCGGCGACACCCAGAAGGCCGCGCAGTACGCGAAGACCGCTATGGGCGACATGGCGGACAACGCGAACACCTTCGGTACGTCCATGGATGACATCACCAACGCCTATCAGGGCTTCGCCAAGCAGAACTACACAATGCTGGACAACCTCAAGCTCGGCTACGGCGGCACCAAGGAGGAGATGCAGCGCCTCATCCAAGACGCTGCAAAGGTGAACAGCGCGGTTGATGCGAACAGCATGAGCTTCGACAACATCGTCTTGGCAATCCATACGATGCAGGAGCAGATGAACATCGCTGGCACCTCGTCCCGTGAGGCACTCGGAACCATCGAGGGTTCAATCAACGCAACCAAGGCCGCTTGGGACAACTGGCTCGCGGGCCTCGTCGACCCTAACGCGGACATGGGCGCGCTCACTGATAACCTGCTCACGGCGGTCTCGGCGGTGGGCGAGAACGTATTGCCTCGAATCGCGCAGATCGTTGCGGTGGTAATAACGAAGCTGCCGTTACTCATGGGGGAGATAGGTCAGGCCATCCAGCAGGCCATCCCGCTGGTCTTCGATAAAATCAAGGAGACGACGGGGATGTCGCTCCCACAGCTGTTCGAGTCCATCCTCCAGTCTATTTCAGTGAACCTTCCGATATTCTTCCAGTCTGTCGGAGCGTTCCTCATAACGCAGGGCCCGACAATCGTCGGGATGATAGTCAGCCTCGCCACGTTCCTTCTCGAAGCGTTGGGGCAGCTCGGTTTGATGGTTATCCAGAACCTTCCGACCATAATCACGGGCATCTTCAATTTGATAATCATGTACGGCCCGCAGCTGCTCAACACGGCGCTGACGTTCTTCGTGAACATGGTCACAGGATTGATTCAGGCGCTGCCGCAGATTCTCACGGCACTAGGTCAGGGAATCGCCCAGCTGCTACAGTACATCATCGACCACGGGCCGGAGATGCTGTCGCGCGGCGCCGAGCTGTTCCTACAGCTCGTCGGCGCAATCGGTCAGGCGCTTCCGCAGATTCTCCTGAGCGTCAGCGGTCTAATCGGAGACATACTCGGCAAGCTGGTCGAGCTCGGGCCGTCGCTGCTCCTATCCGGCGCCGAGGCGTTCGGCAAGTTCCTCAGCGGCATCGTCTCCAAGGAGGGCGGCATTACGTCGTTCGTCGGTGATCTCCCCGGAAAGATTGTCGGGGCCATCGGAAACGTCGGCAGCCTGCTGTACAACGCAGGCCGAAACATCATGATCGGACTTTACAACGGCCTCGTGTCCTTCTGGAACAAGATCACCTCGTTCGTCGGCGGTATCGCCAGTTGGATCGTTCGCCACAAGGGACCGCTCAGCTACGACCTGAAGCTCCTGCAGCCAGCCGGCACTCTCATCATGAAGGGATTCAACATGCGGCTCGTCGATGGATTCGAGTACACTAAAAAGACCATCGGCGACTTCAACGACGACCTCAATGGATACGGCGGCGAGCTTTCGACTTCGTTCTCCCCGAACGTCGTGAGGAGCTTCCAGCCGCAGTTCGTAAGCCAGCAGGGCGCAGGCGGCGGTCAGACCGTAAACCAGACCATCAACTTCAACCAGCCGGTCGCCAACCCTGCGGACATGGCTAGGACGGTCCACGAGTACAACACCTTTGGAGTGGGAGCAGACTATGGCATTTAACGACATGGGTTTGAGATTCGAGAATGCGGACGGTGGCGTCGTGCAGATATGCGGCCTCAAGGCGTTGGGCGAGGTCGCCGACGATGCGGGCTACGTCCTTCATGCCGGTGGACTCGACGACTTCATGAGCGAGAACTACGACCTCATCACGCAGGATTACGCTTTCTCTGACGGCTCGTACTACATCGGTCGGCGCAAGCCCATGAAGACGCGCACCATCACGTTCGAGCCTGTCAAGCGCGAGCATGGAGACGTAGCGAAGGTTCTCTCCGCAAGCAGGCTCAAGTGCACGGTGGTGGCGTTCGGTCAGCAGATGTGGCAGTACTGCTGGCTGAAGAACTTCAAGGTCGAGCGAAAGAAGCTGACCAGCGAGCCGGTGTATACAGCGGAGTTCGTGTTCCCCGACCCGTCGTTTGAGGCGGTGGAGGCAAAAAAATCATAGTGCCGTCCGGTTCCGCCACATTCGATGTGGGAGGGACTGCGGCGGCTACTTTCGACTTCGTAGCCGTGAACCTCGGGGACGAGATCGTCGTATCGCAGGAGCAGGGCACTGTCGTCGGCAGCGTGCAGCTCGTGAAGGTCGGGGCTAACATACCGACAATCGCGGTCAACTACGGAATCAACCTGGCCGACCTCAGGCACATGGCGCCGGGGAGTTTCGCATGGGGGCAGTTCGGAAGGTGCTTCGCGTTCGGCGTGGCGCCGGATGATCTATTCAATGATGGAAACTTCGACCTCAACTTCCTGAAGGGGTCGGAGCGCCCGCAGGACATCGAACTGTCGATGTTCTCGGCTGACCATCTGGAACCGGGTCAATGGAGCGTCTTCACATCAGGTCCGCTGACCCTGTACATGCGCGTCAAGGAGAGGAGGTTCGGTATCTCATGCTGATAAACATCTATCAGGAGACTGGGCCGGACAACACAGCTCCGGTGGCGACGGACATCGCGCTCAGGTTCGCCGCAGTCAACGCATTCTACGTCGAATGGAAGCGCAGGGCGTTCGATTCGGGAACGTTCGCGGTGCGCATACCTACCGGCTTGGTCGAGCAGCTGTGGCCGACAAAGTTCCTCGTCGAGATAGCAGACCGTATCGCTACGTCACCGACCACGCGAGTAATCCCTGAAATCGGCGTGGTGTTCAAGATAAAGACGCACAAGGGAAGCGACGGCGAGTACACGGAGCTTTCCGGCGTTTTCGGCGAGGGTATCTGGGGCTTCACCAACACGACCAGAGGAACCGGATCGAGCTACGGCGGATGGTATATCGACCAGCCCAGCGGCGCGAAGGTTCTAAACGCCATGTTGAGCAACACCGGCTCCAAGTACATGACCGGATTACCGAAGTACACGAATGTAATGCTCGGGTACGAGAACTGGGGAGGACGCGCGAGGTACACGTTCGGTTCACCGACGGTCGTCGAGGATGCAATCTACGACCTGTGCAAGAAGAACGACCGGCTTTTCCGCGTGCCCCTCTTCAAGATGGAGAGCGGTCTGTACCAGCTCATGCCACAGACGCAGAAAATCCTCGACAACACGGGCTACGTGTTCTCCGAGGCGAACGGCAACGTTCTGTCCGCGGACTTCGAGCACGACACGAGCACGCAGGCGTCATTGCTGAAGGGGTTTAACCCTGAGGCAAAGCGCGAGAGCATGGCGAAGTGCACGGGCCACGAGTGGCAGACTACCTATGCCTTCGAATGGAACGAGAACGTCAGCGACTTGATGGGTAACGAGACGACTCAGGATGCCTGCGACTCGGCGGCGGCCCTGCGCTCGTACAACTACAACTCGTATCCGACGATGAGCCTCGACGTAAGCGCGGAGGACTACATGAGCAAGTGGGACCTTGGCGACATTGTGACGTACGACGTGCTCGGGTATACTGGGACCGAGATGATCACCGAGGTAAACGAGAGCTACAGCGGCCCCGACGTGTCTATCTGCGTGACTATCGGGTCGTCCTCTCCTACCCGTATGCAGCGCCTGAACAAGAATGTCGGCAAGTCGTATGCATAGGGGGCAGTATGGACGATTCGGGCATGGAGTACGTAAAGAAGAGCATCGAAGTGCTTGAGAAGCGCGTATCAAACCACGGCATGGAGCTTGACGAGCTTAAGCTGAGCCGCGAGCACGATTCGGTCATGCTCACCCAGATTCAGGCGACTTGCAATGCGACTCGCGCCGACTTGGCGAAGTTGAACGAGCGGGTCTATTCCCCTGCCCAAGAGGGTGCCAAGCGGTGGGACACCATCGTGAACACGATCATCAACAGCACCGTGGCGGCGTTGCTCGCCTACATCGTGTGGCATATGGGTTTGCACCCGTTCTAATTGGAGGTAGACATGGAAGAGAAGCTAGAGAAGAAACCCATCACCAAGGGCAACTCCATCAACTGGGCAGTCCGAGTGAAGAACAAGACGTTCTGGCTCACGCTCGTACCGGCGGTATTGCTGCTCGTTCAGGCGGTATCCGCGCCGTTCGGCTACACGTGGGACTTCGTGGTGTTGAACCAACAGCTCGCTGCGATCATCAACGCGCTGTTCGCGGTCTTGGCAATCCTCGGCGTCGTGAACGACCCTACCACCAAAGGCGTTGGTGATTCCGAGCGCGCGCTCATGTATGACGACCTCGGCTAGGGGGTGGTCGTTCCGGGTGCCAGAACCGCGATAGCGTCACGCGGGGCAAGGCACCATCCGGGCCGTGGGGAAACCTGCGGCCCTTCGCTTTAAGGAGGCATTTATGGCAATCACTCAGCGCGAGGCATTCGCTCAGGTCATGGAGCACCTCTGCACCCACAATGGCGGCACGGGCCACGGGTACTCGCAATACAACCGCATGGGAGACGGAACCACGGAGACCATCAGGCTGTCCGATGGGACTACCGTGACAATCGCGGGCGGCGACCGTGATTGCTCATCGGCTGTAATCACGGCCCTTCGCGCGGTCGGCATTCACACGTTCGGTGCCACCTACACTGGCAACATGAAGGCCGAGCTGCTCAAGACCGGACTGTTCGTCTGGCAGGCCATGGGCGTTGCGAGCGCAAAGCGCGGCGACATCTACCTCAACGAGAGGAACCACACGGCGGTATGTATCTCCGGCTATGGATCGGCACGCGGCGACCTTTTGGCGCAATTCTCAATCAGCGAGAAGGGCACCATCACCGGTGCCAAGGGCGACCAGAACGGGCGCGAGTCGAACATCAAGCCGTACTATTCCTATCCTTGGGACGGCAAACTCGTCTGGAAGTCTGACGGCAAGGTGCTCAGCGGCTCCAATACCGAGGTTGCAGACCATACGCACCCGGACTTGGGCGATACGCGATACTGGGGGCCGAAATTCAACCGCGCCTTGCAGAAGCAGCTCGGAACTACCGTCGATGGAATCATGTCGGGCCAGTTTGTCTCGAACAGGCGCTACTTCTGGGCAACGGACGGAGGTATCGAGTGGGCGAAGAACGGCAGCGGCTCCGACATGGTGCTGGCATTGCAGAAGAAGGTCGGATGCAAGATTTACCCGGAGTTCTGTGGTGTGCAGGCGCGTCAGATGAACAGCGGCACCATCAAGCGACACCAGCAGTGGCTCATCGACCACGGCATCTCGGTCGGGCCTGACGGTGCGGACGGGTATAACGGCACGAACACCAACGTAGCCATCGGCAAGGCCATCGCTGCGGGACTCTACGCTAAGTAGTACAATCACAGTGCGCCGGCGGTCTTTCTGCGTGCCTTTCGCCGTCGGAGCGGCTCCTTTCCGATGCCCCCCGGTTCCGCCGGGGGGCGTTGTTCTGACTTTTGTTGTTGCAAAGTTGATACAGTAGTTATATTATTAGACTGTCGGACATCGAGATTGGAGCATTCAATGAAGGCATTCAACGTCAACAACCGCAAGGTGGAGGACTTCCGCGAGGACGGTCGCGCATTGTTAATCGGCAGCAACTGGCAGACCACGTACGAGTCGCCTTCCGACCCGGAGTGCGTGTACCTCATCGACCGCTTCGGATATGCCCGCAGCGTCTACTCGGAGGCGGTCGAGCTGGCCTACGACTGCGGTCGGTACACGCTCAAGTCCGAGCTGGAAGGCATCCATTACTTCGTCAACGGCAAGCCTTACGTCGGAGGGAGCAACTAATGGAGCAGTTCACGGTTCAGCTCGCGCCGCTCGTGATGGTGTGCGTCGGCGCCTTCAATGCGCTCGCTTCGGTCTGGGACAGGAAGGGAATCGGCATCACGGCGGCATGGGCGGCATTCACCGTCCTAGCCTACGCCTCGGCCTACTACACGCAGGTGATGTACTGATGCGTCACGGTTGCCTGTACTGGGTGCTCATCGGCTGGTGGTGGGGCTTTCTGCGTTTCATTCTGCTGGCCTACATCTGCGTTATATGCACCTTTCTGGCGCTCCCGGTGTGGTTGCTTGCCAAGGCGGTAAAACGGGCCAAAAACGGAATCTGAGAGCCGCAGACGGTACAATCTAATAGACCTACATCGGGACGGTCAAGGCCGTCCCTTCTGCTTTAAGGGGAGTGAGACATGACGCGCGATAAGAACACGAAGTTCACAGCCGAGAACCGGCGAGAGATAATCAAACTCGTACGCGCCGGCCTATCGACGACCGATGCTGCGAAGGCGGTCGGCATCCATCCGTCCACCTTGTTCAACTGGCTGTCGTGGGGCGAGGACGGCATCCGGGGACGAGATGACGACGAGGAATATGCGAAGTTCGCGCACGAGTACCGCAGGGCCGAGGCGATGCGGAAGGCCTTCCATCTCCAGAACATCACGCGTGCGGCGAACGACGGGCAGTGGCAGGCTTCCGCCTGGTATCTCGAACGCGCCTACCCGCAGGAGTTCGGGCGCTGCCAGCGAAAGCCCGAGGACGGCAACGAGGAGCTGTTGAAGGCCATCAGGGACATGACCGAGGCGGTGCGCAGCAGTGCCGTCGTTTAGCCTGACGGAAAAGCAGAAGGAGTACGTGCGCGAGGCCCATCACCGTTGGAACTTCGCCGAGGGCGCCGTGCGATCTGGCAAGTCGTGGCTTGCGAACAACTTCACGATTCCAGATAGGATCCTGCACGGGGTCGGGCTTGACGGTATCAACCTCCTAATGGGCGTGTCACTCGGCAACATCGAGCGCAACGTCTTGGTTCCGATGCGAGAGCGGTTCGGCGAGGGCATGGTGGGGACAATCGGAGGTCCTGACAATACCGTGAACCTGTTCGGGCAGCGGTGCTACTGCCTAGGAGCCGAGAAGGCCACGCAGAAGCGCAAGCTCCAAGGCTCTGCGGTGAAGTTCTGCTACATCGACGAGGCGGCGGGCATCAACCCGGAAGTCTTCGAGATGCTGAAGTCACGCCTGTCATTCGACTATTCCGAGTGCCACGCCGGCTTGAACCCGGAAGGCCCGAGGCATTGGCTCAAGCAGTTCATCGACCGTAAGGACCTCGACATATACCGCCAGCACTACACCATCTTCGACAACCCTTACCTTCCGCAAAGCTACGTCGAGCAGCTCTGCCGAGAGTACACGGGCGTCTTCTACAACCGCTATATCAGGGGGCTTTGGACTCAGGCCGAGGGATTGGTCTACCAGACCGCGCTCGAGCAGGCCGTGATTCCAGACATTCCCCTGTTCGAGATTCCCGAGCACGCTCCGGTGTGGGTCAGTATCGACTACGGCATCACCAATCCTTTCGCGGCGCTCCTCTGGACGGTCAGGGGCGGCGCGGTCGTGGCATTCGATGAGTACAGCTTCGACTCGCGTCAAAAGGGCTACCGCAAGACCGACGCGATGCTATACCGTGAACTGAAGGCCAAAATATCGCGGTACAACATCGAGTCGATCGTGGTTGACCCGTCGGCCTCGTCCTTTATCGAGGAGATACGCGCCGACGGGCTGTTTACCGTCATACCGGCGGACAACGAGGTAGTGCCCGGCATCCAGAACGTGGACAACCTCATACAGCTCGACCGGCTCAAGGTATGCGAGCGTTGTAAAGAGGCGGTAGACGAGTTCGGGCAGTACGTATGGGACTCCAAGTCTGCCGAGACCAAGGTGATTAAGGAGCACGACCACGCTATGGATGCAATTCGCTACTTCGTTCGCACGATCTACCGTAAGCAGCTCGCTGACACCGTATAATCTTGAAGACACCTAAACGGGAGGTTTATATGGGAATACTCAACATCGCGCTCGACCGCTTGGCTGCTGCCATCGGCAAGCGCATTCAGGGCGTGCAGCCGCAGCAGGCATACTCGGACGCGGCGAGCAAGGGGACGGTCGGCTCGGTCGAGAGCCAGATTTGCGAGTCTTTGGCGACGCTCGTGACGTCTGGCTTCCGTATGCCGGTGGTCGGAGGCCAGCGTGCGGCCCAGCTAGACGCGACTGCTCGTGACTTCGTCCTGAATTATTTCACCAACGCCATGAGCATGGCATTCCTTAGCGGAGACGCGTTAATCGTCCCGAGCTGGAACGGTCACGGATTCGACAATGTCGTCGTGGATTCGGGAAACTTCGCAATTCTCGGCGCGAACGGGCGCGAGATAACGAGCGTAATCTACGTCGTTGACAAGAAGACCATGAAGAACACCTCGACCGTCTACACGCTCATGCGCAAGGTCGAACTCGTCCCGTATACGGCTGCTGACGGTACTCAGGCAATGGCGACCCGCTACAAGACCTACATCATGCGAGATCAGCAGATGTCGAGCCTCACGCTCGCGGACTTCCCGGACTGGGCCGAGCATAACGAGGACGAGTGGATCGTACCGAACACGCCTAGGTTGCTCGTGGCCCGCTACCGTTCCTTCGCGCTCGACCCGCGCAACCCAAACGCGCAGAAGGGAACTCCAATCTGCTTCGGTGCGTCGCAACCCATCAAGGAGATTCACTATCTAGACTCACAGATGCACAGCGAGTTTGAGCTTAGCGAGAAGGCCGTCTTCGCCGACCGCTCGCTGTTCCACAAGAAGTACAAGCGCGACAACCAAGGCAACATCGTCGATGCTGTAGTGGACTTGCCCAAAGGCAAGGAGCGACTATTTCAATCTTTGGCCGACGGCGGCACACCGACCATGAAGGAGTGGGCGCCGTCTATCCAACTCCAGCCGTACCTCGACGGTCTGCAGGAGCAGTACCGGAAGGTCGAGAACGCGGTCGGAATCTCGCACGGAATCCTGTCGAACCCCAACAGCGCAGGCTATGAGAACGTTGACAACGTGCGCAAGTCCATGCGCAAGACGCAGGCATTCGTCAACGCTGCACGCAACGTGGCCGAGGGGATGTTGGGCGAGCTGGTCGTCTGCTGGGACACGCTGCTCAACTACTACGGCATCGGTGCCGTGGGGGAGTACCACGTCGAGTACCAGTGGAGCGACGACTATATCAACACCTTCTCGGATCAGCTCAACGCCATCGTGGCTGGTCAGGCCTTCGGCGGCGCGGATGCTGTGGACTACCGTATGCTGGTATTCAACGAGACGCCGGAGGTAGCAGCAGACCGCGTTGCCTCAATCAAGGAGTCCAACTCCGACGACCTCGGCACGCTGATTGGAAGCTTGGATGAGTAGCGACGACTTCTACGGACGCGCGACACTGGCATTCGAGGTGTCCGTACTGTGCCTATTGGCCAAGCGGCTGAGGGACGCTGACGAGGACTCCACACCGGCGGACGCGGCGAGGTGGGCGGCGCTCGACATGGCGGTCGTATACAGGATGCTGAAGACGCTTCGCGGGGGCTTGGGCGAGCAGGCGGCGGTCGATGTGGCGAAGGCCGCAGAGAAGGCAGAGCGCAGGGCAGCGAAGTTCTACCGCATGAAGGGCCTCGATCCGGTCAAGACCTCCGGTAACGCCATCCTCACCGGACTGCTCAAGTCCGGTAAGTCACGGGTCAATACCTCGATTCTGGACTGTCTCCGAACGTCCGTGTTCATGCTCTACGACAATCAGGGGAACCTCGTCCCGTTCAAGACGGGATACATGAGCCTGTGCCAAGAGGTCATCGCGAAGATTCCCGTCATGGGTACTCAGGAGGCTATCGCGGACGTGGTAAACCGCTTTGCGCGGCAGGGTATCAAGGTCATGTACCCGTCGGGCCAGACGCGCGAGCTTTGGAGCGCGGTCGAGATGAACGTCAGGGACGCGCTGCACAAGTGCTCTAATGACTTCAATCAGGCCCACGGCGAGATGTTCGGCGCGGACGGAGTGGAGATTACGGCCCACATGATGTGCGCACCAGACCACCTTCAATATCAGGGCAAGGAATACCCTAAAGCGAAGTTCGAGCAGATTCAGGGCGGGCTGGAGCGTCCCATCGGGGAGGGCTACAACTGCAGGCACGATGTGCTGCCGTGCATCTTGGGAGCCGGGACGACATATGACGCGCAACGCCTCCGCGAGTTCCGCGACGCGGCAACTAGGCCAACTGGCTTCAAGCTCAAGAGCGGGCGCGATCTGACCGCCTACGAGTTCACGCAATGGCAGCGGGCACAGGAGAACGACGTCCGCAGGATCAAGGGCGCTATGTCAATCCTACGCTCTGGTGGACAGCCGACCGACAGGCTTCAGGCGCAGCTCGACCGAAAGATAGCACAGTACGAGCAGGCCAGCCGACAGGTCGGAATCAGGACGCGATACGACCGCATGGCGTCGTACACGTTCAGGATTAAGGAGCAGTAGCGATGACACCATACGAGAAGGGCCGCGCATTCGAGTACTCGAACATCAAGGCCCTGAAGGCCAAGGGTTTCACGTGTATGCGGTCGTACGCATCGAGAACGCCGGCTGACATCTGGGCCGTCCGTGGCGGTCGCGCCTACTTCATCCAAGCAAAGTTGCACGGGGCCATTTCCGCAAAGGAATGGGACACGTTCCTCGAGTATTGCCTGGAGGCCGGGGCCGAGCCGATTATCTCCAAGCGGCCCGACGGGAAGACGCGCGGCGTGGAGTTCTACCGCATCTTGAATCGAAGGGGAACCGGGAAAAGGCCGTGGGAATTGCTCACCCTCACCGAGTTCGGGTTCATTTGATGCTATACTTACAGACGGGCCGCGAGTCTCCCATACCACACGCGGCCCAGCCCTACGGGCCTCCGTGTGATATAATCGATACACGCGGATTGCGCCCGCATCATAGCTATCACGCCTGTTTCCCAGCAGGTCTGAATGCAGCTCCGTTAGTTAGGCGGAGGGTGATATGACAAACCCGTCAGGTAGGCGCAATCTACCAGGCGGGTTTGTTTTCTTTTAAGGAGTGTCCATGCAAGCGGAATCGTATGTCGTTCTCAGGCCGTTCATGGTCGAGGAGCTTGGATTGAAGGGATCGGAGCTCGTCGCCTACGCGCTCATCTACGGTTTCTCCCAAGACGGTGAGTCTTGGTTCACAGGCTCCGCCCAGTACGTCGCGGACTGGTGCGGGATAGCCCGCAGGAACGCCCTCAGCGTGCTGCAGAAACTCACGGACAAGGGCCTCGTCGAGAAGGTCAGGACGGGGCAGGGATGCGCCTACATGGTGTGTCGAAACATCACCGGTGATAAAACATCACTGGTGATAAAACATCACCAGACTGGTGATAAAACATCACCGGTTACTGGTGATAAAACATCACCCAATAATATAGGGGATATAACTAGTAATAATGCTAGAGAGAGAAGGCACAAGCTCGGAGAGTTCGGACACGTTCTCTTGAGCGATGGGGACGAGAAGGAACTCGACGAGCAGTTCCCCGGTTTCTGGCGCGACTACATCACCAAGGTCGATGAGTACTGCGAGCAGTCCGGCAAGCGGTACAAGAACTACCGGTTGACTATCTCGAAATGGATCAGGAAGGACCAGCAGTCCGGCTCTGTGAAGTCCAACGCCTCATGCACGGCTCCCGTCGGCGAGGCGTACGTCGGTGCTTCTGAGAGGTCTCCGCGCGAGCGGCTCATCAAGGACTACATGAACGCCACCGGCAAGGGCGGCTTCCCGTCCTCATGCTGCGCCCATTACGACTGGTGCGTGCAACATGGGGTGCCGGAATACGTCGAGGCCGACAGGCTCACCAAGGAGTGGGTCGCGGCAGGGGGAACAGAGCGGCAGTTCCCGCGCTCCAAGTACCCGTGGAACCCGAGGCCGTAGATGAGGCCGTCACTCGGGGACGCGATAAAGGCCTACGGCGTGCCCGTTCCAATCGACCAGATATACGTCGCCAGCTCCATCACCCGCGAGGAGCTTGACGCGATCGAGGCGAAAAGGCGCGAGAGCGCCGAGGCATCTGCGGCGGAGTTCCGCAATGAGGTAGCAAAGCGGGAGAAGGCCAGACGCGATGATGAATACGCAAAGGCGCACGGTATGCCATAGAACGCCATAGAATCGGTTTCTATGGCATGTTTAATGCTTTTAGGTGTAGGCGCTATGGTAGCCGAGAAACGGCACCGTAAAAACGATTTTGGAGTCTCAAATGATTGTCGCTGGATACGGGAAGACGCTCGTCGAGATGCCGGATGGGTCGCCGTTCTCGCTGACGGACTTGGTGACGCTCGCGTACCTCATCGAGAACCGCGAAACCGGCGAGTGGGCGCGCTTCGATTACCGCAAGGCCGAGGACGACCTATGGGACGCTAGGGCAGGTGCCAGGGCGACGCTCCGCGCCAGACTGAGAATACTGTCGAGGCACGGAATCATCGAGACGAAGACGGTCGGGGTAAAGGGGAAAAACGGCGTCAGGACGTTCTACAAGGTGAACATGGGGGCCTTGGCATTAATCGAAGTTTCCCCGCTTGTCTACGGCATACGTGTGTTACAATGCTGATACACAACGAAACGGAAAGGAGTTGTCTATGTCATATCTGGTCGTATCGCAGGCCGCAAACGAGCTGGTCTCGGCGTGCGGCTCAGTGTCGAAGGCTGCCGAGGCGTGCGGAATCCAGCGCACGATGCTGTACCGAATCTGCGACGGCGACTTCAGCAAGTGCGGGCTTATGCCCCGGACGGTGCTGAAGGTGCGAGACGCATATGCCGAGAAGTGCGGGAAGTACTTCAGCTTGGAGGAGGTGTACCGATGAACCTCGACACGTTCCTCGACGCGGCAGAAGGTTGCAGCAGCATGAAGGACTTCAAGCGAAAGCTCGGCATGGAGGGCGACAGGTCGTACGACGTGCTCGTCACCGTTCTGTGCGGCTGCGTGTCCGACCGCATTAAGGCCATCAAGCACCCGGCGGAGTTCTACGCCGACTACGCCTGCGGGCACGGCGGCGAGCTTGGCAGGAAGGCCGAGCTGCTGTCGGACGCCATGGCGGATCTAGAGGAGGCCTTCCGTGACTAAGTGCGTCAACTGGCACGGGGCCGGGCGCTATATGCTCTGCTCCGGAAAGATGAAGGCCATTCATCGAAAGACGGTCAGGTGCTCGTCCTATGCGGAGCTGTCCGAGGCGGTCGATGGTATGGAGAAGTCCACCGGGTTCCCGGTATGGACATACTACTTGGGAAAGGTGCAACGATGAGCGGATTGGTTAGAGGCCTCTACTCCGATGAGGTCGAGTGCAGAATCGGCCAGGTGTCGAAGAGCGGGAAGGGTCTTTCCCTGCTGCTGTACAAGACGAGCCGCACGGACATGGCGCTGCTCGACGAGGCGTTCGGCCCGATGAACTGGCGCTGCATGTACGAAGAGGTCAAGGGCGTCCTCAACTGCACGCTCAGCGTATACGACGATAACAAGGGCATCTGGATTGACAAGCAGGCGGCAGGCACCGAGAGCAACATGGAGTCCGAGAAGGGCGAGAGCAGCGACGCGCTCAAGCGTGCCGGGTTCCTCTGGGGAATCGGGCGCGAGCTGTACACGGCGCCGTTCATCTGGATTAAGGCCGAGGACTGCAACATCACAAACGGCAAGTGCCACGACACGTTCGCCGTCGATGCCATGGAGGTCGTCAACGGTCGGATAACTGCGCTCACCATCAGCAACGAGAAGACGCACAAGGTCGTGTACCGCTGGACAATCGACCGCAAGCCGGTGAAGCGCCAAGAGTCCCCGGCGAGCGAGCCACCGGCTACCGATGCAGAGGTCGAGGCCTTCCAAGGCGCGTGCAACGAGTTCTCCTTCTTGACCGGTAAAGAGGTGGCCGACATCCTCGACGCGCTCGAGAATACCAAGACGCTTCAGGCAGCCGGCTTCACCCAGTGGAAGGACGCGCCGTCAAAGGTAATCACCACGGCGCAGGCGGTCGTGGAATCTTGGATCAAGAGGAAGACAGCCGAGAACCGGGACGCCGTGGACAGCCTCGCGGGTGAGCGATGAGCGCCGAGGTCCTGCGCGGCGTGATTCTCGTCTGGGCTTGGCTCGGCACCGGCTACCTGTTGGTCGATGCCGAGCGCTGGCCCGTCGTGGTCCGCGTCGCGTCGTACATCATCTACACACTCATGGCGGCACTCGTCATCAGGACACTCTAGGAGCAGATTATGAGCATCAACATCGTGAACATCTCTGGAAACCTCACGCGCGATTCCGAGATTCGCCGCACGCAGGGCGGAACTGCAATCTTGGGCTTCGGCGTTGCTGTCAACGATAGGCGCAAGAACCAGCAGACCGGCGAGTGGGAGGACTACCCGAACTTCGTTGACTGCACCATGTTCGGCACGCGAGCCGAGAAGCTCGCCGGAATGCTGACCAAGGGGACGAAGGTCTGCATCCTCGGCAAGCTCCGCTACATGAGCTGGGAGAAGGACGGGCAGAAGCGATCGAAAATCGAGGTGATCGTGGACGACATCGAGTTGATGAGCCGACGCGAGGCGGCCAACGCACCCGTTCCCGATGACATCGACGAGGACATCCCGTTCTAAACTAATGGACTAACTAATGGACTAACTAATGGACTAATTAGTCGTATTGCATTAGTTGTATTGCGTTTGTATGTGATACGGCATAGAACGGAACAAGCCGCTCTGCTCTGTACGTACTCGGCACCTTGGGAGCCTCGCGCTCCCCTTTTTCTTTCTGAAAAGTGTTGCAAAGTTGATACAGTTGTTTTAAGATATAGCCAAGACAATTGAAAGGAGCCAACAATGAAGACTTACGAGGACGCAATCAAGGAAGCGGCTGAGACTTACAAGGCCCTCCGCATCGTCGAGAAGCTGAGCGTCTGCAATTCCGAGTTTCGCGGCATGCGCAACATGATCGCGTTCGTCTACGGCAAGGACGCCGCAACCGTCCGCGCCGACATTGAGGCCCTGCTGAAGTAAAGGAGAAGGCAATGAACAACATCGAGAGCGCCATGAGGGACGGCATCACCGAGAAGTGCCCCAAGCAGTGCTGCTACTGCAAGCACTTCATGTACCTCAACTCCGACATCATCGGCGTCTGCGGGCTGGCCTACGACGAGTGGGTCGATGAGAACCGGGGCGCCGTGAGCTGCACCGAGGCGCTGAAGTTCTTCGAGGATTACGCGGTCTTGGACGACGAGGAGTGCGAGCGCACCGACTTCGAGGAGAACTAGCGGATGGATCGCAACGAGGCAAGGCGCAGGGTCGCCGACCGTCTTGCCATATACGGCACCTACCTAAACGCGGACGAGAAGGTTGACGACCCGGAGTGGTACGCTGGCGAGGTCGAGCCTATCGACATCATCGAGAGGGTCGTCGAGGGCCTTCCACCTGACAAGGCATACAGTCTCGGACAGGTGCTCAGGTACTGCCTGCGGGCCGGAAAGAAGGACGATATAGACGTGGAGCTTGGCAAGGCCAACAACTACGCGCACCGGTTGGTATTCGGTCATTGGAGGAGCAGATGAAGACATACGTTATAAAGGTCGAACCGTTCACGAAGTTCAGCGAGCCGAAGGCTCAGGCATTGAAACCGTTGGAGGAGGCCGCCGAGGTGTTCGGCGCGTGGCAGGCGTCCGGGATTGATGGATCAGACTCAATCACGCCCGAGATGCGCGAGGACATCGTCTACGAGTGCTTCGACACGATTCAGGCCTGCGTCAACCTCTTGGAGAGCATCGGCACAACGGACTCTGAGTTGCGTGAGGCCGCCAGCAAGGTATACACGAACAACATCGAGCGCGGTCGTTACGATCCGTATTAGACCAGGGGACTTCGGTCCCTTTTTCTCAAATAAAGTTGTTGCAAAGTTGATACACGTTTGGTAAGATATAGCCAAGGCAGATGAAAGGAGCCAACAATGATTCGCAAGTTCATAGCAGAGACCGATGACGCAAAGCAGAAGGTCTTCACGACGAAGGCCAAGACGCTCGACGCCTCGTGCATCTCCCCGGCGTGGCGACCCGGCTGGTATCCGCTCAGCAACCCGTATGTGCGCAAGGCGCTGGGCATCGAAGGGTAGGCGAAGGGCATGTATATCGAGTACGTCACGGTTGGCGACAACAAGGTACTCCACCAGATGCGAGCGGTCGAGGAAGGCCCGACTCGTAACGACACGTTCAACAATGCGGTCAAGAGGCTACTAGCCACCGGGTTCAAGAGGGACGACGAGGAGTTATACGGCGACCTCGTATGGACGGACGGTAAGACCGAGGCCTACATCCACTTCGGGAGTCTGGAGGACGTCCGCAAGACTATCATCCGCGACATTCACGAATACAGCTTTCTTGACTAAGGAGAAGACATGCACCTCTACGAGATTGACGGACGGATAGCACAGGTCATAGAGAACGGCTTCGCATTGGACGAGGAGACCGGCGAGGTCTTCACCTGCGACGAGCTGGAGGAACTGGAGGCCAGCCGCGAGGCAAAGCTGGAGGCCGTCGGACTGTTCATCAAGGACCTCAACGCCGAGGTCGCGGCATTCAAGGCCGAGGAGAAGGCGTTGACCGAGCGCCGCAAGGCCAAGGAGCGCCGCGTCGAGCAGCTGAAGGAGTACCTGGCCTTCTCGATGCAGTCGCACGGCGACAGGAAGCTCGACACGCCGAAGGTACGCCTGAGTTTCCGCAAGTCAACGAGCACAGAGATAACCGACGAGAAGCTCGTCCCGGATGAGTTCAAGATGGTCGAGACGGTCGTGAAGATTGACAAGAAGAGGCTCGGCGCGGCTATCGACAAGGCGATGAAGGACGGCGGCTCCATCAAGGGAGCAGAGCGCATCACGCGCCAGTCGCTAATCATCAAGTAGGTGGCGACGATGCAGGAGATAGGCAGCGTCTGCGCGATAGAGTAAAGGAGCAACGCGAAAGATGATTGAGCTACCCAAGGATGCTGAAGGCCGCGAGATTCCGCTAGATACCGAGACGCTGTACGACAAGTACGGCAAAGAGATAGAAGTTTCGCGCTATCAGTACTATCCGAAAGTTGGGCAGGGCTACTGGAATATCAGGAGCGTTCGGAACAAGTACTATCGACAGGACGAAGTTTATCTAACCAAGCAAGACAGCTGGGAGAAGCTGCTTGATGACTTGGACCGTGCGCTAAGTACTCCCGGTCCCGATACCTACGCATCAATCACGTGCGGCTATTTCGATAGAGCCAATGTGAATTGTTCTGTGTGCGAGTATATGCACGGCATAAAGAGCGAAACATGCAACGACGATGCGTGGAGGGATATTGCATCACGCATCCGCAAGCTGATGGGTGAGGACGAATGAGCACCATCGAGCGTATCGACATGTTCGCAATGTCGCTGCCGAACAACTGCCTGTAGAATCACTGCTTGCCTACCCATCCGATGAACTCATTCGCCTGCGGAACGAGACTGGATGCGCCAGAGGTCAAGACTTTTACGAGCATCTAGCCGAGCTAATCGACACGATGAACGTCTACGTGCTTTCCTGTGGACATAATGCTGTAGGCTTCAACAAGCCGGAATACTGCCCTAAGTGCGGAGCGATGGTTGACCGATGATCACAGCAAAGGAGAGGCGCGCGGCCGTCGAGTTCCTGCGCACGCACAGATGTGCCTACGAGGGACGTAACGTGCGTAACAAGACCGTAGCCGACTGCTACCGTTGCATCATGGCCAGCAGGGAGTTGTTCGGCAACGACGATGCGCTCTGCGACCTCGACAGCTCGGGGCCGGGGACGTGGCAGAGGCTTGCAGACCTAATCGAAGGGAAGAACTGACAATGGCAAAGGTGGACACGATGCCGATTTACCTGCGCCCGCTCATGAGGGGTTGCAGCGTCAAGCTCAACCGGTGCGCGGTGTGCTGGGCGACCTACCCGCTCAACCAGCACCACATCGTGAGGCGCTCGGCGGGGAATATGTACGACTGCCACGGGGTGGAGCTGCCGAAACCTACCATCACGCTTTGCGGGAGCGGCAACACCGGCGGGTGCCACGGGAAGGCCCACGCGCACAAGCTGCACTTCCGCTGGGTTGATACGGACGTGAAAGACCGCTCGCAGGGATTCTGGCTCGCTACAATCAGGGGCGGGCACTGGGAGGTCTTGGAGACTCCAGAGCCCATGCGCGAATTCGAGGCATTGCAGGTCGAGGACGGATGGAGGCCGCTTCGCGGTCAGGAAGACTAGGAGTGAACGTTGAACGAACTAAGGGACGTGGAGGCGCAGTTTATACCGCTGGACAGCCTCAAGGCCTACGACGGCAACGCCAAGCAGCACGACAGCGACAACATCGACGCGATAGCCAACTCGATATCTGAGTTCGGGTTCCGAAACCCGATTCTGGCGTGGCACAACGAGGACGGGGCGCCGGAGATCGTGGCGGGCCACGGTCGAGCCGCAGCGGCGAAGAAGCTCCGCATGGAGCAGGTGCCGGTCATCTTCGTGGACGATTTGACGGACGCGCAGCGTAGGATGCTCACGCTCGCCGACAACCAGACTACGCTCATGACGGGCTGGGACGACCAGACTTTGCAGGAAGAGCTGGACGCGCTCACCGATTTGTTCGACGTGGCAGACCTCGGTTTCGATGCCGAGTTTGCAGTCTCGGAGGGTGATTTTGGGGAGGAGTTCGAACTTCCTGATGGAGACTCACCGAACGTCTCACAGGCTACCTTCACTCTATCCACCGAACAGCGCGACTTCATCATGGACGTAATAGGACGGACGAAGGCGGATGATGTCGAGACGTTCGGGAACTCCAACATGAACGGAAACGCGCTCTACAAGATTGTCAAGGAGTGGAGCCTGAATGACTAGCGCCAAGGACGTCCGATTGAAGGTAATACCAGCAAAGATAGCCAACCCGTTTATCAAGCGCCACCATTATTCGGCTAAGGTAGTCCAAAACAGCTCCCTGCACTTCGGGGCCTTCATTGACGGAAAGCTCCACGGAG
>OKVH01000282.1_pt1 | contig 30260 bp, 31 predicted proteins | sample 1604791 | NCBI WGS metagenome assembly OKVH01 (sample SAMN01760919, study PRJEB22395) | human gut metagenome | reverse complement strand
GGAGCCGCCGCTGCAGCGCCCCGGCTCCCGCTCCCCGCCCGCCACGAGCCGCCGGGGCCCGGGCAAAGACCTCCCTCTTTTGACCACAGCACGGTCCCCCGCAGAAAAACAAAAGCGCCGCCCGGTTCCGTTCCGGGCAGCGCCTTCCTCTTTTTTTCTTATTCCATGCCAAGCAGGGGCCGCAGATATTGTCCCGTATAGCTTTCCGGGCAGGCAGCCACCTGCTCCGGGGTGCCGCTGGCCACCAGCGTGCCCCCTTTGTCGCCTCCCTCGGGGCCCATATCCAGTATATAGTCCGCCGTTTTGATCACATGCAGGTTGTGCTCTATGACCACCACGGAGCTGCCCCCTTCCACCAGCCGCTGGAGTATCTCCAGCAGCAGCTTCACATCCTGGGTGTGCAGGCCTGTGGTAGGCTCGTCCAGAATATACAGGGTACGGCCCGTATCCCGGCGGCTCAGTTCCGTAGCCAGCTTTACCCGCTGGGCCTCTCCGCCGGAAAGGGTGGTGGCCGGCTGTCCCAGCTTCATATAGCCCAGCCCCACTTCCTTCAGGATCTGCAGCTTCCGCTTTATCTTCGGGTGGGCGGAAAAGAAGCTCAACGCCTCCTCCACGCTCATCTCCAGCACATCGTAAATGTTCTTTCCCTTATATTTGACCTCCAGCGTCTCCCGGTTGTAGCGCCTGCCTCCGCATACCTCGCAGGGCACATACACATCGGAAAGGAAGTTCATCTCTATCTTCAGTATGCCGTCCCCTTTGCAGGCTTCGCACCGGCCACCTTTGGTGTTAAAGGAGAAACGGCCGTTGCCGTAGCCCCGCATTTTGGCGTCCGGTGTGGAGGCATACAGCTCCCGTATCAGGTCAAATAGCCCCGTATAGGTGGCAGGGTTGCTTCTGGGCGTCCGCCCGATGGGGCTCTGGTCTATATCCACCACCTTGTCCAGATACTCCACGCCCTCTATGCCATCGTGCGCCAAAGGCTTGGTCTTGGCCCGGTTCAGCTGCCGCAGCAGGAATTTTTTCAGTATCTCATTGATCAGGCTGGATTTTCCCGACCCGGATACCCCCGTCACGCACACAAATTCCCCCAGAGGGATCTCCGCCGTGATGTTCTTCAGGTTGTTGGCTCTGGCGCCCCGGATGATCAGCCTGTGGCCGTTCCCCGGCCGCCGCTCCCCGGGCACAGGGATGGTGAGCCGCCCGGAAAGATATCCTCCCGTCAAAGAAGCCGGGTTTTCCATGATCTCCCTGGGCGTGCCCTGGGCCACGATCTCTCCCCCGTGGATCCCCGCCGCCGGGCCCATATCCACAATATAATCCGCCGCCAGCATGGTTTCTTCGTCATGCTCCACCACGATCAGGGTGTTGCCCATATCCCGCAGGGCCTTCAGGGTGGCCAAAAGCTTTCCGTTATCCCGCTGGTGCAGGCCGATGCTTGGCTCGTCCAGTATATACATGACTCCCACCAGCCCGCTGCCGATCTGGGTAGCCAGGCGGATACGCTGGCTCTCCCCGCCGGAAAGTGTCACCGCCGACCGGGCCAGGGTCAGATACCCCAGTCCCACGCTGTTCAAAAAGCCCAGCCGGGCATCCAGCTCCCGGGTGATCTGCTGGGCGATCATGGCCTGGCTGCTGGTCAGCTCCATGCTGTCGATAAATTCCTTTGCCTTGTATACGGGCATATCGCTGAGCTCCGCAATATTTTTCCCGCATACGGTCACGGCCAGACTTTCCTTTTTCAGCCGTTTGCCCTTGCACAGGGGGCAGGGCACATGCGCCATATATTCTTCTATCTCCGTGCGGCTATATTCGCTGGTGCTTTCCTGATAGCGCCGCTCCAGATTGGGTATGATGCCCTCAAAGTCCGTTAAGAACTTTCCGCCGCCGTATTCCCGCTCATAGACCACCTCCATCTTCTCCTTCAGACCATAGAGGACGGCCTCCTGCATGGCCCTGGGCAGCTTTTCAAAAGGCATGTCCATATCGGCGGGCTGACCCTTCTTTTCCGTAAAATACCGGCACAGGGCAGAAAGATACATATGCGCCATGGATTTTCCTGTGGCGCTGTTCCACCCGGGCACGTTTATGGCGCCCTGGCGCAGGCTTTTTGCGGGATCCGGCACCACCAGATCCTTATCTATCTTCATCAGCTCTCCCAACCCCATGCACTCCGGGCAGGCCCCGTAAGGATTGTTGAAGGAGAAGGAGCGGGGCTCCATTTCCTCCAGAGAGATGCCGCAGTCCGGGCAGGCATAGTTCTGGGAATACAGGGTATCCTCCCCGCCCACCACGCTGACGGTGCACAGGTTTTTTCCCAGCCGAAAGGCCGTTTCCAGGCTGTCGGAAAGGCGGCTTTCCATGCCTTCCTTCACCACCAGCCGGTCCACCACCGCTTCGATGGTGTGCTTTACGTTTTTATCCAGTGCGGGGGCTTCCTCCAGATCATACACCTCCCCGTCTATCCGGGCCCGGACAAAGCCCTCCTTCTTCAGGCTTTCCAGCAGCTTTATATGCTGGCCCTTCTGGCCCCGGATGCAGGGGGCGTTGATCTGTATGCGGGTGCCGGCAGGCAGTGCCATGACCTTATCGGCCACCATGTCCACGGTCTGCTTTTCTATGACCCGCCCGCATTTGGGGCAGTGGGGGGTGCCGCACCGGGCATACAGCAGGCGCAGGTAATCATGTATCTCCGTCACCGTACCCACGGTGGAGCGGGGGTTCCGGCCGGTGCTTTTCTGGTCGATGGAAATGGCGGGGGAGAGGCCCTCGATGGAATCCACCTCCGGCTTGTTCAGCTGCCCCAGAAACTGCCGGGCATAGCTGGAAAGGCTCTCCACATACCGGCGCTGGCCCTCGGCATAAATGGTATCAAAGGCCAAAGAGCTCTTGCCCGAACCGGAAAGCCCCGTAAACACGATCATTTTGTTGCGGGGCAGCGTCAAAGACACGTTTTTCAGGTTGTGCTCCCGTGCCCCCCGTATGACTATATCTTTCATATTGCGTATACTTTGTTCTTTCTTAAAATCGTATGCGTACCGGCGGCCCGGGCAGAGGTGCCAAGCCCTCTGCCTTCGCCGTCCATACCCTCGGTGGCCGCAGCTTTTTTTCAAATCCGCCGGAGCATCCGCATCTGCGGCCGTTGGCGCCTGCATAAGGGGAACCATGCAGAAGCGCCGCGAACCTCCGGCGGCGGGCAGTGTCATGCTTTTCTTCTTAAAATGCTTTACCCCAGCACCACGGCGGCGGCCTGGGCAGAGATGCAAAGCCCTCTGCCCTCGTCGCCCATACCCTCGGTGGTGGTTGCTTTCAAAGAGATCCTGTCCGCCGGGATCTCCAGATCCCCGGCCATATACGCCTGCATAAGGGGAAAATGCGGGTTCAGCTTTGGCCGCTGGGCGATCACGGTGGCGTCTATATGGCTTATCTCCATATCTTTCTCTTTGAGCATATCTTTCACCCGGCGCAAAAGCAGCCGGCTGCTTATATCCTTATAGGCCGGGTCTCTGTCCGGAAAGTTCTTTCCTATATCTCCCAATCCTGCCGCCCCAAGCAGGGCGTCCATAACGGCGTGCAGAAGCACGTCCGCATCGCTGTGGCCCAGCAGTCCTTTTTCAAAGGGGATATCCACCCCCCCCAGAATGAGCCTTCGCCCTTCCGTAATCACATGGGTATCAAACCCTGTGCCGTACCGGGGCCGCCTGACCTTATTTTTTGCCCACTGCCAGTCTGCAGGGGTGGTGAGCTTGCGCCCCTCCTCGCTGCCCTCCACCAGACTTACCCGGTTGAAGCGGGCGGCATACAGGGTGGCGTCGTCGGTGGCTCCTGCCCGGTCTGCATATGCATAGGCCTCCCGTATCTGCCCAAAGCGGAAGCACTGGGGGGTCTGGGTGCGGTAAAGGGTGCTTCTGTCCACGGGGGCCACGGCGGTCTGCTCTACCTTCAGGATGGTATCCGTCACCTTCAGGGCCGCCACGCCGCTGCCCGTTTCTCCGGCGCTCCGCAAACAGGCGGCCACCACCGCAGGAGGCATAAAGCACCTGTCCCCATCGTGGATAAGGACGATATCCTCCTCCCCGGCGCCGCAGGCGCACAGGGCCTGCCATACGGAATCCCGCCGTTCCCGGCCCCCTTCGCAAAAGAGCACAGGCAGAGGCCAGCGCAGACTCCGGGCAAAGTCCCGGTTCTCTGCGCTTACGGTCACCACCAGCCGGTCACAGCCTCCCTGTTTCAGCAGCAGTGCGCTGCGCTCCATGGCACAAAGCCCCCCCAGGGGAGCGGTGAGCTTGTCAAACCCCATGCGCAGGCTGTGCCCGCTGCACAGCAGCAGTCCTATGGCCTCCATATCAGTTCTCCAGCAGGGTATAGAGACTGTCCGCCTCCTCCTTGCGCACCACCTCGGGGGTAGCGTTGATCTTTACCAGCACATGCTTCCCCCCCAGGAGGATATCCAGCACATCCCCCGGCTTTACATCGGCGGAAGGCTTTGCGATCTTTCCGTTAACGGCAATGCGCCCAGCCCCGGCAGCTTCGTTGGCCACGGTGCGCCGCTTGATGATCCGGGATACCTTTAAAAATTTATCCAGCCGCATACGGTTTATCCTACCAGTCCCATAAACTGCAGAATAATCACTATAATGCCCAGCACCCCGGTATACAGGGCAAAGGGCCACAGCTTCTTTGTTTTGATGATCTTCAGCATCCAGTTCACGGCAAAATACCCTGTGACCCCGGCAGCCAGCATTCCTACCAGCAGGCAGGGGATGGAAACGCCTATGCTACCCGCCTCTACGGCGTCCTTGGCTTCCAGCACAGCTCCCCCCAGAATGGCCGGGATGGACATGAGGAAGGAGAAATCCGCCGCCGCCTTTTTATCCAGCGAGGCAAACTCCGCCCCCGTAATGGTAAGGCCGGAGCGGGAAACACCCGGCAACACCGCTATGGCCTGCATGAAGCCTATGATCAGCGAATCCCCCAGCTTCATCTTATCCAGCGGCCGCTTGAATTCGTCTCCGCCGCCGGCGGCAAAATCGCTCAGCAGCAGCATGGCCGCCGTGATCAGAAAGCATCCGCCCAAAAAGGAGCCTTCGTTGGCAATGACGTAAAAGGAGGCAAAGGGCTCCACCTTCTTCAGCAGCAGGGCCACCGCCACCGTGGGCAGGGTAGCCACGATCAGATAAAGCACCGTTTTCTGGAAGGGGTGTTTTATCAGTTCCAACAGTTTCTTTCTGTACACGATGCACACGGAAACAAGGGTGGCCACATGGAGCATCACCGTAAAGAAAGCGCCTCCCTGATCCGGGTTTATCCCCGCCAGACTTTGCAGCAGCAGCAGGTGGCCTGAGCTGGAAACGGGCAGAAATTCGCAAAGCCCCTGCACGATGCCCAGGAGCAGGGCGATCCAGATAGTCATTTTTTACTTCCTTCTTTTCTTATTTACTTTCTGTTTATTCTATGATGGCGAACTCCCGCAAAAAACGGATGTTCACATATCCCATAATATCACTGAGCCTTATGCAGCCCAGGGTGCGGCTGTCCAGCCCATACTGCCTGTCGTCGCAAAGGACGAATATATATCCCTCCGGCACCGTCACCGGGCCAAAGTCCTGGCAGAGGGAGTCCGTATAGCTCTTTTCCTCCAGCCGGTAGTTCCCGTCTATATACAGCCGCCCGCCCCGGCAGGAGATGCTTTCCCCTTCCAGAGCCACCACCCGGCGTATGAGCAGCTGCCCCTCCGGGCCGGTAAAAGCCACCAGATCCGTCCGCTGCACATGGCGCATGTGCTTCCCCAGCCGATCCACCAGCACCATGTCTTCCTGCTGCAGGGTGGGGGCCATGGCGTCGTTGCCCATATCCACCGCCACAAAGCAGATAAACAGCAGCACATACAGCACCGCCATAGCCAGAGCCGTGGAGATGAACCAGCGTATGAAGGTATGCTGCCGGTGCAGGCCCTTCAGCCTTTCCCGGCGCAGGGGAATGGGTGTTTCCATGCTTTAATACTCCCAGTGGGAAAAAACGGTAAACTGATTCAGGGGCAGCAGCCGGGTGCGCACCCGGCCCAGTATCCGCTCCTGGGGGATGCATCCAACGGTGGGGTTGGTGGAATCCTTACTGACGGAGCGGTTGTCTCCCAGCACAAAGACCGTCCCTTCCTCCACCAGCCAGCTTCCGTCGTGATTAGCGGAAGGGGATTTCGTCAGATATGTTTCTTCCAGCAGGGCGCCGTTGATGTATACCCGGCCCTGCCGTATATCCACCCGTTCTCCGGGCAGACCGATGATCCGCTTTACACAGGTGTATTCGTCGTTATGGGGATAATAGCATATCACCAGATCCCCCCGCTCCATGGGCTGGAAGATATAGGAGATCTTTTCCATGAACATATAGTCCCCCCCGCTCAGGGTATCCTCCATGGAAGGGCCCTTTACGGCATTTGGCTCCGCCACCACGGCCCGCAGGCACAGGGCCAGCAGCACCACCAGCGCCAATCCCGCAAAAAAGTCCAGCTGCCGCCATTTTTCCCCGCCCTTGAGGGAATCGTTCCGCTTTTCCAGCAGGCTGCGGGCCTGTTTGTCTGTCCAGGGGCCAAGGGGGTTCATAGGCTTTCCTCCGGGGCGTCGCTTCCCTTTTCCAGTATCTTTTTGCCCATGCGCACAAACTCCTGCCTGTCCAGCATGACGATGCGTCCGCAGCGCAGGCATTTTATCTTTATATCCGCCCCCACCCGGATGATCTGCCAGCGATTCTCCCCGCAGGCATGAGGCTTTTTCATCATAACGGTATCATGCAGACCGAATTCCGTAAGCATGGCTTTCTCCTTTATTCGTAGCGGATAAACTTTTCCACGGCCTCTGCCGTCTGCTCCGCCTTTTCCTCCCAGAAGAAGTGCCCGGCGTTGCGCAGGCTGAAATAATAGCCGTTCTGAATGTGCTTTTTCCACCAGCGGATGTATTTGATGGGCTGCCAGCGGTCCATCTCGCCCCACAGCACAAAGATCCGGTGCTCCAGTTTGCTCAGCTCCCCGGCCACCGCCTCCAGATCATAATTGCGCAGGCAGTACATGATGGACTGCCTGGAAGCATAGCTGTCGCTGGTCTTGTAATACTCCCGGCACACCCGGGGGGTGCAGGCCGTAGCGTCATAATAGGCGGTGCGCAGCTCCCGGCTGTAATACCGCAGCCCGTACAGTTCCCGGAACAGCGGGCCGATCAGGGGGGCAGCCATCTGCCTGACTCTTTTGGGCATATGCTCCGTGATCTCCCCGGGGCAAAGCAGCGTCAGCTTTCCAAAGCGCTGGGGGGCCTTTTCCACTGCGGCCAGCAGATACCCGCAGCCCAGCGAGGCAGCCATGGCGTGGCAGGCTTTCAGCCCGATGGCGTCCATAAACAGCAGGATGGACCGGCCCATCTCCTCCATGGTGTAATCGCAGCTCACCGGCCTGCCGGAAAAGCCGAACCCCGGCAGATCCACCGCGATCACCCGAAACCGCCTGCTCAGCAGGGGCAGCAGCTCCCGCCAGGTATACAGGCTCTGTCCTACGGAATGGAGCAGCAGCAGGGGCGTGCCTTCCCCGGCTTCATAATAATGGATGGGGCATTTTTCTCCCTTATCCTCCCAGCCGGGCAGGCGGATGGCGGTCATGTGCCCCGTCATCTGCGAATTCACCAGCGTGCTCCCTCTTTTTTCCAAGAACAGTGTCTCCTTTTTTATTTTATCATAGATACTTTAAGTGTAGCGCAATTTTTATAATTTTGCAACAGAACCTAAAATCCTTTACTTTTGGCACCTTTTTTTGTTACAATATTGTGGTTAAAGAATGGGTTTTTATCCCTATTCCACAGTATTTGACGGGGGATCGGTATGGAACAGTCCAAACAGCTGGAAGTTTTATGGTCAATGGTGCGCACCTATATGGGTGAGAAGATAACTACTGTCACCATGAACAAATGGATAGATGTGCTGGAGCCCCTGGTCATCCAAAACCGGGTGCTGGTTCTGCAGTGCCCGGATGTGACCACCCGGGACACCATCAATAAATTGTACAGCAAACTGCTTACAGAAAGCATCATCAGGGCCAACCCGCAGGTAGTCGGTTTTCTGACCTGCCTGCCCAACGATCGCTGGAACTTTCTGCAAAAGCAGCCGGTGGGAGATGCCAGCGAATATGCCCTGAACCATAAATATACCTTTGATACCTTTGTGGTGGGCTCCTCCAACCACTATGCCCATGCCGCCTGTCAGGCCGTGGCCCAGAATCCCGGCAAGGCCTATAACCCCCTGTTCCTGTATGGAGGCGTGGGGCTGGGCAAGACCCACCTGATGCATGCCATCGGCCATGAGGTCCGACGGAACAACTCCATGGCCCGGGTTTTGTATGCCACCAGCGAAAGCTTTACCAACGACCTGATCGAAAGTCTCCGCCTGGGGAAGATGACCGAGTTCCGCCAGAAGTTCCGCAGTCTGGACGTGCTCATGGTAGACGACGTGCAGTTCATCATCAACAAGCAGTCCGTACAGGAGGAGTTCTTCAATACCTTCAACACCCTGCACAATGCCGGCAAGCAGATCGTCATCAGCTCCGACCGCCCCCCCAAGGAGCTTACCACGCTGGAAGAACGGCTGCGCTCCCGGTTTGAATGGGGCCTGATCGCCGATATCCAGAAGCCCGATCTGGAGACCCGTATCGCCATTCTCCGCAACCGGGCCCAGCAGGATAATGTGCGGGTGGACGACGCCATCATCCAGTACATTGCCGAAAACGTAAAAAGCAATATCCGTGAGCTGGAAGGGAGCCTGACAAGAGTTCTCTTCTTTGCCAACATCAACAAGCGGCCCGTTTCCATGGAGGTGGCCCGGGAAGCCCTGAAGGATATCATTCCCGTGCAGAAAAAGCCCTCCGTCACGGCGGAACTTATAAAAGAAGCCGTAGCCGAATATTACGATGTGCCCCTTTCCAGCATCCTGTCCCAGCGGCGGGATAAGGAAGTGGTGGTGCCCCGGCAGGTGGCCATGTATCTGTGCCACAACATGCTCTCTCTTCCTTATAAAAAGACCGCCGATATATTCGGCCGCAGCGACCACACCACCGTTATCAACGCCTGCAAAAAGATCAACGAGCGTTTGGAGCAGGACGAGGCCTTCCGCCGCACGCTGGAGGATATCCAGTCCCGCCTGACCTGAGGAAAACGGCCCCTTTTCTTATCCACATTTTGTGGATTTGTAAAGTGGACAGACTATGGATAATTGGGAAAGCGGGGACAGCGGGCAGAACTCCCCCTTTTATCCACAGGAACCCCACCGGCTTTTCCACGGTGTTTTTTCAGTCCCGGCGGGAAATATCGGGCTTTTCCCACTTTTCCAGCCCCCCTACTGATACTACTACTGAAATAAATATAAATATACTCTATCTCTCCCTGTGGAAAGAGAAACCCACACTCAAACAGAAAGGATCAATGCTATGCGTTTTGCCATGGAAGCCCAAACTCTTAACGAGGCTATCGTATCCGTCATAAAAGCCCTGCCTGTACGCGCGGCCATGCCCGTGCTGGACGGCATCTATATCTGCGCCGATGCCAACGGCGTCAGGATGAAGTGTTCCGACCTGATGCTCCAGAAGGAGTGCGTGGTCCCCGCCGCCGTAGACGAGCCGGGGGAATGTGTGGTCAAGGGGAAGATCTTCTGCGAGATCGCCCGGAAGCTCCCCAGCGAAAACGTGTTTGCCTCCCTGGACGGGAACACCCTGACTCTGCGCTGCGGCCGGAGCATCAACCAGCTCCAGTGCATGGAGTATGACGAGTTCCCAGATATGCACTTTGAAGAGGCGGACAGCACCGAGGTAAAGGTGGATAAAAACCGCTGCAAGGAGCTGATACTGCGCACGGCCTTTGCCGTAAGCACCGAAGAGAGCCGCCCCGTGCTCACCGGCGTTTACATGGAGATGGAGGGCCATTCCCTTTCCATGGTGGCCACGGATTCCTTCCAGTTTGCCAAAAACACCATGACCGTCAGCCAGGATCTGCCCAAAAAGAGCATGATCGTCCCGGGCAAGACCATTCAGGAGATCGCACGTATGCTGGATGAATCCCAGGAAGAAACGGTGCTTACCTTCTCCCGCACCCATATGCGGGTAAAGGCGGGGGGCGCCGCACTGGTGGGCCGCCTGCTGGACGGAGATTATATCGACTACCGCCGCCTGATCCCCCGTGACTGCAAGAGCCGGGTGCTGGTAGACCGGGAGGCTTTTTTGGAAAGCGTGGACCGGGCCGCTTTGGTAGCCCGTGAGGGGAACAACAGCGTGCGCCTTTCCCTCCAGCCGGAAAAGCTGTTTATCCGGGCGGAAAGCGTTATCGGCAAGGTGGAGGAGGAGCTGCCCGTGCAGCTTATGGGCGATTCCATGGATATTGCCTTCAACCCCAAGTATCTGCTGAACGTATTCAAGACCATGGACGATGAAAAGGTCTATATGGAGATGAACACCCCCATCAATCCCTGCGCCGTGAAGCCCGTCACCGGGGAAGCCTTTTTCTATCTGGTGGTGCCCATGCGCATATTCTGATGCCTATGGAGGAAAAACGACCCGGCAAGGCCCCTGCCTTTGTGCCCGAAAAGGGGAAGGAGGAGCGCTTTGTCATAAAAAAGGCCGCCTTTGTTACCAGCGTGGGGGCAAGGGGGGACTATCCGGCGGAAAAGGGCTGCGAGATCGCACTGGTAGGCCGCTCCAATGTGGGCAAAAGCACCCTGATCAACTGCCTGTGCCGCAGCGGCAAGCTGGCCAAAACCAGCGCTTCTCCGGGCAAGACCAGGCTGTGCAACTTCTTTTTGCTCAACGACAGCTTTTATCTGGTGGATCTGCCGGGATACGGTTTTGCCAAAGCCCCCAAAGAGGAACAGGTAAAGTGGGGAGAGATGATGGACCGCTACCTTTCCTGCGGGCGGATGGATCATCTGTTCATGCTGCTGGATATCCGCCACGAGCCTACGGAGGACGACCGGCGGATGCTTCAGTACCTGCTGTATTACAACATCCCCTATACCCTTATCGCCACCAAGGCAGATAAGATCGCCCGCAGCAAAAGAAAGCAGCAGGCCGTGCAGAACGCACGGCTGGTGGGGGCTTCCCCCTATGCCATCCCCTTTTCGGGAGAGACGGGGGAGGGCCGGGAAGAGGTGCTCTGGGCCATGGGACAGGTGGTGCGGGATGCATTTTTACGGAATACTGAAAAATCCGCCCAAAAAATAATCGATCAGCCCTTGACAGAAGCATAGCAAGTCTGCATACTATAGCTTACGGCCTGAGAAAATGCCGAAAGTTAGGAAAATTGTGGAGAATGCTATGGCTTTGAGAAAATGCCCCAAGTGCGAGCTGAACTATTTAAGACCCAACGAGACCATCTGCCATGTATGCGCTGCGGCCATGAAGCATAAAAAGTTCGGAGAGGAAGAGGAAGTGGTCATGTGCTCCAACTGCGGGGAATACCCGGCGGTAAAGGGCTCCGATCTTTGCGAGGAGTGCCTGAAGGAGCAGAAGCGCCAGGCCAACCTGGAAAATCTGGCGGATAAGATCCGGGCCGATGAAGTGGATATCCCTCTGGAAGAGGAGATCTCCGAGGAGAACGAATAAGAGAAACTGCGGGTATGATACAGGCATATCCGCTTTTTTAAGGGAACGGCAGGAGCGGATATGCGGGTATTTGCAATTTCGGATGTGCATTTGTCTCTGGGCGTGGAAAACAAGTCCATGGACGTATTCGGCACAGGCTGGGCCCGCCATATCCAGCGGCTGCAGGAAGGCTGGCGGGATACCGTAGCCCCGGGGGATCTGGTGCTGCTGGCGGGAGATATCAGCTGGGCCATGTACCGGCAGGATGCCCGGGAGGATCTTTTCTTTCTGCATACCCTGCCGGGGACGAAGGTGCTGCTCCGCGGGAACCACGATTTCTGGTGGAGCGGTTACAGCAAGGTGCTTTCCATGCTGCCCCCTTCTTTGAAGGCCGTGCAGAACAACGCTCTGCGGCTGGGAGATATATGCATCTGCGGCACCCGGGGCTGGACGGCCCCCGGTACGGCAGGCTTTTCGGAAGAAGAGGACCGGAAGCTCTTTGAACGGGAAAAAGTACGGCTGCGGCTTTCTCTGGAGCAGCTGCCAAAAGCCGGCACCATGAACCTGTGCATGCTCCATTACCCGCCTTTTACGGAAAAGGGAGAGCCTACGGATATGGTGCACATTCTGGAGAAATACCCGGTGCAGCATGTGGTCTATGGTCACTTGCACGGCAAGTCCGGCCGGAGTGCCTTTCAGGGGCTGTATGGGGAGACGGAGTACCACTTTACTTCGGCGGATGCATTGCATTTCGTACCCAAGCGGATCCTGTAGCAATTGAAGCATACGAAGCTCCCGTTGGGGGCTTTTTTATTTGCAGACGCAGCCCGCCGCTGCCGCAGCCAAGGCCGTATACGATGCACGGGGGCGCACGTTCCGGCGGTTTTGCCGCCGGAACTCTGCGGGGGATCCCCGCAGGCATGCCTTGGGGCACGCAGTGCGCCCCAACTCCCGTATACGCTTCTGCCCGGCTCTATGGCATGCCTCCGTTTCCGGCCTGGGCCGTGCTCTGACCGGCAGCGGAAAACCGTGGCCTGGGGCGCGGAGCACCGGGCAAAAGCCGTATACGATACCCGGGGCGCTGCTGCGGCGGCAGAGCCGCCGCGCCGCCCGCAGGGCGGGCTTTGGCGCCGCAGGCGCCAAAGGGCAGCGCCCCCTCCCTCGAAGAGAACGCAGCCCCGCTCCCCCACATAAAAAGATCCCCCGCCGGGCGCTTTGCCTCGGGAAGGATCTTTTCTGTCTTTTACGTCTGTTCTTTTCTCCGCAATCCGCCGGTCAATTTTCTCCGCTGCCCTTGCGCCCGTGCTGATACAGCTGCCGGTTGTCCAGGGCCCACAGCCGGTCAGAGAAGCCTCCCTTGCTCACGGTGGAAAGGGCGTCAAACATTTCAAACAGGCGGCTGTCCAGCAAGTCGCATTCCGAAAGCACCTCCGCTTCCGGGAACATGGGGAACTTGGGGCTGCCAAATTCCGGCTGACCATGGTGGGAAAGGAGCATATGCTCCAGCAGCATGGCCGTTTCCTCCGGTATGTCCAGCCTGTCGGCGGCGTTGTGGATCAGGCTGATGCCAATGTTGATGTGCCCCAGCAGCTGCCCTTCGGGGGTATAGGCCGTGGCCAGCCCCAGCTTGCCCGTCTGCAATTCATACAGCTTGCCGATATCGTGAAGGGTGGCTCCTGCCGTTACCAGATCCCTGTCCAGCGCCGGATACAGCTGGCAGATGGCCCGCCCCATGCGCACTACGGCGCAGGTATGCTGCAGCCAGCCTCCCCGGGTGGCATGATGGAGCTTTACGCCTGCCGGGAAACGCAATATCTCCTGCCGGAAGGCATCCAGAAAATACTGCACCAGCTTTTTCAGATCCTTATCCGTAAATTCGTCGCTGAGGTTCCACAAATAATCAAAATATTTCTGAGGGTCTCCCGGGGCGCAGGGAACCAGACGGCTCATATCCACATTGTCCTCCGGGGTGGCCAGGCGGATGCGCTCCACCTTCAGCTGCTCCACGTCCTTCCAGATATTTATGGTAGCCCGGATCTTTACCACATCCTCCGGGTCAAAGGTACCATATGCGGCAATATTGTAATTCCACAGCTTGGCGGCGCATTCTCCTCCCGCATCCGCCACTGTCATATCCATATAGGAAGCGCCCTTGCTGTCCGTGCGCACGGCGCAGCTTTTGACCATGCAGAAACCCTCTACCTGGGTCCCGCGGCTCTCTTCCATCAAATTCATGCGGCTCATTTGCATGCTCCTTTCAGCGGTTGTTTTGCAGAATAAGTATATCAAAATTTTCACCGGATGAAAACAGGAACATTGTATAAAAAACGGGGCTGTGCTATACTTTTTAATGCGAATACAGGCGCTCGCTGCGCGCAGGAGAGGATATATGGCAAACGTTTATGCGGCGCCCCCCATGGAGGGCGGCGTCTTTTCGGCCATGGTGGTAGGGGCCGGCCACGGTGGCATAGAGGCGGCACTGGCTTTGGCCCGCATGGGGCTGGATACGGCCCTGCTCACCATGAATCTGGACAGCATCGGCATGATGCCCTGCAACCCGGCCATAGGCGGTACGGGAAAGGGGCACCTGGTTCGGGAGATTGACGCCATGGGCGGGGAAATGGGCCTTGCGGCAGACCAGACCCTGATCCAGATGCGCATGCTCAACACAGGCAAGGGACCTGCCGTCCATTCCTTGCGGGCTCAGATGGACAAGCGCCGCTATCATGAGCGTATGAAGCAGGCTCTGGAGGCACAGGCACACCTGACGCTTATTCAGGGCGAGGCGGCGGATCTGGAGGTAAAAAACGGCTGCATAGAGGCTGTGGTCACCGCCGAGGGCTTCCGCTACCGGTGCCGGGCGGTGGTGCTCTGTACCGGCGTATACATGAAATCCCGCATCCTCATCGGAGATTTTTACCGGGAAAGCGGTCCAAACGGAATGCTCCGCAGCGAGACTCTTTCCGATGCCATGGGCCGTTTGGGTATTCCGCTGCAGCGGTTCAAAACCGGCACGCCTGCCCGGGTACACGGGGATTCCCTCCACTATGAGCGGATGGAGATCCAGCTGGGGGACGTGCCTACCCCTGCTTTCTCTTTTTTGAACGGAGAACTCCACGTACAGCAGGAGCCCTGCTATCTGACCTATACCAATCCGGAGACCCACCGGATCATATTGGAGAATCTGTCCCGTTCTCCCATGTATTCCGGCAGGATCCATGCTACGGGCACCCGCTACTGCCCCTCCATAGAGGATAAGGTGGTGAAGTTTGCGGATAAGGACCGCCACCAGATCTTTATCGAGCCGGAGGGACGCAGCACCCGGGAGATGTATGTGCAGGGCATGTCCACCAGTCTCCCTGCGGATGTGCAGGAGCGTATGCTCCGTACCCTGCCCGGGTTGGAGGATGCAAAGATCCTCCGCTACGGCTATGCCATCGAATATGACTGTATCGACCCTCTGTGCCTGAACGGGGCTCTTATGGTCAAAAATATAGAGGGACTGTTCTGCGCCGGGCAGGTCAACGGCACCTCCGGCTATGAAGAAGCCGCCGCCCAGGGGCTGTATGCAGGGATCAATGCCGGGTTGTACCTTAAAGAGGAACCGCCCCTGCTGCTGGGCCGCAGCGACGCCTATATCGGCGTGCTGGCAGACGATCTGGTGACCAAGGGCACCAACGAGCCTTACCGGATGATGACCAGCCGCTGTGAATACAGGCTGCTGCTCCGGCAGGATAATGCCGACGCCCGCCTGACGGAAAAGGTGCGCCGGACAGGGCTGATCAGTGAAAAGCGCTGGCGTGCTCTTATGGAAAAGCAGGAAAAGGTCAGCCGGGCCATGAGCCGGCTGAACGCGGTGGTCCCGCCGGAGGAAAAGCTTCAGGATTATCTTGCTTCCATTGGGGAAAGCCCCGTAAAGACCGGTGTAAAGCTTATGGAGCTGCTCAAGCGGCCAAAGGTCACCTATACGGAGCTGCTGCGTCTGTACGGTGGGGAAGAGGGTTTGGAGCCTGTGGACAGAGAGACGGAGGAACAGCTGGATGTGCTCACCCGCTATCAGGGCTATATAGAGAAGCAGGAGCAGCAGGTCAGGCGCATGGAGGCACTGGAAAATACGCCCTTACCGGATAATGCCGATTATGCCGCCGTAGAGGGCCTTCGGCTGGAGGCCCGGCAGAAGCTGGCTGCCCGCCGCCCCGGCACCATAGGGCAGGCCAGCCGTATCTCCGGAGTATCTCCGGCGGATGTAAGCGTGCTGCTGATATTGAGCAAGCGGGGCTTTCCGATAAAGAAAGAGGATCAAAATGGATAAACAGCTGCTGCAGACCTGTATGCCCGGGCTGGACGATACTGCTTATGAGCGCTTCTGTTTGTATTATGCCCGATTGACGGAAACCAACCGGGTCATGAATCTGACGGCCATTACCGAAGAGCAGGAAGTAGCCTCCAAGCATTTTGCCGATTCTCTGGCCGCCTTGCCCTATCTGAATAGAAATGCCGCCGTTATAGATGTGGGTACCGGGGCGGGGTTCCCGGGAGTGCCGCTGCTTATTGCCTGCCCCACGCTGCAGCTGACGCTGGCCGACAGCCTGCAGAAGCGTCTGACTTTTCTGGAAGGGCTGCTCAAGGAACTGGGGCTTTCCGCCGCCATTGTCCACGGCCGGGCGGAGGAATTGGGGCAGAACAGGCTCTATCGGGAAAAGTTTGATTTTGCCCTTTCCCGGGCGGTGGCCAATCTGCCGGTGCTGCTGGAGCTTACCACTCCCTTTATAAAGGTGGGAGGCACGGCCATCGCCTATAAGGGGCGGGCGGAGGAGGAACTGGCTCAAGCAAGATCCGCCGCTTTTCTGCTGCATGTAAAGCTGGAAAGTGTCCCGCTGGTATCCTCCATAGGGGAGCGTGCGCTGGTGCTGGCAAAAAAGACGGCTCCTACGCCCAAAATCTATCCGCGGCGCCCGGGTACTCCGGCTAAAAAGCCGCTGTAAGGCGGGCTGCGTATCTGGTTTTAATTTTGTTTACAGGCCGCTCTTACCGGGGCGGCTTTTTGTATATGGACAGCTTCGTGTATCGTTTATACGCTGCCCGCCGCTCCCCGTTTTTCCCGGTATACGGAAGGCGGGGCGCTGCCCTTTGGCGCCGTAGGCGCCAAAGCCCGCTCTGCGAGCGGTGCGGCGGCGAAGCCGCCGCAGCAGCGCCCCACGGCTCCATGAAACCTTCGCATAGCAGCGGGCCCCGTATATGACACGGCTCCGGATCGCCGCGGCCCGGAAAACGGCTTTTCATGACTGATCCTGCTTTTATGAGGATATGCGTAGAGCAGACTGCTATCTGTCTCATCTCTTTTTCCGGTAAATGGGGCACTCTGTATGTTTCACGTGAAACATTTTTCTCCATGGGGCTGACTGGAAAAGCTGTCCCTGCCCAAACGGAAGCAGATGCGGGACGATACCCGCGGCAAGACGGAATATTGCACATGCACGAAGGCCGGGGGCGCACTGCGTGCCTTGCGGCACGCCTGCGGGGCATTTGCCCCGCAGAGTTCCGGCGGCTTTGCTGCCGGAACGTGCGCCCCCGCGTATCGTATACGGTGCGACAAAAAAGCAGGCTCCCCTTTCAGAAAGCCCGCTTCCTCCATATTCGATTATTTCAGCCGCTGCCCCAGATAAAACTCCAGCTGTGCCCGTATCTCCTCCAGCCCGGCAGGTTTTCTGGCACTGCCCTGGGCCATGTCTCCCCGGCCGCCGCCCTTGCCGCCCAGAGCAGCATTTACCGCCTGAATGACTTCGCCCATATCCAGGTTTATCCCTTTGCACATGAGAATGTAGCTTACCTGCTCTCCGTTGGGGCACAGCAGCAGGGTCAGTGCCTTTGCTTCCAACGTGCTCTGGCACAGGGGCCGCAGCCGCTTTGGGTCCGTATCCTCTACAATCTCCACCAACAGCTTTTTCCCCTTTATATCCCGGGCCTTTTCCTTCAGCTCCCGGCTGTAATATCCCTCCAGCCGGGCGGAAAGGGATTTGTTCTGTCTTTTTGCGGCGTCCAGCTCTCCGTTCATTTTCTCCACGGCAGCAGATACCTTATCCACCCCTGTAGAAAAGCTCCGTGCCATGCCGTCCATAGCCTCCTGCAGCATGGCAGCGTAAGTATAAGCCCGGCCCCCGCACAAAAATGTCAGCCGCATACCGCCCTTATAGGCTGCTGCCTGGGTGATCTTCAGCAGGCCGATCTCTCCGGTGTGCTTTACATGGGGGGCACAGCAGGTGCAGCTGTCCGCTCCCTCTATGGTCACCACCCGGATGGGAGCCGTTAACCCCTCGGTATGCTTGCGCAGGGGCAGACCTTCCAACTCTTCCTCTGTTTCATAGATCACAGCGGTAACGGCCCGGTTTTCCCGGGCCACCCGGTTTGCCAGCTGCTCTATCTGTTTCAGCTGCTCCGCTGTCAGGGGGATATCCAGATCCAGGGTAGCATAGTCCAATGCACAGTGAAACCCAACGTTTACCGCCCCGTACAGACTCCATGCACACCAGGAGAGCAGATGTTCCCCGGTGTGCTGCTCCATAATATCCTTTCTACGGGCCCAGTCTATAACGGCTTCCACCTCTGTTCCCGGTTCCAGCGGTTCGCTGCACAGATGTACCAGCCTGTCTCCTGCTTCGTTTACATCCAACACCTTTGCAGTGCCGATGGTGCCCAGGTCGCAGGGCTGACCGCCCTTATTTGGGAAAAATACACTTCTGTCCAATTCTATTTCATAGCCTTTATCCGTTTTTACACAGGTTGTTACCCGGGCGGTGTTGCGGCACAGGTGGCTGTCCTGCAGATACAATCGTTCCGTCATGTCAATTCTCCTTAAAATGTTTGATCCGGCAGTGCCGTATTCTTTTTTATGCAGCTTTCCCGGTTCGGGCCGCTGCCCGCGTGTGCTCGGGGGCTGGTACCCGGGGGAGCGGGGCTTTCCGGGAAGCGGCGGCCGAGCCGCCGGAACGTGCGCCCCGTAGATTCGTATACGAACCCGGCCTCGTGCTGCAGCGTCCCCTGCCTCTTTGCGGGGGAAACCCTTTCTTCCGGAGCCGGATGCGCTGTTTCCTGAGTATATGCCTGCACTCAGTATACCACAGATGGCTCCTTCTGTCATTTGTTTCACGTGAAACAATTGCATTCCGGGGACAGATGCGCTATACTGACTTTAACGCATACATTTCAGCGAGGTATACCATGGCCAAAATGATTGCCATTGCCAACCAAAAAGGCGGAGTGGGGAAGACCACTACCACCGTAAACCTTTCTGCCTGCTGCGCCCAGCTGGGTAAGCGGGTGCTGCTCATGGATCTGGATCCGCAGGGCAACAGCACCAGCGGACTGGGCATAGATAAGCGTAAAACGGAAAACTCCCTGTACGAAGTCCTTATCGATGGGGTGGAACCGGGAGAAGCTCTGGTATCCACCGAAATAGAAACCCTGCGCCTGCTTCCTGCCAGTATCTCTCTGGCCGGGGCAGAGGTGGAGCTGGTGGCCATGGAGCGCCGGGAACGGCGGCTGCTGGAGGCTGTGGGCCGCCTGCAGGAGGAGTTTGACTATATCTTTATGGATTGCCCTCCCTCTCTGGGTCTGCTGACGCTCAACGCCCTTACCGCCGCCGATGCACTGCTGATCCCCATCCAGTGCGAATATTTTGCCCTGGAGGGGCTGAGCCAGCTGATGAATACGGTCAAAATGGTTCGCCGGGGCCTGAATCCGGATCTGGAGATAGAAGGGGTGGTGCTGACCATGTTCGATGCCCGCACCAACCTTTCGGCACAGGTGGTGGCCGAGGTGAAAAAGTTCTTTATGAGCAAGGTGTTTGATACCATTATTCCCCGCACCGTCCGCCTGGGGGAGGCGCCCAGCTATGGACAGCCTATCTCCCTGTATGCCCCCAAAAGCGTGGGAGCGCAGGCTTATGAATCACTGGCCCGGGAACTGGTAGACCGGGAAGAAAAACAGGCATAAACGGGAAAGGAGCATACCATGGCCGCAAAGCAGATGAAAAAAGGATTGGGCCGGGGGCTGGATGCCCTTATGGAAAGTGTGGAGACCCAGGAGCATCAGGGCAAAGTGCTGACCCTGTCCGTGTATGAGATAGACACCAACCCGGATCAGCCCCGGAAAACCTTTGATGAAGAAAAGCTGGCAGAGCTGGCGGAAAGCATTCGCCGCCACGGCATCGTGCAGCCATTGGTGGTAGCGCCCAAGGGGCAGCGGTATATTATCGTAGCCGGAGAGCGCCGGTTCCGGGCTGCCCGGCTGGCCGGGCTGAAAACCGTTCCCGCTATCTGCATGGAGGCAGAGGAGGGAGCCCTGCAGGAGGTCAGCCTCATAGAGAATATCCAGCGGGAGGATCTGAACCCGGTGGAAGAAGCCGCCGCCATCCGTTTTCTGATGGAACAGCATGACCTGACTCAGGAGGAGGTGGCCCAGCGCATCAGCAAGAGCCGCCCGGTGGTGGCCAATTCGCTGCGGCTGCTGACCCTGCCCAAAAGCATCCAGACCCTTATGAAGGAAGGGAAGCTTTCCGCCGGTCACGGCAAAATACTGGCCGGGCTGGAGGATAAAAAGCAGGCCGAAGAGCTGGGCAAACGGGCGGCGGAAGAGAACTGGAGCGTCCGCCGGCTGGAGGATACCCTCCGTTTACTGAATGCCAACAGGAGCCGTAAAAAAGCCGGGGATCCCTATCTGCGGCGTATGGCCGGAGCATTCCGCAGCCGGCTGGGAGCCAGAGTGGCCATCAACGGGGATCAGCAGAAGGGAAAGATCGTTATCTCCTACTATTCTCCGGAGGATCTGGACGCCATTTACGAAGCCATTCTCGGCCGGGAGGAGGAGTAAGCCTTCTTTGCACCTGACATGGAGCAGGGCTTTTAACGAAACATATTTATAGCTCCCGGTTTTCCGGGAGTTATTTTTGTGGTTTTTTTCGGAGGATCCCGGCCGGGACAGCGCTTTCACATATCTGCGCTCAACCAGGCAGGGGGCGCCGCAATACGAAGTCAGGTGTGTATACGCAGCCCCGGGGCGCACGTTCCGGCGGCTCTGCCGCCGGAACTCTGCGGGGCGGCTGCCCCGCAGGCGTGCCCTCCGGGCACGCAGTGCGCCCCCGCCCTCGCTTCCCACCCGCTCCTTCCTTTTCACATATGTTCCACGTGAAACAGTCCCTTTCCCAACGCCGGAGAGAAAATGTATATCAATTTCTCCGGAGCCGTTGCGGCCTTTGTCCTTTTATGCTACAATACATCCCATATATATATGGAAGAATAAGGAGATTTTTAAGATATATGCGCAGAAAATGGATGGCCTGGGCTATGTGCCTGCTGATGCTGGCAGGTCTGTGCCTGTACGGCCCTGCAGCCCATGCAGAAGAAGCTACCGACGCCTGCACCTACACCGTGCCCAAGGATACGGAAGCAGCCTGGCTGACGGATGAGCGGGTGCTCAGCCGGGTGAACGTCCCCAAGGGGAAAAACATCGTCCTCTCCCTGCCGGAGATGGCCGCCCCAACTCTCTATGCCGTGTGGTATGCCCGTCCCGTCTCTCTGACGCTTATAGAAAAGGATGCCGCCGGGCAGGAGATCGCTTCCCGGGAACTGACCCCCGCATCCCTGTACGAAAGCTATTCCCTGACTCCCGGCTGTGTTCAGGCAGAGCTGAAGGCCGGAGCGGAGGGCTACAGCCTTTCCACCCTGCGGGTCTTTGACGGCCCCATAGACGAAAGCCTGCCCTGCTATGATCCCGCCGCCCCGGCAGAGGGAGATGTACTGCTGATCTGCGGGGAGCCTCACAGTATGCTGGAGGATTTCGGCGCCCTGCTGCCCTATTGCACAGAGGGGCTGGATCTTTCCGTTTCCGTGGTCTTTGCCCATATGGGCACCCGGAAGGAGCTTCACGAAGCCGTCAATGCCCTGTGGGAGATGGGGCTGCATACCGCCCCGCTGGTGGGCGCCTTTGCCGACGATGATATAAACGAGTATAAAAACGTGGTCAAAAAGTGGACGGAGAAACGCACCAAAGAGTTTCTCACCGCCTGCATCCGCCGGGTAAAGCCCCGGATCGTCCTTGCCGGGGATCTGCAAGGCAAAGAACCCCGGAGCCGCTTTACGGCGGAGATGACTGTAGAAAGCTGGAAGCTGGCTTCTCAGCAGGGGCAGTATCCGGATTCGGCCGCCGCTTACGGCGTTCATACCCCGGATAAGCTGTATACCCTCTCCGCCGCCGGGGGTACCACGGTGGATATGTCCGGCCTGACAGCGGGCGAAGAGACCCTTCTGACGGAAACCGCCCGGACCGCCTACCGCTGCTTCGCTTCCCGGCAGATGTACCATATTCCTCTGCCGGAAAAACTGACTCTGTCCTTACAGGAGACCGGTGTGGGTCAGGATGCCAATAAGGACAGCCTGCTGGAGCATGTGGATACCGCCGGGCTCCGGCAATACGAAAACCGGCTGACGCCCCCTGTCACGCCTACTCCCGTCCCCACGGATACGCCTGTTCCCACGGATACCCCCGTTCCTACGGATACGCCTGCACCGGAGGAAACCGCCGCTCCTCAGACCGACCCGGTCCCTGCGGAGACCCCCGTACCGCCGGAAGCCGCAGGGCAGCTGGCCCTGGAAAAGTTTGCGGGCAGCCCGCATACGGGAACCATTTTGATCGTGGGTCTGCTGGCCGCCGCTCTGCTGGGAGCCGCTCTGTATTTTGTAAAACGTTTTTACCGTAAAAAACTCCCTGTGACCGCTCTGTGGGCACTGCCCCTGCTCATCGGTCTGCTGACGGCGGTGCTGGCCGCTTATGATGTGTTTGCGCAGGGGGCCATGGTGCAGCGGCAGGCCATAGAAGCGGCGCAAAAAGCCACTCCCGTGCCTACCCCGGTACCCACGGATACCCCTGCTCCCACAAATACACCTGCGCCTACGGATACACCGGCCCCCACACAGACTCCTGCTCCGTCTCCTGCAGAAACGCCTCTTCCCGAGAAAAATGCGGAGCTGACAGACTTTGACCGGCACTTTTTGAACGACGGTACCACGGAGCTGGTGGAGAAGAATGACGAGGAGGCGGGGGAATGGATCTATCGCAGCGATATTCTGGCCGTGGAGATCACCCGCAAGACCATTACGCTGGACGAGGAACCCCTGACCTATTATGCAGCCCATATCTATCAGCGGGAGTTTGATTCCTTCCGGCCCGCTTTTGCCACGGATAAAAAGACCGGCACGGAAACGGCTGCGGCACAGGATATGGTCAAACGCTACCGGGCCGTACTGTGGATCACCGGGGATAACATCATCCATGCGGAAAAGGAAAAGAAGGGCGTTCTTATCCGCAACGGACGCATCTACAGCAAGAACCGGGCGGTGGATACGCTGGCTCTGTACAGCGATACCCTTTCCATGGAGATAGTGCCCAAAAGCCGCACGGCGGAGTATATCCTCTCCAGCGGCGCAGAAAACACCTATTCTTTCTTCCACGGTCCCAAGCTGCTGGTGGACGGGGAGATCCATAAGGACGCTTACCGCACCACCCAGAAGAACCCGCGCTGCGGCGTAGGGCAGGTGGCTCCGGGGCATTTTGTGGCCATAGTGGCCGACGGCCGGCAGAAAGGCTACAGCAGCGGCGCCCGGCTGAGTCAGTTTGCCCAGCTGTTTAAGGACGAAGGCTGCACCCTGGCCTTTAATCTGGACGGCGGCGTTTCCACAGCCATGTTCTTTATGGGCAAAATGATCAACCGGGTGGAGGATAACGGCAAGACCGGCTATGAAGCCTCCTGGCTGCGGGCAGTGCCTGACGGGCTGGTGTGGGGCTATACCAACCTGCCCGGCTATTTTGAAAACTGATTTAAGGAAAGAAAAAAACGTGCTGCGTTCTGTATTTCCGTCGGAAAGCAACAGGGAGGACGTGCTCGCTTTTTACGCCGCCTTTGAAAAGAACGGCGGTCAGTGCATCGGCTGCAAATACGGCAAAGACTATGTCCTGTGGCTGACGGATATGCAGAACCGCCGGGCAGGCAAAAATCTGCCCCAGGGGTATGTGCAGGAAAATTTCTATCTCTGCTACAGCGGAGAAGAGATGGTGGGCGTGTGCAGCCTGAAGCTGGAGCTGACCGAATACCTGCTCCAATACGGAGGGCATGTGGGGTATGCGGTGCACCCTGCCCTGCAAAACAGGGGCTATGGTACGGAGACATTGGCGCAAACCCTGCGCATCGCCAGAGAGCCGGGCTTTCACCGGCTGCTGTGCGTGTGTGACGAAGATAATTACGCTTCCGAAAAAATCATTCTGAAGAACGGAGGCGTGCTGGAAAATACCCTTTATGACCCGGAGGAGGCCGTTACCGTAAAAAGATACTGGATCGACCTGTAAACCGCCTTTCCGCATCACCTCATTCATGGAAAGGAAAGGTATGGAACATGCATGTAGAACTCTATTCGGAAAAGTATCATGAAGAGGCCGTCGCTCTTATTCTTGATATACAGAATAACGAGGCAAAGATCGGTCTTTCGTTGGAAGAACAGCCGGATCTGCTTCATATAGATGCATCCTACCGTGAAAAGGGCGGGGCATTCTGGCTGGCTCTGGAGAAAGGGGAGATGATCGGCACCCTGGGTCTTATGCGCAAAGAGCAGCAATGCGCCGTTATGAAAAAGTTCTTTGTAAAAAAGGAGTTCCGTTCCCAAAAGGTAGGGGCCGCCCTGTATAAGGAACTGCTGGCTTTTGCAAAGGAGACGGGTATCCGGCATATTCTGCTGGATACGCCTTCCGTAGCCCATGCATCCCACCGGTTTTATGAAAAAGCCGGGTTCCGCCGCATTTCCGCTGCACAGCTGCCCATTCCCTATACCTATCCGGACAGAGACAGCCTGCTGTATCTGCTGGAGCTGTAACCACACCTGCCGCAAAACACCCCATACAATATTCTAAACAGGAGGAGACCATGGACTACTTAAAACTGGTAAGAAAAACGATCATAGTGCTGCTTCTGGGGATGTGCATAACCGCCCTTGTCATGCTGGGTCTGCCCAGGCTGGCGGTGACCCTTGTCCCGGCAGACAGCGGGATGCTGGTGAGCCTGCTGCTGTTCCTTGCGGTAAATCCGCTGTATGCCGTTTTGGTGGGTCTTGTATCGGCCGCCAATCCAAAGGTTTTGTGGCTCCTGCCCCTTGCGGTGGCGGAGATGTTCGTCCTTGGGGCCATGCTGGCTTTTGAGCGTGCGGATCCGTCCTTTTTCCTGTATGCGGGGATCTATCTGCTGCTGGGCATAGGCTTCATGCTGCTTAGAGTGTTCTGGAAGAAAGAGCGGCAGCAGGCGGCGGCCTGAGAAATCCGTTCCAAAAGAATTTGCAGCTCCCCTGTCCGGGGAGCTTTTTGCGTTTTTATGCTGCCCCGGAAAAGCGCTGTATACGCACCCCGGGGCGCACGTTCCGGCGGCTTGCCGCCGGAACTCTGCGGGGCATTGCCCCGCAGGCGTGCCTTTCGGCACGCAGTGCGCCCCGCCCCTGCTTCCCGCACAGGCCCCATGGGCGGCGGGAACCTTTCCCACGGCAGCCGGAAAAGAGGGCAAAAGCTGCTCCCACGCAAAAAACGGACGGTCTCCCGTCCGTTTTTTCTTCTCCCTTATCGAAGGGAAAAGCTCCTGTCCCGGCGCAAAGGGCCTCCGCTGTGCCGGGGCAGGGAGCGTTTCTGGCCGAAGTTGGCGTGTACCAGCCGGGTCTTGGCTGTGTCCAAAAGCTTCCTGTCATAAAAAGTCTTGTTGAAATATGCGTTTTCCTGAGTAGAAAGGGTTGTATTCATAGAGTACCTCCTTGATGATCACTTTCTGGTGGAAGGGCTACGGCGTTTCATCATGGCTTCCAAAGCCCGGAAGGCTTCAGGACTCATGCTCATATAATCCTCCTGGGGCGCCAAAGCCCGGTTGGCACGGGTGGGGCGGGGGAGCTCCTGCCGGGTCTGGGCGGCCAGGGTCAGTTCCTCCATGACGTCTGCCCGGGCGTTTTGGGCGGCCTGCTCCGCCTGATATACCCGCAGGGCAGCATAGGCAGGCAGTTCCGTAAGCAGGGCGGCAAAGGCCGGGTCCTGGCAGACCTCCTCCAGCTCCAGCCCCTGGGGAAACTTATCCTGCCGCACCAGCTCCATCAGTTCTTCTATCGCCTGGGCAAAGGACGTTTCCTGTTGGGAGGGTTCCTGTTGAACAGGACTGCGTTTGAATAGATTCATGATTTACCTCCGGATAAAATTGTGTATCTTGCGGTTCTTTTTTACGGGCGCCGCTTCACCGGCATCCCGGTCCATGACCTTGAGCACCTGTTCCTTGCCTTCAAAAAGCATGAGCTCCACGGCCTGCCTGGGGCGCAGGGCCCCCATCTGCATCAGCTGCAATACCAGCTCGTTCTGTGCGGCTGCGGCAAATTTGTTCTGCCGGCTGGCCTTGACAGAGATGAAAAACTCCATGGGCAGGGCCCGTTCTTTGGTGGGCAGCAGCTGGGCGCTGTCAAACAGACATTCCCGGCTCTCCCCGTTTTCCGTGATGGTCACGGGCCGCAGGTAGAAGTTAAACTCCCGTTCCACCTCTATCTCCATGCGCACTGCCTGCCGGAAGGCTTCGTGAAGCTGCTCCGTGGCCATGCGGGCCCGCTTGGTGCTGGCCTCCTGCAAAGCCTGAATGGCGCTGGCGGCGGTGACTCCCTGGCGGAAGTTCCCCCGACTGGAATCGTTGGCGCCGCTCTCCTCCTTGATGTCCTCCCGGATCCTGCCGATGTAGCCAAGCAGATAACTGGGCAGGGGCGGGGTAGAGAACCAGGTGATGCCGTTCAGGCTCTCGCCCCGGTGAACCTCTTTGGACCAGTCCTTCAGATCCTCCTCGTCAAAGCCGGAGCTCTGGGTCACCAGCAGCTTGTTGCGGCTGGCCATAAAGGCATTTTTCAGCACGATCTGATCCAGCTTGTCTGCATAGCGCTGCTGCTTTTCAAACAGATCCACTATGCCAAAGCCCAGACAGCTGCCCTTGCGCACATACAGCGGGGTCAATACAAAGGGGTACTGGCCGTGAGCAAAGTAGCCCTCCGGCTTTTGCCGGCGGCTGTCCTCCAGCACAGCGCCCCCGCACAGCAGGGCCATATGCACCTGGCTGCGGCCGTTTTTATCGGGCGGGGTTTTCCACCAGTATTCCAGCAGGAGCAGGGCGTCCCGGCGGTCGGCAGTCAGGGTCTCGTCCATGGGCGCATCGGCGCAGGCATAGGCGTCCTCTCCGATGAAGGGAGCCTTCTCCGGGTAGCGTTCCTCTATCCACTGCCGGGAGCGGATGGAGAATTTGAACACTGCCCGTCCCTCCTGCATATCGTCGCACAGGGGGTCAAAGAGGATGCTCCGATTATCTACACTGCGGATGTAGGCGCCGCCCAGGCCGTTGTTCAGGGCGGGGTCATAGCTCACCTCCTGAACGCAGTAGCCCCCCACCAGAAGATCGTGGACCAGCTTCCTGTATTCCAATGGATAGCCGGATACATCGTGGTTCCGGGCAATGACCGCTTCCACCACCCGGGCCACATGGCTGTCGGCCCCGCTTTCCGGGGTGATAAGAGCCTGAGGGCATTGATCCATCAGATCGGCGCTTACGTTTTCAATGGTGCTCTGGATCACCGGGGTCACGGGCCGGGGCTCGTGGGGGTCTGTCTGGGGCACATCGTACCAGTGATCCCCCCGGTACATCCTTTCGTTGTTTTCCAGCCGCTGCCATTCCCGCATATATGCGCTGCGGTAAGCGGCAAAGAGTGCATAGGCCTGTTGGGCAAGAAGTTTTTCGCCCGGGGCCGTATCCTTTCTGTTCATGTATCTCCTTTCTGCACGGGGGCTACAGTCCCCGGAAGCCTCCGTTTCCGGGGCCGGTCACAGGGGCAAAGGGGTCATAGGCCGGGACATGGCGCAGGCAGGGTATCCGGGCGGGGATGGGCCGGGACATAAGGCCGTAGCGCAGCGCCTCCGGGGCATGATCCTCACAGGCATCGCTGACATCCTCACAGTTGTGGGTGTCATAGGTGAGCAGGGGCAGGGTACGGATCAGATTGGAGCAGGTTTCAAAAATCACCAGCCCCGGCCGGCCGTCTTCCCCTGTCCGCAAGGCTTCCCGCACCCGCTGCCAGCCGGTGATGCGCCGGTTGTCCGCCGGGAGCAGGGGTACCCCGCCCCGGGCAAAAACCTCGGCGATGGATTCCCCCTGGGCGCCGCCCAGCCCCCGCTGCTGCCAGGCGTCCGGGGAGGCGGCGGTATAGGCGATCCTCTCCCCCTGAGAAAGGGCCGCCACCTGCCTGGCAATGTCGCTGGAAAGGGTTCTGCGCACATACAGTTCCCGGTATACCAGCACCTGCCCTTCGGGATCCACGGCGAACCAGAGCACGCAGCATGGGTCGTTGTAACCCCAGTCCATGGCTCGAAACCGCCGCCAGTGGGCAGGAATGGCGCAGGGCGGCTCCACATGGATATCCCGGCGGAATTCCGGGAAGTACTGCCCCTGAAGCACATCCCAGTCTCCTTCCAGATAGGCCCGGCGCAAATGCTCCGGCAGGCTCAGCAGGCTTTTCCGGTAGCCGGGATCCCGCTCCATGAGCACGGGGTTGTCTGTGAGCCGGGCCGGGATAAAGCGGTAATCCGCCGGGGTCTCCCCCTCCCGGTACTGCCGGTCCAGAAACAGGCGTTTTACCCAGCCGTGGCCCACGCCCCCGGGGTTGCAGGTGTAGTACATCCGGGGAGAGAAGTCCCGCCTTACGGAGCGGTTGCAGGTGGTCAGAAACTGCATCTGGCTTTCCGTAAAGTGGGTGGCCTCCTCCAGACCGATCACGTCGTACTCCTGCCCCTGATACTGGTATACATCCTTTTCCAGATCACAGTATCCCAGCTTGATCCTGGAGCCGTTGGGAAAGAGAAAGCACCGCTGGCTCTGGTTATACCGGGCTACACCGTTGAGCTCCTGCAGCAGGGGGCGAACATGGTTCTCTGTCAGTTCCGGCAGGGTGCGGCGCAGAAGCAGCAGCTGCAAGCCCTCATAGCGAAAGGCCAGCAGCACGAATTTGCGGCGCATGGCCCAGCTTTTGCCCCCGCCTCTGGCTCCGCCGTAGGCCGTATGCCGGGCGGAGGAGAGGAAAAAGGCAGCCTGCTTGGGGTTGGGGGTTCCCTGTAAGAGCAGCTTCATAGGCTGTACGCCTCCGCGCCGCCCTCCATGGAAACGGTAAGGGACGAAGGCCCTTCCTCCTGGGGATACAGCTCCTTCAGGGCGGCGGTGGCCACCTGATAGCTCAATTCCCCCAATAATGCCCGTTCCATGGTATAGGCGGCGATGCGGCATACGGCCTGCGAAAGCAGTGCCCGCTGCCAGGGTGCGCCCCCTTCGCCCCGGCTCAAAGCCAGCAGCTCCGGTGCGGGCAGATGCATATGGGCACACAGGCCGTAAAGAGTGTAGGGGATCTGTCTCTCTGAAAATCCGCCTCCCTTCAGGGCCGTACGCTCCCGGGTGCTGTCGCACAGGGCAAAATACGCTTCCACGGCCTGTTCCCATTCCCGGCGGTTGGCCGGGGGTCTCTTTTCCATTGTTCTGTCCGCCTCCTTTCCCTTGGCTCGGGAACAATCTATCACGGCAGGCACTGTAAAAATTTTTATAAATCCTCCACCATGAGGAGAGAAAGAGATACAGGAGAGGTGTAAACTTTTTCCTTTTTGTCCGGTTTGATAAAGAAAGTGTGGTAATATAAAAGAAAAGGAGAACTCTTTCATGAAAAAAAGTCTCTTTTTCCTTTGCGGCATTTTATGCTTGCTGCCGGCAGCCTGCAGACCGGTTCCGGATGGGGCGGTGCTGTCCCCGGAAGCAGAGGAGGTTTCTGCCTATGCGCCGGAGGAAGATTCGATGAATGCCTATATGGAGGAGGCTTTTGCCCGGGAGAAGGAACGCTTTCAAACGGAAACAGAGTATGACCCGGAGGATCCGGATCTGCTGCTGAAACAGACCGTGAACGGGTATCTGCTTTCCATTCATCTGCTGCTGGCGGATCCTGCGGCGGAGCCCTTTGAGGAGGACGATCCTCTGGTGAGGTCCATGCTGGCATATTGCAGCAGCGATTTTTCGCTGGAGGCTTTGCTTACCGCAGGCTGGCGGTATGAGCTGGCCCGGAGCAACGGGGTGACCTATACCCTTTTGGGTCACAGGACGGAGTATAAATCCATTGACCATGGTGGGGAAGAAACCACGGTGCAGGTGCTGGATGCTGCGGAGATCCGCTATTTTGATAACGATTTTACCAGCGGTTCCGGGGATACGCATATCCTGAGGCTGAAGCAGGAAAAGGGGGAGTGGAAGATCACCTATGATTTTCCCGGCGACATGATGAAGCACATACATGAAACTTACAGACGGTATCTGGAAAAATGTCCCTATACGGAAAGGGAGAAGATCATCGGCTGGATGCAGGAAAACTGGTGGGGCAGGTAAGATCCTGCAATGAGGGATATGCTGTTCTTCCGGCCAGGGATTTCGTGCTGTAAGAAGAAGCTGGGAGCGCTTTCCCGGCTTTATGGAGTTGTGCGGTATACGGGGGGCGCTGCCCTTCGCCGCCTTTGGCGGCGAAGCCCGCCCTGCGGGCGG
>OKVH01000281.1_pt1 | contig 30267 bp, 26 predicted proteins | sample 1604791 | NCBI WGS metagenome assembly OKVH01 (sample SAMN01760919, study PRJEB22395) | human gut metagenome | reverse complement strand
TGAACGACAGCAAAGCCGATTCATTTTGAAAAAACGGTAAAGCAGGATGCAATTAATACTTGCGTTTCCTTGCAGCTTCAGCCTTCTTTTTGCGTTTTACGCTGGGCTTTTCGTAATGCTCACGCTTTCTTGCGTCAGCAAGGATACCTGAACGAGCACATTTACGCTTCCAACGTTTAATTGCGCTTTCCAAGGATTCATTTTCACCAACACGGATTTCCATTATCAGTTTCCCCCCTCTCTCTTGCGGGAAATGAATGATTCAACCCGACCGCGGCCGACTCGAATTACTGATACATTATACTCAATGTTCATCGTTTAGTCAACCTGAATAATGCAAATATATTGAAAAAACAGGAATATACTTATTTCGCCTTATGAGAAGCCGCTTTATCGCGCATTTGAAATGCGTCGGACGGCGGTTCGGTGCGGCAATTTTTTGCAGCGAAGTTGTGATATAATAAGTGAATACCGATTAAATTCGGATATGCGGCACGAAACTTACAAAACTGTAAGCACGGCTGAAAGCCTGTTGTAAGCATGGCATGCTATACTTTTGTTTGCTGAAGGGCGGATAACATCGGATGTTGTACCTGCCGGCGTAAAAAGCATGAGTTAAATCGCAATGCATTACAGAGCCGGCAAAGATTGGTTTAAGCAGACACTGCTGCCGAGCGGAGTCGGCCGTTACACGGTCGGAAACTCAAACAAAATCGAAAAAACAGAGAGGAATGAGCAAAATGAAAAAAGAGCTTTTTAAACTTGCGCTGCATGGGCTGAAGGGGAAAAAGCGCAGCAGCCTGCTTACGGTTATTATTCTGACAATTTCATTTGCCGCTGTGCTTGTTACGCTTTGCATAACGGGCAGCATTATAAAAACGAATGCGGAATACAGGCTGAACACCTACGGCGCATGGTACGGCGCAATACCGTACGGAATTGAGGGCGATGCGGAGTTTTTGAGCACGGTGAACGGCATCGGAGAGATCGGAGCGGCGACGGTGTACGGTCAGGCAGTATCAAAAAGCGGCGTCGCGGTCACATCCGTAGGTTCGGCTGACGGGAATTTGCTCAAAATCGGACGAATCGAATTGCAGGACGGAAAATTCCCGCAGCATGACAGTGAAATAGCGTTGGAAGCTTCCGCTCTTTCGAAACTCGGGAAGAATTATACGATCGGACAGGAGATTTCCTTCACCGTTCTTTTTGATGCCGAATCCGAAGAATCCGTTGAAGGGATAAAAATCCCGGTTGAATGCACCTTCAGGCTGTGCGGCGTTTTGCGCGAATACTCGAGCCTTTGGCAATTGAGCGAGAACAAGCTTTCAAAGCCTATTTGCGGTGCGCTTATCACAAATACGGCGGGAGAAAATTTGCGGATCAAAGCAATTGAAACAGCTGCGCAGATGAATGAGCAGTCCACAGCGGGGGCGGCGCATGTTTCGGTTGCGGCAGCAAACCGTCAATTCTTTTTTGAAGTTGATGAAGCGGAACGCGGACAGGCAGCGGAGAGTATCAATGCATACATGCAAAAAACACGTCGCGGAACAAATGCGGACAAAGCTGTTTGCATAAACACCGCCGCATTTTCGGATAAAGGTGAAGCGGATTATCATTCGTTTTATATTTGCCTGATTCTTGCCGTGACCGTTATTGCAGTGGTCTGCATATACGCTGTTCAGCTCCGCAAGCAGGTCAGAGGAATCGCTCTTTTTCGAAGTATAGGCATAACAAAACGACAGCTGAGACTGTTGCTGACGTTTGAAACGCTTATTCTGTGCCTGCCTGCGCTTGGAGCGGGAACACTGCTCGGAACCATTACAACAAAGCTGATTTTGAAGCTGTTTGTGTATGCAAAATCCGCACCGGTGCAGGTGGACGTTCCGCTGTCGCAGCTTGCAGTCACGGCACTGTGCTGGATTACAGGGATATTTGCGGCGCGAATGGCTGTTTTCCGCATCGCACTTTCAGAGCCGCTGACGGGCAGGATGCATACAGCCCGCCGACGTGCGCATGCGTTTGAAGTTTTCCGCCGCACTGCGGTCGTGCTGCTTGCCGCTGTATTCTGCGGTGCGGTTATATTCGGCGTTCTGGAATCACTTTATCCGAGAGCCGATATGCATAAATGGCAAAATCAACCTGCATATGTTCTGAATGCGGAACCTTCGGAGGTTGCATTTATCAGGGATGGTCGAAATGCACAGCTTATTACTGCGGATATGCTGAAAACCTATCAGAGCATACCCGGCGTCACAAAGGCAGCTGCATTAAATTCGATGACGGTGGAGCTGACGTTCGACGGCGACAAAAACAGCAGCCTTTTCACCGCTTTGCGTGAATATGACCCGCAGTTTGAGGACGGTGCAGCCGTGTGCCTGTATGCCTTATCGAAGGAAAGCCTCGGCACATTGATTGACCCTTCCGCTGTTGATGCGGCGGCATGGCGGGCGTTTTCAAACGGAGAAGGCGTCATAATGTCCTTTCCTGTCGGAACGGACGGCGGAGTGTTTTTTAATCGTGAACACTTCGGCGCAGCCGATTTATCGGCTGGTGATGAAATTTCAGTCGGCTGCTACGGTTCAAAACTCATTTGGGAGGAAGATGCATACAGGTTAGGCGCTTACCGAAAGCTGCTCACAAAAAACGTAAGCATCGCTGCCGTGGCAGAATTCGATCACGAAAAAACCAATCTGATTCTCACAGGTGCTTATCAGCCGTACACAGTATTCTGTTCGGACGAATTCCTGAAAAACATCCTGACGGAATGCGAGCCGGGCAGCCTTTGCGGGAGCTTTGTTACCGGTGACAAAAACGCTGTTGAAGCCGAATACGGCTGTAACACTGCGAATGTATATACCGACCTTAATGCCGGCTATGTTTCAACGGACAGTGTGCTTGCTGAAATAACTGCCAAACAAAGCATTTCAATGAACAACAACCGTGAACAGTATGCAGCGTATATACAGGAGGATTTGCAAAAGCTCATATTGATTTACTCGGGATGCGGCTGCATCGCACTTGTCATGCTGCTGCTTATCGGAAACATTCTGACGCTTGAAGCGGAGGGAGAAGAGCGCGAATTCGGCATTCTGCGTGCGCTCGGAATGTCCAAACGTCAGCTTCGGTGGCAGCTGAATTGCCGTGCCGCGCTGCGCGGCGCAGCAGCAGTATTGTGCGGCTGGCTCGTGTATGCGGCATATATGTTTGCTTCTGCAATTTCGCGTTATAACCATCGGCAGGGAGTGAATGCAGACATGAATGTGCTTGATTTTGTGAAATCCGGTCTTTCGGGACTTGCACAGGGGGGAGCGAACGCGCTGACGGTTGTGCTCATTACGGTTAGCTGCGCAGCGGTACTCATCCTGCTCTCCCGTGCAGCAAAGCATCGACTGACGCGAAACGATCTTGCGGCAATGCTTCGCGGACGCTGAACGGCCGTTTTGAACGAAAGATGAATCTTGGACGAAAATTTATTGTGAAATATAAGGAGAAAAATTATGTCAATTATTTTGCAGGCAGAAAAACTGTACAAAGAGTACAAAACATCATCCGGAGCGGTGAACGCATTGAACGGAGTCGATCTTTCGATTGAAAAGGGACTTTTCTATGCGATAATCGGAAGAAGCGGATCGGGAAAATCCACCCTGCTTCATGTTCTGAGCGGACTGGACAGGCCGACATCCGGAAAAGTGCTTATCGACGGCGTGGATATGTTCTCGTTCTCTGACGAAAAAATGGCAATCTTTCGCAGACGCAGCATGGGCTTTGTGTTTCAGCAGTTCAATCTGCTGGATGAGTACTCCGTGCTGAACAACATTTGTATGCCGCTGAGGCTGGACGGCAGGAAGCCGGACGAAACATTTCTTGCAGAGGTTACAAAGATGCTCGGAATCGAAGAAAAGCTGAAAAAGTACCCTTATGAGCTTTCCGGCGGTGAGCAGCAGCGTGTTGCAATAGCGCGCTCGATTCTTGCAAAGCCGCATATCATTTTTGCGGATGAGCCGACGGGCAATTTGGACAAAAAAGCGGGGGAGGACACGCTTAACCTGCTGAGCAGCTGTGCGGCGCGTTTCGGACAGACCCTGATAATCGTTACCCATGATCTTGAGATCGCAAAAAAAGCGGACAGAATAATTAAAATTGAGGATGGAAAGATTGTCTCAAATCAGCTATAATAAACAATGAACCCCGAACGGGAATGCGGATGTTGTTAAATGACTGAAAACAGGCAGGAGGTGCAGTGCCGTGAACAAACATATACTTGTCACTGAAGACGATAAAAACGTTGCCGATGGGCTGCGGGAAATTCTTGAAAGCGACGGCTATACCGTTTCATGCGCGGACTGCGCCTCTGCCGCAATGCAGACAATGCGTGACGGCGGTGCGGATCTTGTTATTCTGGACGTACGTTTAGGGCAGGATGACGGTTACGAGCTTTGCCGCAGGATAAGAGAGTTTTCAAATGTGCCGATACTTTTTTTAACTGCATGCAGCAGTGAAATCGAGCTTGTGCGCGGCTTCCGTGCCGGCGGGGACGATTATGTTGCAAAGCCGTTCAGGATGCATGAACTTCTTGTCCGCATTGAAGCTCTGCTGCGCCGCACATCAAAAAAGAGCAGCGGAGTCCTGAGAACGGGAGAACTCAGCTACGACAGCGCAAGCTGCCGCATCAGGCGAAAAGGGAACGTGCTTGAGCTGACCGCAACCGAAACAAAGCTTGCTGCGGCATTGATAACGCATTCGAAACAGACCGTGTCCCGTGAGGAGCTTCTGTATCTGGTTTGGGATAAGGATTCGGCATTTGTGGATGCAAACACCTTAAGCGTGAATATCAGTCGGCTGCGCGACAAACTCGGAAAGGTTAACGGTAAGCCCTACATTGAAACCGTGCGCGGCATAGGTTATCGCTGGACATTGCCCGTTACGGAGCAATGAGAGTTTTTACGGAAGATAACGAACGGAGAAAACGCAATGCAATGGCTGATTTGGCTTGTCGTCCTGCTTGCAGCGGCGCTCGGCGGTGAATTATTTCATATTTGCAGGCAAAGACGTGAGCTCGACAGGCTTTCAAAGTCGGTTGAGCATTTTTTGCTGTATCCGGAGGACGGCATTGAAGAAACATTGAACGAAGGCGCCGTTGCGAATCTTCAAAACGCATTTTCCGAGCTTACGGCACAGTTTTCACTCATGCGTGCCGCTTCCGCGCATCGTGAAGAAGAAATGACGCATTTTGTTGAAAACATTGCGCATCAAATCAAAAACGCTGCGACCGCATTGCAGATTCGACTGGATATTCTGCAAATGAAATTGAAGCTTCCGGATGAGGTTGAAGCTTTGAAGAAAAGTCAGCTTTGCATGAACCGCCTCACGGACGAGGTGGACAGGGTATTGAAATCAAGCCAGCTTGCATCCGGCAAAATAACGATGGTTCCGGAAAAAATCGATCTTTCAGAAGCAATAAAGGAATGCTGTGATGAACTGAGCCCTCTTGCCGAAGCCCGCAGCGTTGAACTGCTTTTTGAACCAAAGAATTCAATTTGCATTTCCGCAGATGCTTTTTGGCTGCCGCAGGCGATAAGCAACATAATTAAAAACGCCGTTGAGCATACCGCCCGCGGAACTGCCGTTAACGTCATAATCAAAGACTGCATACAGAACATTGAAGTTCGCATTGAGGATCACGGTGCGGGCATTCCGGAGGATGAACTTCCGCTCATGTTTGAACGATTTCATCGCGGAGCCGCCGCAAAAGCAGGCTACGGAATCGGCTTGTCAATGGCAAATGATATTGTCAGAGCGCACCATGGCAGCATCAGAGTCGTGAATATGCAGACAGGCGCGGCATTCACGATCACTTTGCCGGTGCTCGACGGCATAAAGCCGTATCTGGATGCGGAAGGGGATTAAATCCCGTGTTTTTACTGAAACTTTTTGGGCAAAATACAGCCGCAGATACAAATTCGCATTTAAAGCCAACACACAGGACGTCAAGCTCACGGCGGCAGACAGGCATAACCGTTAATTCTTTGTCGAAAACAACAAATATATTGCAATTTCTGCTCAAATTACTGTATAATTGATAGCATGGAAAAACAAAGAAATAAAAAAGGGTCATTGCCCATCGGTGTGCGCATCATCGGCATTATCATTGCCGTGCTTGCTGCCGCATACGGTTTATATGCCGGAATGGGTAATTCCGCAGGAAATTTTGACGGCGAAATGCAGATATTCGCACTTGACGTCGGTCAGGGCGATTCATTCTTCATTATTTCGCCGAACGGCAAAACGATGCTGATTGATTCCGGCGAATCCTCAAACTCAAAGCAGATTGAGCAGTTTATCCGCGAAAAGGGTGTTCGGCAGCTTGATGTTGTTATCGGCTCGCACACCCATTCGGATCATGTCGGTTCAATGCCGTATCTGCTCGATGCCTTTGATGTCGGAAAATATGTAATGTCCGAAGCGGGACTTGAAACGAGGATTCAAAAACGAATCAACGCCGTGCTTGAAGAAAAAGACATTCCATGCAGTTATGTATGGGCGGGAGATGTTATTGATTGGGACAGCGACTGCAAGGTGACAGTTCTTTCGCCCGTACCGGAATTTGATGAGTATTCAAAGACGGATTGGAATGAATGGAGCCTTATCATGCGCGTGGAATACGCAAATCACTCGATGATTTTCACCGGAGATGCAACCGTGCGTTCCGAACAGGCTGCAATGCTGAACAATGAGAAATATTTGTTCGATGCCGATGTTTTGAAAGTGCCGCATCACGGTTCAACGACAAGCTCCTCTCTCGGTTTTTTGGAGGCTGTCAGCCCGGAATACGCAATAATTTCCGTCGGAAAAGGCAACAGCTACGGACATCCCGACTACGATACAATTCAAAAACTGAAGCAGGTTAATGCTGAGATTTACCGTACGGACGAGCTTGGCACAATAAACATTGTTTTCAGTGCGAATGACATAAAAATTACATACTGAAGCCTGAAAAAAATCTCGGGTAAATAAGGATTGGAGGAAAAAATGTATTGTCCTGATTGCAAAATTGAGGTTGAGTCCGGCGAGTACTGCCCGCTTTGCGGAAGAAAACTCGTGAGGGATTCACACAGCACGGGAACCGTTGTTGATGACAGTTTCAGCGGTGAAGCGGCTCAGGTTTCCGGAAAAAAACGCTGCAAATTCAATTTCAGCAAACCGCTTTGCGCTGTGTTTGCATTGCTGTTGATTTTGAGCCTTGCGATGCCGTGGTTTCATCTGAATGTGAAATATGTTTCGGCAAATGTTGTTGACGACAGGCTGACAATTCTTCAGCTTAAACCGCAGTTCTCATATTATTGCGGCATGGTGTCAAGACTTGCCGGAACTTTCGGCACGGATATGAATCAATATGCGGATTTGATCACGGCAGCGGAGGGTATTTTGCTTGCAGCTGAGAGCTATTTTATGCTCTGCGGAATTCATTTCCTGCTGTTCGGGATTATCGGTTTGTTTTCAAGGGGAAAACTGCGCTACTATTTTGCGCGTGTCGGCAGCACGATGTACATTATCGGATTGCTGGTGTTGATAATTGCAGTGCTTATCGGCAATGCAAAACTCGGCGCTGCCGTTGCAGCGTTCGGTGCACAGAATGAGCTGCAAATCTCCGCCTCTGTTAAGCTTACTGCGCACCCGTACATTGCGCTTGCGGCTGCACTCGTTTTCAGAATCTTCGGAATTCGCCTGCTTCGTTATTTGAACGGCGTAAGCTGCCTGAATCGCGGAATAACGGATATTGCAAAACGCGAGTTTTCATTGATTCACTGCGTGAATAAAGTGCCGAAAACGTACTCAAAGCCCAAACATCGCGGCAGAACGAATTACACGTCATACGGTGATGCGGAAAGCTTCAACGATGGAATCGTAGACTGATATTTGATTTTGAATAACTGCTCAAAAAAGCTTTGCACGCTTGCGTGCAGGGCTTTTTTTGAATACCCGATGAATATATGCATTGGGAAGAATACCGATATGCTCTGCGGGAAGAATAAACCCGACAGAAGGAAAGCATGGAGGAATTCTCATGACGATGAATGAAAAAGAACGGGGCATGAAATGCGGCAGAAAACATCGGAGCAGGAGAGTAATGCTTCCGATTCCGGCATTCATGCTTTTATGCATGGTTTTTATTGTGCTTGCGGGAACTGCGGCGGCGATAATGCCGTTCCCGTCATCGGAGCTGCTTCCGGTTGATGAGCTGCTGTCCGTGTTATATGCGGCAAATTCCTCGCATTCTGATGAAAGCTGCGAACAGCCGAACATCCAGGCTTCCGTGAGCGGAGAGCGCGGGGAAGAAGATTCAGCTCGCGTTGCGGAAGCATTGCAGAGTTTTTTGAATACGGGCGAAACGGTCAATTTAGAAAAAATGCTGCACCCTGCTCACCTGTCTGCACTGCGGGAAGGCTGCGGTAAGCTTGTTCCGACGTCGGGCGTATCAAAACTCGGCGAATCAATTCGTTCGCTGCTGCTGCACAGAATTGCCGTTAAGCTTTGCGGTGACGGGGCGGCCGACTTTTATCCCGAGTACGTGGAATGCACCGTGGTTTCGGTTGAAAAAACGGATGCAGAGGAAACGAAACGCATAATCGAAAGTGCACGGAGCAACGGTGCAGCGGATGCCTGCGGAGGAATGAATATACGACTGACAGTAAGCTTTTTGAAAGATGAAAAATTGCTCTGTTTCGAGGAATGCTCTTTGATTGCATTTGAATCGGACTACGGCTGCTGCCTTCTGCCGGAGAGTCTTATAAACGTGATTGCGTGATTTAAGATAGATACATCAAACCCCCGAGAATTCCGTTGACGGATTTCTCGGGGGTTTTTGTTCGGATATCGCTTAGCTTATTCAGCTCTTTTCGAAATACCTATCAGGCAATGCCGAGGAACTGCTTTGCATAAGTGTCGATATACTTGTCGTTCATGCGAATCTTTGTGTTGTTCTTCCACTCAGTGAAACATTCGGAGTAGTGATCCTGTTCCGTTTTTTCGATGTAGAACTTCTTGGCGTTCCTGTAAGCTGCATCATCGTTCTCAGCTTTGATAACGGTATCGCCTGCATCAAGCCTTTCGTTGATGAAGATGAAGTGTACGCCGCCGCCGGAAGTCTTTGTGGTGACTTCTGCGATCTTCTGACCGTCGCTGGTGGTGTATATCTTGATGCCGTACTTCTTGACGGGGTCGGTCTCGTCGTCGGCAGGTTTATCGGTGGTGGGAGCGTCGGTTGCGGGTGCATCCGTTGCGGGAGCATCCGTTGAAGGAGCATCGGTGGTTGCGGGAGCGTCCGTTGAAGGAACGTCGGTGGTTGCGGGAGCGTCCGTTGAAGGAACGTCGGTGGTTGCGGGAGCATCCGTTGCGGGAGCATCGGTTGCAGGAACATCCGTTGCGGGAGCATCCGTGGTCTTGGGAGCATCGGTTGCATCGGGTGCGGGGGATGCGGACTCAGCGGGAATCTTCCAATCATCGCCGTAGAAAAGCAGGCAGGCTGCTGCACCGAAACCGTCAAAATATTTGCTGAGAAGGTTTTCGTTCATGATGTAGCCGTGCTCTTTGTAGCCGCCGGGGGAATCGGGATCGGCAGTGGGCTCGGGAGTTGCATCGGGGTTGGGAGTTGCCGAGGGGTCGGGAGTTGCGGACACGAATACGGTGTCGCTCTGGTAATCGCCGTTGGTGACATACTTGTCAACAAACTCGTCGAGGGAGATGCCGCTCTCAAGCGCTTTGCGGATTTCATCAAGCTTTTTGTTCTGTTCATCGGTGAAAACGCCTTCAACGGTATCGCTGACCTTGTCGGAGTTGTCATACTGAACGAGAAGGTGCTTGACGGTGAACATATCGTTGGGAGTGTAGAGGGGGATCATGCCGGAACCGCTGATGTAGGAGTTGTAAGCGGTCATGAACGCGGAAAAGTCCTTGCCGTAGCTATCCCTCTGGGAGAGAGTGTTCTCGCTGATGTATTTTTCAAAAGCGGATGCGTCGAATTGAACTTTGGAATAGATTTTTTCCTGAAGCATTTCCATCATCATGGATTCAAGCTCGGACTGCTTGAGGGACTTCATGTATGCTTTGTAGGAAGTGCCCTGCTTTTTAAGCGCCGCTTTGAACTGATCAAGCTTGTTTTCGCGGATGGCAGCCTCGTCGGTGATGCTTGCATCGACTTTGTAGCTTGCAATTGCCTGATCAAGCTTAGCATCAACGTTCTTCTGAAGCTCGTCCTGGCTGATTTCTTTGTCAAGGCCGAGTTCATAGCACTTGTTAAGAGTCACGCCGTAGGTGATGAGCTGGTTTTTAATAAAACCGTTGAAATCATCCATGCTCTTTGCGTAATAGCTGTACTGCTGATAAATCTGCTGGTACTGTGAAAGTTTAATTTTCACCTTGCCGATTTTGCCGATGGTGGGGTTGTTGTCGGTTGCGGAGCAGGCGCAGACACCGAGCAGCATTGCCGCCGCCACAAGCAGTGCAATAAGTTTTACAAATACTTTCTTGTTCATCATTAGTCTCCTTCCGGTTAGTTCGTTGGTCGAATCGAAACTTCAATACATTTTAATAGCAATTCAGGTTTTTGTCAATAGCGGTTGGCAATTATTTTCAGCGGTTCGGCACGGGAAGAGTCGAGCTGCCGGTGCCGTAATGCAGCTCGCCCTGCACAGCAACGTATTTGTCAGTGTAGAGCTTTTCAACATCGCCTGCCGGCTGACCGTCCGCACCGATAAGCTGCCTGTAAACTTCAACGATGTAGCCGTAACGGGGCGAAATGACCATTTTCGAATATCCTGTCGGCCAAAGCGGTTCGGCAATGCGTTTGGGTTCGGGAGGGTCGAGCTTTTCTATGGTATCCGACCAGATTTTGTAATGCGTGCCGTCATCGGGCTGCGTGCCGTAAACAAAGGTGTAAACTGTTTTTGTCCGTATGTCCGCATAGGCAAAAAGGAACATGGGAGATTCCGCTGCATTGCTCCACACAAGGTCGGGTCCGTAATACGAAACGGTTGCGTCAAGTCCCATTGCAACATAGCTTCCGGGGATTGAGTGATGGGAGCGGCTGACGATGCGAATATCGGGGCCGATAAGCAGCAATGAATTGTACAGTGTTGAGCTTACCTGACAGATTCCGCCGCCGGGAGTGTCGATATATTCTTTGCCGCCGGAAATCCCGTGCGCGGGAAGCCAGCCGAGTTCTTCGGTGCGCGGCCCAAGAAGCTCGTTGTAGCTGAGCTCTTCGCCCGGTTCGAGAATAACACAGTTAAGCAGCCCGGCCGCTTTTTGAACGTTGCGGGAACGGGACTCGTTGCTTGTTGCAAATTCGGTTGAGAAACGGGAGAGTTCACGCATTGAGTCAATGAGCGTGTTCACATCGCCTTCGGGTTCAACTTCTTCGAGAAGGAGCGAAAGAGACGCGTTATAATTCCCGGAATTGAACGCTTCGGAAATCTGCTTCAGCATATCTTCGCGGTTAAGACAGAAGCCGTTGCTGCCGGTATGAAAAAGGATCTCTCCGACAACTGTTCCGTCGGGAGCTTTGACCGTTTGAGTTTTGCAAACGGTTGAAATATCGCCGCCCGTGCCGTAACCCGGTTTGCCGCCGCCGACACGGTTCAAAAGCGTCACATAGGGCTCAATAGGGGGGTGATCCAGCTGAGCAGCTGCTTCGGATACGATTGCGGCAACGCTCTCCTCGTCCATCCGAATGGTGTAGCTGCCGACTTCAAAACCATTTTCGGCAATTTCAACGCGCTTCAGATAATTCTGATAAGGGTCGGCATCGCTTCTGCCGAGTTTGAACGCAGAGCTGAGCAGCTCGTTGATGTTTGTCGTAATGCGAAAATCCGATGCGGTGAGAACAATGGTAACATTGTCCACCGTTACGGAAATGTTGATTTTCGAAAACTCCGCACTCAGCGCGTCAAGCATTGCATTGCGTGCGTTTTCGTAATCCATTCCGCCGACGGGAACACCGGAAATTGTGACGCCGGGAATAATACGGTTGTCCTCAATATATTGGTATGACGTGCCGCTGCTTTTCCCGGAAACGAGCGTGGTTCCGTCCGCCTGAGCGGTGGTTTTGAGCCAGTTGTTTTCTCTGTAGGTGCGTACGGCGCGTTCATGATCCGCTTTAAGTGAAAAATGAACGATAACAAGGGAAACGAGCGCAAAAACGAACACCGCCAGCGCACAGACGAGAACGCCGAAAGGTGAACGGAAATCTATGCCCAAAACACCCTTCCGATTGCGGGAACGGGTTTGGGACACTGTGGAAAGATTATTGTTGTCCAAGGAGCAGCCTCCGTGAAAATTTAATCCTCAATGTGTTTTTTTGCCGATTGCGCTTGATTGAAGAGCAGCGTATCGGAAAAAAGCACATTATTCAACATCTATCATTATAGCCAAATTTGTGCCGAACTTCAACATTCGGGAATGATATAATTTTGCTGACGCATCGATTGGCAATTGAAACGGAGGCGGAAGATGTTCGGGACGAATACGATGAACAGGGAGCCGGAATATCAAATCGACAGGAAAATTAAAATATATAATAATTTTTAAAAAAAGGGGTTGCAATTGTCCGCGGAGTGAGTTATAATACAACACGTTCCGCAGGGAAGCAACGCTGGTGTAGCTCAGTAGGTAGAGCACGTCATTGGTAATGACGAGGTAGTCAGTTCGAATCTGATCACCAGCTCCATAAACCGCTCAAATTGTTTGAGCGGTTTTTTTGTGCCATATGTTCGGTGCGGAACCGCAGCGGCAAGTCTTTTGAAAACTCTCAAAAAGTTCATGATTTCAAAGGTTTATTAATCCGTAAAAATGAGGACTGCCGCGAAATTTGCGGCAGTCCTTCTCATCGTTTTTTTCAGGCACTTATTGACCGTGCTGCTTATTCGGCGCAGGTCGGATCTGCTTCCGATACTTTATTGCCGTAACGGTTGTATGAATCGGCAAGCCGCACAAAATCGGCCGCTGCAAGCTCTTCTGCTCGGACGGTCGGCAAAAGTCCGGCATCGGCAATCACTTCGTCAACATTGTTTTTCGGAATCAATTGCAGCATATTGTTTCGGAGCGTTTTTCGACGCATCGCAAATGCGGCACGAAGCACCTTTATAAAATTCGGCGGAAGCTCGCTGTCGTTTCGTTCGAATTTCAGCACACAGGAATGAACCGAAGGCTCGGGGTAATATGCCGCGGGTGAGAGTTTCAGTTCGGTTGAAATGTCGAAAAGATACCGGGAAACAATCGAGAGCGGCCCGTAGTTCACATCACGCGGTGCCGCAAAGAACCGCTCTGCTGCTTCAACCTGCATCATCAGCACCATGCGCTTTACAGGGAGTCCGGATTCAATCAGCCGCATACAAATAGGTGATGTTATATAGTACGGAAGATTTGCAGCAACAGTAAAAGGCTCTCCGCCGAATGCATCGGAGATTTTTGCAGGCGGAACCTTCAGAAAATCGCTGCAAATGAGCTGCACGCTGCGTTTATCCGCGAGTTTATCCGCAAGAATTCCGACAAGTGTGCGGTCTATTTCAACCGCAAGCAGATTTTTCGCTTTTTCCGAAAGAGCGGATGTCAATGCCCCGAGCCCGGGACCGATTTCAAGCACGTTTTCGCCTTGGCAGTCTGCAAGCGCTGCAATGCGGCTTATCGCTTCGGTATCGATAAGAAAATTCTGCCCCAGAGCCTTGTTCGGGGTCAAACCCAGTTTTTTTATCATTTCTTTTGAATCTGTCATGATTGAAATTTTAATGCAGATTTGCATATATGTCAACAGAATCCGAAAAATAATGCGCATATTGAGAGTTTTTTATCCCAAAAAGCTGATTGTCAACGGAAAACTGTCTCGCCGGTTAAAAAAGACTGCCGCCGTGCGAATAACCATGTGCAGCGGCAGCTGATGTTAAACGCGCTTTCTTTAAAAAAAAACAGAAAACAGCGAATCGAAACACGATATTGCTGCCGACGACATAAACCACGGGCAATGCGGCTTTACATATTCTCACTTCGGTAGTATAATTATAATGCATGATTATAGCTCGAAAGATTTGAAAACAAAAGAATTAAATCGGGGTATGAGTATCGAGGTATAAATATCGAGGTATAAACAGGAATGAAACTGACTTTCGGAATAAAAACAAAAAGATTTTTTTGCTTTATCCTTTCCTCTCTGATGCTGCTTTCTTTATGCTGCACGGTTTTTTTCGCTGCGGGATGCAGCCGGAAGACGGCGTCCGGGGACGAACAGGCGTTCACATTGTTCATGAATTCAATACGCAACGGGCAGTTTACGGAAGCGTTCTCCTTCATCAGTGCTCATGTTGCGCCGGAGAATGCCGTTGACGACAGCATTGAAGCATATAAAAACACAATAACTCTCGCACAGTTCGAAAAGCGTTACGAGAGCCTGTTTTCGCTGCTCGGCGTGAACGATATTGAATACAATATTGCTGAAGAGAACGTTTCCGGAAATTCAAAAAAAGTCATTAAATACACGATGACATACAAAACACAATCCGCGGGCGACTTGACAAACGAATACGAGATGACTCTTCTGAAAGAGAATAATCTTTGGCGGGTTGTGTGGCAGCCGAGCCACATTTTTCCGGATATGGCCTGGGGCGATACGTTCGACAGGGCAGCGCTTGCGGCAGAGCGCGGCGATATCGTTTCTCACGGAGCTGTTGTTGCAACCAATGTCCGCCTTGTGACTGTTTATGCGCTTTTAAGCGAAATTGCACCGAAAAAAGTGCTTACGGATGAAATAATGCAGGAAAATGCGGGCATGAGCGAGCAGGATGCGGAAAAAGAAGCGGACAGGCTTTATTCCGATGCGGAATATCTGAATACACGCTTCTCGGCGGAATTCGATGCCGCTGCTGCCGAAATTGCCGCCGTGCTCGATTTGGACGCCGCAGAGCTGCGAACAAAATTCGGAAAGAACACAAACGAGTTCATCACCGTTTATCAGGCGATGCCCGATGAAGTTACCGTTGAACAGCAGGAACGGCTGAATGCCGTAAACGGAGTTCATGTTGACACCGAGCACTACGGTTCAAAGCGGTATTACCCTTACGGGAGCCTGCTTGCGCATACATTGGGCTATATTTCGTTCGCAACATGGGAGGAGATACAGACATATAACGAGGGACGCGATCCGAATGACGGATTATATACTACTGACAGCAAAGTCGGTAAAAGCGGCATAGAAAAGCTTTACGAAAGGGAGCTCCGCGGCAAGGACGGCTATTATTTCTTCATCCGCGGAACGGACGGAGCCGTTAAAAAGGTCATCTATCGCAAAGATAAAGTTGACGGCAGCGATGTGATGCTGACGATCGATTTCAAATTGCAGCAGCGCACAGAGGAACTGCTGGATCTTGTGCTTTTCGGTACGGACACGGCGGGTGCGGTCGTTGTTATGAACCCGAAAACGGGAGAAGTGAATGCAATTGCTTCCAATCCTTCCTATGATTTAAACAGGTTTATAAAGGGTATGAGCGGCGATGAATACAAAGCCCTTGAAGAACAGGAGAATGAGCCGCTCAGAAACCGCGCAACAAGGGAACTTTACCCGCCGGGATCAACTTTCAAGGCGTTCACTGCCGCCGCTGCGCTTGATACGGGTACGGTGAATGAGAATTATGTTTTCACAGGCTATATCGATAATGATTACTGGAAGCCGACCGGTTACGGGGAATGGCCTTGGCCGCGCATAAAACGCACGCGCGTCTATCACCGCACGGAACCAATGAACATGACAAACTGTATGCTGCATTCCGACAATATTTACTTTGCGGATGTTGCACTGAAAATCGGTCAGGAGAAATTCATTGCATATTTTAATGAAAAACTCGGCATGGACAAGTCGCTGCCCTATGAATTGGGTGCTGCCCGCTCCCAACTTTACAGCCGCGGCAGCGTGATGGACAACAAAATGCTTGCGGACTCCGGCTACGGGCAGGGCCAGGTGCTCGTGACGCCGCTTCAGCTTGCGGCAATGTTCTCCGCATTTGCAAACAACGGCGATATGCCGACCCCGCGAATCACGGACGGATTATACGTAACGGACGGCGTGGAATACAAATGCATTCGGAAAAGCGAATACTCCGTATGGATGGAGGACACAATTTCGACAAATGCAATAAACAAAATAGTCCCGATGCTCCAAGGCGTTGTGGATCCGAACAAAAACGGAACGGGCCGTTCGCTGCGTGTCACGAATGTTGACGTTGCGGCAAAAACGGGTTCGGCCGAAATCGGCAAAGACAAAACCCGCATGTATTCATGGTTTGCCGGTTTTCGCCTTAACGTTGCGCAGGAGGATGAGCGTGTTGTGATCGTAATGCTCGATGTTCCCGATTCGGGCGCATACTCATCACTGAAATTTCAGATAGCGCGCGAGCTTTTGAAGCTGGACGACACCCCCGATCCGAATGCTCCGCCGACGGAATAAAACAAGCTTTGGATGAAATGCCTGCGGTCAGCGCCGGCTGTCTTCGAGTTTGGAGGATGCGGTTATTTTGCGGATAAACAGCAGCATTGCGGCGAACATCATTGCCGAGGCTGCAAACCGCATATAGAACCTGTACGTCGAAAAAAACGAAAGAGCATATAATCCCATGCCCGCAAAGAAGTACTTTGAAGCGTGTTTTTCCGTGCGGAGTTTCGATGCGGCGCGTTCAGCGCGGACCCTGACGGATACACGCTCGGCGGGAGGAAATGCAGCTTTGATTTCGGAATCGATTTCGGAATCGTCGGGCAGGAAGCGTTCGCGAATTTGCGGAATTGTTTCAAGCAGCCTAAACTCAACTGCGGTGGTGCCGACGGTGCGCACGGCGGATTCCGCTTCCGGTTCGGGTTTCGAAACTGAATATATCACGATGTGCGAAATGCCTTTTTCAAGAGCCTCGCGAATAATCGGAAGAATATCGTCAAAAGTGACTGCTTTTTCAGTTCGGAGCAGATAAAACGAGCGAGTTGCACTCTGTTCGGAATACGCTTGATTCGGGTATTCCGAGGATGAACGGTGCAGGCTGCGGATCACTTCGTCCACTTCGGGCGAAACGAGTATCCTGCGCCGCAAAATCGACTCGGATGTTTCTCTGCGGAGTTTTTTGATGTGGGCATTAAACCGCAGGCTGCGCAAAAGGCTTGCAGTGAGCAGTATTGACGCGGAAATGAGCATTGCGGCAAACAAAGACGCGGCGCCGTGATGCAGCTTTCGCGAAACAAGCAAATAAAGTGCGGCGGTCAGCAGCAGTGCCGAAAACACGTTGTCGCATATGCGCGCAAAGCGGGATTTGCCGCCGTTGAAGCTCCGATTATAACTTTTCAACAATGTGTCATTCATAAAATCAGTATGGCACATAGATATGTTTTTCATTCACAAACGGTTCAGGATGTTGTATAATATGCATATGAAGATTGGAATTTACGGCGGAACATTTGACCCCGTTCACATGGGGCACATATTTGTTGCCCGTTCCGTGAAACAGGAGCTTGGGCTTGACAGGGTGGATTTTGTTGTTGCGGCAGATCCGCCGCATAAGCATTCCGCAGAGCGCACTCCGGCTGCATTAAGATTCGATATGGTCTGCGCCGCTTTGAAGCGTGAACGCGGAATGCGCGCTTCCGATATCGAAATTCGCCGCGGCGGAGTCAGCTACACTGTTGACACGCTGCGCGAAATGAAGCGGATAAACAAGAAAGCCGGGCTGTATTTCATTGTCGGAGCGGATATGCTTGAAGATTTTCCGAAATGGAAAAACCCGAAAGAAATACTTGAGCTTGCAGCTCTCGTTGCCGTCAACAGACGCGGTCAGGAACGCGATATCGAAGCTCTTGCAGACGGGATAAGGGCTGAATTCGGCGGCAGAGTCGAGATTATTTCTGCGGAAGGGCCGGATATATCCTCAACGGAAATCAGAAGGCGTGTTCAAAACGCACAAACCGTTGAAAGGCTTGTGCCGCTTTCCGCCGAAATGCTGCTTTACGAAAAGCGCTTGTATCAGCCCAAAAGCATAGAGCAGCTTGCGGAACGTGTTTCGAACGTTTTGGATGAATACAGAATGCGTCACACAATGCTGACCGTGCGTGAAGCTGTCGGACTTGCTCAGTATCACGGGCTTTCAACAGAAAAAGCGCGGCTTGCGGCTCTTTTGCACGACTGCGCAAAGCTTGGGCGTGAAGAGACCGTTCGATATGCCGAAAAAATGGGTTATGCGCTGACAAATGAAGAACGTGAAAATCCGTTTTTGATTCATTCGCGCATAGGTGCACTGCTTGCAAGGGATCTGTACGGAGTGCAGGATACGGAAGTATTGAACGCAATAGAACGGCACACCGTCGGATGTGCGGAAATGACCCCGTTTGATGAGGTGATTTTTCTTGCGGACAAGCTTGAGCCGTCACGTGATTACAGAAGAATACGGGATTTGCGCGAGCTTGCTTTCAGAGACCTCGACAGGGCGACGATAGCGGTTCTTCGGAACACTATCGAATACACTGAAAATAAAGGAATGCGCATTCATCCGCAAACGGAAATTACCATTGCAGCACTCGAAAAACGGGTGAAAGCCCGCCTGCACGGGGGCGATTGAGAAAACACGTCAAATCGGCAACGGCGGTGAGTTTTAAGCCGATTTTATCCCGGCTGAATTCGATACGGGCAATGTCGAATAAAAAGACGTACGATTAATAAAAATAATATCAATATAGATATAATCGGAGGAAGAATGGAAACTAATAACGAAAACAAAAACATCCTTTCGGAACCGGAACTCAGGTTTCGCGAGGAGCTTAAAAATTGCGTAAAGCGCATTGTGGATGCCGCCGATGCAAAAAGAGCAAACGATATTGTTGCGGTCCATGTGGGAGACAAAACAATCATTACCGATTGGTTCGTGTTCATGAGCGGCACATCGCCGATTCATGTAAAGGCGTTGAGTGATGAAATTGAAGATTGTGCCGCCGAAATGGGGCTTCCGATGCGCCGCAGGGAAGGCTATTCCGAAGGCCGTTGGATCGTGCTTGACTTTGCCGGAATTCTTGTGCATATTTTCCATCCGGAAGAGCGCGAGTATTACAATGTTGAACGGCTGTGGATGGATGCAACAACCGAAATTATTCGTCCCGAAAAATAAAACTCGGACAAAGTAAAAAATTTGAAAAACATTGCACCCTGCTCCTGCGGGAAACAGCGATTTAATTGTGTATCGGCAAGAAGGCCGTGTTTTCAACCTGTTATTTGAAAACGGATAAGCCATTGTGCTGCCGATACATGTAAAACGGGGAGCAGGGCGTTTTGCATTTTGCACCGGAATGCTGCGAAAGCAAATGCGAACATCAGGGACGGAGGAACGTTATGAATAAATCAAACAGAGTGCTTGTTGTTGAGGATGATGCCGCGATCGTTCGTGCGTTGAGCTCGTTTTTGACGGATGAGGGCTTTTTGTGCAAAAGCGCAAACGGGCAGGCCGAAGCGCTGCGGCTTTTTGAACAGGAGGAGTTTGATATTGTGCTGCTGGATGTTTCGCTTGCGGACGGCAGCGGCTTTGTTGTTTGCTCCGCCATGAAAAGCAAAAAGGATATACCAATTATTTTTCTGACGGCTTCGGGTGATGAACACAGCGTTGTTACGGGACTTGAGCTCGGTGCGGATGACTATATTGCAAAGCCTTTTCGGCCGCGGGAGCTTGTTTCGCGCATCAAAAACGCTCTTCGACGGGCGGGAAAACCGCAGGCCGCGGTCAGTCTCGGCGATGTGCGTGTTGACCTTGAGAGAGGAGCCTGTTTCCGCGGGGATACGGACCTTTGCCTTTCGGCATTGGAATACAGGCTTTTGCTGACGCTCATAAACAACCGCGGGCATGTTTTAACGCGCACACAGCTGCTTGAACACATTTGGGATGTTGCGGGCGACTTTGTGAATGACAACACCTTGACCGTTTATATTAAACGGCTGCGCGAAAAACTGGAAGCCGATCCGCAGACTCCCTGCATTATTAAAACGGTGCGCGGCGTTGGATACAAAATAGACTGAATATATGCGGTTTGCCGCCGAAGAATAACGCAAAGGGGGCATGGAAAATGAGAGTACTCAGAAACCCGGATGTTTGTGCGCTGACGCTGACAACGGCCGCGGCTGGTATCGCCGCAAGCGGAATATGTTTTTATTTTAATCCGAAAGCGGGGCTTATTGCGGCCGCCGCTTTTGTAATTGTGATTTCGGCTCAGCTTGTGAACGCTGCGCTGCGTCACAGGCATTTCAGAAAGCTTGCGGATGAAATAGACGGCATTCTCCACGGTGCGGAGGACATATGCCTTTCAAAGTATCGTGAAGGCGAAATCAGCATACTTGAAAACGAGCTCACAAAGCTGATTGTTCGTCTTCGCGAGCAGGCCGATGCACTGCGTTCGGACAAAACAAAGCTTGCGGATTCAATTGCGGATATTTCTCATCAGATAAAAACTCCGCTCACGGCGCTTAATCTGATTGCGGAATCTTTGGGCAGGAGCGGCATGAATGCAGAAAAACGCATGGAGCTTCTTCTTGAACTTCGCAGGCAGCTGACAAGGATCGAGTGGCTTGTTTCCGCATTGTTGAAGCTTGCAAGGCTCGATGCGGATTCTGTCACTTTCAGCAGGAAACATGCCGAACTTGCGGCAATTGTTGACGGAGCGGTTGAGCCGCTGGAAATCATGGCGGAGCTGAAAAATGTACATTTCGAAATTGATGCTTCCGGATTTGCATACTGCGATCCGGATTGGATGACGGAAGCTTTGGGCAATATACTTAAAAACTGTGTCGAACACTGCGAAAACGGAAGCATATATGTCACTGCATCCGAAAACCCGATTTATTCGGAATTTCGAATTCGCGACACGGGACCCGGAATTGCGGAGCAGGATTTGCCGCATATTTTTGAAAGATTTTATACCGGTTCGGCCGGCATGAACTGTACGGAAACGGGGAGTTTAAGGAATAATACCCATACCGAAAACGATACGGTTCAATGCGGAGCGCAGATTCCGCAGCTGCAAAGCGTCGGCATTGGGCTTGCGTTGTCAAGAACCATCATTTCAAAACAAAACGGAACAATTAAAGCGGAAAATCATCGGCAGGGCGGTGCAGTGTTCACCATACGCCTGTATAAAAGCGCAGTTTAACAACACTTCGATTGGATAATGTTTGAGCCGTTTCCGAAGCTGCGTATTCGGTGTTTGTGACATATCTGTTATTTTCAAGTCACACACAAGTCATATTGCGCGGGTATAATTTCAACCATAAACAAAAGAGTCGAAGACAATACATTCGGATTGCGCGTATAAAAGGTTTGCCTGCCGCATTTCGAACGGATGATGCTCAAAAGGAGAGAAAATGGAGATTTTGAAGGTTGAAAACCTGACAAAGGTTTACGGAAAAGGCGAGAATGAAGTTCGTGCGCTCAACGGCGTAAGCTTTTCGGTTGAAAAGGGTGATTTTGTTGCGATTATCGGGCCTTCGGGCAGCGGCAAATCAACTCTTTTGCACACATTGGGCGGCGTTGACCGCCCCACGGGGGGCAAAGTGCTTGTGAACGGACAGGATGTTTATTCGCGAAGCGATGAACAGATTGCAGTTTTTCGCCGCCGCGAAGTCGGGCTTATCTATCAGTTCTACAACCTGATTCCGGTTTTGAACGTTGAAGAGAACATGTCCCTGCCCGTGCTTTTGGACGGACGAAACGTGAACCGCGACAGGCTGCGTGAACTGATTCGCGAGCTTGATCTTGTCGGACGCGAGAAACATCTTCCGAATCAGCTTTCCGGCGGACAGCAGCAGCGCGTGTCTATCGGCAGGGCATTGATGAATTCGCCTTCGATCGTGCTTGCGGATGAACCGACGGGCAATCTGGATTCAAAAAACAGCCATGAAATAGTTGAGCTTTTGAAGCGAATGAACCGTGAATACAATCAAACTCTCATCATGATCACTCATGACGAAAGCATTGCACTGCAAGCTCGGCGCATTATTGCAATCGAGGACGGAAAAATCGTCCGTGACGAGGTGATTTCAAAATGAACATCATGAATAAAGTCACTTTGCAGGCGATGAAAAAGAACAGGGTTCGCACGATCGTAACGATAATCGGCATAATTCTTTCCGCCGCAATGTTCACCGCCGTAACAACTTTCTGCTCAAGTATGTACGGCTATATGCGCGAGTACTTTGCATATGACAAAGGCGACTACCATGTTTCGTTCAGCGGCTGTTCAAGCGAAACGATAGATAAAATCAAAGCCGACGAGCGCGTTTCAAAGGCTGCTGTCGCAAAGACCATAGGTTATGCCGAAGCCGGTTCAAGCAACGCCGACAAGCCCTATTTGTATGTTCTTGAAGCGGATGAAAGCTTCATGAAAAACATGCCTGTTCATCTTACGAGCGGCAGACTGCCCGAAAATGAAAACGAGATAATTCTTCCTGCACATCTTCAGGCGAACGGCGGCGTATCACATAAAATCGGCGACAGATTGAAACTGACTCTCGGCAGACGTGTTGCGGAAGACGGGTCGGAGCTTGGACAGAACAACCCGTATTCGTACGATGAGGAAAAGCTGACTGCGGACAGAATTTGGGAATATGTCGTTGTCGGTTTCTATGAACGCCCCGGGTTCGAAGAAATGATTGCTCCGGGTTACACCGCACTGAGCCTTCTTTCCGAACCCCTGCGGGAAGGTGAAACTTATGATGCCTATATCCTGATGAAAAATCCGAGAAAGAATCTTGATGCGTTTGCAGAAAGGCTTTCGGGATCTTTCACTGAGGCATCCTATCAAGCGAGTCTGCTCACAATGGACGGCTATTCGGTGTTTAACAATTATTCGAATATGCTTGTGAGGCTTGCCGCAATTTTCTGCGTGCTGATTTTCATCGGCTCGGTTTCGCTGATTTACAGTGTATTTTCAATTTCTGTAAGCGAAAGAACAAAGCAGTTCGGCTTGCTTGCCTCAATCGGTGCAACCCGGAGCCAGATAAGGCGGTCCGTTCTTTTCGAAGCATTTGCGCTGTGCGTATGCGGCATACCTATCGGCCTTTTTGTGGGCATCGGAGGTATGGGACTGACGCTGTGGCTTTGCGGAGATTTGTTCAAATCCGTACTCGACGCACCGTTCGGCATGAGCTTTTCCGTTTCGTGGCAGGCCGTTGCCGTTGCTGTGGCGGTCGCGGTGTTGACAGTTTTCGTTTCCGCATGGATACCGTCGCGGCGTGCAATGAAAATTTCACCCATTGAAGCAATCAGGCAGGCGCGGGATGTGAATGCGGGCAAGAAGAATGTGCGCTGTTCAAAGCTTTTCATTCGGCTTTTCGGTGCAGAAGGCATGCTTGCAAAAAAATACTATGCACGCAGCCGCAAAAAGTATCGCGCAACGATAGCTTCTCTTGCAATGAGCCTTGTGCTTTTCATCTCTGCAAGCGGTTTCTGCATGTATCTCACAAAGTCGGCAGATGACGCATTCACGGAAAAAAGCTACGATATAGGTTATCGGGATTTGTCGGCGCAGAATTATACGGAGTTTGCCGCAGGCGCCCGAGAATACTTTGATGAGATAACTTTCTGCCTGAACACGCTCGACAACAGCTTTGTGTACCTGCCGGAGGGAGACACAACGGCGGATTACAAAGCATACACAAAAGCGCAGCGCAGCGCACATGAAGGGCTGCTCAAAGTTGAACAAAACTGTTTTGCGTATTACATTGATGATGCGGCATTCGGACGGATGCTGACCAAAAACGGCATCGATGCCGATGCTTATTTTGCAGCCGAAGAAAAACTGCCCGTCATGCTCAACAGCGGTTACGATGTTGTTTATTCGCAGGATAACGGCGAAACAACAGAATATAATTACAGCTTTGTTTCGGATGGGGTAACGACCCTGATGCGGGCAAAACCCGCACCGCAGCTCGACGGATACATTTTGGACGGCATGTTTTGGTCCGGCAATGAAATGGGAGAGGGCGTTCTGCAATACTACTATTGGCCCGCTCAAGGGGAAGATGCTGACGGCGGAAGCAGCTCCAACGGGGAAAACTCCTCCGATGGGGAAAATTTCGAATCCTCAGGATTTGATTTTTTCGGAAGGCCCATAGACCGGCCCGTGCGCCCGGTTGAATATGAAGAAATACATATTGCAGCAACCGTCAAAACCGCACCCGCAGGGATTGACAGCGGACGCGCAATGAAGCTCATTCTGCCGTTCTCCGCGTTCAAAGACAAAAAGGCATTCAATGAGGGGTTCATGAATGTCTACATCTGCGCCGATGACCCGGACAAGGCGGAGAATGATGTTAAATCCGTATTTGAAACCCGTGGAATCGAATTTGCGCCTCAAAGGCTGTACAACCGCGCGGAGGAGGAACGAACCGTCAGCAACATGATAATCCTTGTGAAGGTATTCTCCTATGGCTTTATAGCGTTGATTTCACTGATTTCGGTTGCGAATGTGTTCAACACCGTGTCAACCAATGTTGCACTTCGCCGCCGTGATTACGCAATGCTCAGTTCGCTCGGAATGACGAACAGGGGAATAAACCGAATGATGAACCATGAATGCCTGCTCTACGGAACGCGTTCGCTGCTGTTCGGTTTGCCGCTTTCGGTCGGTATGACCTACCTTTGCTACCTGTCCGCCGCGGAGGCTGCACAGATGAGCTTCACAATGCCGTGGACGGCGGTTGCGATTGCTGTAGTGAGCGTTTTCATGGTTGTGTTTGTTTCAATGCTGTACTCAACAAGCAGGTTAAAGCGCGAAAACCCGGTTGATGCACTGAAGGATGAAAACATCTGATCGAAACAGTTATGATTGACAGACTGTGAATCAAAAAAATAACCGACTGTACCGCAATGTATGCGGCGCAGTCGGTTTTGTTCAAAATAAAGCTGATTTCGTTGTTTCTATATTGCGGAATGATTATTTGCAGTGCGTCTCGTTGTATTTCTTAATGCCGAGAGCCAACAGATCCATTGCGCGCTCAAGATCCTTCTGCTTGAGGACGTAAGCAATGCGAATCTCGTTCAGACCCTTGCCGGGGGTTGCGTAGAAGCCCTCGCCGGGAGCAAACATAACCGTGTCGCCGTTGTCATCAAAGTCGGTGAGCAGCCATTTCTGGAATGTATCCGCATTGTCAACGGGCAGTGCAGCCATCATGTAGAACGCGCCCTGCGGTTCCTTAACAACGACGCCGGGGATTTCGAGCAGCTTATTGTAGCAGGTGTCGCGGCGGAGTTTGTATTCCTTGCGAACAGCATCGAAATAGTCGGAATCAACGCTGTAAAGCGCGGCGGAAGCGATCTGATCAAGGGTTGCAACGGAAAGCCTTGCCTGACAGAACTTCATGAGGTTCTGTTGAAGCTCCTTGTTGCGGGTGATAATGGTTCCGATACGTGCGCCGCAGGCAGAGAAACGCTTGGATACGGAGTCGATGATAACGGCGTTTTCGTTGATATCTTCGAACTGTCCGATGGTTGCAAGCTGCTCGCCGCCGTAAACGAATTCACGGTAAACTTCGTCGCCGATAACAAACAGGTTGTGTTCTTTTGCGACATCCGCAATGGTGCGCAGCTCTTCATGAGTCAGAACAACGCCGGTGGGGTTGCCGGGGTTGGTGAACATGATTGCGCGGGTGTTTTCGTTGATAAGAGCCTCGAGTTTTTCGCGGAAAGCATAGCGATAACCGCCTTCGGGGGAGGTGGTCAGGGGGCGAATGGTGCCGCCTGCACTCTTGATGAATGTGTTGTAGTTGGGGTAGAAGGGTTCGGGGATAATAACCTCGCTGCCGTCGTCAAGAATGCTGAGCATCAGCATCTGCAGCGCTTCGCTGCCGCCGGTGGTGATAAGGATATCGCTCTCTTCATAGTGAATGCCGAGTTTATCATAATAGTCCTGAACGGCTTTGATAAGCACGGGCAAACCGGGGGAAGGAGCGTATTCAAGAACGGGAAGCTCAAAATTGCGAACCGCTTCGAAATATGCGGGCGGGGTTGCGATATCGGGCTGACCGATATTCAAATGATAAATCTTTTTGCCGTTATTGGTTGCTGCAACGGCAAACGGATGGAATTTACGCATGGGGGAAAGGTTGCATGCCAAAGCCTTCTGCGAGATTTTCATGGAAGAAGCCTCCGAAAAAGTTTTTTTGAGGAAGAAAAAGCGGTGAAACAGCAGAATCGCTTTTCGCGCCGCTGTCCGGCCGGAGATTATCCTCATACGGTGTGATTGTAGCATTTTTTTCGGGTTTGTGCAACAATGTTTGCGCCGAAAAAAGGTATATTTGAAGGAAAAGTGTTGGCAGGGAAGCATGACTGCGTTTGCGGAGAGCAAAAATCAGATGACACAAATGTAAAACAATTGTGAACTTTTTTTATGCAAAGCACCTGCAACACATATATTTTTTGCAAAAACGTGTGTTTAAAAGATAAAATAGTATTTCACAATGGCATGTGCAGCCGATAGGGTTAAAAGAATATTACAAAAGGGGTATTTAAACCGGCATTCCATTGTGGTATAATAACGCGAAATGTGGATATGCGAAAGGATACTGTTTGCAAATGATCGTTGTCATACCTGCATATGAGCCGGATGAAAAGCTTTTGCGTCTTGTGGACGAACTGAAGCAGCAAACGGACTATAAAATCATTATTGTTGACGACGGCAGCAAGAATGCGGAAAGCAAAGATGTTTTTTCAAAGCTTGAAGCGGATTCCGCTGTTACAGTGCTGCACCATAAAGTCAACTGCGGCAAAGGCCGCGCAATGAAGACTGCGTTTGAATACATAAAGGATGCGGGGTTTTCCGAAGACGGTATAATAACCGTTGATGCGGACGGGCAGCACCTCATAAAAGATATCGTGGCAGTCAGTGAAACCTGGGCAAAGAACCCGAATGCGCTTGTTCTCGGCAGCAGACGTTTTTCCGGCAAGGTACCGCTCCGCAGCAGATTCGGCAACGGTGTAACACGCGGCGTGTTTGCGATTTCAACCGGTGTTCGCGTTTACGATACGCAGACGGGGCTTCGTGCGTTTTCAACCGAAAAGCTTGATGACATGCTCAGAATCGGCGGCGAACGCTATGAATACGAGATTAATCAGCTCCTGACATGCACCAAAACGCATGTGCCGATAATCGAGCACACCATAGAGACCGTGTATCTTAATAAGAATGAGACTTCTCATTTCAACACTGTAAAGGATTCGTGGCGGATATACAAAACGATTTTTACGTTCGTTTTTTCAAGCTTTGTCAGCTGGGCTGCGGATTATATCCTTCTGCTTGTGTTCAATGCGATACTCGGCGGCATTACGGGCGGTGCGGCGGTCAGGCTTCTGTCATTTAATCTTCCGCCAAAGTTCTTCGCGCTTGTCGGAGCACGCACGATAAGCTCCTTGCTGAATTACTTCCTTAATCAGCGGCTTGTTTTTCAAACAAAGTCCAAGGGCAGTGTACTGCGCTATTACATTCTTGTAGTGGTGCTTTTTGCGTTGAACTACGGTCTGCTTCAGCTTATGGGAAAAATCGGCATCGCGCTCTGGCTTGCCCAAATAATCGCACAGCTTGTGATTTACCCGCTGAGCTTTGTAATTCAGCGAAAATTTGTTTTTTGCGAGAAAAATACCGCAGCATAAAACATTGCGGTGCCGCACGGCTGATGCCGTGTAATTTTAAGGAGATAATATATGAAAGCAAATAAGGCAAAAATTATTCTTGTTGTTGTTTTGGATATAGTATTTTTTGCGGCAATACTGTTGTCGTTTGCATGGTTTCATCATGCAAAGCCGCAGAAGCTTTCACCGACAAAGACTTTCAATCCGAGGGTTTCGCCTTCTCCGAGTCCGTCGCCGGATTATTGGATTCCGAAAGACACACCTGCCCCCGGCGAAACACCGGATCCGTCGGCATCCACTCAACCCACTGTTGCCCCCACTTCCGAACCGAACGATCTGCTTCACGGAAAATATTCCGAAAAGTTTACTTCCGGTGAGGTGGTTCGCGATGAAAACGGCTATCGCAGCGGAAATGTCTGTGTTGAGATGAGCAAACACACTATGACCGTTCAGGGGCAGCCCGTATGCTACTATGTTGCCGACATTTACATAAAGGATATTACAAGCCTTCGCTGTGCAATTTCCGATTCGCCGGACAGGGATGAATGGGTGACGGAGCTTGCGGGCAAGAACAATGCAATCGTTGCAGCTTCGGGCGACTTCTTTGTTTTCAAGCGGAGCGGACTTGCGATTCGAAACGGACAGGTTTACCGCGAGGAGCTGAACAGAAGTCAGGATGTTTGCGTTGTCTATTCCGACGGCACAATGGCAACTTATTTTGCCGGTTCGGTGGATTTAGATTCGATTTATGCTAAAAACCCGTATCATGCGTTTTCGTTCGGCCCAAAGCTTTTGAACAACGGCGAACCGATGACGGAATTCAACACGAGCGTTGCAACATGGAATCCGCGCTGCGCGATCGGCTACTATGAACCGGGGCATTACTGTCTTGTTGTTGTTGACGGAAGGCAGAGAGGCTATTCCCTCGGGCTTGAAATGACAGAGCTTTCAAAGCTCATGAAACAGCTTGGCTGCACGGAGGCATACAACCTTGACGGAGGCATGACCGCTATGATGGCATACGGTACTGAGTTGTACTCACAGCCCTGCGGCGGCGGCAGACAGAATTGCGACATTGTTTATGTTGCGGAACCGCTGTCCTGAGCGTTCGGATTCGAAACGGAAACTGAAAACTACTTGAAATTTAAAATTTAACGGGGAAATAATAATGAGAAAATCACTCTTCAATTTCAATAACAAACGCCGCGTGTTCCGCGTGCTGCTCTCTCACCTGACGGCAATGCTCGCATTGCTCGTGCTGATTTGCTTCGTTATCGACAGGTTCAACACGGCAATGGAATTCATGACCAGTGAACTTTCAAAGTGGTATATTGCGGTGCTTGCAGTCCTTGCACTCATATCATCGATACTTAACATCGTTGCGTTGTGGGTAAATCCCGACAAAATGAAGAAAAATCGAACGCCCGACAACCATTGACGGTGCAAAACGGCGTTACCATTTGTGGATATAATTACGACTGTATGAAAAATAAAACAAAGATTTTACTTGTTGTTACGGCGGATATTCTTGTTTTTGCGGTTATACTGCTGTCTTTCGCATGGTATCATCATGTTAAACCGCAAAAATTTGATGCGAGCCATGCGTTCCCTCTGCCGGAAAAACGTGAAAACCTTCTGCACGGCAAATATGAAGATAAGTTTACCGCTGACGGAAGCATTCAAAAAACCGAGAATTCCTATCGCAGCGGCAATGTATCCGTTGAGATTTTGAGCCGGGATATTACCGTCGGCGGCTATCCCGTGCACTACTACATGGCGGATATTTACATTAAGGACATTTCAAGCCTTCGCAGTGCGGTGTCGGAAGAGTCCGACAGGAGGGAGCGTGTTGAAAACCTTGCCGCAAAACATAATGCAATAGTTGCAACTTCCGGCGATTTTTTTGTTTTCAAACAGAGCGGGCTTGAGATTCGCAATGGGTATGTCTATCGCAAAACAATAAATAAAACGCAGGACGTATGCGTTATTTATCAGGACGGCACGATGGAAACCATACTTGCGGGTTCGGTTAATCTTACGGCTATCTATCGAAAAAAACCGTATCACACTTTCTCTTTCGGCCCGAAGCTGTTGGACGGAGGGCAACCCATGGAGGAATTCAACACGAGTGTTGCGAACTGGAATCCCCGCTGCGCAATCGGCTATTACGAGCCGGGTCACTACTGTCTTGTGGTTGTTGACGGAAGACAGGAAGGGTACTCCATGGGGCTTTCAATGAAGGAACTTTCAAAGCTGATGTTTTATCTCGGCTGCAAGGAAGCATATAATCTTGACGGCGGCGAGACAGCAATGATGGCTTTTGACGGAAAACTGACTTCAAAGCCCAGCAACGGGGGAAGAGAAAACTGTGATATCGTGTATATAGGTGAACCGCTCGAATAAAGCTGCACGCAGAAACCATTCGGAAGATTAATAATCATACATGGATGCCGCACCGGCGTTTCGGCGCGGCATTTTGAATAATTATATGCTAATATATGCTTATTAAAACACGGAGACTGACCGATGCTGTATATATCAAGATTTGAATCATAGCATGTCATTTTCAACCCGAATCTAAAATCCGTCTCGG
>OKVH01000279.1_pt1 | contig 30363 bp, 29 predicted proteins | sample 1604791 | NCBI WGS metagenome assembly OKVH01 (sample SAMN01760919, study PRJEB22395) | human gut metagenome | reverse complement strand
ACCTGTGACCCTCTGCTTGTAAGGCAGATGCTCTCCCAGCTGAGCTATGCTCCCAAGTCCTGTACTGCTCCCGATGCACAGAGCCTTTCGCCAGCTCAGTGACCTTTGCACCACAGCCAAGTGGTGTCTGCGCGGGGTTCTTCGGTCGAACCGCGGCGACATGGATTATTATATCATCCTTTGGCGGCGCTGTCAAGAGGGAAAATGCAAAAAATTTGGGTTTTTCGCAAGCGAAACGCCGCCTCCGCAGTCAAAATGTAAATTCCGCTGTTTTTCGTGGACTTTCGCGCGTGGGTATGGTATGATAGGAAGTGCAAACCTGAAGGAGGTTATTACAATGAAGCGAATCATTGCGCTGCTTCTTGCCGCGCTGCTGATGGTCTCCTGTGCGCTGGCAGATGTGGCTCTGCGCGGCTACGACGCCAAATCCGGCTATGTCTATGTCACGCTGGGGCAGTGCCCGCAGGATGCGGACGGCGGCGTCGAGCCGATTATCTGGCGTGTGCTGAGCGTTGAGGACGGCAGAGCGTATCTGCTGAGCGAATATGTGCTGGAGGCGCGCCCCATCCACAGCGATTATCAGGAGTACGCCAACAAGCCCACCAACAAGAAGAAGCCCGGCTTCAACGGTGACTTCACCCAAACCGAAATGAGTCGCTACCTCTGCGGTGATTTCGCCCAGAACTGCTTCACGGACGACGAGCGTGCCATGCTGACCCCGGATGACACGTTCGGTCTGTTTTTCCTCGCCAGCGACGCGGATTTGAAGAACAAGGCGTACGGCTTCACCAGCAATGAAAGCCGCAAGGCGTGGGGCACACCCTACGCGCTGGCGAACGGGCTGTTCAAGTACGGCAGCCAGCGCGGCGGCCATTCCCCCTATTGGACGCGCTCCCAGTCCTCCTCCGACGCCCGCCACGCGCGGTGCATCAAGTCCAAGGGCGAGTTGGGGCGCATCAACGTCATCACGCTGGACGAGGGAATGCGGCCTGCGTGCTATCTGTCTTTGAGCGCGAGCGAGATTTCCGGCGGCACGGGCACGCTGGATGATCCCTACACTTTCACCCTTATCCCGCCGACGGTGATGGAGGATTAACATGCGGAAGATAACCTGCCTGCTGCTGCTTCTCTGTCTTCTCCCCTCTTTCGCACTGGCGGACAAGACCATCACCCTCACCTTCACTGGCGATATCACCCTTGGCGGCGAGGATTACCTGCGCACCGCCGAGGACAGCTTCTTTGCCGTCTATGACCGCGAAGGTGCGGGATACTTCCTCAAAAACTTCGCGGATTTCTTTGCCGAGGATGACCTGACCGTCGTCAATTTGGAGGGTGTGCTGACCGACAACAATGCCCTTTACCCGCGTGACAAGGGCAAAGGCGACGATGGCTACTGGTTCCGCGGGCCGACGGAGTACGCCAAGGTGCTTTCCGCCGCGAGCGTGGAAGTCGCGTCGCTGGCAAACAACCATGCGTTCGACTACGGCGCACAGGGCTTCCGCGATACGATTGCCGCCGTCGAAGCAGAAGGTCTCGGCTGGTTTGGCACATACAACAAGAACCGCGACCCCGAAACGGAAAAGTTCTACTTCTACACCAAGGACGGCGTGACCATCTGCCTGATGAGCCTGCTCTGGGACGACTACAACCCGCAAGACCCCAATGGCAACGGCGCGTATCTCCGCCAGCAGATTACGGAAATCAAGCAGTCCGGTCAGGCGGACGCGGTGATTGCCATCCTCCACGGCGGGCAGGAGTACGGCCGCCACCGTACTAAGCCGCAGACCATCTTCACCAAAATGGCGATTTCCGCTGGGGCAGATTTGGTCATCTGCCACCACGCGCACGTCGTCATGGGCATGGATGTCATCAACAACCGCAGCGCGTTCTACTCGCTGGGTAATTTCTGCTTCGGCGGCAACCGCAAGGCGTATCAGGAGAACAAGAACCGCACCCCTGCCGTGCAGGACGCCGCGCCCGCGCTGATGCTCCGCGCCGTGTTGACGTTTGGCGACGACGGCACATACAAGGGGCAGCAAATCACCCTCTATCCCGTACAGACCACCGGCATTGACCGCGCGGCGGGCGACACCGTGCAGGTGAACAACTATCAGCCGAAGTTCATCACCGGGTCTTTGGCGGCGCATGTGCTGCACCTGATGCAGATAGACATGAACTACGATGCCAGCAAAACGCCAAAGTACAGCAATGCCGAGTCCATCAACAAGACGCTTCGGGCGCTGGTGATAGCGCGCGAAGAGGAGCTTGCGGCGATGGATTCCTCCGAGGGCAGGGAGGCGCTGACGCTCCCGTTCCTGCCGGCGGAAGCGGAATAAAGCCGCTCAACCCGCGGTAGAGTTCCGCGAAATCGCGATTTCGGGCATATCAACCGCTGGTTCGTGTGCAAAGCCCCTTTTCCGTGATAGAATGACAGCCAGAAGAGAGGTGCTTCCACATGAATCAGGAGAAAATCGGGAAGTTCATTGCATCCTGCCGAAAAGAGCAGGGCTTCACCCAAACTGTTCTTGCAGAAAAGCTGGGGATTACAGACCGTGCCGTATCCAAATGGGAAACCGGGCGAAATCTGCCGGATGCAGCCATCATGCCCGAACTGTGCGGTCTGCTGAACATTCAGCTGAGCGAGCTTTTTCACGGGGAGCGAATGACGATGGAAGCGCATCAGAAGGCTTTCGATGCATTGCTTCTGGAAATGAAGCAGCAGGAAGAAGCTGCGAATCGGCGGATTCTTCAGCTGGAAAAGTGCTTGTCTGCATAACGATTGCGGTATCGCTCACGATGATTCTTGGCGGATGCTATCTGGCGAAAGACCATCTTGCCCTCGGAATCGCCTTATTGACATTCAGCGCTGCGGTTGTTTTTGCCGTCTTCTTTGTCGGCGTGAAAATCGAGCATGACACCGGCTATTACGAATGCCCCGAATGTGGAAAACGCTATGTGCCGACCATGAAAGCCGTCGTGATGGCACTGCATCGCGGCACAGCCCGCAAGATGACGTGTCCGTTCTGCGGAAAATGCGCCTATCATCAGAAGGTGCTTGCAAGGTAATTCTATTTCCGAATGCACCTGCGCCAGCTGCATACGCCTTGGCGCATGCTTATCTGAAAATAGGATAAAGGCAACAGGGTGTCAAGCGCTTTTGCTTGACACCCTGGATTTTTTGTAATGCTTTTCACCCATTAGCCTGCGGCGGTCACTTCATGATCATCTCTTTGTCCGACGGCAGCGGTTTCAGCGGCGCGGACGGCAGCGTCTGATACCAGTATGCGCAGGAAGTATAGTCGTCGTACCGCGGTCCAGTCCATCCCATGTTGTCCAGCGTCATGCGAAATCCGGTTTCAAAGTGGATCGGGTCAGCGATGTGGAAGCGGTATAGCAGAAATCTCTGCTGGCCGTTGTAAAATGCACGGTTATCACCGTAAATGGCGTACATTCCGCTGTAGAGACCGCTGTAAGTCTGATAGGATTTAATCTGCACATCATTTCCAAAGCCGTAGGAGCCGCAGAAATAATCCTCTGTGCCTGTATAGTGAATGGAAGGATATTTATCATCGTCTATGTACATTCTGGCTTCGCCTTCCACCCAGCAGGTGTTGTTTCCGTTCATTCCGGTGGCCAGGGTCACGCCCACGAACTGACCTTTTCCCTGAATGCCATCGATAATGGTGTAGGAACGCCCCTTCTGAACGGGATGCTCCTGACGGTAAGAAGCGTGGAAATATCCAATCTCGTCAGGCACCTCACAGTGACAGCCGGTGATGATATAATACAGGCTCTGATCCTTTTCGCCGCGGTTTTCCATGGTGATCCGGCAGTGCTTTTTGAAAGGCATCTCCCAGTAGCAGTTCAGTCCCCGTCCGGGAGCCACCAGGATCTGTGCGGAATTGAGCACCGCATATTTTCCATCCCTGTCCACAAAATTCTCATCGTATGCTGTTCCGAAAAATGCGGAAATGGGCGCTTCCACGGAAGGATACTCGCAGTTGTCCCAGTACATGCGAATCACGAAGCTGTGTCCAACGTAGCCGGTAAACCAGATGCTCTGGATCATTCCGGGACCGTCGGTGTCCACCAGCGTCACCGTCTCCCCTGCGCGAATCGTCACGGTCGGACTGAGCTTGGTGCAGTCTCCTCCTTTGGAACCGCCCGCCCTGGCTCCTGTGGGATTTTCTGCGGAGAAAGCGAAGGTCTTTGCATTGCTGATCATGCAATACGGTTTCATAGGTCTTGCCTCCCTTGTTTTAACGTATCTTCACGATTCATTTTGTGGTTCTTCACAGAACGACATTCGTTGCTGTCAGCGTTCCATCTGTCACAAAAGGATACGGAACTTCTTTCCCGTTTCCAGTCTGTTCAATCACTGTGACAATATTATAGCATCTGTACAGTGATTGCGCAAGTCCTTGAAAAGCGAACATAAAAAAGAAAAAACACCTGATGCCATGCTTTACTGCTCTCTTGCATATGCTTGACGCCGCTTCACTGCTGCACGAAACGGCGTCTTTGACAGTCTGAATTGTACATCTGACAAGGGATATCATAGTTCCTTGCAAAATGCAGTCATGATAAAGAAATCGCCCGATGCGTGCGGAGCATTTCCCGCGCATCGGGCGATTCTTCTATAATGGCAGCACCGCGCAACTCGGCAGCGCGTCAGGCGGTGTTGCCTAATACTATTTCCAGATGAAAATTCGCAAGCAGATGGCACAGTTGAATCTGGAAATAGTATAAATACCGTTATTCTTCCGGCAGCGGCGCAATCAGTTCGCGGTCGCACTTGCGGTAGAGCAGCAGGCAAATCATCAGCGAAACGATTTCCGCAATCGGGAACGCCCACCAGATGGCGTTCGGGCCGATAAGGGACAGCGCCCACGTCGCGGGCAGCAGCACAATCAGCTGGCGGCACAGGCTCATAATCAGGCTGTATGTGCCGCGGCCGACCGCCTGGAAGACCGTGCTGAGCGTAATGCCCGCCGCCGCAATCAGGAAGTGCGAGCAGATAATCCGCAGGGCGACGCAGCCTTCCGCCGTCAGCGCCTTGTCCGCCGAGGAGTCGAACGGCATCATCAGCAGGTTCGGCACAGCAAGGAACAGCAGCGCGCCGACCGCCATAATCACCAGCGCATACACCAGACACACGCGGACGCACTCGTAGACGCGCTTTTTCTTCTGCGCGCCGAAGTTGTAGCCCACAATCGGTACCATGCCGTTGCACAGCCCAAACACCGGCATAAAGACAAACGACTGGAGCTTGAAATATACGCCCAGAACGTTCACATAAATATCGCCAAAGCCTGCCAGAATCATGTTCATCAGCGTTGTGCAGACGGAGGAAATCGCCTGCATGATGGTGGACGGAATGCCAACGACGAGGATATTCTGCACCGTCTTCCAGTCGAAACGGAAGCCCTCATGCGTCAGGCGCAGTTCCCGGTTTTTCCACTGATTCAGGACGAAACCGACGGTGCAGCTCACAACCTGACCGATAACCGTCGCAATCGCCGCGCCGGCGATACCCATTTGGCAGCTGAAAATCAGAATCGGGTCAAGGATGATGTTCGTCACTGCGCCGGACAGCTGGGTAATCATCGACAGCGTTGTGTTGCCCGTCGCCTGCATCATGCGTTCAAAGCAAATGGACATGAACTGCCCCAAGCTGAGCGTGCAGACGATGCGCAGGTACAGCGTGCCCATTTCCAGCACTTCCGCCTTCGGGTTCGTCATGCCGATATACATGCGGGCGAAGAACAGCCCGACGATAACGAACAGCAGCCAGCCGATGACCTCAATCAGGATGCCGTGGCGGGCGGCGTCGCGCGCCTCATGCGGGCGCTTTTCGCCGAGCCTGCGTGAAATCAAGCTGTTGATGCCCGTACCCATGCCGGTCGAAACAGCAATCATCAGCATCTGCATCGGCATAGCGAGGTTGACGGCCGTCAGCGCATCCGGCGAATACTGCCCGACGAAAATCCCATCGACGATATTATACAGTGCCTGCACCAGCATCGACACCATAATCGGTACGGACACTGTCGGCACGAGCTTGCGCATCTCCATCGTGCCCAGCATCCGGCTGCGTTCCGTGTTCTGCTGTTCCTGTTTTTCTGACATGTTGCTTTCCTTTCCGTATTCATACTATTTCCGGATGAAAAGGCGCAAGCAAATGGCGCAGGTGAATCCAGAAATAGTATCAGTCCCCTATGAAGCCGAGAGGAAAATGCCCCTCAACCAAAGGTTTATTGTAGCAAAATTCGCCCTGTCCGTCAAGGGAAAATCCGCATTTTCCACCGCTTTTGCAAAAAAGAAAATTTCCTTTCCCCCATCGTGATTTCGTGTTATAATCGCTGATGAAAGCAGTTGTTTTTCCGCTTGAAGGGAGGAATCCGCATGAGCGTCAAAATGCCCAAACCCGTCAGCAAAACAGAACTCTCGCGCCTATACACACGGCTTGCCATCGACACCCATCATCGACTTGACAACAGCACCGCAGAAGGGCAAGCGCGCCTTGACCTCCTCCACCGTTTCTTTGATGCCTGTGCCAATCTTTATGGGACGATGACACTCTGGCACGCATGGGAGCTTTTTCAGCATGTTGAGCCGGAATTGACTGCCAAGAAAAAGATTCTCCGCAAGGATTTCTTTTCCTTTGCGGAAATTGTGCGCGTTGAAAAGCATGCCTATGCCATCATGCTGCTGCCTGACCTGTACGAAGAGGAGACGTCCATCAGCATTCAGGATGCCGAGCTGGTTCATAGAATGCTGATTTACCCGAACATTTGGGGCTTGAATGAGTATTACAAGTTGCTGAGCTATCAGGACGATAAGCCCTGTGTCGTTCCCGCACGCGATGTGTTCTATGCGTATGCCGACCCGAATTATTTCTGGGAAACGCCAGAAGCGCGTTCTCTCCGCTTCTTTCTGGCAAACCTCCATGTCGCTCCGGACGCCAAAACCACTGCGCCCGACGGCACGCCTCTGTGCGGCAAGGCGTTGTCAGAGGTTGTATTCTGGACAAAAGATGACCACTGGGAGTATGACGATTATAAGGCGGCGTGGCGCAAAAAAGCGGTTGCTGAAGAAGCAAACAGGCCATATTTGCAGCGCATCATGGAAAAAATCCAGCGCGGGATTCTGCTGTCGTTTGTCTGCGATCAATTTTCTTACTATGTGGAGTTGCTTGAAGAAGCCGGCGTTCAGTTTACCAAGCCGCAGTTTGAAACGTTCGCGAACCGCCTCTGTGAATTGAGCAATCACAGCCATCTTTGGTCAAACTGCGGCGGTCAGCCTGTTGAAATGTACGATGGGCTGGACAATGCGAAACTGGATGCGGCGGCGATTATGAAAACCATGCAGCTTGACCCCGATGGTTATTATCGCAATCCAGTCTTATCGCGCATCACGCCGAAGAAAAATGAGGATGGACAGGACTGAACGATCCGGAAACAGTATGCGGTATCGGCGAATTTTCTCCATGACAAACGCAGGAAAGTATGCTACAATAGACGCGGTAAACACACCAATTCACTCGACAAAGGAGGTACGCCCCATGCCGCGTACCCTATCCCCTGCTGCACGCATCGAGCGCAGCATCCTCTCCGATTTCCGCAAACCGCTCTGGCGGCCGTTCGTCCGCGGCATCAAGCAGTACAAGATGATTGCTCCCGGCGACCACATTGCTGTGTGCATCTCCGGCGGCAAGGACTCCATGCTGCTGGCGAAAATGATGCAGCTGCTGCAGCGCCACACTGACATTCCCTTCGAGACGGAGTTTCTCGTCATGGATCCCGGCTACAATGCTGAAAACCGCCAGCGCATCATCGACAATGCCGCCCTGATGGAAATCCCCATCCGCATTTTTGACAGCAGCATTTTCGAGACAACGAAAATCGCCGAGCGAAATCCCTGCTACCTCTGCGCCCGGATGCGCCGCGGTTTCCTCTACGACCGTGCGCAGGAAATGGGCTGCAATAAAATCGCACTTGGGCATCACTTCAACGATGTTGTGGAGACGACCGTTATGGGGATGTTCTACGGTGCCCAGCTGCAGGCCATGCTGCCGAAGCTGCACAGCCGCAATTTTCCCGGCATGGAGCTGATTCGCCCAATGTACTGCATCCACGAGGAGGACATCTGCGCTTGGCGCGATTTCAACGCCTTGCACTTTATCGCCTGCGCCTGCCGTCTGACCGAAGAGCGCGACAAAAGCGGCGATGGCATCGGCAACTCGAAGCGCGCGGAAATCAAGCAGCTGCTGAAAACGCTTCGGGAAACGAACCCCGATGTAGAGAAGAACGTCTTCAGCGCGATTCACGCCGTCAGTCTGGACACCATGCCGGGCTGGAAAATCGGCGAAAAGGAATACAGTTTCTTGGATGACTATGACAATTGGGAAGTAACGCACCGTCCGGCGGATAAGTAAACGAATACGGGTCAAGGGAAGCACATTCTCCCGACCCGTTTTTATATAATACGACAAATGTACAAATTTCCGTTTTTTGGACAAAAATTCAGCTCCCCAATGAAGCAGATTTTTGCTGCCATCAGGGAGCTGTTTGCTTATTCCGTTACTTCCGGCGGATTCGTTACTTCCGGCACATCCGTTGGCTTCGGCACGTCCGTTGTTTCCGGCACGTCCGTCGCTTCCGGCACGTCCGTTGGCTTCGGCACGTCCGTCGCTTCTGGCACGTCCGTCGCTTCTGGCACGTCCGTCGCTTCTGGCACATCCGTTGCTTCCGGCATGTCCGTCGCTTCCGGCACATCCGTCGGCTTCGGCATGTCCGTCGGCTTCGGCACGTCCGTCGGCTTCGGCGCTTCCGTCGGCTTCGGCGGATTCGTCGGAATCGGGGCTTTCGTCACTGCCGGCGCTTTCGTCGTTTCCGGGAGCTTTGTCACTTCGGGCGCATCGGTCGCTTCCGCATCGTCGGGCTTGTCCAGCACCAGCGGTTCAAGCCCCAGCAAATCAGAAACCGTCACGAACTCGAATCCCGCGTCGCGCAGCATGGGAATCAGCGTTTTCAGGCACTCATAGTCCACCATTCGCGCGTGATAGAGCAGAATCGAGCCGTTCTGGGTATCGCGGAACGCCTGATAAGGTTCGGTCTGCGCCACATCCCACAGGACGACCTTCTCCACGCCGTGCGCATAGAAAATCGGCAGGAAGTTCTTCTCGGAGTTCATGTAGTGCCCGAACGGCGGGCGCAGCAGCCGCAGCGGATAGTGGTAGCCCAGCACCTCGTCCACGCGCTCCTGCGACAGGCGCACCTGCGCATCCGCGCTGGACTCGGAGTATTCCAGCAATTGCGCGTGCTTCCATGTATGGCTGCCGAACTCATCGCCGTGTGCCAGCGCGTCTTCCCACAGTTCACGGTCTTCCGCGCAGAACAGCTTGCCGACGATAAACCACGTCACCGGAAAATCAAGTTCAATGCTCAATTCGTGGATTTTATACACAGCATCCATGTTCCAGCCGTCATCCACCGTAATCGCGATTTTTTTTGATTCGCGGTCGCCGTGGCGGACGACGTAATCCTCCGGAATCGCGGCAAACGCCGTCTGCTGCACCAGCATCAGGCACAGCGCCAGCGACAGCAGACGCATCATGCGTTTCATCAGCAGCCCCTCCTTATTGCGGATCAACGTAGTTCGGTTCCTGCCAGATATACCAGTCCGTGCCATCGGTCAGCATCGTAACCGTCCCGTCGCCGGAGAAGTAGAGCGCCGCGCCCGGCATGTGGTTCTTCACCCAGCCCGCCGTCACCTTTGTGCTGAGGGCGGAGCGGTTCGGGACGAACAGCACCTGCGGCTGTGTCTGCTCCACGAAGCTGTCCGGAATCGTCGCCAGCCCGTGATGAGGCGCTTTGAGAATATCGCAGCGGAGTTTTTCGCCATATGTCGTGGCGTACCACTGCATCGTCTCGTTGTCAATATCGCCGGTCAGGAACGCCCGCGAATCCCCGAACTGCACCATGCAGGCGGCACTGCGGTTGTTCTGCCCCGTCGGCAGGGGGCAGCGGAAAATCGTCAGCTTTGCGTTGCCCAGCGTCAGTTCGTCGCCGTCGCCAATCTGCACATAGGGGATGTTCTTCGTCCCCGTCGCTTTGACCGCCTGCTGATGGTAACCCTCTTCGTCCACATACGTCGTGGTGTTGGGCGACAGGAACGCATCCACCTGATACAAATCGGAGTACATGAGATAGATGAAGCCGTGCAGGTGGTCATCATCGCAGTGCGTGTTGAGCAGATACTTCAGTTCCGTGATGCCATATCCATCCAGCGTCGCATACACGCGCCTGCGATAGCGCCCTTCGCCGCTGTCCACCATCATGGCTTCCCCGCCGGATTACAGCACCATCGCGTCTGAGCGGTTCGTGTCAATGCAGGTCAGACGCAGCGTATCCTTCTCCGCCCAATCCGCCGGCACATCCGCTTCGTTCTCCACCCGGTACACCTCCGCCTGCGCCGCGCCCAATCCCAGCGCCGCGCACAGCAGCATCAGCAGCAGTTTCCGTTTCATACGTTTTCCTTTCCACAAGGGAGTTCCTCCCTTGACCCTTCCGCGCGATTCAGTTGGTGACACGTTCATGCTGTGTCCGCGTGTTTATACAGGGTTTCGCTTCTGCGGGAGCGACCAGAGGGCTTTGCGATCGCCCTCTGGACTCCTTCGCATCCCCATCTAAGTTACTTGATTTTTGTCGAAACAAATTAGCTTGTGAACCTTTCGTTCCTCCAAGCCGCAATAAAAACCAAGAAACATGGGTGTGCACCCCGAATGTTTCCAAAGGGCGACCGCAGACATTCGTCTGTTTTCATTGCCCCCTTGTCGCCTCCGCAGAGGCGAAACCCCTGCGGCAAAGCCAAATTGCCAATAAAATAAAGGGCGTTTGCTCCCACACACAAAGGGGGCGCAATCCAAGCGCAGCACCTTACTGCGCTTGCACCCACCCGCGGGCGACCGCAATCTCATACACCCCGTCCGCCATGCCTTCCGCCAGCCATTGCTGATACACCGGTGTCACCAGCAGATATTCCTCCGCCGGATTCGATAAATACCCCATCTCCACAAGGAAGCACATCATCTTCGCCCAGTTGTTGCCGACATAGTTGTCGTTCAGCCGCACCATGCCCGTGGAGTTCGCCAGCGTCATTCCGACACGCGTTTTCATCGCGTCCAGCAGCTTCTGCCCCATTTCGCGGTAGGTGTCCGCATCCGCAACCGCTTTGGCATAGTCACTGTTCAGCGGGCCGTAAACCTGTATGCCGCGCTTGCTGCGGTTGCTGGAGTTGTTGCAGTGCAGGCGGAGCATAATCTGCGCGCCGCCCGCTTCCGCGATTTCACAGCGTTCGATGTTCGTGTGGAACGTCGTTTGATCTTCGCGGGTCATGACGACGTTCGCGCCCTGCCGAAGCAGCTCGTCGCGCAGGAGCATCCCAATTTCCAAGCAGACGATGCTCTCGCGGCGATTCGTCTTGGTTCCCTGCGCCATGCCGCCCTTGCCGCTGGTCGAGCCAGTCAGCCCCGGCCCAATCGGCTCATTGACGAAGCGTCCGTTTTCCTGATGTCCCGCGTCAATGCAGACGGTCACGCCGCTCAAGCGCCCCTCCTGCCGCTGCGGCGCTTCCGGCGCCTGATAGCCCTTGCGCACGGTCGCTTCTTTCTTCATGCTGCCCGATCCGCTTTTCACCTGTACGGTGAACTGCGTCCGCGCGAAGGTCAAATTGCTGATAACGTCGCCCTCGTAATGCCCGTTTTCGTCCGGGTAAACCGGCTGGGTGACGGTCTGTTCCTTGCTTCGCCAGTAGAGGAGCATGTAGTCCGTGCCAATGGCGTTGAACGCGTAGTGGAAGCCCTCCGGCGTTTCCGTCAGCACGAAATCCGTCACTTTCGCGTTGCTCTTCCCGGTCGGCTTCTGATAATCCGCAGCCTTCGGAAGCGTCGTCGATGCTTTGCCGATGCTGCCCGTCGTGCGCGCCGAGGTCAGCGCAACGCTTGTTTTGCCGCCCGCGCCGGAGTAGGCAAGGGAAACATCGCCCTCAAAATGCCCGTCCGCGCTGTACAGCATCATCCAGCCTTTTTCGGCAGGCGTTGCGTATTCGAGGATGACGAACGGGTCTTGCGCGCCCGCATCAAAGGCATAATGCAGCGCGTATTCCGATGCCGTAAGCGTGATGGACACGCCAGCCGCCTGTGCGGTCGTCGCGCAGAACAGCGCCAGTACCGCGCAGAGCAGCAGCGACAGCAGCCTTTTCATCTTTTTTCCCCTCCGTGTTCCTTTTTCCAGCGGCGAATCAGCTTCTGAATGCGACCCCACGGTGTCCGCGACTTTTTCAGCGCCACCGCCGCGTCCAGCGCCCCCTGCCGGTACAGGTTGTTGTTCGGCTCGCGGCGAATCGCCTCGCGGTAGGACTGGTGTGCTGATTCGTACTGTTCCAGCGCCATGAGCACTTTGCCCTGCATGGCGTACCACGCACTGTCGCGGGTGGATGCGCGCAGGAGCTGCCGCAGTGCCGCTTCAGGATTATCCTGCCGGAGCATCTTTGCCGCCAGTGTCAGCGCATCCTGCTGGTCAAGTTCGCGGTTGAAGGCAGCGGATGCCGTCGTCCGGTTGACCGCGAGCTTCATCGCTTCCTCATACGCCAGATTCAGCGTAATCATTTTTTCCTGCGCGGCTTTTCGTTCCGTTTCGTCCTGAAATTTATCGGGATGGCAAGTTTTTACCAATTTGCGATATGCTGCACGCACCTGATCCGCGTCGGCAGACGCTTCCAACCCCAATACGCCAAATGGATTCCGCATCGCCAACACCTCCTGTTTGCTCTGCGGCTGTTTTGCTATCCTAATTTACTTGAAGGCACGCAGGTTGTCCCACAGAATCAGCAGCCAAGCGCCTGATTCATGGAGCCGTCGCAGTCAGCGCATCCAACAGCAAGGGATGTGATGCTGCCTGGCATATATCAATATCCGAAGCCATGAATTTTGAACAGTTCATGGTCATCCTTCGGAACCCCGTCACTCGAACTTCTCGCGCCGGATTTCCGCGCCCAGCGAGCACAGCTTGTCCTCCAGATGCTCATAGCCGCGGTCGATGTACTCCGGCTCGTAGATTTCCGTCACGCCGCGCGCCATCAGGCCCGCAATCACCAGCGCCGCACCCGCGCGCAGGTCGGTGGCCGTTACCGGTGCGCCGTACAGCTCCGGCACGCCCTCGATAATCGCCGTCGCGTTGTCCACGAATTGAACGTGTGCGCCCATATGCCCAATTTCGGTCAGATGCTTCAGCCGCGATTCAAAGATGGTTTCGCGGACGATGGACTGTCCCATCGCTGTCGTCAGCAGCGTACTCATCGGCTGCTGCAAGTCGGTCGGGAAGCCCGGATACACCTGCGTCTTGATGTTCACGCCGCGGTAGCCGCACAGCGTTCCGCGCACACGCAGGGTATCGTCGGATTCCGTCACGCGCGCGCCCATTTCCAGCAGCTTCGCCGACAGCGCTTCCATATGCGTCGGAATGCAGCCTGTCAGTTCCACATCGCCGTGCGTCGCCGCCGCCGCAATCATCAGCGTGCCCGTCTCAATCTGGTCGGGGATGACGGTGTAGTTTGCGCCGTGGAGATAGTCGCGCCCGAAGATGCGGATAACATCCGTGCCCGCGCCCTTGACGCGCGCGCCCATCGAGTTCAGGAAGTTCGCCAAATCCACGACATGCGGCTCCTTGGCGGCATTGTAGATAATGGTCGTGCCGTGTGCCTTGGCAGCGGCGAGCATCACGTTAATCGTCGCGCCGACAGATACGCAGTCAAAAACAACGTCCGTGCCCGTCAGCACGTCCGCTTTCGCCTTGATGCGCCCGCCCATTTGTTCTACATTTGCGCCCAGCATCCGGAAGCCCTTGAGGTGCTGGTCAATCGGGCGCGACCCGATTTCGCATCCGCCGGGCTGGTATACCTCCGCCTGACCACGCCGCCCCAGCAGCGCACCCAGCAGGTAGTAGCTTGCGCGCAGGCGCTGCGAATCGCGGTAGGAGACCTGCCAGCCTTCCGCCGGGCGCGGGTCAACGGTCATGAAGCGGTTCGGCTCGTAATCCACCTTCGCGCCAAGGCTGCAAAGAATATCCACCAGCGCATGAACATCCGAAATATCCGGCAGATTCTCAATGGTGCAGGGCTCGTCGCACAGCAGCGTCGCGGGAATGACCGCCACTGCCGTGTTTTTACCGCCGCTGATGTGTACCGTTCCCTGAAGCGCGTGACCGCCCGTGATGAGCATTCGTTCTTTCATGAACATGGTATCCGGCATAGTGCCGGCTCACCTCCTGCTGCAATGTTTCAAAACGGAGCAGCCTGCGCGCCCCGGTATATTCGCAAAGTGTCTGAACGCGGAATGTCCGCTAATGAACATTCCGTGGACATTTTAGGTAACACCGCACAAATGAGGTGGTCGGCTGGGGAATGGATTTTTCGTCAGATGCAAATGCAAATTTCGAAGGTTTACTGGAGGTAAATCGAGGAATTTGCATGCCGCAGATGGCGGAAAAGACATCGCCAGATGCGCCGCCGAATTGTGCGGTGGTGCCTTAGCTCCCAACGAACATTATTGGAGGAAAAACATGTATATCAGCAATATCGACCATCAAAAGGTGCAGGCACTGACGGCGCTTGTGAACGTTATGCCGGGGCAGATTGTCTCCCGTACGCTTGCGCAGAACAAGGCGGTCAGCATCACCCTGTTCGCGTTCGACAAGGGCACCGAAATCAGCACCCACGAATCCACCGGTGACGCCATGGTGCAGGTGCTGGAAGGCACAGGCTGCTTCACCGTGGATGGCAAGGAATACCTTGTGCATCCGGGTGAAGTGCTGGTGATGCCCGCGAACGTGCCGCACGCCGTGTCCGCGCCCGAAGCGTTCAAATGGGTGCTGACAGTCGTTTTCCCGGAAGGATTCAAGAAGTAATGGCGGATTTGCAGACACTTCGCCGGATGCTGCTGGGCAGTGTCATCGGCTTGGCGCGCACCTGCACGACTCGTCCGCCGACGGAGACGACGCCCGGTCTGATTCTCGCTGGATTGCACCTCTCGGATGATGCTGTTTCCGCGACGCCGGAGCAGCTGATTGCCCTCAACGAGCGCATCCAGCAAAACAAGTTTGAGGTCAGCCCGAACTGCGCGACGTGCGCAAGCCCCTGCGGGAAGAACGCAGATTACGACCTGCGCCGCTTGGACGACGCGCCGGAGGATGTGCGGCAGGCGAAAACGCGTTTGATTGCATTGCTGCAGGTCTGCGGGCATCGCGGCAAGATGGCGGACTGCGTGATGGACGCGGTGTTCGCCCTTGCGGAGGACTGGGACGCGGCAGACTTCAAGGTGTATGAGGAACAATTAACGGAATTATTGACGGAGTGAGGTGATACGCAGCAGACAGTCGTTTTCTCCTGTCTGCCGCGTTTTTTTCGTGTCCTTTCTCCAAAAACTATGACAATTTGATTGCAATTTGACTTGATTTTTTTCACAATTCAGGGTACAATAAACGAGCAGCCGTTCGCGGCAAATTATACTGAGGTGAACCATCATGGGAAAACGCATTCTGCTGGTGGACGATGAGCCGCTTATTTTGAAAGGCTTGAAATATACGCTTGAACAGGACGGCTACGAAACCGATACCGCCGTGGATGGTCAGGAAGCGCTGGACAAATTCTTTTCCGGGGTGTATGATCTTGTGCTGCTGGACGTGATGCTGCCGAAGGTGGACGGACTCAGCGTCTGTCAGCGCATCCGCGAAACATCCAGTGTGCCGATTATCATGCTGACCGCCAAGGGCGAGGACATGGACAAAATCCTCGGTCTGGAATACGGCGCGGACGACTACATGACCAAACCGTTCAACATTCTGGAGGTGCGCGCGCGGATTCGCACCGTGCTGCGCCGCGCCGGGGGACACGTCGTGCAGGAGCAGAAAATCATCCGCGTGCATGATATGGAGGTCAACCTCGTCAAGCGCACCGTCACCCTCGGCGGAGAGGAAGTGCGCCTGACCGCGAAGGAATTTGATCTCCTGCAAATGTTCATCACCAACCGCGGCCGCCCGTTCTCCCGCAAGGAGATGCTGGAAGCCGTGTGGAAATACGACGATTATACCGGCGACGCGCGCACGGTGGACGTGCACATCCGCCGTCTGCGCGAGAAGATTGAGCGCAACCCCGATGAACCGGAGTTTATCTTCACGAAATGGAAGGTGGGCTACTATTTCACCGACAAGGACTAAGCCGCTTGCGGCGCTCGTGCGCGGCGCAATGTCGCTGCGCTGGAAGCTGATGCTCACGTTTCTGGTGGTCATCGGCGCTTCCTTCGCCATCATGGCATCTATCCTGACCGGCATGGTCAGCAGCACCTTATATCAGCAGCGCACCCGTCAGGCCACCCGCTCTCTGGAGCAGCTGGCTTCGTCGGCTGCGCCTTTTTTGGCGTCGGCGCAGATGGACGGCCTGTCTGAACTCCTGACCGCGCAGGCAGGTGAACTCGGCGGGCGGCTGCTGGCGGTGGATATGGACGGCAAGGTGCAGGCGGATACCTTCGGCGCAAGGAGCGGCCAGCGGCTCAGTATCCCGGAGACGGTCGCCGTCCTCCTGCACGGGGAGAAATCCGCGTTCGGCATTCACCGCGTCGATTCGGAATCGGGTGTGTCGTATGTGGCGGTCGCGTCTGCCGTGATGGAGGTCAGCGGCAAGACGCTGGGCGCACTCGTGCTGTCTCTGCCGGTGGATGAGCTGCAAAGCGCGCTGGAAACGGTCAAAAGGCAGCTGATGACGGTATTCCTGATTGTCGCGGGCGCGACCATGGCGGCGGCGCTGATGCTGTCGGGGATGCTCACCCGCCCGGTCAAGGCGCTGACGCAGACGATTCGCCGCATGGGCAAGGGCGACCTGTCCGCGCGTGTGAACGTCCGCACATCCGGCGAATTGCGGGAATTGGCGGAAAGCTACAACGCGATGGCGGAGCAGATTGAGCACCTCGACAAGAGCCGCAGTCAGTTTGTCGCTAACGCCTCGCATGAACTGAAAACCCCCTTGGCGACAATGAAGCTGCTGCTGGAAAACATGCTCTATCAGCCGGATATGCCGCAGGAGCTGCGCACGGAGTTCATGCAGGACATCAACCACGAAATCGACCGCTTGAGCGGCATCATCACGGACCTGCTGACGCTGACGCAGATGGACAGCCACTCGTCCCCCCTGCGCGTGACAAAAGTAGATTTGTCCGCACTGACGGAGGAAACCGTGCATACACTGCAAATCGCCGCAGAGAAGAAGGGACAGACGCTTACCGCAGACATTGCGCCCGGCATCACCCTCGACGGCGATTCAGGCAAGCTGATGCAGATCTTCTACAACTTGACAGACAATGCCATCAAGTACACGCCGGAAAACGGGCATATCGCCGTGCGGCTTGCGCAAAGCGGCGCAAACGTGCTGTTCGCCGTCACAGACGACGGCATCGGCATCCCGGAGGAAGACCAGAAGCACATTTTCGAGCGCTTCTACCGCGTCGATAAGGCACGTTCCCGTGCGACGGGCGGAACGGGGCTGGGGCTTTCCATCGTCCGGCAGTTGGCGGCGATGCACGGCGGCACGGTCAGCGTGTCATCCCAGCCGGGGCAGGGCGCGACGTTCACTGTCACTCTGCCGATGGATGCAAAGCGAGGTGAAAAGGCATGAAGCGGCTTCGGTTGACTTTGCTTCTGCTCATGCTGATGATGATGCTGACGGCCTGTGCACCGTCCGGCAATTCGATGGAAGCGCTCTCCGTGACCGCCGCGCCGCAGGAGGACGAAATCCCCCGCGCGGATGGCGACGATGCGGCAGCGACAGACACATCCGCCCTCATCTGGTATCGCTATGGCGACGAACCAATGCTGGCGGCGGAGCGGCGGACGGTTTCGCGATTGCCGAATGAGCCGTATGAGACGGCGCTGCTGCGGCTGCTGCTGGAAGGGCCGAGCCTGGATGCGCCCGCGCTGCGCGGATTGTTCCCGGCGGGTACACGCGTGATTTCGACATCCCGGCAGGGCAAAATGCTCTTCGTCACCCTGTCGTATCAGCTGATGAACGGCTATTCGGACGAGCCGAGCAACTGGCGGTCGGACACGGCGTGGGCGCAGGAAGTACCGCTACGCCGGAGACTGGCGATGCAGGCGATTGCCGCGACGGTGACGGAAAACACGACTGCCCAGCAGGTCGTCATTCTCTTGGAGCAGCGCGGCGAAACGACGGATTCCATGCGGCTGCGGCAAAAATACTATACGCTGAACGCGGCGGACGATGCGCTCGCTGATCCGCTTCGGCGGGATGAATCGCTGCTGCTGACCGCTTCCGGCACGATGCGGACGATCCTGACCTGCATCCAGCAGCGCGATATCCGCCGCCTCTACCGCTATCTTGCGCTAAGCGACCCGGACACCGGCGAAGCGCGCATGGAATATGAAGCGTTCGCATCCAAATGGACGGAATATCCCGCGCTGACCGCGTTTGGCTTCTCCGGCGGCAGCGCCTCCGGCACGCGGGCGGTTTTCACCGTCAGCGGAACGAGATTAGCGGACGGCGTATCGCAGAGGTTTACGGGGCGAAGCGTCCACCTGATGAAAACGGGCGGACTGTGGTGCATCAGCATGAGCCAGCTGACCGCAATTGTGGAGGGAACGCCATGAAAAAAAGCAAGTTTCGCTTGATGGCGCTGATGATGGCGCTGCTGCTGACACTTACTTCTTGCAGCCGCGAAAGCAGCTTGGCGCCCGCCGAGACGCTGCCGCCGCCATCTGCCCCCTACGCCGCGCCGACGGATGATACCGGCTTGGATTATGAGCGCGACGTCGCCCTCTACCTCCCTGCGAAAAACGGGCAGACGATGCTCTGCTTCTGGCGCACGGCGGCGCTGCGCTACGACCAGATGCCCGCTGAAGCGGTGCTGCAGCTGCTCTTGCAGGAGGAGGGCGACGGGAGCGCCGTGCCGCTGAAGGACTATGGCAATGTGTCGCTTGCGCAAGGGAGCGCCGTCACAACTGCCGGACACGTCTGCACGGTCGACCTGTCCTCCGCCGCGCTGCAAATGGGCATCCACGAGCTGTACACGGTGTGTTTGTCCATTGCCACCACGCTCTGCGCGCTGCCGGATGTGCGGTTCGTCAATATCCTCGTCGCGGGCAATCCGGTCGCGATGGATGTGCAGAATCTGCTGCCCCTGGGGGCGCTTTCCTCCGCGGAAGGGGAGAACCTCGTCACCCGCTGGGAGCAGCTCGTCGCGCAGCGCACGGGCGCGGGCGGCATTGCGGCGCAGACCCCGCTGAGCAGCGCAGCCGTGCTGTATTTTCCCCTGAAAAGCGGCAGCGGCATCACCTGTGAAGTCAGGCAGCTTTCCTTCGATGGTCAGAACGCCCAGCAGCTGGTTTATGGTCTGTTGGATGCGCTCTCCGCCGGGGCGAATGATGCCGCGAACATACCGGATATGCCCGACTTGCGCACGATGCTCCTGATGGCGCCGGAAGTCACGACGCTCTCCAGCGGCCGCCAGTCTGCCGCCATTAACCTTGTCCCCGATGCGCTTCAGAGAATTTCCAGCGCGGGTATCGACCCGGTGTGCTTCTTCGCTGCCCTGACGATGACACTTACGTCCTACATTCCCTCGCTGGAACAGGTTGTCTACCGCGTCGGTGATTCCGCGCTGACCAGCCTGTATTCCACCATCCACGGTACGATTGTCCTGCCCGGCGGCATGATGACGCGCGCGAATTTCGGCGGCTTGCTGACTGACGAAGCAGTTTGTTATCTCTCGAATGGCACAAAGCTGCGCCAAGGAAGGCTGAATCTCCCGGCATCAGAGGCCTGCTCGCCGCGCGCACTGCTGACGGCTGTGCTGGCGACGGAGGGCTTCCCGGCGGGGCTGACGAAAGATGATGTGTTAGGCGTCGCGATTGCGGACGATACGGTACTGGTGAATTTCTCGGCGCATATGGCGGATGCGATTCGCACAAGCAGGCTGAATCAGCGCATGATGGCGTATCAGCTGACGGGCGCGCTGGTGCAGCGGTATCCGGTACGGCGGGTGCGGTTCTTCTTTGATGGAGAAGCGAAGAATACGCTGGATGGCGATGTGATGTGGGCGGGGGAGTTTTTGATGGATTATGTATTGTGTGAGTAACCTGTGGATAAACGCGCGGAAGGAGCAGGGGAGACTTCATCCCTTTTCATCTGCCTCCTGCAATCACGCAAAGTTCACGAAATTCCACTGAATGTTCAAAAATCGTTCATGACAAAGACAAAAAAGGCGGATATAATAAAAGCATAGCCAGTTGGAAAGACTGACTGGACGCCGGAAATGCGAACGGCGGCATGAAATTCGATTTTTGAACCTGAAGGAGGTACAGCAGTTATGAAATTCCGGAAAATGATGGGCTGTATTGCACTGGGCTTGACCTGCGCGATGATTGGCGCGGGCGCGACGATGGCGGCGCAGAACACGTCGGCGGCGGCAGAAGCCGTCACGGCGGCGAACTCGACAACGACGGTTGTTACCAGCCCGTTCACCGCGGCGGTGCAGCAGGTGCGTAACAGCGTAGTCGGCGTGAGCAACTATCAGACCGTGCGCTATGGCAGCTATGGCAACAACTTCTATTTTGGCTATGGCTTCGGCTATGGCAACGGCCGCAACAATGATCAGCAGATTGAGGAGCGCGAGGAGCTGGCGGCTACCGGCTCTGGCGTGGTTATCGGTCAGGGCTTCGTGCTGACGAATTACCACGTTGTGGAGGACGCGAGCAGCCTGCGTGTGACCGTGACGGATGACAGCGGCAACACCGACGAGTATGCCGCGACGCTTGTTGCGTATGACGAATCGCTGGATATCGCCATTGTGTACGCGACGGGCCTTGACCTGCCGGCGGTCACGCTGGGCGACAGCGACACCCTGCAGGTCGGCGACTGGGCAATCAACATCGGCAACCCGCTGGGCTTCACCAAGACCACGACGGTCGGCGTCGTCAGCGCCCTGAACCGCGCGATTGAGTCCGAATCCTACGACAAGTACGGCCGCAAGTCCACCATCACCAACGCCATGATTCAGGTGGACGCCGCGATTAACTCCGGCAACTCCGGCGGCGGCATGTTCAATGTGAATGGCGAACTGATGGGCATCCCGACGCTGAAGTACACCGGCTCGTACTACTCCGGCAGCACCGTCGAGGGCATCGGCATGTGCATCCCGATTAACTCCGCCAAGCCCCTGATTAACAAGGTGCTCTCCGGCGAAATCACCTTCACCGCGCCCGAAGCGCTGGATAACAGCGACGACAACAAGGCGGATAGCAACACCGACAGCACGCTTGTCGGCAAGCCCCGCATGGGCATCACCATGAGCAACCTCGCCAACAGCCGCGCACTGCAGAACGGTCAGATTCCGAAGGGCGTTTACGTTGTGAACGTGGAAGAGAACAGCCCGGCGGAAAAAGCGGGGATGCAGATTGGCGACATCATTGTGGATGTGAACGACAACGTGATTACCTCGACCACCGAGCTGGCGGCGCAGGTTGCGGACTGCAAGGCGGGCGACGTGCTGAAGATTAAGGTCTACCGCGTGCCGGGCATCACTGATCTGACCGGCAGCGACGACATTCCCGACGGCGAGTACATCGACCTCGAAGTGACGCTGGAAGTTATTGATAATGTAAAGCAGTAACAACTGGGCAATCGAAAACCGGGACGGAACACGATGAATGTTCCGCCCCGGTTTTAACGTGGGGGAAAAAGACAGGCAGTTTGGTCGCGCCCCTTTGACGCGGCAATGTGCAAGCGCACGGTAAATTTTCCCACTGCACTCATTCCCCTAGATGCTTCCTCATATTCATCAGCGCGTGCTTCTCCAACCGCGACACCTGCGCCTGACTAATCCCAATCTCCCCGGCGACCTCCATCTGCGTCCGCCCCTCAAAGAAGCGCATCCGCAGGATCTTCTTCTCCCGCTCGTTCAGATGTCCCATCGCGTCCGAAATCGCAATGTCCTGCACCCAGTCCTCGTCCCGCACGCGCTCGTCTTTCACCTGATCAACGATGCACAGCGCGTCGCTGCCGTCGCTGCAAACCGGCTCGAACAGGCTTACCGGGTCTTGAATCGCTTCCAGCGCCAGCACGACGTCCATGCGGTCGATGTGCATGTCGGCGGCAATTTCCTCGACGGTGGGTTCGCGGGAAAGCTCCGTTTGCAGGCGGTCGCGCGCACGAAGGGCTTTGTACGCCGTGTCGCGCATGGAGCGGCTGACGCGGATGGCGTTGTTGTCGCGCAGGTAGCGGCGGATTTCGCCAATGACCATCGGCACGGCGTAGGTCGAAAAACGGACGTTCTGCGACACGTCGAAGTTGTCCAGCGCCTTCATCAGTCCGATGCACCCGACTTGAAAGAGGTCATCAACGTTTTCGCCGCGCCCGGAAAAGCGCTGGATGACGGACAGCACCAGCCGCAGATTCCCCTGTATGAACTCGTCGCGCGCCGCCTTGTCGCCGCTATGTACCAGCGGGTAGAGCTCCTGCATCCGCTGCGGCGTGAGAACGGGCAGCTTGCTGGTGTCCAGCCCGCATAAATCGACCTTGCCCCATGCCATGTTCTGCGTCCTCCTTGCATGTGAAGTATCCACAGTATGGCAATTTGCGGCGGTGGCTAATCACTTAGGCGAAAGTAGTGCTTTTTCGGCGATGCACGCTAAAATCAGGCATATCCTTCTTCTCTCACCAACTCCCCATGCAGCCGATGCAGAATCCGCTTTTCGAGGCGGCTGATGTAGCTCTGCGAAATGCCGAGAATGTCCGCCACTTCCTTCTGCGTCATTTCGGGATGACCGTGCAGACCGAAGCGCAAATCCATAATTTGCTGTTCGCGCGTGGAAAGGTGCGAAAGGGCAGCGAAAAGCATCTGCCGCTCGGCGCTTTCCTCGATGCCGCGTGAAACCATGTCCGGGTCAGTGCCGAGAACGTCAGAAAGCAGCAGCTCGTTGCCGTCCCAGTCGGTTTTCAACGGCTCATCCAGCGAAACTTCCATGCGCGTGCGGCTGTGGCGGCGCAGGAACATCAGCACTTCGTTCTCGATGCAGCGGCTGGCGTAGGTGGCGAGCTTGATTTTCTTCGACGGGTCGAAAGTGTTGACGGCTTTAATCAGCCCGATCGTGCCGATGGAAATGAGATCCTCCAGCATGATGCCGGTGTTGTCGAACTTCCGGGCGATAAAGACGACGAGGCGGAGATTGTGTTCAATCAGCGTCGTGCGGACGGCAGCGCCGTCGGTGTCGAGCCGGGCGAGAAGCGCCTGTTCCTCTGCCGGTGTCAGCGGGGCAGGCAGGGGTTCAGGGCCGCCGATGTAGTAAATCTCGCGCGGCGCAAGGCTGCTCAGCAGAGCGGAAAGCTGCGCGGACGCGGCGGAAACAACAGAACACAAGGTGGACATATTGAATTCCTCCTATTTGCATAGAATTGCGGACACCATGCTTTCCGGCATTACCGGCTGATGCACTCCGCCGCCTGACAGCGCGCAGCCAATCAGCCCGCGAAGCGCCGTCTCTTTCCAGCCTGAAAGCAGGAAAATGCCATCTGGACGGAGAACTATCATCAGCGTGATGCCCGATGCGGTTCGGGCACGGAGCAGGCGCATTCCGGGCAGCAGCGTGCTGCCCTCCGGCAAGTGTGTCAGGCGGCGGAAGGTATTTCGCGGCAGGATGAGCACCGGGTCGCCGGAGAGCGGGTCGCAGAGCAGGTTGCCGGAATCAACGAGCGCAGTCACGGCGGATTCGCAGTCGCCGCAGCGGATGCGGACGCGCACGAAGCGGCGTTTGCCGTGCTCCAAGCGCGTCAGGCGGCGCAGCAGGAGCAGCAGCGTGCACGTCAGCGCCGTTTGGACAGCACCCGGCAGCGGCAGCAGCGCCGATAGTCCAGCGCAGCCCCATTGCATCATCAGCATTGTCAGGCAGAAGGGCAGCGTCCGCCGCGCGGGAAATCGCCCGACGAGCGCGAGCAGCCCCGTCAGCGGCAGAACCATCACCACCTGCAGCAGTGGCGGAACGGAGAGCGACAGCAGGGTGAATCCGGCGTAGAGAATGGCGAATAGCAGCCTTCGACCACGGCTTGCGCGCGGCAGACCGAGCGCGGCGGACAGCGCCGACATCAGGCAAATGCCGCACAATCCCTGCTCCAAGAGGAACAAAAACCCGCTTGCGCGCAATCAGCATCGTCTCCTTTCGCCTTTGAGTATAGCGATTGGGGACGAGCAGAATCGTCGAACGGGCGCGCAGAAAATGTCCGAGACGGAAAAATGAAGGAAATGAGAGAAGCATGAAAACAAGGATGCTGACCATCCGCGGCATTGCGGTGCAAATCACCGAGCGGGAGAATTGCCGGCGCTTCATCCTGCGCAGCCGCCCGGACTGCCCGTATGCGATGCTGTCTGTGCCGAAGCGGTCGCGGGAAGCGGACATCCGCCGCTTTCTGGAAAATCAGCAGGAGTGGCTGCAAGCGCATGTCGGTGCGGTGAAAAATCCGCCGACGTTCGCGCCGGGCGAGGTGCATCGGCTGATGGGCGCGTGGGTGACACTGGGGAAAGATGTGCCGTCGGGCGCAGCGTTTGTCGAAATGCGCAATGAGCGCCTGATTCGCGAAATTGAGCGGGACATTGCAAAGTGGGCGAGCACCCTGCATGTGAGCATCACGCACGTTACCCTGCGGGAAATGACGAGCCGCTGGGGCAGCTGCCGAAAGCAGACGCAACGCCTGACGTTCAATACGCGCCTTGGCGGTGCCGACGAAAGTATGATTGAATACGTCGTGGTGCACGAACTGTGCCACCTGATTTATGCTGACCACTCGGCGCGGTTCTGGGCGCTGGTGGCAAGCTGTCTGCCGGACTGCAAGCAGCGGCAAATCGCGCTGAACCGCATGGACATGACCCCGAAAGTGCCCTAATCACCGTATTACACACCGAAATCCGGGAAATCATATGCTGAAAGCAGCCGGAATACCGGCTTCTATGAAAAAATCAAAAGGCGGCGGCAGAAAAATGCCGCTTTTGCCTTGACATCCCGGACGGAGTGTGACATCATGAAACGTGGCGACGTATACCAGGCGAACCTTGACCCGGTGATTGGGTCGGAGCAGGGGGGCATCCGCCCGGTCGTCATCATCCAGAATGACCGCGGCAACCGATATTCCCCGACCGTCATCGTCGTGGCGGTCACGACGCGCAGAAAAAAGCCGCAGCTTCCCGTGCATGTGCTGCTGACGCGGGAAGAAAGCGGCTTGAAGGAGGATTCCATCGTCCTGACCGAGCAGGTTCGGACGCTGGAGAAAACACGCCTGACTCGCTATCTGGGCACAGTGACGGCGCAGGCTATGAAACGCATCGACCGCGCACTGGGCATGAGCATCGGCAGCACATGATACGAATTCTCATCTAAACCATGTCATTCGCACAGCATCTTTTCCGCCCCGGCTTTGCTTCGTTCCGCTCGTGCGTACCTCCAGTACGCCTTGCTTCACTCAGCTTTGCCGGAACGAAAAATCTGCTATGCTCGATGCCATGATTTAGAATCGAATTAGTATGAGTACGCAAACAACAAAGGAGCAGAAATCACCATGAACAAGCAATGGAATTGGAAAACAGTTCTTCAGCACGAGCAGGCCATCGTGTGGACGCAGATTGTGCTGGGCTGCATCATCGGCGGCGCGGCGTATCCGCTGTTTCTCACGCCCTGCAACATCGCGCCCGGCGGCTTGACCGGCGTCGGCATGATTTTGAACTACCTCTTCCAGTTCCCCATCGGCACAACTGCGCTGGTGCTGAATATCCCGCTGTTTATCATGGGCTATCGCAGCATGGGGCATGTGTTCGTTGTCCGCTCGCTGGTGGCGACGGTGCTGTTTTCCCTGGCGATTGATATTCTGCAGCTGCAGCCGCTGACGAGCGACCCCATGCTTGGCGCGATTTTCGGCGGTGCGCTGATGGGCGTCGGCTTGGGACTGATTCTTCGTGGCGGCGCGACGACCGGCGGCACGGATATGCTGGCGAAAATGGTGCATCAAAAGCTGCCTTTTATTTCGACCGGTATGTTTCTGATGATTATCGACTGCGTTGTGGTGATTTTTGCCGCCGTCTGCATCGGCACGACCGAAGCGCTGTTTGCGCTGGTATGTATTTTCATCAACGGCAAAGTGATTGACATGGTGATGCTGGGCTTGTCGAAGAACAAAGCGTGCTTTGTGATGAGTGACAAGTGGGCGGAAATTTCGCATCAGGTGCTGCACGACATGGACAGAGGGGCTACGCAGCTGTCGGCGCGTGGGGCGTATTCGGGCAAGGAACGCCCCGTGCTGCTGTGCGTCCTGCCGCCGCAGGAGGTTGCGCGGTTTAAGGAGATTGTGCGGAAAGAGGATGACCGGGCGTTTATGTTCATCACCGAAGCGCATGAGGCGCTGGGGGAGGGCTTTGATAGGCTGGCGGAAAAAGACTGATTCTAATTGGAAATAAACAATTAAAAATTAGCATGTTTTTTCCCGACGCAGGAGTGTAAAGCGTTTTGATTTTGTCCAAGCAGCTTTATCGCGGCGGATGAGGTCGTTTCTTCATGAAAGTCCTTTCGATGGGCAATTTCTGTGCGAAAAAGTCATTTTGTGGTATTTTACGTTTGACAAATCATCACACTTGTCGTATACTATATTGTGTGTCATCCTGACGGTGACCAAAAGAAACAGAAGCTCGCACACAGGGGAAGGAGAAACATCAGCCCCCCTGCTGTCCTATCTGGAAAGGAATGAAACGGACAATGGCGTTGCGGAAAAAGGTGGTTTGCCTGCTGGCAATGGCGCTGGCACTGCTGATGCTCTGCGGCACGGCAATGGCGGATAATTTCAGTTTCCTTCCGTCGCGGACGGAGAACGGCAAGGAGTACCTTGCGCACCCTTCGTCGGAATTGACGACAATTCTGCTCATCGGCTATGACCACTACGCAAATGGTCAGATTGAGGAAGAGCCGAGCCAGTATCACCTCGGCGGGCAGTCGGACTTTCTTTTGCTGCTGGTGATTGACCACAAGAATCAGCAGATTCACCAATTGCAGTTTGACCGCGACACGATGACCCCCATCAAGCTTGTTGCGACCAACGGCAAGGACGCGGGGACGCGCCGCCTGCAGCTGTGCTTGGCGCACGCCTACGGCAGGACGCGCGAGGAGAACAATCAAAACACCATCTGGGCAGTGGAAAAGCTGCTGGGCATCGAGAAGGCGGATGACGGCGCGGAGATTGACTATTACATCAGCATGGATATCTCCGGCATCAACAAGCTTAATGAGCTGGTCGGCGGGGTGACCGTCACGATTCCCAACGATGATCTGCTTGCCCTTGACCCTACGCTCAAGGGCGGCGAGACCATCAAGCTGACCGGGATGCAGGCAGAATACTTCACCCGCACCCGCTATGATACCGCCGAACCGACGAATGAAGCCCGCATGGCACGCCAGCGCATCTATTTGAACAGCCTCGAAACGCTGCTGGAGGAGAAGATTCGCGCGAACGTGAATTACGTCAACACGCTGCTGAACGAAATGGGCATGATTTTCGACCGGACGACAACGCTGGATTCCGGCTTCGGCTTTACCACTGACGATGCGACCGGTACGGCGATTACCGACACAACCGACCACTACCTGATGGCGAACGTGAGCATCGACAATCTGGCGCTGCTGGCAAATCGCGTGATGGACTACGAAGTGCTGGACGTGGAGACGCTGAACGGCGTGCACTCGCTGGGCAGCGACGAGCACATCCACTTTGACCTCTACGAGAACGAGGCACTCAACTGGACGCTGAAGACCTTCTACACGGAGGCAGCCGGAAACTGACGTACTTCAAGCACTTTCTTGAAAGGACAAGAGGAGGATACCATGGCTTCTGAACATCAGGCAATTTCGCAGCATCAGGTGGAACAGGAAGAAACAACCATTGACTTGGCAGAACTGTTCTACCGCCTGCTGGATAAGGCGAAGTTCATCATCGTTGCGGCACTGCTGGGCGCGATTATTGCCTTCTGCGTGACGAAATTCTTTATGACGCCCATGTATCAGGCGTCGGCAAAGCTGTATGTGCTCAACAGCAGCGGCACCTCCCTCAATCTGTCGCAGATTCAGCTGAGCAGTTCGCTGGCGTCGGACTATGTGCAGGTGTTCGACAACTGGCATGTGCACGAGATGGTCAAGCGCCGCCTGAACCTCGACTACACCTATGCGCAGATGGGCAGCATGATTTCCGTGGAAAACCCGACCAACACGCGCATTTTGAAGGTGACGGTCAAGAGCGACGATCCGCAGGAAGCTGCGGACATGGCGCTGACGTATGTGCAGGTGGCGCGCGAGTTTATCGCCGCAAAGATGGACATGGATATGCCCACCATCTTTGAAGAGCCGCAGCTGCCCACGCGCCCCTATTCGCCCAGAACGATGAAGAACACGGTGCTTGGCTTTCTGTTGGGTCTGCTGCTGATGTGCGGCATCGTGGTCGTGCAGTTCCTTGCGGATGACCGCGTCCGCAACGCTGACAAGCTGGAGAAGCAGCTGGGTCTGGCAACCATCGGCATGATGCCTGTGCAGAGCTACGATTTGTCCCGCGAGCATAAGAACGGCAAGGAGGGGAAGTAAACCATGAAGAAGGCAATCATTCATCAGCACTATCCCCTTGATTATGCGGGAGAAGAGGCGCTGAACTCCATCTGCACGAACCTTGCCTTCATCGGCACGGATAAGCGCAAAATTGTGATCACCAGCAACTCCCAGAGAGAGGGCAAGAGCTGGATGACCATGCACATCGCTGAAAACATGGCGCGCCGCGGCCGCCACGTTGTGCTGGTGGACGCGGATATGCGCCGCTCCTTCATGGTGCAGCGCTATAAGCTGGAACTGGAAGGCGAAGGGCTGGGCCTGGCGCACTTCCTCGCCGGGCAGTGCGACCTGAACGATGTTGTCTACGAGTCGGACGTGTACGGCATGTGCCTGATTCCGGCGGGGCGCGACGTGGTGAATCCCATCAACCTGATTGACTCGTCGTACTTTGAGCAGATGCTGGAGGCGCTGGCGCAGTCCTTCGACATGGTGATTGTGGACGCACCGCCGGTTGGCATGGTGATTGACGCGGCGGAAATCGCGGCCTTCTGCGACGGCAGCGTGCTGGTGCTGGAGTATAACCACACCCGCCTGCGCGAAGTGGCGGAATGCAAACGGCAGATGGAAAAATCAGGTACGCCGGTGCTGGGCTGCATCATCAACAAAGTCAACTTCAACGCGCTGAGTGCAAAGCGATATTACAACAAAAACTATTACAGCCACTACACGAAAGGCTACTACAAGCACGACGACAAGGACAGCCAAGCCAAGGCGTAATGGCATAATACGATTTCCAGATTCACCTGCGCCATCTGTTTGCGCATTTTATAAATTCATTAAAATCAGGAAAAGCGATATCATGTTCGTTGACATTCATCACCATCTCATCTACGGTGTAGACGACGGCGCGCAAACGTGGGAGGACACGCAGAAGATGATTCTGCGCGCCGTGGACGAGGGCATCACCGACATCGTATGCACCTCCCATGCGACACCGGGCATTACCCCTTTCCCGACGGAAAAGTACCTTGCGCATTTCGCACAGGCACAGCAGTGGTGCATAGACCATCAGCTGCCCGTGACGCTGCATACCGGCTGCGAAATCCTCTACACGGATGCCAGCCCGCATCTGCTCAAAGAGGGTCACTATCCGTCACTGGCGGAAACGTGGACAGTGCTGGTGGAGTTCTCCGGCGACGTGCCGTACAGCCGCATGTGCGAGGCAGCGCGGCTCTTTGACAATGCGGGATTCACGGTCATCTTCGCGCATGTGGAGCGCTTTGACCCGATGCGCAACTTTAAGCACGTTCGTGAGCTGCGCGAGGAATACGGCGTGTATATGCAGATGAACGCGAACACGGTGCTGAAGAAGAAGGGCTTTTTTGCCGATCGATGGACGCGCAAGATGCTTGATGAGGGCTACATTGACTGCATTGCGACCGACGCGCACAACACGACGTCGCGCCCCTGCCGGATGCGGGAGTGCTTCGAGAAGCTGAAAGCGTCCTATGGCGTGGAGGCGGCGGAAGAACTCTGCGGCGGCTTCCAAAGAAGGCTGCTGAACCTGTAAAATCGCAAAATAAGAGATTCTTCACGGAAACTTGGGGGAAGAGCAGCTTGGGGGCACGTCTGCGGACGCGCAAAGTTACTGGCAGGGACGCTTCGCTGCCTGCACCTTTGT
>OKVH01000269.1_pt1 | contig 30679 bp, 25 predicted proteins | sample 1604791 | NCBI WGS metagenome assembly OKVH01 (sample SAMN01760919, study PRJEB22395) | human gut metagenome | reverse complement strand
CAATCGTATCAAGGAAACCAAGTTCGGTACTTGGGATTGGAACTATGGGAAGTCTCCTGAATACAATGTACGTCGTGGCACTAAATTCCCTAGCGGTAAGGTTGAAATCTTCGCCAACGTCATTGAATCAAAAATCCAAGATATCAAGATCTACGGTGACTTCTTTGGTATCGAAGATGTTGCAGCAGTAGAAGATGTTCTTCGTGGCGTTAAATACGAACGTGAAGACGTTCTCAAAGCCCTTCAAACCATTAACCTAGGTCGTTACTTTGCAGGAATCACTGCAGAAGAGATTACTGAAGCGGTGGTGGAATAAAGTAAAAGATATCCATGTTTGAACCGCACCCCAAAAGTTAGACAGAAAAAATCTAACTTTTGGGGTGTTTTTATTATGAAATTGACTTATGAAGATAAAGTTCAAATATATGAACTGAGAAAGCAAGGAGAAAGCTTTAAACGACTTTCAAATCAATTTGAGGTGAACGTTTCTGGTCTAAAGTACATGGTGAAATTAATTGACCGTTATGGAATAAACATCGTCAAAAAGGGAAAGAAGCGTTACTATTCTCCTAAATTAAAACGAGAAATGATTAATAAGGTTCTGCTTGAAGGTTGTTCCCAACAAAGTGTTTCTCTGGACTATGGCCTCTCCAATCAAGGTTTGCTTAACAATTGGATAGCACAATACAAGAAAAATGGGTATACTATTGTTGAGAAAGCAAGAGGGAGACCGCCTAAAATGGGACGTAAGCCAAAGAAGAAACCTGAAGAGATGACAGAACTAGAGCGACTTCAAGCAGAAAATGAGTACTTGAGAGCGGAGAACGCTGTTCTAAAAAAGTTGAGAGAACTCCGATTGAGGGACGAAAAAGAGCAAGAAGAAAAACGGAAATTGTTCGAGGATTGGTAACAGAGTTTGCTTTAGAGATTCTTCTAAAGATTATTAGGCTTGCTCGTTCGACCTATTATTACCACTTAAAACAGCTGGATCAAACGGATAAGAATCAAACTATCAAAGCTGAAATTCAAGCTATTTTTACTGAACACAAAGGAAATTATGGCTATCGTCGCATCACTCTTGCATTGAGAAATCGTGGCTTCGTGGTAAATCATAAGAAAGTGCAACGTCTGATGAAGGCTCTTGGTTTAAGTGCTCGAATTCGCCGAAAACGGAAGTACTCTTCATATCAAGGAGAGATTGGTAAGAAAGCAGAAAATCTCATTCGACGCCAGTTTGAAGCATCAAAACCAATGGAAAAGTGCTACACAGATGTGACAGAGTTTGCCATTCCAGCAAGCAGCCAAAAACTCTATTTATCACCAGTTTTAGATGGTTTTAACAGCGAAATTATCGCCTACAATCTTTCTACTTCGCCCAACTTAGCACAAGTAAAAATGATGTTGGAACAAGCTTTCACAGAGAAGTACTATGAGAACACTATTCTACACAGTGACCAGGGATGGCAATATCAACATGATTTCTATCATCATTTTTTAGAGGACAAGGGAATCCAACAATCTATGTCACGTAAAGGCAATAGTCCAGACAACGGCATGATGGAATCCTTCTTTGGCATTCTTAAGTCTGAGATGTTTTATGGTTATGAGAAGACGTTCAAGTCAATTGAGCATTTGGAACAAGCTATTGTAGACTATATTAATTATTACAACAACAAACGCATTAAGGTAAAACTAAAAGGACTCAGTCCTGTACAATACAGAACTAAATCCTTTGCTTAAATTATTTGTCTAACTTTTTGGGGTCAGAACATAGCTACTTTTTTCTGTGACTTTTTCATTTTGTTTCCTCCATTTTCTAGATTAATTATAGCATTATTTTACACTATGTCAAATATATCATTCATTTTGTATAGATTATCTTTTTATATTCTATTAATCTATCATTTCAGAAAACAAAAAAATCAGATAGGAAAGCCTATCTGACACTTTTTCTATCTAGCTTCTTTACCAATCGTAAAGACGGCTAAAGTATCCGGTCCGACGTGAGTAGAGATGACTGGCCCAAGTGGCATAATGAGAACTTGCTCAATGCCGTCAACTGCTAACAATTGTTCTTTTAGATTCTCCGCCGCTTCAATATCATTGGCATAAGCGACAATTGCTGTGCTATGTTCAATATCCTGAGTAGCTTGTAGGACCATTTCTTTAATGGCTTTTTTACGTCCACGGATTTTAGCCAAAGGAACCAACTTGCCTGAAGCATCTAACCAAAGGAGAGGTTTAATATTAATCAAACTACCAATAATAGCTGAGCTCTTTGAGAGACGTCCCCCACGCATGAGATGGTAGAGATCATCAACTAAGAAATAAGTCCGTAAACGTGGCAGAATGTCCTCAATCATGGCTTTCGTTTCAGATAAGCTCTTACCTTGGTCACGAGCTTCTGCCGCCAAAATAGAAAGATAACCTTCCCCACCTGCTGCCGCCAGGGTATCTACAATCTCAATGATAGCTTCTGGGTATTCATCCAAAATCATGTCACGCGCCATAACAGCACTTTGATAAGTACCTGAAAGCACTGATGAGAAGGCAATATAGAGAAGAGCATCACCATTTTTAGCATGACGACGAAAAACCTCTTCAAATTGACCAACATTCACTTGGCTAGTAGTCGGCTGACTGCCTTCCTGCATACGTTCTAAGAGACGGTCACTCGTTAAACGGTTAGGACCAACGGTTTCATAGGCAATATCATCAAGCGTAATGGTCAAACCAACGAGCTCTACCTTATTCTCCTGAGCCCATTTTTCATCTAGATCTGCTGTGGAATCTGTCAAAATATTAAATGTCATGTGTCCCTCTATTCTATTTCATTTAAAAGGTCCTGTAATTTCCCTAATTGTGCATCGTCCCATGGACGTAGTTTTGGTGTCTTTAAGTCAATATGTGCCGACATCTTGTCTAGATCAGACTTAACGGTATTGACACGCTCTTCCAACTCACGCGCCGAAACACGTAAAGCCCCTTGTGAAAAGATAGCCCACTGTTCATTTAAGTCACTAGTTGCTACTTCAACTAGATTTTGAACAGTATTCATCTCAGCCGCTGCGCGCTCAATATAGCTATCTGCTGTCTCATCTTCCTCAGTAAAAATAACACTGATACGATACTGATCATAACGCTGACGACTCCCTGGAACAAACTGGGCATCAAACACACAGATAATATCAATATGTTCAAAGTTAGCATAATGATTGAGCTTACGAAGCAATGTTTCACGAGCTTCATCAAGCTGATTGGTCTTAAAGAGTTGACGGGTTTCTTGCCAAAAGGCAATCATATTATAACCATCAACCAGAAGTATTCTTTTTTTCATAGTTACAATCGGTTTCGATAAACTTCATACATGAGAACTGCAGCTGCCACACTGGCATTAAGGCTCTGCACATGACCACTCATAGGAATAGTAATCATCTCATCCACTTGCTTCTTGATGTTAGCAGAGATTCCCTTACCTTCATTACCAATGATAAGGGCAACCTTTCCAGCTGTGTTCCATTTATGAGACGGCGTGCCATCCATATCCGTACCAAATACCCAGAAGCCTGCTTCTTTAAGTTTATCAAGAGTTTGGCTAAGATTGGTCACTCGGGCAATGGGAATATGTTCCACTGCCCCTGTTGATGTCTTGGCAACGACAGGTGTTACCCCCACAGCACGATGCTTAGGAATAATAACTCCTGTCACCTGAGTAGCATCAGCTGTACGTAGGATAGAACCAAAGTTATGAGGATCGTTGAGTCCATCTAAAATGAGGACTAGAGGATTCTCCTCTTGTTCAGCCTTATCCATAATAACTGAGAGCTCAGAATAAGCGAACTCTGACACACGAAGAACAAAACCTTGATGCACTGCTCCACCTGTCATATCAGACAAGGTTTTCTTAGGTGTCCAAGAGATGGAAACCTTCTTTTCAGCTGCCAAAGCCTTAATGGCATCAACATTTTTCCCTCGAAGATCATCTTGAATATAGAGTTTATTTCCAGTATTTGCTTCCAGACTCTCTGTTACGGCATGCACACCATAAACAATGTCTAGACTTGATTCTTTAGTTGTTTTCATAAGCTAATTCTATCATAAAAAAAGCCCTCTTACGAGGGCAAAGCATGTTAAATAAATGTAATTGCTGCTAGGTAAAGCACTAGAAGAACGAGAACAACAGTTGCAGCAGCCAAAGCTTGCTTACCAATTGTATCTGGATCTGAGATTGATTCTGCAATCTTTCTCGCAGCTTGAGTAATGGTTTTACCTGCTGCTTGGAAGATATCAATTGAACCTGTGCTTGTTGAACTATTTCCAGAAATCGCTGAAGACCAACCACTCAAAACCTCAGCAATTTGTTCTGCCAATTGCTGTGTTAGCGCTCTAGTTGTCTCAGCCAACTCATTAACAGCCGTAGCTTGTATATGATTGGCGGTTTCAGTGTAGCTATTTGCACTGGTATTATAAGTAACCGGTACAGTCGTTATTGTCGTTGTTGTCGTTGTTGATGAATACTGATTCCTACGGTAACTATCAGGTGTCACTGGACGCTCACCTTCATTAAAGACACTGAAAGTCTGTGTCAGGTAATGAATATTGTTATTCGTATCAATCAACTCAAAGGTCATTTTATGAATACCAGTCGTTTGTTCTGCCAAATGGTAGGCACTCAAACCAGCATTGACCTCATCCAAAGTTCCTTCAACAAAGTAACTATGATGAATTTGTTTACCATCAAGGACTAGATTAAGCCCCTTAATCTTCTTACCTTCCATCTTGTTAACATCAAAGTTGACGTTAAAGATTTCACCACGTGCTAAATAAAGAATGTCTGTATTCCCTGTAACAGCAGGTTGATCTTCAAGAAGCGCTCCAGTACTGTCTCGTTTTGGAACAACGGTGTAAACTTCAGAAGTGATTGGAGTCGCTAAGATTTCTGAGATGAGTCCATCCGTAAAGGTTACCTCTGACGAATAGGTCAAACTCTCACTTTGCAACATAGAAACCACTTCAGAAGTTTCAAAGACCTCAGAAGTTGATGATGAATCTTTCCAGCCAACCGTAAGGACAGTTAAGCTATCTTCTGAATTATTATTTAACTGACTCGTTTCTGGAGCCGTAGATGCAAGAGAGCTTGCAGTACTTGCAGACTCAGAAGCGACTTCAGAAGTTGCAATAGCTTGGCTAGTAGGAGTCGCACTTACAGATGTCGTATGAGAATCCAGTGAAGAATACTCTGATTTTTCAATAACATCATGTGTATTTCCAGCAAGTTCGGATGTATATAGTGTGCTTTCACTCTTATACATTGAAGTTACAGCTTGAGACTCTGCAGTCGCTGTAGCCTCACGAGACTTATCATAAGTAAGCACAATATTTGGTTTTGCTTGTTCAGAATCAGATGTTGGGTTTGCATCTCCTCGTTCAGATGCCGCTACTGATCGATCCTCACCAAAAGCCTGGGCACGAGCCTCTTCTGAATGAGGTGTCGTCGTAGAAACGCTAGTCTCCACGATATCAACTTGAGAATGTACCTCAAGAAGCCCCTCATCTGTCTCACTTGAAGAGACAACCATCAGTGACGTTGAGGTCACTACTGAACTTACTTGACTCGCTGGCTCTGCCTTAGCTCCTACTGAAGAAAGATCAGCCTGAGGAGCAACTGGAGCCGGTGCCTCACTATTAACATAATCTATTTTAGCTTCATCAGGTTTTACCTGAACCTCATCTGCTTTACCTGTTTGAAGCGTAAAGCTAGATAAAATCAAAGCAGCAAAAGTTGTATAGAAAACTTTTTTCTTAGCTATTTCCATTCACCTCCTCATTTTTTATGGCCTCATTTACTAATATTATAGACTTTTTTTTTACTTTCTGTCAAATTAGTTTTATTAAAAAACGCTATAATATCAGGGCTTTACACGTGTCAGACATCCCTTAACTTTCTCATTTTCAAGGTGCTAAATATTAGTTTCATCTTATTTTTTATTGTCAAATCGCTGAATTACTTTGATTCTCAAATAATCTAAATTTTGAAGCTTCAACTAATTGTCACAATTTTTATAGCCTTTAAATAACAAAAAATCCTGCTCTCGGCAGAATTTTTAGATTTCTTTTTCAACTTCGTCAATACACCAAGCAATCAGTTCCTCTAAGCGAGCGATATCCTCTGTCATATGAAGATAGCCCATGACTGCTTCGAAGCCTGTTGACATTTTATAGGTAATAACATCTGTATTTTTAGCCTTGGTATGGCTATTCGCATTACGACCTCGTTTATAGATGTCTAGCTCTTTTTCAGTCAAAAGCTCTTGCTCTAGCATTTTTTCAATGAGACTAGCCTGGGCCTTAGCTGAAACATAGCGTGTAGCTAGACGGTGCAGTTGATTTGGCTTGGTCTGACCTTGAAAAATCAGGTGACGGCGAATGTACAAGGAATAAACAGCATCTCCCTCAAAAGCGAGAGCAATACCATTAATAAGGTTGACATCAAGATGTTTAGTCACGTGTCCACCTCACGCCCTCCTTGGTATCAAGAAGTTTGATACCTTGAGCAGCCAACTCATCGCGAATGCGGTCTGCTGTCGCAAAGTCCTTGTTGGCACGCGCTGCTTGACGCTCTTCAATGAGTTTTTCGATATCTTCATCAAGGACTTCTTCTTCGAAAACAATACCGAAGACTTGGAGCATTTTTTCAAAAGCATCCTTAACGGTTTGATCGTAATTACCTGAATTAATCCATTTAGCCATGTCAAACAGAACAGTCACTCCATTTGCCGTATTAAAGTCATCATCCATAGCTTCTTGGAAGGCGTCAAGATAAGTTTGCAACTCAGCTTGATTCACCTGTTCTGTCAACGGAAGACTGTGGGTATTTTTCAAATACTTAAGATTAACTTCAGCATCATGGATAGCTTTTTCTGTAAAGTTAATTGGTTTACGATACTGTTGTGTTGCTAGGAAGAAGCGAAGCACTTGACCATCAACCGTTTGAAGCATATCGTGAACGGTCACGAAGTTACCCAAGGATTTTGACATTTTTTCATTATCCACATTGACAAAACCATTATGCATCCAGTAGTTAGCAAAGGTCTTGCCAGTTTTGGCTTCTGATTGGGCAATTTCATTGGTATGGTGTGGAAACTCAAGGTCTGCCCCTCCACCATGGATGTCGATGGTATCTCCAAGGATTTCAGTCGCCATAACAGAACATTCGATGTGCCAACCAGGACGACCAGGTCCCCATGGGCTATCCCAAGAAACTTCTCCCTCTTTGGCAGCTTTCCAAAGGGCAAAATCTAGAGGATTTTCCTTACGTTCTGTTTCAGCATCCGTACGTCCGCTTGCACCAATTTCAAGATCTTCCAAGGTTTTGTTAGCCAATTTAGCATAGTTGTTTGACTTAACTACTCGGAAGTAAACATCACCTTCAGAGACATAGGCAAATCCTTTGTCAACCAAGGTTGACACAAATGCAATGATTTCATCCATGTAGTTAATAACACGAGGATTTTGTGTCGCTGGTTTAATGCCAAGCTGTGCAGTATCTTCCATAAAAGCTGCGATAAACTTGTCCGACAATTCCTTAGTTGAAATACCAGCTTCATTAGCTGCCTTGATAATCTTATCATCTACATCCGTAAAGTTAGAAATATAGTTGACTGTGTAGCCACAATACTCAAAATAACGACGAATAGTATCAAAAGCTACTGCTGAACGGGCATTTCCGATATGAATATAATTGTAAACTGTTGGTCCGCAGACATACATATTGACAACATTTTCTGTCAAAGGTACAAAATCACGGAGCGAACGCGTCATCGTATCATAAATTTTAATCACTAGAGATTCCTTTCAATTAACTGGAAACTATTTTTTATCCTTGATATGGTTTAGGTATAAACACAAGAGTATCACAAGAATGATAATCCATATAGCCGCAACTAGCTGACCTTGAGCCAAGAGAGACATAGCTGAAAGGAAACTCCCAACTATATAGAAGACCAAAAAAGGATTGTTTTTGAATAAATTTTTCATAACTCAAGTATTACTTGTGACGTTGCTTAAAAACAAGACCACCCCATAAAAGAGCAATGCAAAACCACAAGGCTGCCATGCTATAGTCTGCTCTATGTAAAGCAATGTAAACAAGGGCAAGAGGGCCCACGACCGTCAATCGAGTCACCTTTGAACTAAATAGTTTCATCGTTTCCTTTCCTTATAGCCGTGATGAGTGGAAGCTAGCTGCTTTTAGAAGGTCTTCTAGTTTTTCGCTATAGTATTCACGTCCTTCTTCAATATCGTGAATAACTTCTTCATCCTTTTGACCATGAACACGCACAACCTTAGCAGGAACACCAACGACTGTAACATCTTCTGGGACATCCGCAACAACCACAGCTGCCGCACCGACCTTAGAATTCTTTCCAATCTCAATAGGGCCTATGACCTGAGCATGGGCTGAAACCAAGGCACCCTCACGAACGGTTGGGTGACGTTTTCCGACATCTTTACCAGTACCACCTAAAGTGACACCGTGGTAAAGCATAGCACCCTTCTCCACAACAGCTGTCTCACCAATGACAAGGCCTGAGCCATGGTCGATGAAAACACCTTCAGCAATCTGAGCCCCTGGGTGAATCTCGATTTGAGTCCAGAAGCGCCAAAACTGACTATGCATACGCGCTAAGAGTCGACAATGGTGGCGCCAGAGAAAATGTGAGATACGATGAGCAGCCAAGGCTTTTAATCCAGGGTAGGTTAAAAGAACCTCCAGACTCGTCCGAGCTGCTGGGTCATTTTTCTTTACTATATCAATACTTTCTTTCCACCAACCCATTTAGGTCACTCCTTACATCATTATTGCTATTATTGTTTGTTGTGGCCCTATTATTTCTTTAAAGTGGAGAGCTGTAAACACTAGGTCTACTCGCTATCCCCCTCAAAATAAGACCAATCGACTAACTCAGGTTGCTCATCAAACGGATTGATGACAATACCTTGAACCTTATCCAACTCATTTTCACCTGTTGAAGGCTGGTAAATTTCTGACAGTGGCCATTGTAAAATCGTCCCTTTAGCCTTACGGAAAGGTAGGCCAAAAGTTTCGTTACCGTACCATTTTGCAAAGCTCGTTAAGTTCGTAAACACAGGCACATAACTCTGTCCCTCTACATTCGACATGGTCGCGAAGAGACGGTCATCCTGACCATCTTCCTCGCGTTTGTGAATGAAGGCTGGAACAAGATAAATCTTATCTTTAAAATCTGCCTTTTGATTTTCCTCACCCAAAAGATTATTTAAGGTCTGAGTGAAATAGTTGATAAACTGGATAAGTTCACTGCTTGCAAACAGAGTGGTGTTTGAGAAATCACCATCCTCTTTTAAATTGAAAGCAAGACCAAAAAGCTCTGCCTGAACCAGTTGTGTTAGGATATCTAAGCTTGAACGTTCTATCCAAGTCTGTTCTCGAGCACTCTCTTGAGTAGCTTTGAAAGATTGTAAGTCCTGTTCACTAGTGAAGACAGGAACAACCTTCTTGCCTTCCACTTCAACTGCGTAGAGGTCTTGGGCAGCCAAGACGGGAGTACGTTGTAGGTGATTAACCAAAGCCAAACTGGTCAAAAAGTGGTCTGGTTCCTTTAAAAATTCTTTTAGAGTTTCATCAAAAGCTTGCAATTCTTGATTTTCTGTCATTCTTCTATCTGTTCTTTCGTTTCTGATTTATCAGGATTTTTCGGTGCTTCACCATTTTCATTATGGTGGCGTGGTTTGTGATGAGAACGACGGCGGTGACGATGCTCTCCTTTATTTTCTCCGTCCTCAATCTTTTCAGGCTTAGGAAGCAAGGTCTTGATTGAGGCATCGATACGTCCTTTTTCATCGATTTTGATAATTTTAACAGTTACCATATCCCCAACCTTAACCACATCTTCGACACGCTCAGTGCGTTCCCAAGCTAGTTCTGAGATGTGGACAAGAGCATCTGTCTTATTAAAGAGGTGGACAAAGGCACCGAACTTTTCAATACGCACAACTGGTACAGTGTAAACCTCTCCAACCTTAGCTTCACGTACAAGATCGGAGATGATAGCTTTAGCACGGTTAATGGCATCCTGATCACTAGAGAAAATCTGAACAAGACCTTCTTCATCGATATCGATAGTGACACCAGTCTCAGCGATAATCTTGTCAATCGTTTCGCCACCTTTACCGATGACAACCTTAATCTTGTCAACAGGAATCTGAATACTGTCAATCTTAGGCGCTGTTGGTGCCAATTCTGGACGTGGCTCAGCGATTGCTGACTCAATAACGTCAAGAATCTCAAAACGAGCTACCTTGGCTTGAGCCAAAGCCTCTTCGAGAATGGCAGGTGTAATACCTGAAATCTTAATATCCATCTGAAGAGCTGTAATTCCTTGACGTGTACCAGCTACTTTAAAGTCCATATCTCCAAAATGGTCTTCTAAACCTTGAATATCCGTCAGGACAGTGTAGTTAGTACCATCTGAGATAAGCCCCATAGCTATCCCTGCAACAGGCGCCTTAATCGGTACACCACCAGCCATAAGAGCCAAGGTTCCTGCACAAATAGAGGCTTGTGAGGAAGAACCATTTGACTCCAAGACTTCTGCTACCAAACGGATAGCATAAGGGAACTCTTCAACACTTGGAAGAACCTGAGCAAGGGCACGTTCACCTAGGGCTCCGTGACCTATTTCACGTCGACCTGGTGCACCGTAACGCCCTGTTTCACCCACTGAATACTGAGGGAAATTATAGTGGTGAAGGAAGCGTTTCTTATACTCTGGATCCAAACCATCAACAAGTTGTGTATCACTCATAGGTGCTAAAGTCAAAACTGACAAGGCTTGAGTTTGTCCACGTGTAAAGAGACCTGAACCATGAACCTTAGGAAGAAAGTCAATCTCTGCGTCCAAAGGACGGATTTCATCCACACGACGACCATCTGGACGAACCTTATCCTCGGTAATGAGACGGCGTACTTCAGCATGTTCCATCTGCTCAAGGATTTCTGCTACATCACGCAGAATGGTTTCCTTATCTTCATCTTCTGCAAAGCGTTCTTGATAAGAGGCGAGGACTTCTTCTTTTACAGCCTGAGTTGCTGCTTCACGCGCCAGTTTTTCTTCCACCTGAACAGCCTTAGCTAACTGATCATAATAAGCCGTTTCGATTTCGACTTTCAAATCAGCATCAACTTGTAGAAGTTCAACCTCAGCCTTTTCCTTACCAACAGCTGCAACGATATAATTTTGGAAATCAACCAACTCTTGAATAGCCTCATGTCCCTTCAAGAGTGCTTGCAACATAATATCCTCAGACAATTCCTGAGCACCCGACTCTACCATATTGATAGCTTCCTTGGTACCTGCCACTGTCAAGTCTAAAAGTGAAATTTCCTTATCTGCTGCACTTGGGTTGATGATGAAATCTTCTGCGGCATAGGCCACTTGAACCCCAGCAATCGGACCATTGAAAGGAATGTCAGAAATAGAAAGAGCTAAAGAGCTGCCAAACATAGCTGCCATCGGAGCACTAGCATTCTCATCATAAGAGAGGACGGTGTTAATGACTTGAACTTCATTTCGGAAGCCTTCCGCAAACATAGGACGAATAGGACGGTCAATGAGGCGAGCAGTCAACGTGGCATCTGTTGAGGGACGACCCTCACGCTTGTTAAAGCCCCCCGGGAACTTACCAGCTGCATACATTTTTTCCTCATAATTAACCTGTAAAGGAAAGAAATCTGCAGTTGCCATCTTTTTAGACATAACAGCTGTTGATAATACCGTTGTATCTCCATAACGCACGACGACAGCACCATTAGCCTGCTTGGCTACCTGCCCAACTTCAACGACAAGCGGGCGTCCTGCAAAGGTCATCTCAAAAGTTTGTTTAGCCATGTTTGATCCCTCTTTTTATCCATGACCAGCCCTTATAAAAACGAACCGGTCAACTTTATGTCATTCATTTGATATAACTTTCATTTTACCATAATATAGTCAAAAATGGCAGAGCTCCGGCATAAGTTAGCAGCTAAGATTCCCTTTCTCTCAGATATTTAAGTCGTTTTGTGATATAATAAACACCTATGAGAGACAAAGGAATGACTATGAAAAAATTACAACACATCATTATGATTGCCTTAATCTTACTAGGCCTAGTAACACCTGCTCTAGCACAAGAACAGACAGATGACTTCAATGTTTCTGCTAAACATGCGATTGCTATCGAAGCAACTACAGGAAAAGTCCTCTATGAAAAGGACGCCACTACCCCTGATGGTGTGGCTTCAATGACTAAAATCCTAACAGCCTACATGGTCTATAAAGCAGTTGATCAAGGAAAAATTACCTGGGACACTGAAGTAGATATTTCAGACTATCCTTTCAACTTAACCGTTGATTCAGAAGTTTCAAATGTCCCACTGGATTCCCGAAAATACACTGTTAAACAACTCCTAGATGCCACCCTCATTTCCAGCGCTAACAGTGCTGCTATTGCTCTGGCTGAAAAAATCTCAGGATCAGAGAGTGCCTTCGTTGACGCTATGACAGCACAACTAAAAGAATGGGGAATTACAGATGCTAAATTATTTAACGCTTCTGGTCTAAATAATAAATATCTTGGGGATAATCGCTATCCTGGCTCAAAACCAGATGACGAGAACACGATGAGCGCCCTAGATGTTGCAATTATTGCGGACCACCTCATCAAAGACTATCCTCAGGTACTTGAAATCACCAAGCAAACCGAAACTGACTTCGAAGGTGACAACAAATTAACGACACACAACTACATGTTGGAGGGGCAAGACAACTTCCGTGAAGGCGTTGATGGACTCAAGACGGGAACAACCGAACTTGCAGGGGCATCCTTTGTAGCCCACTCCAATGAAAATGGCATGAGTTTGATTACAGTTGTTATGAATGCGGACAATGGCGGAGAGGATGAAGCTGCTCGATTCACAGCAACAAATGAGTTGCTAGATTATGTGACTCAAAACTGGGAAATCAAAACCCTCAACACCAAAGGACAAATCGTCAAGAAAAATGATATTAAGGTAGCCGATGGAGACCGTCAAACCATCTCTGCCAAGCTCGAGTCAGACCTTACAGTCATTCAAAAAATAAACAGCAAAAATGATGCTGTTAAAATCAAAGCAAAAACCATAACAGCACCTATCAAAAAAGGTGACACTATTGGAACAGCAACCTTTGATGATAAGAATCTCGTAGGAACAGGTTACATCTCTGATCCACCTCAAATTTCGGTAACAGCCAACCAATCTATCAAGAAAAGTTTCTTCCTAAAAGTTTGGTGGAACCATATCGTTAATTTCTTTACAGGAAATAAGTAAACACAAAACTACCTTTTAGCTATCAAAAGGTAGTTTTATCTTGCCTTCAAAATTAGTCCTGTTAGTAAATGCCCCTTCTCTACACCTTCTGTTCCTCTCAAAATGTGTTATAATAAATATCCAAAACACATGAAGGAACAAACCATGAAAAAACTGATTACGCTTATGATGACCTTCTTACTCTGTCTGGGAAGCGTAGCCCCTACTTTTGCAGCAGATAAGAAAAAAGGATATGATGCCGCAGCCAAACATGCCATCGCTGTCGAAGCTACTACTGGCAAAATTTTATACGAAAAAGATGCAACCACTTCTACAGGGATTGGCTCTATTACCAAGCTCCTAACAGCCTACATGGTTTATAAAGCGGTAGATCAGGGAGACCTCAAATGGAACAGCAAAGTTGATATTTCTGACTACCCCTTTGAACTAACTGTCAGTGCCGGAGTATCCAATATCCCACTAGATGCCCGCAAATACACTGTCAAACAACTTCTTGATGCAACTCTTATTTCCAGTGCCAATAGTGCATCGATTGCTCTAGCCGAGGAAATCGGAGGAACCGAAAGTAAGTTTGTCGACATGATGAAAGCCCAACTTAAAGATTGGGGTATCACTGATGCCAAGATTGTCAATGCCTCTGGTCTCAATAATTCTTACTTAGGTGACAATATCTATCCAGGCTCTAAATCAGACGAAGAAAATACCATGAGTGCTAAAGATGTTGCTATCATTGCACAACACGTGGTGAAAGAATATCCTGAAATCCTCGATATCACTAAAAAAACTGAGGCTGATTTTGATGGTGTTAACAAACTTAAAACCTTCAACTATATGCTTAAGGGACAACCTAGTTACCGTAAAGGAGTGGATGGCCTAAAAACGGGAACCACTGATTTAGCTGGTGCTTCCTTCGTGGCCCACTCAAATGAAAGTGGCATGAGCATTATCACAGTCATTATGAATGCCGATAATACCGATACTGATGACTACGCCCGTTTCACTGCAACAAATGACCTACTTAACTACGTTGTCTATCATTGGGAAAGCAAGACCATTGCCAAAAAAGGACAAGCCATCGGTAAAAGTCAAGCCCATGTTATTGATGGTAAATCTAAGCAAGTCACTGCCGTTGCTAAGTCTGACTTTAATATCATCCAAAAAATAGATGCTAACAATAGTAAACATATTAAAGTCACTACCAATCAAGTCCAAGCCCCTGTCAACTCAAGTGACAAGGTTGGAACGGCTACCTTTGAAGATAAGTCACTTGTAGGAGAAGGTTACTTACCTGACCAAGGTATGCCTAGCATGGAACTGGTTGCTGGTAAAGAAGTTAAGAAAAGCTTCTTCCTCAAGGTCTGGTGGAATCACTTTGTCAACTTTGTCAACGAAAAACTCTAAGCATTACAGTCGAGCTTTGCTCGGCTTTTTCTTTTACCCTACCTTTACAGAAAGATTGACTCTACCTTGACTCCTATTGACACAAAAAAGACAAACTACACCTGTAATCTGTCTTTTTGTTTGATTTTTACACTACTGTAAAGGTTAATTTATCTTTCGAGCAGCCGATCTTAAGGGTTTGTCCACTAACCACTTGGCCACCTAGTAAGAGCTCAGATAACTTGTCCTCCACTTGAGTTTGAATCGTACGACGTAATGGACGAGCACCCATCTCAACATCATAGCCATCTTTAGCTAAATGCTTAAGGGCAGCTGGTTGGAATTTCAAGTCAATCCCTTTTTCAGCCAAAGCTGATACCAACGGTTTCACCATAATCTTGACAATCTCACGAAGTTGCTCTTCCTCTAGACTATGGAAAACAACCTTCTCATCAATACGGTTGATAAACTCTGGGCGGTAGGCCTTCTTAAGTTCTTCCATGATACGTGATTGCATAGCTTGGTGATTATGAGAAATGTCTTGGGCACCAAAACCAACAGTCTTATCATCACGAAGAGCAGTCGCTCCCAAGTTCGAAGTCATAATGATAATGGTATTTGAGAAGTCAACTTTACGACCTCGACTATCCGTCAAGACACCGTCATCCAAAACCTGTAAGAGAATATTGAAAATATCTGGGTGAGCCTTTTCCACCTCATCAAAGAGAAGAACTGAGTAAGGCTTATTACGAACTTTTTCTGTTAACTCACCGCCCTCATCATATCCAACATAACCTGGAGGAGCACCGTTAAGTCGGCTAGCCGCAAATTTTTCCATGTATTCTGACATGTCAAAGCGAAGCAAAGCTGACTCATCATCAAAGAGAACTTCCGCCAATGCCTTAGCCAATTCTGTCTTACCAACTCCAGTAGGCCCAAGGAACATGAAGGAACCAATAGGACGTTTTCCAGTACGAATACCTGATTGATTACGACGAATAGCACGACTAATCGCTGAAACTGCTTCGTCTTGACCAATAACACGTTTGTGAAGCTCTGCTTCCAGATTCAAATAACGCTTGCTATCTGCCTGAGTCATCTTCTCAACAGGAATACCTGATAGACGACTAAGGGTTTGCATAATCTGATCCGCATCTACCAAGGCAGGTTTTGGTAATTTTGCTTTTTGGCTAGCCTTATATTGTTTAACAGCAGCCTTCATATCACCAGATAGAAGCGCTTCATCCAAAGGCGTTATCTCACGTTTGGCTTCTTTTTTAATACGACCTTGAACAGTTGCACTCGCTTCATCTAAAAGGTCAATGGCAGAGTCAGGTAAGTTTTTACTCGTCAAATAACGATGCGCCGCCTTGACCGCTGTCTCAACCGCTTCATCAGTAATCGTTACACGATGATAGTCTTCATAAGACGAACGTAGGCCTTTTAGAATATCAATCGCCTCAGCTACACTTGGCTCCTCAATTGTAATCTTAGCAAAACGACGAGAAAGAGCTGCATCTTTTTCAATATGCTTCTGGTACTCAGCTTGAGTTGTTGCTCCAACCATATGAAGAGTTCCACGTGCTAGAGCAGGTTTCAAAATATTTGCCGCATCTAAGGTACTATCAATACCTGAACCAGAACCAATAATCGTATGCAGTTCGTCAATAAAGAGAATGATTTTTCCATCAGCTTCAATCTCATCAATGATTTGATTCATACGTTCTTCGAAATCGCCACGGAAACGTGTTCCTGCAACCACACTCATCATATCAAGCTCTAAGATACGCATATCAGCCAACTCAAAAGGTACTTCGCCTGAAGCAATACGCTGTGCCAAGCCAAGCGCAAGTGCCGTCTTACCAACACCTGCTTCACCTACAAGAACTGGGTTATTCTTCGTTTTACGACTCAAAACCTGAATCATGCGTGAAATTTCTTTCTCACGTCCAATAACAGGATCAAGAGCACCTGACTCGGCTACTGCCGTTAAGTCCTTGGTATAATCTGCCAACTCCCCAGTAGAAGATTGAGGAGGCTGCATCATATTAGCAAAATTTCCTGATGCCTTTGATTTTTTAGGCTTACGAAGGTCATGAATGGCCTTCAAATTTTGCTTACTAAGACCTGCATAACGCTCCAAAGAACGTCGTAAATCGATAATACGAGGCTTATCGCTGTCATCCTTATATTGAAAACCAGCAACTTCAAGGAGACGACAAACCATCAAATCTTTATGAAGGAGAAAGGCCATCAATACATGTTCAGACCCTACCTCTACAGCACCAGTCACACCAGCAATTCCCTCTGCCTCTTGCAACATAGCCTCTAAAGCATGTGACTGTGCACGTAAATCGATAATATCTGATTCAGACAAGTCTTTTGGACTTTTCTCCATCGCTAGTACAGCTGCTGTCTCAATCTCTTCCGCACGAATACGGTCCTCAAAATCAGTAAATGTTAGGTAGGCTACAGATCCTGGAACCTCAACCATAGCCAGAAGCACATGCCAAGTCTCCAGAAAAGGACTTCCAAAACGCTCTGCCTCAAGCTGCGCACGATGGAAAATGGCCTGCATTTTTCTTGAATATGTCGTCATCTAATTTCCTTTTCTATCCAATCTAAGTAATAGCGAGCGTAGAATACGCGAACGAATAGCAGCCGCATCTGCGCCTAAAATATCATCACTAGCAGTTGCTAAAATCAAATTTCCCTCACGTTCTGTGATGATTTTTTCATCAAAAAGCAACTGGATCAAGTCTGTAAATACCTGCTCGCTGAGCTGATCCGCTAAGTTTTGAAGCAAATCATTAATCATGTGGTGCTTGTCAGAGAATCTGACTTTGACGATACGAATATAACCGCCACCTCCACGCTTACTCTCAACAATATAACCACGACTTTCTGTAAAACGAGTCTTAATAACATAGTTAATCTGACTCGGTACAACTTGAAAAGTATCTGCTAAGTTCGAGCGTTGAATCTCAGCAATTCCAGACTGGCCCAGCAATTCTTTAATATATTCTTCTATACTATCTGATGTATTTCTTGCCATCTTAATTCCTCCAGTCTAATTTGACTATAACTGACTATTATTATACCAAAAATGTCAGCACATGGGAAACTATACCTTCAAAAAGCTTTTTAAAGTTGTCATTAGAGACCATATAAGATACAATAAATAAGACTAAAATATTAGGTAACTTTAAGTGTTTGATCCACTTTGACAGGCTGAGCCTCACCTAATCCAACAAGTACTTTTTAGCACTTTCGCAGTAGTATTAGTCTTATCACTCTTGATAAAGCTCTTGTGACTTTTAGTCTTTATTTTATTTCTCTATGAAAGGTTACTCATGAAATACATCATTGCACTCTTAATCTCTATGATTCCCTTGGTTGAGCTCCGTGGAGCCGTTCCTGTTGCTATCGCCTCAGGTATCCCTTGGTGGCAAGCCCTTATTCTTTGTGTTATTGGGAACATGATTCCAGTTCCAATTATCTTCTTCTTCGCCCGCCGTGTTCTCGAATGGGGGGCAGACAAACCTCTAATTGGTGGCTTCTTTACCTGGTGTCTTAAAAAAGGTCACAGTGGTGGGCAAAAACTTGAAAAAGCTGCCGGAGATAAGGGGGTCTTCTGGGCCCTCCTCCTTTTTGTGGGAATTCCACTTCCAGGAACAGGAGCCTGGACTGGTACCCTAGCAGCATCTATCCTAGATTGGGACTTTAAACGTAGTGTTATTGCCGTTATGCTGGGGGTTATCCTTGCAGGTATCATCATGGGAACACTCTCTCTTCTACTTGGTGTAAATACCTTCGCTCATTAATTACTTTGTTAACGTCTGGGGCATGCTCAGATGTTTTTTAATAACAACAAAAAAGAAGTTACGATTCATTTACGTAACTTCTTTCTTTTTATCTAGCAACTAGAATTAGTTGTTAAGTGCTGCTGCCATTGTAGCTGCAACTTCTGATTCAAAGTCGTTAGATGCTTTTTCGATACCTTCACCAACTTCAAAGCGAACGAATTCTACCACTGAAGCGTTTACTGATTCAAGGTAAGCTTCAACTGTTTTGCTGTCGTCCATGATGTAAACTTGAGCAAGAAGAGTGTAAGCTTGGTCAACTTTAGTGTTATCAAGCAAGAAGCGGTCCATTTTACCTGGGATGATTTTATCCCAGATTTTTTCTGGTTTACCTTCAGCAGCCAACTCAGCTTTGATATCTTCTTCAGCTTGAGCAAGAACAGCATCAGTCAATTGAGCTTTAGAACCATATTTAAGGTGTGGAAGAGCTGGTTTGTTAACCATTGCACGGCTTTCGTTATCTTGATCGATAGCGTGGTTAAGTTGTGCCAATTCATCTTTAACAAATTGTTCATCCAATTCAGTGTATGAAAGAACAGTTGGTTTCATCGCTGCGATGTGCATTGAGATTTGTTTTGCAAGAGCATCATCTCCACCTTCGATAACTGAAACAACACCGATACGTCCACCGTTATGTTGGTAAGCTCCGAAGTGTTGTGCATCAGTTTTCTCAACAACTGCAAAACGACGGAATGAAATCTTTTCACCGATAGTAGCTGTAGCAGTTACGTATGCAGCTTCAAGAGTTTCACCTGAAGGCATAGTCAATGCAAGTGCTTCTTCATTGTTAGCTGGTTTACCTTCAGCAATTACTTTAGCTGTTTCGTTTACCAACTCAACGAATTGAGCGTTTTTCGCAACGAAGTCAGTTTCAGCGTTAACTTCAACAACTGCTGCAACGTTACCGTTAACGTAAACACCAGTCAAACCTTCAGCTGCAACACGGTCAGCTTTCTTAGCTGCTTTAGCCATACCTTTTTCGCGAAGCAATTCAATCGCTTTTTCGATATCACCTTCAACTTCAACCAATGCTTTTTTAGCGTCCATGACACCAGCACCAGATTTTTCACGCAATTCTTTAACAAGTTTAGCTGTAATTTCTGCCATTTTGTTTTTCTCCAAATTTATTTTATCAAACTAAGGGGCAGGGCTGAGCCCCGCCCCTTAGGTGTTTGTCGTATCTTAAGTGGGCATATAGCCCTAACCAATCTTAAAGATTAGTTGTTGTCACCTTCGACAACTTCAACGATTTCTTCGATTGAATCAGCTGCAGCTGCTTCTTGGAAATCTGCAGAAGCATCTTCACCTTGGTTACCTTCGATGATAGCATCAGCCATTTTTGAAGTGATCAATTTAACGGCACGGATAGCGTCATCGTTAGCTGGGATGATTACATCGATCTCATCTGGATCAGCGTTTGTATCAACCATCGCTACAACTGGGATACCAAGTTTTTTAGCTTCTTTAACAGCGATTTGTTCTTTGTGTGGGTCAACGATGTAGATTACATCTGGAATGCGAGGCATATCTTCGATACCACCCAAGAATTTTTCAAGACGTGCACGTTGTTTGTTAAGAAGTGCAACTTCTTTCTTAGGAAGAACTTCGAAAGTTCCATCAGCTTCCATTTGTTTGATTTCTTTCAAACGAGCGATACGTTTTTGGATAGTATCCCAGTTTGTAAGAGTACCACCCAACCAACGGTGGTTGATGTAGTATTGACCAGCACGAGTTGCTTCTTCAGCTACTGCTTCAGCTGCTTGTTTTTTAGTACCAACGAACAAGATTACTGCATCGTTAGCTGCTGCTTCACGAACGAATTCGTAAGCTGTATCAGCCATTTTTACAGTTTGTTGCAAGTCAATAACGTGGATTCCGTTACGTTCTGTGAAGATGTACTTAGCCATCTTAGGATTCCAGCGACGAGTTTGGTGACCGAAGTGAACACCAGCCTCAAGAAGTTGTTTCATTGAAATTACTGCCATGAGTATTTCTCCTTAAAAATTGTTTTTTCCTCTTCTAAGCTTTAGACTTGCAGTCCCACCCTGCGGCAACAAGACCACAATCAGCTTAGAATGAGTATTTGTCACTTTACGCAACTATAATAGTTTATCAAAAAAAGTGACATTTGACAAGCTCTAAAACCAGTCTGACCATTAGAAAAATCCCCCTCTCATTAAAATTGCAATCGTTTTCTTTGAGGTTGATGAGTATTTCGTTTATAATTAGGCTATTAAAAATAGAGGAGGACATTATTTTGTCATTAGTCGGAAAAGAAATTATTGAATTTTCAGCACAGGCTTATCACAACGGGGAATTCATTACTGTTACAGATGAAGATGTTAAAGGTAAATGGGCGGTCTTCTGCTTCTATCCTGCAGATTTTTCATTTGTCTGCCCAACTGAACTCGGTGACCTTCAAGAACAATATGAAGCTCTTAAATCTCTTGGTGTAGAGATTTACTCTGTCTCTACCGATACTCACTTTGTTCACAAAGCTTGGCATGATGACTCAGATGTTGTTGGAACTATTACTTATCCTATGATTGGGGATCCTTCACACCACATCTCACAAGGTTTTGATGTTCTTGGACAAGATGGTCTCGCACAACGTGGTACATTCATTATTGATCCAGATGGTGTTATCCAAATGATGGAAATTAACGCTGATGGTATTGGACGCGATGCAAGTACTCTTGTTGATAAAGTCCGTGCTGCTCAATATATTCGTCAACATCCAGGTGAAGTTTGTCCAGCCAAATGGAAAGAAGGAGCTGAAACACTTACTCCTAGCCTAGATCTTGTAGGTAAAATTTAACAACCAGGGGGTATCCATGGTCTTAGATAAAGAAATCAAGACACAATTAGCGCAGTATTTAAATTTACTAGAATCTGATATTGTATTACAAACAGATTTAGGGAATGATGATAATTCTCGTAAAGTAAAAGAATTTCTAGACGAGATTGTCGCTATGTCTGAGCGCATTAGTCTTGAATCAACACATTTAAAACGTCAACCTAGTTTTGGTATTGCACAAAAAGGGCAAAAAAGTTGTGTTATTTTCTCAGGCTTACCAATGGGCCACGAATTCACATCTTTCATTTTAGCTCTCTTGCAAGTTTCTGGTCGTCCACCTAAAGTTGATGAGGATATTATCGAACGTATCAAGAAGATTGATAAAACCATCGATTTAGAAACTTATGTTTCACTAACCTGTCACAATTGTCCAGACGTTGTTCAAGCCTTTAATATAATGGCTGTTTTAAACCCCAATATCACCCACACCATGATTGAAGGTGGTATGTATCAAGATGAGGTCAAAGCCAAAGGTATCATGTCTGTTCCTACGGTTTATAAAGACCAAGAAGAATTTACGTCTGGTCGTGCAACCATTGAACAGCTTGTAGAAAAATTGGACGGCCCACTTGATGCTGAGGCTTTCGCTGATAAAGGGGTCTATGATGTCTTGGTTATTGGTGGTGGTCCTGCTGGAAACAGTGCTGCAATTTACGCTGCTCGTAAAGGGCTTAAAACTGGGCTTTTAGCAGAAACCTTTGGTGGACAAGTTATTGAGACAGTCGGCATTGAGAACATGATTGGTACGCTATATACAGAAGGTCCTAAGTTAATGGCCCAAGTTGAAGAGCATACAAAATCTTACAATGTTGATATCATCAAAAGTCAATTAGCTACTGGCATTGAGAAGAAAGAACTTATTGAAGTCACACTAGCTAACGGTGCCGTTCTACAGGCTAAAACTGCTATCCTAGCACTAGGAGCCAAATGGCGTAATATCAACGTTCCTGGTGAAGATGAATTCCGCAATAAAGGGGTTACTTACTGTCCACACTGCGATGGTCCACTATTTGAAGGAAAAGATGTTGCTGTTATCGGTGGTGGTAACTCAGGTTTGGAAGCTGCTTTGGATTTAGCTGGCATTACTAAACATGTTACGGTCTTAGAGTTCTTACCTGAATTAAAGGCAGATCAAGTCTTACAAGAACGAGCTGCTAAAACTGATAATCTAACCATTCTTAAGAACGTTGCAACCAAAGAAATTGTTGGTCAAGATCATGTAACTGGTTTGAATTACGTTGAGCGTGATACAAACGAAGAAAAACATCTTGATCTTGAAGGTGTCTTTGTTCAAATTGGTCTTGTACCAAGTACTGCTTGGCTCAAAGATAGTGGTATTGAACTCAATGAGCGCCAAGAAATTATCGTTGATAAATTTGGTTCAACAAATATCCCTGGTATTTTTGCTGCAGGTGACTGTACAGATAGTGCCTACAAGCAAATCATTATCTCCATGGGGTCTGGTGCTACAGCTGCTATCGGAGCATTTGATTACTTGATTAGACAATAATCAACACTTGCGTGTTAGTAATCTATCTTCAACAGTTATAATTAATATGAAGAGGTTGAATGTCTTTCAACCTCTTTATGTTTCTTGTAAATAGGCAGTTTGAATAATCAACCAGTCAATTTGATGAAAGAGACTTGACGAATCTTTTTTTTTTCGATAGAATGGTATCTGTTATGGCGGTATAGCCAAGTGGTAAGGCACGGCTCTGCAAAAGCTTGATCGTCGGTTCAAATCCGTCTACCGCCTTCATAATACGAAGACACCTTAGGGTGTCTTTTTTTCATTATTGCATATAAAAATACCCGAAGCTAGAAACCTCGGGTATTCATTATTCTTATTTAATCGCTTCAATCAAAGCTTCCGCTTGATTCTGAAGGCTTTCAAGAACTTCTTCAGTTGCTAGGAATTTCCCATCTGCCCAGGCTGTATCATTTACACGTGTCGCTGTAAAATCACCAACCACTTGGGTACGGATAAATGGTAACAAGTCTTTGTAGGCATCAAAAAGTTGATTGTGACCACCATTAGCAACTGATGACACGGTTACAATCTTATCTTGAAGAGCTGATGGCCCTGAAGGATCTGATAGGTCAAGGGCACGGCTCAACCAGTCAAGCAAATTTTTCACTGGCCCAGGAATTGAGAAATTATAAACCGGTGAGAAAATCCAAATTGCGTCTGCTGCCAAGACCTGTTCTCGAACTTCTGCCAAAACTGGAAGAACTGGACTTTCTAAATCCTGATTAAAAACAGGTACTTGACTATAGTCAAGATAAGAAACATTAGCTTTACCAGCTAACATTTTCTCAGCTTCTTCTGCTAATTGGTGGTTAAATGATCCCTTGCGAAGAGATCCAACGATAAATAAAATGTTTTTCATGATACGTTTCCTTTGTATTTCTAATAATTAATTTTTACTACTACATAGTAATATATATAATTCCATTAGAAATATAAAGAAATATGCTCAGACATTCTTAAATTTTTTCAGGAGCTCTACCAACTGTGCCTGCTCTTCAGGTGTCAGAACGGAAAAAGTCTCCTCAATAGCTCGTTGATGTGGCGGGATTGCTGCTTGAATAATACGACGGCCCTCATCCGTCAAATCAACCTCGAAAGCACGCTTATCTGTTTGGCAGGCTTCTCGCGTCAACCAACCTTTTTTCTCCATATTTTTAATGACGACAGTCATATTCCCGGAGGTGGCAAGCATGCAGTCAATTAATTCGCCAATTTTCATACGTCCTTTAGCATTAAGCACGTCCATGACTCCAAATTGAGTTGGTGTCAAATTAAATTCTTTAAAGGTCTCAGAAACCTTGGCATCGATGGTACGAAAAGCCTTACGCATAACTACCATACTTTTTACAGCCATGTTTTTATCTAAGTCACTCATTTCTAGTCCTTTCCAAATAGATGCTGTTTTTATTACTCTACCACAGTTTTTCTAAAAGTGGTATATGAAAATGAAAAAATAAGAAAAAAGAGTCCTTAGATATCTAACCAATACCTCAGAACTCTTTCATTTCTAACTATTACGATTCCAAAAAAGGGCTAATAAGATAACAGCACCTAGTACTGAAGGAACGATAGCAGTATCTGCTAGCATCGGTCCCCAATTTCCAAAAAGAAGCTGACCAACAAAAGCACCTAGCCATCCAACAAAGGTCTTACCAATACAGCCCATATGTTCACCCCTATTTGATATAGCAGAGGCAATAAGGCCAATTAGAAAACCAACTATCATACTTCCAATCATGATAAATTCTCCCTCATACTTAGATTACCCAATCCCCATTTCGGAAGATCGGTACACGACTACCATCTTGGCGGATACCATCAATATCCATTTGATTTGAACCAATCATAAAGTCTACGTGTACATCAGAACGATTAAGACCAGCTTCCTTAAGCTCCTCTTCTGTCATGTCTGCCCCTCCCTCAACACTGGTAGCATAGGCTGCTCCAATAGCTAGGTGGTTGGATGCATTCTCATCAAAAAGAGTGTTAAAGAAGGTGATGCCTGACTGTGAAATAGGACTTGGATCTGGTACCAGAGCACATTCACCTAGAGCACGCGCCCCATTATTGTTGAAGACGAGATTCTTCATCACCTCATCGCCCTGGTCCGCTGTGATATCTACAATTTCACCGTCTTTGAAGGTTACCTTGATTCCCTCAATAATATTGCCATTGTAACTTAGAGGCTTTGTACTTGAGACATAGCCATCTGCACGACGAAAATCTGGTGCCGTAAAGACTTCTTCTGTTGGCATATTAGGAAGGAAGCCTTCACCTTGCGCATTGATGGCACCTGCAGACTCCCAAACGTGGTTTTTAGGTAATCCTAGAGTCAAATCTGTTCCAGGTGCTTGGTAGTGTAAGGCTGAAAATTGTGCCTCATTGAGTAGGCGTGCTTTAGCATCCAAACGGTCAGCATGTTCCTTCCAAGCACGTACAGGGTCCTCTTCATAGACACGACAAGTCTTGAAAATTTGGTCCCAAAGTAAATCTACAGCTTCCTCATCACTCGAAGCATCAGGAAAGACCTTCTTAGCCCATTCCTTACCAGCTGCAGCAGCTACAGTCCAACTAACCTTATTAGACTGAGTTGCCACCTGCATAGGTTTAAAGGCCACTCCAGTAGCTTTTGCATGAGCAAATAAACGTTCAGGAGCTACACCATTAAGGGCACCTGGATCTGATGAACGAACACCTAAGCGACTTGCCTTTTTGGCCAACAAATATTCCATCTCAGCTTTTTTATAGGCAGGAACCTCTTCGATGCGGTCCATATCGGCATGCAAGAAGCGCTCGCGATTAATAATATCATCTGACCATTGAACAATTACCTCAGCTGCTCCTAAAGCATAGGCTTCTTTTACTAAGAGGTGAGCTAGCTCTGCTTGTTCTACATCAATGCTCAAGGCCACTGTGTGACCAGGTTGCACATTAATCCCATTAGCAACCAGTAATTTAGCATATTTCTCAAGATTTTCTTTAAAATTTGGTAAAACCATGATTAACTCCTCGAAACTATAATTTTCTATCAGTATACCATAAGACGAAGAAAAAGGTTTCTTCTCAGCTTTGACTTTTTAGCATCACATGCAGACCCCTAAACAAAAAGAGAACGGAGACTGACTCCATTCTCTCAAAGTTGATGACGATTCTCTTTAGCTATTAAAAGAAATCATCAAAAAGACTTAATTGATTATCTTCTGGCATATTTCCTAGGATTCCCATTTCATCCAATTTTTCAACTAGGGTTGATGATAGACCTCCTCGTTTACGCAATTCTGTTTTGGAAAGGAACTCCCCTTCTTCACGCGCAGCAACCACTTGCTTAGCAACGTTCTCACCCAAACCTTCAAGTGCAATAAACGGTGGAATCAAGGTATCTCCTTCAATCAAAAATTCAGTTGCCTGACTCTTATAAAGATCCAACTGACCAAAGGTAAAGCCACGTTCTAACATTTCATTGACAATTTCAAGCGTCGTAAATAAGTCATTTTCAACATTAGTCGCTTCATTTCGTTGGCGCTTCTCCTTAATATCTTCCATTCGAGCTTTAACAGCATCAAGACCCGCAGACATCGTCTTAAGCTCAAATGCTTTAGCTCGAATCGAGAAGTAGGCACAATAGTAATAAATAGGATGGTGCACTTTGAAATAAGCTACACGTAGGGCCATCATAACGTAGGCTGCCGCATGGGCTTTAGGGAACATGTACTTGATTTTACCACAAGATTCAATGTACCAGTCTGGAACATTATTTTCACGCATAGCTTGAATATAGCAATTACGCTCTTCTTCGGAAATCTTCAACCACATCCCCTTACGCACACGTTCCATGATTGTGAAGGCCATCTTAGGATCTAATCCCGCATGCATTAGGTATACCATGATATCATCACGACAACCGATAACTGTTTTCAGAGTGGCGATACCTTCCTTAATCAAATCTTGTGCATTACCTAACCAAACGTCTGTTCCGTGGGACAAACCAGATAACTGTAAGAGTTCCGCAAAGGTCGTCGGATGCGTCTCGTCGACCATACCACGAACAAAGTTAGTCCCAAACTCAGGGATTCCCAACATTCCCGTTGGTGTCCCAATCTGTTCAGGTGTTACCCCTAAAATATCAGTCCCTGAAAAAAGTTTCATTACATCTGGATCATCTGCTCGAATATCTTTTGGATCGATTCCTGATAAATCCTGCAACTTACGAATCATAGTCGGATCATCATGTCCCAGAATATCAAGCTTCAACACGTTCTCATCAATATCGTGGAAGTTAAAGTGAGTCGTCTGCCAGGCAGCCGTTACATCATCTGCCGGATATTGAACAGGTGTGAAATCATAGACATCCATATAATTTGGAATAACAACAATACCACCCGGGTGCTGACCTGTGTTTCGCTTAACACCCGCAGCCCCCATGGCTAAACGATCGACCTCGGCATCACGGTAAAACTTATTGTAATCACGTTCGTAACCTTTAACAAAACCATAAGCCGTCCGATCTGCAACAGTTCCTACTGTTCCGGCACGAAAAGCATATTGCTCTCCAAAAATATCACGAACGTCCAAGTGGGCTGATGGTTGATCATCACCGGAGAAGTTCAAATCGATATCAGGAACCTTATCCCCATCAAAACCTAGGAAGGTCTCGAAAGGAATATCCTGACCATCTTTTTTATATTCCGTTCCACATTCTGAACATTCCTTATCAGGCAAATCGAAGCCAGATCCATAAGATCCATCTGTAATGAACTCTGAGTGTTGACAATTAGGACAGAGATAATGTGGCGGCATCGGATTGACCTCAGTAATTCCAATCATCGTCGCAACAAAACTAGAACCGACAGATCCACGCGAACCAACTAGGTAGCCACGTTCATTTGAACGGTTAACTAGCATCTGCGAAGCCAGGTAGATTACGGCAAAACCATTACCAAGAATTGAAGACAACTCTTTCTCAATTCGCAGGTCAATAATATCAGGCAAAGGATTACCATAGAGCTCAAACGCTCTAGCATATGTCATCTCCGCAACCTGTTCTTCCGCACGATCAATGAAAGGTGTGTACAAGTCTTTTTTGACAACCTCAACCTCTTCAATTTGATCTGCCATAGCCTGCGTATTAGTTACAACAATTTCATAGGCTAAGTCTTTTCCTAAAAAGGCAAAGTCGTCTAGCATCTCGTTAGTTGTCCTAAAATGAGCTTCAGGTAAAGGAGCAGGTTTCGCATTTTCTCCCTTACCAATTGGCCTATTAATCATGGCTCCTTGTCCCAAAGCACGAACAATGATTTCACGATAAATGGCATCCTCAGGGTTGATATAGTGTACATTTCCTGTAGCCAGCACAGGTTTGTCCAGACGATTAGCGACTTCAATTAAATCCCGAATCAGTTGTTCTATAGCCGCCTCATCCTTGATTAAATCCTTTGCAATCAAGGGCGCATAAATTGCCGGTGGCATAACTTCAATAAAGTCATAATATTTAGCAACTTCAACCGCCTTGTCAATACCGTGAGACAGAAGCGTATCAAAAACCTCACCATCAGCACAAGCAGAACCTACAATGATTCCCTCACGATACTCATCTAAGACCGTACGAGGAATACGTGCTACTCCCTCAAAGTATGAGACATTTGATAAACTTACCAACTTAAAGATATTCTTCAAGCCAGTTTGATTCTGAACATACAGCGTCGCATGTTTGACACGAGACTTTTTATACGAATCTTCGGAAACCAAATCCGTATTCAACTGTTCCAGATTAGTCAAACCGTGCTTATCAAACACATCTTTTATGAAGATAAACAACAAACGACCAGTAGCTTCCGCATCATAATTGGCCATATGGTGATGATCCAAAGCCACACCAAACCGCTTCGTCAAAGGCCCCAAACCATGACGCTTATACTCAGGATAAAGATTTCGTGCAAATTCTAAAGTATCAATAACCGGTTGTGAAATTGTTGGTAACTGATGTCTTTCGTAATTGGCATTCATAAAACCAACGTCAAAGGTCGCATTATGGGCCACTAGCACAGTTCCTTGACAGAATTCTTGAAATTCCTGTAAAACTTGCACTAAAGGTTTAGCACCTTTAACATGATTATCAGTAATACCGGTCAACTCAGTAGTAAATGCAGAAAGAGGATGTCCTGGATCTATGAATTCATCAAATTGCTCAATAATATTACCTTTATGCATTTTTGATGCCGCAATCTGAATCAAATCATTATGAACAGCAGACAAGCCCGTTGTCTCAACGTCAAATACAACATAAGTTGCTTCTTTTAATTCCAAATTCTGGGAATTATAAACAATAGGAACTTTATCCTCAACAAGATTGGCTTCAAGACCAAAAATAGCCTTAATCCCAGCTTTCTTAGCCCTATGGTAGCCATGAGGAAAACTCTGAACATTAGCATGGTCAGTAATGGCAACTGCTGGATGTCCCCAAGAAGCCGCTGTATCAATAAGATTTTCAACAGTTGGCATTGCATCCATAGTCGACATGTTGGTATGCGCATGAAATTCCACACGCTTTTGTCCCTCAGGCATCAAATCCTTACGAGGAGTATGAGAAATCTCTTTAATATCTTGCACATTCATAGTCAGACTATGAGTGAAAGGATTATTCTCGATACGGCCACGAACCCTAACCCAGTTCCCCTTTTTTATCATATCGAACTTAGCGAGCTCATCACTATCTTTGACCCATCGTTGCATAGCAAAACTAGAGGTATAATCAGTTACCTTAAAATTAATAATAATTCTACCCGTCTTTGTTTCACGTTGCTCTACATCAAAAATATATCCTTCAAAAACAACACGATTTTCTTCAGAATTAATATCAACCATTGGCGTTATTTCAGCCTTATCAAAACTAGCTTGACGTTGACTTTGTTTCTCAGCAAAATTTTGTGATGGTTCGGTCACAGGTTTCGGTGCTGGGGCACTTTCAAGAATAGATTGAAGCGCTTGTCTTGCTTGAGACTCGGCTTGTTCTTGTAAAGAAACCTTATTTGTTTGGTAAGCCTCTTCTAAAGAAGATGAAGCTTCCTTATCTTCGACAACAGAAATGGATACATCAGATAAACCAACTTGAGAAAGAGATTTAGATATCAAAGAAATAAATCTATCCTGTACATTTTCCTTTATAATATGCTCTGGAGCTTTAACAAAAATACTATTATTCGAAATCTCAACCTTTAGATTTGAGAATAAAGAATAAGTAGAAAAGTGTGACACTTTTAAACTATCTAAAGCATATGAAAAATAATCTCCAAGTAAAGAATCATCGCAAGCAGTAGAAACTAAACGAATCTCAAAAGAAGCTTTAGCACCTAAAGAATTAAAAGAAGAGTGAAGTAAACTATCAAAAAGAGCAAAAGACTCATAAGACAGAACACTAGGAAAAGAAAAAACAAAGAACCATTGGCGTTTTGATTTAAATAGCTTTACTGTTTCGATAGAACCATCTTTAATTTCTTTAAAAGCATCGTGATCCTCAGGAAAACGAATTTGTTTTAAGAGAAGCTGAAATTTATCAGACATAAAAAATAAACTCCTATAGACAAAAAAACACTCCTTAAGGAGTGTAACTTATACCGGCGGCCGGGGTCGAACCGGCACGTCCTTGCGGACACTGGATTTTGAGT
>OKVH01000235.1_pt1 | contig 32396 bp, 60 predicted proteins | sample 1604791 | NCBI WGS metagenome assembly OKVH01 (sample SAMN01760919, study PRJEB22395) | human gut metagenome | reverse complement strand
ATCCACAAAAATCCCTACAGTTAGTTCATCGACAGATTTATCGCCAAAGACATCATCCGGTATCCTTATATCCATCTTTTCTTCAATCCCTATCAATACCTCTAATAAATCAAATGGATCCATAGCTAGATCGGATGACAAATTACTGTCTTCTCTTACATCGTCAATTACCTCTATATTATTAATGTAATTGAACTCATGCATTTTCTCGAATATCTCTTCCCTCACTATCTCCAATAACTCATCTCTTTTCATAATCCTTTAAATAATTGTACAACATATTTGTAAGCTCTCCTGCCGTCAATTCGTGATAAGGCTTGACGCCAAGTGCCTCATCGGGGATACAATTACCCGTTTTCTTTTCCACTTCCATTATGACTTCTACAAAATCAAGGGAATCCATAGCCATATCCGTATCCAGCTTATCCTCGTTCATTATCTGAGCGGCATGATCAAGGCCATTAAATTCACCCATCTTCTCGAATATCGCCTCCTTGACTACTTTTTCAACTTCTTTTCTTTCCATACTAAATCGACATTTTCAATCTTCTACCTAATTCTTTTTTTATATCCGATATCCTTTCGATATCCATCTTAACATCGCCTGTGATAGCGTATTCCTTATCCATTCTCTTTGGGGGATCCGGAAGCCGGCTTATGGCGAACAACCATGCCAGCTCCTTGTTCTTGTTCTCCCTAAGATACAAGTCAGACGTCATGCCATACATTTTTATGATCGTATCGAATAACGTTGATTCCGATAAACTCATATGCACGCTATACACATTTGATGGTTTCCAGATCAAGTTATCCAATCTCATCGTATACTCACGTTTAAGATCTATGTGGGATATTACGGCTCTTACTATAGGTCCTTCCTTGAAGTTGGTATTAGCCACGAACCATACGAGCCTTTTCTCTACCTCCTTAATAGCCCCTGTATCCTTCCCCATATCGTTATATACCCCAACGATACGGTCCCGGATCCCCTCGACCTCCGGTGTCAGACCGGGTGTCTCTATCAGCATCAGCAGCGACCCTCCCCTTGGCGTTATCTTCCACTTCCCATTCTTCTGAAGCTCAATATAACCAGATGCTTTATAACTATCTATTTTCTCCTTTGGAATGGTGTTAGCCATCTCTTCTTTTTGCCGGATCATCAAAAGATATCCAACATCAGACATCGTTAATCCTGATGTCATTATCTGTTCAAAATTTATATACATATGTAAATAAGTTAAAATATTGACCTAATCTTTCTGGCTACCCTCTCGACTATATCGGGATGATCATTTCCGTTATATATATCTATTAGCGTATCTATTATATGTAACCTTATGTTTTTCTTTGATGAATGAAACCAAAAATCTCCATTTTTTCTGTTTACAGGTTTGAACATCTTCAGTTCTGGTATAAGATAACACGCCACACATGATCTTTCAGCAAGTGATAATTCAACCGCTGTCCTTTCTATTGCTATGCATATAAACGCATAATTATCATTCTTTATTAGATTGTAAGCTCTTCTCAACACCCTAAGGGCGTCTGCTTTCGATAATCTCTTTCCCTTTTTCATATTGTTTTACTGTATAAGATTCATTAGCCATACCAACCCTACCAACTGATATAGATTGATTTATAGATTGGTTAAGATGCCCTACAACCGACATCTTAGCCCTAACCGTATTGGCGCATCTTAGAAGGATTCGATAATCCTCTAACGCCCTCTCGTATCTTACGTCCACCCTAGCCCTTTTATCGGCGTCAGTCATGCTCTTGCATGTCCCGTCCTCCCTCAAACTTATAGCTATCTTATCCCGTATGATCCTGATATCATCCTCGGCTATCACCAGCTCGGCGTCAAGAACGCCCTTGTAAGAGCTAAGAAGATCCTCTACCGCCACTACCTCCCGCTTCAAGTTCTCCAATTCCAATACCATTGAGTTATCGTTCATTCTTTTATACTCCTGTACTTTATTGGATACCTCATCACAGATGCTCATGATCTCCTTCTCCCTGTCCCGGTTTATGATATACCTGATACTGTATTCGGCCATTTCCTTTAATGAGGATATGATCTCTCGTATGCCCATCTTGTTTTCGGTGGAGAAATTGGCTTTTAATAACATCTCCATCCCTTTTATGATGACAAGCAAAAAATTTTTTCTCAATCTCATGCTTAATAAGGTGTTTCGTCATGTACTACATTGAAATCATCACTGGGCGGTATATATTGTTGCTCCAACGGGATACTGGGAGGCGGGGGCGGTAGCGTCACCACAGTCGTGTCCGGCTTGCCGCTACCCACTGGGGCGTCCGAGCCTCCCGGTCTTTCTTGGCGCACCACCCCTCCATCAGGATAATATCGCTCATATCCTTTCATGATATCCACATATATAGCCTCAATCTCTTCTAACGATCTCTGACGGACTTTTACTATATGATGGAATATAAGTCCATCTACACGAAAAGAACGCCTTGATTCACTCTTAAAACGTTCCAGATTAGGATACCAGCCTTGCGGGAATTGCATGTATGATGAATATCCGTATCTTTTTGGGATATTCAACGCTACCATAGCCGTACACAATTGCCCCAATGTATCTGATTGATAGAAATCAGATTGTTTTGGCATATGATCCTTAGGATCCCGTCTTCCCTCAATATCACGGTTAAGTTGTGATATTATAAGAAAGAATATATTGGGAAAAGTTCTTTTAGCTATATTACACATGGTTATCAGGCTATCTATATTCCTCTTAGCGTCGCCCGTACCTTGTATAAGAGCTGTATGATCTATGGATACAAATACCATTTTCTTATCCTTGTTCGCTGGCATATAACTATTCCATAAGAAGTTCTGAAGCTCGTCTACTGTCGATGGTTTAGGGATGTATGTTATTCTGCTGGAGTTTTCCTCCTTAAGACATTTCTGCATTTCCTTTATCTCTTCATCAGACATCTCGTTAAGGAGAATATCTTGTATATCCTTTCCCATTTTTTTTGATAGTGAACGTAACATCAAATCCTCTGGATTCATTTCAAATTCACATCTGAGCCATACATAATCATCAGCTTGGGGATTGATATTAACATTCATTACATTGCTCATAATCTTCTGAGCCAAATAAGACTTGCCCACTCCGGGCCTAGCGCCGATAGCTACCGCATGTTGTGGGTAGAACCCGCCCAGCAACGCCTTGTCAAGATAAGCGTATCCAGTACGAGCCGGGAGAAGCTCTCCCGACTGATACTTTCTTATCCTCTCATAGGCATCCATGATAATCTCCTTGGATGACCTCCATATCCTATTCTCGTTCATCCTCTTGCGTTTCTATCGCCAGCCGTATCGGATTTAGATCCTCTGTTAGCTGATCTTGATTTATATCTAAGTCCTTTAGCCGTATGGCATAGATCCTTCCCCTTCCGATAGGCTTTACCTTTCAGCTTATCGGTCTTGTAGTTCTTGCGACCCAACTCCCGTCTCTTGGCTTTCTGCTCAGGGCGGGCGTTGATCTTCTTATCCGTCTCGGCTTTCTTTCTTCTGGCCTCCGGATGTGTCCTGTAATATTCAGTCGATCTCCCCATCCTCTTCATCCTCCTCATCATCAAAATCTATATTCTCTTGTATATCCAAATCCTCTTCCTTTAAAAAAGATGGATATTCCAATCCCAGACGCTTAATCATATACGAATATGGATCAGACGCAAATTCATCTGGTATCTCCCATGTGCAAGGGAATGTACCTATTACCTTTTTAAGTTTATCGGCTAATTCGCTACTCATCCCCATATTAACCATTTTATTATAAACTGTAGCTTCTACGCTACTCACATTGCCCCCAACATAAAAACCTGTTGGTTTGTGAACAAAATAAACTTTCTTCATTTTACATGTATTATTCATTTTATTAAAGGTATCCAATTTGATTCGATACTCAAATGTTCCATTATCATTAGCTCTAATGCTCATATTTATCCTTCTTGCGATCTCCATAACTCATATCCATATCACACACCACCGTATCGGTCGTGTCGTTTACCACATGGAACAGGAACTCCGGACATCCGTGGCAGGCGTTGCTCCCGATCGCCACCGCCCCGTGCCTAGGGCAAGCCTTCTTTACCATGGTTCTATCATATATCCGTATATGATTATCGCTATACTTTTCAATATATCTCATGGTATTAAGTAGTGATGGCAAAGACATCTTATATGGAGATACATGTTCTATTGGTATATCCAATTCACCAGATAGGCTTTTGTAAATATCCTGTACATCCCGTTTTGTTCTATACGCAAATATATTAATCTCAGTCATTACCATATCCATACTCCTAAGAAGATCCGGCTTAGCCAGCCTCCCCATCGGTTTCCCGAAAGGATCGGATCTCATCCAAGCCCCACACTTCTCGCACCCAACTTGCTTCCCCTCCACCGTATTTATTATAGTGGATGGGATCTTGCAATACGGGCATACAGATCCGTTTAACATAGCTTTCTGGGCTAAAGACAGCTCTTTCATGCCTTTTCTTCTATCTCAACATTAAATAGATTGCAGAATCTATCAAAATTTCTGTTCTCTATTCTCATATCCTCCTCATACCTGTCAACTGATTTGATGAAATCATTATAACAGTCCTCGCACATCCATTGATTGATTACCGCTGCATAATAGCCCACGGACGTAGGCCTGTTACACATATCGCAAATACCTAAGCACCCATATCTGGTGAGCTTATCCATCATCTCCTGCCTTGTTATTTCAAGCACCTTGAATTTCTTGTAATTGTTAACTACCTTTGCCATTGTAAATTTGTTTAATGATAAAATAATCCGCTATATCCATTCCCTCATTTATATTGGGTTTTGATTCGAGAAAATCGCTTATCTCTATATTCATTCCCTTCATATCCCTATCCACTTTCTTCTTCCACTCGTTAAACGCCGATCCTTTGTCAGGATATAGGACTATTCTCCTACGTCCCAATGCCTCTATCATCTCCCTTTTCAACATATGGATACCGCCACAGGCCATAAACAACCTACTAGGGTACACAATATTGCAGATAACAGCCGTCTTCTCTGACTCTACTATATACACCGGAGCGTCATTGGGATAGAAGTTGATAAGAAACTCCCCGAACAGGCATTGCCTAAGCAGGTAATCCTGACCGTCCAGTATATGCACCCAACATACGTGATCCATGGGAACCTTTACCCTCTTCCCGTCAGGCCCGTAGTCCATTATCTTTCCGGTCCGCACTACCCAATTCTTATCCAGTTGCCAGAACACACAGCACTTACCCCAGTCCCCGAATCTCATCATCCCCACCTTATACAAGCTAAATGCCCTATTGGTATGATATGATCCGAATATATTGGATAGATAATCCTGAAGATCAGATGTCTCGAAAGGATTAAGCGTCTCAAACATCTTGCTTACCGGAATGCAGTTGGCTATATCCGGATCCATAGGAGGTCTGTACCTCCTTAATACTTTGTTTGAATCGGTAAAAAGATCATTGTTCCCAAGTTCGCTCCCTGTTGGATATTTAAAGTAACCACATTTATTTTTATGATCACACACCCCAAACTGCTCTCCAACGATCTGACCGGTGGTTACGTCCACGTACGGCGTAAAACACTTATCCTTGCCGCATTGCGGACACGTCAGCTTCCTCCTTGGTTTGCTATGATCCAGCTCATACCGATGAACGCTCTTATCGAACTCCCTAAATTCCATCATCCTCTCCTCTCATTCATGACTCTATATATATAGTCCCTCAGTGGTTCTTTTCTTATCAACTTATTAACGTCAAACTCGCCTTCTATGTCCAAGGATCCGACTCTTGATGTAACCGTATAATTAGTTTTCTCGAACTTATACTTTCCTTGAAGATATACTACGGTAGCCATATTCAATATAGGGTTGTCAGTCTGTCTCTTCAACTTATATTGGCTGGTCTTTGCGGTAGGATCACCCGGAGCGAAGTTATATATCTCCTCTATCTCCAATATCTTTCCGTAATTTTCCAGTATCATTCTTCTATATAACTCAAGCTGGAAAGCGTACTCGTCATAGAAATTGCCTTTCCTGTTTGATTTGAAGTCCAATATAGCGAATATCCTCCTGCATCTCTTTATCTTTTTTTTCTCCGTCTTAGGCTGACCTTTCTTGGCTCCCGTCTTATAGAACTCTCCTGTCTCGACCTCTATCTCCACTGTCTCCGGCTCGCTGTCCATCTCCACCACGGCGTCCACCGAAGAAGCTATCTTTAACCTGCTTGACCTCAACATCTTCTCGATCAATACAGGTTTTACATGTCTTTCCTTGCAGAATATGGCAAATGATATTAGATCCTCTATCAGCTCATCAATGTTATCCACTAATATCCGCTCCATCCTATACTTGTCTATTCTCAGCTTAGCCTCCTTGACAGCCTTCCTTATCCACGTCGGGATCAGCTTTATCTTAACCCCGGTCAGATACAACCCAAATAGATAATGCATGATAGTACCTAAGTCAGCCCTGTAGTTAGCGTACTCATCAGGATCCTTACCCTTGAGCCTCATCTCATTCTTCCACTTCTCCAAAGCGCCGGACGTATCACAATACCCATTGGCGATATTGTTAGTGGCTCCATCGTATATGATAGGATACCCATCAACATCCATCTCATAATACACACGTTTGCCAGCGACAGTCATTCTATATAACACTGGTGTCGGGATATCCTTTATCCATTCAGCGGCATAATACTGTTGCTCTGTCTCCAGATCATACTCAACCTCCATCTCCTCCTTAGGCTCGTTTTTAGGCTCTTCAACAGGCTTTTTCTCCTCGACCATATCTTTCTTTGGGATCGTTGACAAAACGTCTAATATGCCAAAGAAAGCGGTAAATTTAGGATCTGTATGATATGATCTTAATATTGGTAATGATGATCGCCAATAATATGATGGCGCATTCTCGTCCATTGACTTATTATGAACAAACTCTATTACAACACCATCATCTGTGATAACCACATGATGTTTTTTGGATAAACGAACTCTCATATCATCAAACGATTCTTGATCGCTTATGACTTCCATATCCATTCCTTTCTTATATATCGTATCACTTATAGCCTCGTATCCAAGAGCTAAAAGTAATTTTTGTTTTCTTCTATCCATGATAATAATCTGGTTTTTAATTTACCATCCTCCTCGACTCTAGGTGCGAGATCCCTCATCCTTCTGGCTACCAACAGCCATACGTTGCCAAACTCGTCCAAGAGCCGGCTGAAATCCATCGTATCTAATAGATAATCGAATCTTGTATGCTCATCAGCCGTCAAGTAAATAATGTTATCGTTATCCTCGGCGACCGATTTATATTTCCGTTTAGGGTATAAGTGGCATATGTTGCTTACCCCAGGACATGGTATATATGCGCCGGTAGCAGATCTTCTTATCATACTTAACTTAGCTACGTGGGCGCCAAAGAACACGGCTAGGCTCCTACCCCGGGGCTTGGCCTTCGCCCGTATCGCCGTCCTCCCCTTTGGCGGTAGTTCCTTGGCTCTGCATGCTGGACATAACCCCTTGCTCCTTATGGCTACCATCCTCCCGCATCTCTCACACGGCAACATCCTACCTCTCATGCCTTTTTCTTTTTATAACTTTTATTGAACTCCATAAGGCTCATAGCCCTATATCTTTTAAGCCTATTAATCTTACCCTCAGTCCAATCTTGATCTTTAAAGTTGATGATCGTATCGAATATCTGAGCCAGCTCTCGGATATTAAAATTCCTGTTCTGTATTTTTTTATAGAATCCGGACCTACTATACCCTAACTTGGAAGCCAGATAAGTCTTATTAGATAATGTGAGGATACGATAAATCGTACCCTCCATCTTACTTATCTCCATCAACTTCTCGGCGACGGATGACATGGTTTCGTAGCTAGCCTTGTTGCTTACTATCCTCATGCTTCTCCGGGTTCCTGATCTTGCCGTCAAACTCATAGAAATCCATCAACTTCTTCTCCTCCTTAATACAGGTTACCACGAAGTCTGATATAGTCCCTTTCATGCCCTCCTCGAAGTTCTTCTTGGCATGATCAAGGTCATTGGCCCGAACGATGTAGTTAAACGCCTTGCGTTTCTCATTGCTCGATTTCTCGTCTATCGTAATATAATCAGCCGTGACCTTATAGAACCGGTCTCCATCCATGGCAAACAATTCCGCTATCCGGAACCTCTTGATATCCACGTTAAACTCACCGGAGATAAATGGTCTCATCTCCTCTATGATCCTAGCCTCACACTCGGTATAAGAAAGGGCATCTACTAAATACTCTTCCTTTACCTTCTTCTTCATGCCGTTCTCGGCATCGGTCTCATAAGAAACCGTACATTTAAACCAATTGTGCATCTTAATCTATATTATTATTAAACAACGGATAATCTTTTATCCCTTCACGAATATATCTTTCCGTATCATCATCCACGTCATAAGCTTTCTTGAAAAACGTCATAGCCATATTCGTGTTATGACCCACCAACGGAAGATATTCCTTTACAAAAAGAGTTCTAAGATGATTCATGTGATCAATTTTGCGCCTTACATCAATTACTTTTGACCATATTTCGGCACGGATTTCACACATCTTTTTTGTATTCTCCTTGTATTTATCTACCTGATCTTTATACTCCTCCTCAATCTTATTATTCTTGTCCTTTATAGATTTGTAGGATTCCTCATCTTTCGTATCAAACATTGGAATATGTTTGATATTGATTATATCCAACTTATTATATATCTTCTCATTGGATATAGTGAAATCGTATGTAGTCTTGTATAAATCAAACTTACTTAAGAACTTAGCTATTTTAATAGCATCATCCTGATTAAAAACAGCTATGCTCAATCCTTCTAAAAGGTAGAAAAAATTAGATGGAGAAATAGGCTTATAGTCATACGTCTTCATAACTGGAGGTTCATCTATGAATCTAACACCTTCCTCGGCGCATTTTATTACGATCAATTTCCCTACCTGTTCGTCAGTAAGATCATATATCTCCTGATCGATCATCTCATTAATTGTCTTCATCGTCATCCTTCTCCATCATTATAGCCTTTACCGCCTTTTGTTTATAAACCTCACTCATAAGGCAGGTAAAATGCCTATCATCCATACTAGCCATAACATTGGCTTCTACTTCCAAATCCATCTCAATGTTCATTGCCGAGACTTCATAGTTATCATTATCTTCTTTATAGAAAATGACTTTACCACCATACTCGAAACCATCATCTTCGGTCTTAACCATATCGATGATCTTCTCCAATTTCTTTACAAACTCACTCTTTTTCATATATGTAATTTTTATATGTCTACAAAAGTAGACATTTTGTTTTTGAATTAAATTAAATAAACATTATTAATAGTTAATATCACCCTTTCGGGAACAGCCGGCGTCATGAGCACCGATCGCAGCCTTCTTTTGGCATCCTTCCTACCTCTCATCTGGATTATCTTTTAACAGTTCAGCTATCTTCTCATCCTTCAACATATTTTGCTTCCTCATATTATCCACGATAAAGGTAGCGAACGCCATATCATATCTCTTCCTTAACTCGTCGACAAAAGGTTTAGCTCTTGAGCTTATGATTGTCTCAATGCTGCTGTCTACGATTTTCTTGATCCTACCTCTTATAAGCTCATCGACCGTCAGTTCCTCTTCCATATAATCTATTCTGAATGGTAATTATATACTACTTTACACTATCACTAAAACAATAAAAGGACACATGATTATGTATCCTTTTATTATCTTGTATAATTCAGCTATGATTACTTTTTCCCAAAAAGTGGATCTCTAGGATCTGTCTTAGGATTATACGTAAAAACTTTATCAGTTATATATTCCATATCTTGCTTGATATTACAATCATCACCCCCTCCATTCATTATCTCATCATACAGCTTATCTTGTATGGGGAATGCTTTATCTAACATCTCTTGAAATTCATCCCAATCATAATCGGAGGCTTTACCTAGGGCTTCTATAGCTGCTAAATGTTCTTTTAGCCTAGGTCTTCCAATATCATCTGATAAGAATTGGTGATCTTTCTTTGATCTGTATCCCTTATCGTTTCTTGGATTCCTTGTTTTAAGTTCCTCTAAAACTCCCGGCCCAAGTCTTTTATATACAATGTCATTGATCCATTGCCCAACAACTCCCGGTCTTTTATGTGTATTAGTCCAACTCCATCCCTTCATTTTATAAATCATCTCAAAGAAACTATCATTGAATGTTTTCACCCACTTACTAGCTTCGTCTGTCAAGAATTGATTTAGAAACTTTTGAAGTTCATCTTTAGCCCTATTCTTATCTTTTTGATAACCGGTTGCTTCGTCAACTAACGCTATAATGCCAACCTTAGCCAAAGCTCTTATGATAATATCACATTGGACTATCATATTTTTCTGTCTTGATCCTAGCTCTTCATTGTTGGCTATGGCGCAATCCCTGACCTTCAACATTGTTTCACACAATTCGGGAAGAATTATCGCATCATAAGCGCTAATTTTCTTGTTGCCTAAAAAACATGGGAATGGCTTATACGTTGCCGCAATATTAATACTTGGAACACAGCGGTTTAAATTCTTTGCGGATAGCATTTGAGCTAATCTCGTTGCCGATCTATCAGAAGAATCCCCGGATGTTATTTTTAATGCTTTTTGCATGCCCGTAGTAGATAACACTCTTCTTCCATCCTCTAACACATAACAAGGAATCTTTAAACCATTAAGGTCTAATTCTCCTTCATACTTAATCTTATTGTCTATTTTTTCCATCGCATTAGTTTAACTGTAAATATCTTAATCGGTGTCCGATATTCTGCAAAAGTACGTCGAATCTTTCACATTCGGAAAGATGTTTGGTATTATACCTAAAAGCTGATGAGTCCACGTATCTTTGCAGATGTTTCCTAGACACCCAATGATGGACACCCTTCAATGTTCTTTTTAGGTGTCCCCAGAATCCTTCGATCGTATTAGTATGTCTATTCCCAATAACGTAAGCGCCTTTCTTATGATAGACTACACCGTGATCGTATAGGTTAGGATCTAAGTTTCTATAAGCTTGCCATTCATCCGAGAAGATTGTAGATCCCGGACATACAACATCGTTTATAATCGGGATCAAGGTTCCGGCTTTCGTATCGCTAACAACCTTAGCTATAACAAAGCCTTCTCGTTGCAGCATACCAAATACCGGAACCTTGTCCTTACAACTCCTGCCTCTTGCGTTTCTTACCTTCTTACTACTATGCCTATTCTTATTCAATCCCCCTATATAAGTCTCATCTACCTCAACCTCTCCGTTTAGACATTGGCTGGCATCTATATTGAAACAATTTTGGATACGTTGCAACATAAACCAAGCAGTCTTTTGTGTTACGTTAATGAACTTAGCCAACTGAACGGAAGAGACACCCTTCTTAGCGTTTATGACGATATAGCAAGCCAACATCCATTTCCTCAACGACACTTTCGTGTTCTCGAAGATCGTGTTTGTCCGGACGTTGAAATACTTCCCCGTATTCTTGCACTTGTATCGGTTTCCTTTGCATTTATAAACCTTTGAGTCTGGATCGTACGGAGACACGACATGGTCGCCCCATCTCTGCCTCTCCAAAAAATCAATACATGATTGCTCGGTAGGGAAGAACTTCACTAACTCATCAATAGATTTAAAATGATTCATCTCAAACATAACACTCTGATTTTTACTCTATAAAGATAATAAATTCGTTCAAAACCAGCAATCAAACCATACCCCCAATATAATCTCATTAAAATTGTTTTAGTTTTAATTAGGATTGTTTAGAAATAAGATTGCTATATTTGAAAAGGAATGTAGATCATTCTAAGCCTGTTGCTAAAGGAGGGACAAATAGCATTCGCAATTTACAACCTATGAATTGCTTTGCTAATTGTTCCAAAGGAGCCAGATATTAAGCTTTAGACAGTATGTCTATTTTGACATATTGTCACCTCCTCTCTTTATTCCTAACAAACACAATACCTACTAGTTTATGATAGATTAAAAAGCTCTTAGGTATCTTGAATTAAAAAAAAACTGACTGAAAATCAGTCGGCAGCTGGTCGTGAATCAGCGTTGTTTAATGCTATAATCTTAAAAATTATGGCTAAAACAAAAAAGGGGAAAAAGATCGTATCTGTGCATCCTTACCCACGTACAAAGAGCGATGGTAGTATAACCGTCGTTAAAGGACACAGACGATCTACACCTTGCAAGTGTAAACATAAAAGGTGATTCCCACCGGGAGGAACACCCTCCCGGTTTTTCAATCCAGACACCTAAAGAGCTTTTTACCTAACAAATATAATATTTATATAGTTTATGGTTGTTGGTAATAGTTATTGGTAGGGAGGTGTAAACTGGTATATAATTACCTATCCTTATTATATAACTGGGTGATTATATTCCAACATCTGCTCCATATTCTTTAATCCAATTGTCCGTATCGCAATGCCAACAATATCCTGTTTTGGAATCCTCTTTATGAGAATGGGAACCACATGTAGCGCACCAATAATTATCATCTATATCGTATGTATAACTCTTATCCTCATGCATCTTAGCTACTCTGGCTATTCTATCTTCTAGCAGTTCTTTTAGATAAGGGCATTTATAAGGTCTATTCTCTTCATGTAGTATATAAAGATCTATGTCCATCATATTCCCCATCCTATCCGTGCACATCAGCTCGGCGGCATGACGTACATTCCCTTCCGGCATCCCCTGGACTATCTCCCGGATCACCGCCTCCATCTTCTCTTGGTATTCGGTGTCTACCTTAGCCACCAAGTCTTCTAGTTTATCTATTAAGCTCATAATTTTTATTGTATATAATTACTATTTGATATTTATACATATTTATTCTGTATCATCTTCACCTTCACCTATCATATCCGTATGACCAAATACCATATCAATAAATTCAAGCATCTTATCATTAAACGATCCGCTTTCTTCTTGCAGCTTCCTACATTCATCCTCGGTCAATCCACAAGAAGATACCAGCTCCTCTGCGGCTTGCGTCCATCGCCCGTCGTGAGCCAGCTCCTGAACCGACAGCCATACCCCTTGGTTCATGCCCTCCATTCTTGCCTTATCTAAAATACCCTTATCCTCCATATCCTCGATCATTTAAATTCTTGTTTATTATAATAATCTCTATATCGTTTAACATTTTATCTTTTGATGTTTTTTTCTACTGTTCTTGGAATGATATTAAAATCTTTATTGCTAAGCTTATTATCCACCATAATCTCAATCAACTGCTCTATGGTAAGCCCAAGCTCATTATGGATATAATTCTTTATCGCTTTATATTCTTTACTCATGGCTTTTTATTGTTACTATTTCTATTGGCTCATTAGCATTTGAGCTTTTGATCTCTCATTTCATTCTTATCCTTAAATATCATTATCCTATTTACAATCCCCTCCGATTCCATATACGTTGAGAATCCATGTATCCTTAGATATTGGATAGCTGATAATGATTTCTCTAATATCTCCTTATATTCCATATCTGTTTTAATTGCTTCCCTCATGATCTTTTCCCTCCATTTCTTCTAATATAATTTTAGCCAGATATACTATCTCACTTATCTGGTCATAATAAACATTCACTCCCTTAACTTTCTCATTATCGTCATCATACCCATCAACCATCAAATTATCCTCTCCTGATAAGTATATAGATGTTATTGATAAACAAACCAATCCATTATCAGTGAAAATCCTTATCTCTGCCGGGAAATCACGTTCATCTTTCATATTATTTAGATCAAGATTAAGCCTTCCTGTTTTCTTGATCAAATCAACCATAGTCCCATAAGCTACTACTTTCGCATTTAATAGCATTTTATTTAATGCATTTACTCTTTCTATGTCCTTCATAAACTCCACCCCCTTTGTATTACATCGTTATATGTTATCCCATTATCTTGAATCAGTTTCATAAAAGAATCTTCGGTATAAGCCAGAGATTCCCCTCTGTTAGCCCTCTCTATATTCTCACTCATCATCCCTATAGCCTGTATTAAGGCTGCTGAGGAGTTGGCTATCAATTTAGCCGCTTCCATTATCCTATTATCGTCCATAATCATATTACTTTAACTTCCTCGTTCCACAAATGTCTTTCATATACCATGGTTGTTCCTATTAGGATCCCGGTATCTTCTCCCCAATATTCAAGTATTTGATTCCTGAATTTGTGACGCAATTTTTGTATTCCTCCCTTGTTTTTATCATAAGAAGAGTAATCTGATAATCTTACTGTCTCCATCGTTTACCTCCTTCATTTATTCGTATGCCAATCTTTCAAGTTCCGGCATGGTGTTTGTTTCTTCTTATTTTCCCCCATACTTATCTCTCATTTCATTAATATAGCTCATATACCAATCTCTTATATCCTCTTCACTATCCATGCTATACTCTTTATTGAATGGATCGTATCTGATAAACTCCTCTGTTCGGCAGAATGGGCATGGAATCTCTTCCGATGGCTTGATTAGAACACCATCATCACCTACATTATCCAGATCATACAATATGCCATCTATGCAAGTCGCGTCTGGATAATTCGCACCGAAAAGCGGGAATTCTGGACATGTGTTTCTCATACTTGTACTATTTAAATTCGTTCTCATATTCCTTTCTCCTATCCACTTTCTTTAAATTCAAACCATCAGGTGTCAATATCTTCTTTTCCAACAAATCAAAGAGAAGCATCGCCCTTGACTCCGCCTCTGTTTCCCCAAATCCGCTATACACTTCTGTTGGCGAATCGTAGGCATTGTAACGAACATAGGCGGCTTCGTAATATCTACTATCCCTATTCGGGAAATACTGTGTCAATTGCAACCAGTCATCCCATATTTTTGATTTACTGATATTTATTATACCTGGTAGTATCTCTCCAAGTTCATGACTCATATAAGCCGGTATGAGGTCGCCTTCTTTTCTATATGAATACCTCATTGTATTTTGCGTAACTGAATCTATCTGGGTTTCCCCTTCTTTCATCTCTTTCACAAAATAAAATTCCGACTCCGAATTTACACCCAACTCATGCAACTTTAGCGCAAGCTCATAAGGGCACATAAAATTTTGATATTTCATATTATTCTATATTTTCGTTTCTGTAATCCCCGGCATAGTTCAATCATACCCTGTAATCATTTCTGTACAAAAGATGTTCGTTACCTTCATAAGGAATACAATAGATCCATCCCGTCCCATTTAAGCATTCATATCTTCTTATGTGTTTATATATTATTTGCCTGTCCAGCCAATCCAACGAACATGAGCGGACGCCTCGCTTCCCTCCGCACGTCTTACCTATACACGCCGGCCCCACCGGTAACGCCGCCCATGACATCTTGGATGTCTCTCCCGTAAATCTGATAGTGATCGCCACAGCTCTCAAATGTTACTTGATAGCTGTTTAATCCCATCCTAATTGTCTCACAACACCTTCCATCTCACTATACGCTATCCGGTGACATCCGGCAGTCAGTATATCGTTTTCATAACGATTGAACGCCCATCTGTGGCCGGTTACATCCAATGCTAAATCGTGCTTGAACTGACCTCCATTATGAAAGGTCTTAATTAACCGCCAAAGTCTTTCACCTTCAGTTCGCGTTATCTTAATACCCTTGCTGGTTTCTATTTTGCCGTTTTTAACACGCAGCCACACGTTCGGCTGGTCATTATTAAAACAATGATAGTACAACCGTGAAATCTCACCAGATTTCCATATTTGTACCTGTTCTTTCAACGTTTTGTTACGAGCCTCTTGTTCCTTTCTATATGTTTCTATTTTTATCTTTTCTTTTTCTTCTCTACTCTTTTCAAATCTTTTGATTCTTTCTAGGTATTTAATCCACGTACCCTCTCCACATACTTCATCAACAATCACATTTACAGTCCCAAGCACTTCCAGTGGTTGATAGTCCAATAATATCTGGAAAATACGTTTTAATTCACGGACATATTCACGTTTAACCTTATCTGATTCTCGTGACAATTCATGATTAGTTCCAAGCCAGTCATTTGCACTCTTTTTAAGAAGACGCTGGGGAGTTCCCATATCGAAGAACTCGATATAATCCATCATATTTCTAAATACTCCCCAAACATTATGATAAGGCAATTCAGTTCTGACCTTCTTGTATTTTTCAATAGCATCTTTAATGGATTCCAATTTACTGGTGACAAATGCCATATTACCGGTATTTGACATATTATATCCAACAGAAAATACCTTTGAGTCAGTTGGTATTGCGTTGCGAACAAAATATTGATGTTTGCTCGTGGTAGAGGAATAATGTATACTATTAATCAAATACGCTTTTTCACCACGCTTATTTCTTACGATTCTTCCGGCCTCAAAGTGATAGCCATAAGAATAAATACTTTCACCTTCAAAGAAGAAATTCCTACCATTTACAGATTCTTTCTTTTCGTTTGCCCATAAATGAGCGATCATCCTATTGTCCATATTTATTAAGTTTTGAGTGTTAACTATTGATTATACTTGCTAAAAATAACATCGACACAAGTTCCGCCAATAGCGTTTGCGTCATTATACGAATAAAAACCTTCTGTTTCCCAATCCACACCAACTGGACAACCATCTGCATGTTTTACAAAGTCATCAATTTCTTGCGCTTCCTCATTAGATATTCCAGTGTAGTCACCATTAATCAAAGCCCCAATCCAATAAATCGGAAGCCTATATCTTATTATCTCTATATTCATAACTTTATCAATTTACAATTACTACCTCTTCATTCTATTTTATTCAATGGACCGGCATACGCTTCCCCATTCTCATAATAAAGCTGGTCCTCATACTGGTTATGATGAAGCTTCTCACGTATCGCATCTTCATCTTCAGCCCAATGTTTATATTCCTCATGCCAAGTCTTGAAAAAATTATTATAACATTTTTCTATTAAATCCTCTAAAGAGAAATTCTCCGGGTAAGTACACCAAGTATCGTAATAATCAATTATTGGTTTAAGAAGATAACAATCATAACACATCTCTGTTAATGGGCAATTGTCTTCGTATCCCAATATTACCCGACTGCGTCTGCGCTTGTAATTATATTTCCCATCTATATATTTGCCTGTAGAATAATATTTACCTTTCGTGATATGTGGCATAATGTTGTTATTGATATACCTGAACAATAATTTACCGCATAGATTCTCAGGGAATATATCACGACGATAATCTGTAGGATGTTCATAAATAGGATCATTGTATTTAAACTTATAACTAAAATCATATCTCTCGTATCCAACTTCCCAATTATAAACCCTAGTATCTGTCATATCCTCAAAGGCTTTCATCGACTCTTGATAGTCTATAATATAATCAACCATACATTGCCCTATTACATTCCAGCGCTCACGCTCTATGATCTTTTTTTGTGAGTCTTTTGATAGCTCATCAAACTTATACACTTTTAATACATTTTCTTTCATAATCTCTCCTCTTTTAATATAATTAGATCTCTAATGCCAATCGAATGACTTACGTACCTCCTTATGTTCACGTTTAGAGATATGATTGTGGCTATTCTCACGAACCACCACAATCCAGATTCAGATATTACTCATCCTTTATCTTTACGAATGGGTTTTCTACATAAAACTCCACTACATCCTTAGATTTTATAGATGTCACTATACCGGTGGTATCCACAAATCCATCCGTTTCATCCATTGTCAAATCTTCTATTTTATCTCCCGGCAGAAAACAAAGATTATAATCTTGATCAATATACATAATCATCTTTAACCTAACCATGTCATCAATGATGCCTTTCATTCTCTCCACAACATCTAATTGATCATTAGTAAGCATTAATTTACTTTTTGAAGATTTTACTAATCTCATGTCTCCATTCTTGTCAACTACAGTTAAGTCATTGAATTTATACACATCTTCACATGTTCTGTAATATGTTTCCTTACAATAAATTTTTCCTTTATTATCTATTTCAACATCAAAATATTCCAACTCACCCTTGACAGCTCTTCCGTTTTTGTATTTCCACACATCACCTATTGGAGCGAATCCATATAATGACTTAAAAACATCATATATTGATAGTTTTGTCTTAGTGATGCTCTTACCCTTTTTAAAACATTCTTCGGACGAATAAAATAATTTCCCATCTAATGTCTTCTCAGTCCTACATCCTCCCCATGTTCCTACATATCTAACTACTCCATATGTAAAACTGATCAAGATCTTATCAATCTCAAACCACTTTAATTTTTCTGACATATCATCAAAAAGATATCCACTCTCTAAATAAACTGATAAATACTTTTTCATTTCCATAACAATTTATTTTTTAAAATTAAATAACATCATTTGCCTTGATCACCATCAGTATCAATACTCCTCTAAGTATCATGGTCTTCATGATACAACTCCCTTGTATAAGGACTCCAGATTGTCCCTGACTCCACCGCCGCTGGATCAACGGCCATCAGCCCTGCGCCTATCTCATAATATAACTCAAGATCCATTGGCTCTAACGCTACTTTCTCCGCTTCTTCCTGACTTGATCCTGACAACATTAAACATCTAACTTTATCTTCATAAGCAATAGGTGTTTTATCTGGACTTAACCTTACTGATATTATTCAGCATCTTCTATGCTATTAAGAATCAACTTTTCTTCCATATTATTTATGGTTGTTTCTTCCACTCGTTATATCCTACCTCAAAAGCTATGGGGTCATATCTTTTCAACATAACCCCATAATTATCCCTACCAGTATATCTATCTTTACCGCCTATTATCCATTCTTCTCTGGATAAAGAACCACCAAACTCGTTAAGCATGCTTATATAATCTTTCTTGCTTCTCATCACATTACCTCTTTTTATGTCTCAATCTTTTGATAGCGTCTTTTCTCGAATACGCCTCGATATCCTCCCCTTTAATCCGGAACTTCCTCAACTCCTTTCGATCTCCCGCTGGTTTATAATTCGGATTGAATACCATCCCGGATCGTTGTTTGTCCCCTGCGAACATATCATCGTATGACATTGCGTTCGCCATCATAGCCGCTAAGGCGATAAATCTTTTTATTCTCATATCATAATATCACATTAAACAATTCATTCAACCTATCTACCTCACTTAGATATTCATCTTCTTTATCAAACTTAATTTGAGTCCCATTATCCAAACCAAAGGACAGGGTGAAGGATATAACCCAGCCCGATCCGTCCACGGTCTCCCCCTTGGGCGTCCATGACATCACATGTTTCTTGGATATCCACCATCTCCCTATCTGAACGAAATCAGGATAGTTGTTCATTAAATACACCATCTGACTAGCCATCTTATTAACATCATCAAAAGGCACTACATGATACTTGTTTCTGATCCTGACCTTCAAGAAAGGATTATCCATATTATATGCCGCAAATGCTGATATCACGGAACTAGGATATCTAACTCCTTTTATTATCACCCATTTCATATATCACCCCCTCTTTATATAACATAAATTCATTGGATAAAATTTATCCGCGCTCTCTTTCCCGTCTCCTCGAAAATTAGCCAGCCCGCATGTCAGGATGCTCACAAGGTTATCCACCACCTCCAACTCGCTCGATTTGAACCACGCCAACTTACTATAAGTTTCACCTATCCATATTATACTCATTCTCCCGTCCCGACTGACCTCCTTGACCAGCCCTATATGGTTTTTAGTGTCCTTAATCACATTTGATTCGTCAATATTTGTAAGCCGAACAAAATCCATCGGTCGTATCACTTTATCCTCGTCCATGTTAATCCTCCTATATTTTTATTCTCTCAATTTGTTTTTAACCTCCTTGACATATTTAGGGGAATGTAGTCCCCTATGCAATCTTATAGCCCGATCTATATCCTTTTTAGGATTGTGGTGAGATTGATATATCTCGAACATTTCCCTAGCCTTGACAGGATTCGTTCGATCTTCGTATCTATATTTCCTTTTCTCCCTTTTAAGGCGTAATATCCTATTAACCTCATCAACATATATCCTTTTCATTTGCCACCTCCCTAAAGCCCCGGATGAGGCGTTATACGCTCGATCGTCATCCTTTGACTCCACGAAAGACAGGGCGGCCGCCAGCTTATCCCATACCCGTGCCTCTACCACGGCAGGCCTTGGGGCGTGGGGCAGACCACCGTTCCCTTTTGGCGGTGTCAATACTATCATCGCCGTCACGAGTAAGCATCTTATCATACTTCCTTGTTTTTATAAAATTCCTCTTCAAATCTCACATTATCCACATAATCCTCCATACACTCATGAACAACTATATGAATATCCCCCTCCGCATATGTTACCTCGGACATCAGCCTCTCATTAGTCATCCACCAAGAATAACTATCAATATGTCGTGTCTCGAATCCATGATCATGCAACGCATACATAACATTGTGTCTTAAATCCCTGTCCATCATCATACACTCATACACGGTATAGCCATTGATATTTTCATGAGACCTTCCGAATGTATAGACGTACCCTCCCATTAGCTTATATATTAATCTCTTCCATATCCAAGATGTTTATATTATTCGTTATTCTTTTTATACAAAAAGAGGATATAATATCATAATATCATGATGTTAAGATACAAATACGTTCTTTATCATATTATCATATATATCCTTTATACAATGCTATTCACGGTTCATACACGATATGATGCCGCAGATCATAAATACATCCAATCAACCCTTTTTTAAGTCTTTATTGCTATTAAGATTATCAGCTATACCCAATATCTTCGAAATAAGAGCCTTTTTAGGCTTATATTCGTCATTTATGCTTATAATCGAGTAGTTGTATACCATGCCTTCTTTCGAGATCTCCACGCCCACGTATTTAGGCGCAACAGTATCCCTATGTAATACGATAAACGGGCTTTTGCCGTCCAGTTCATTTATCAACTGGTTAAATTGCCGTCTCGTCATCTGATAGTGATATTATTTCCATGTTATAGATGCGATCTCTCTTTACCCTTATCTTCTCGCATAGCTCATCGAAACACCCATCTTCTTCTAGCTTATCAACATAATATGATACGCTTGATTTAGAGTTTCCTTGAAGATATATATTCCCCCTTATATTCTTTGAGAAAAAATTAGGCAAGACCATCTTTTGTCTCTTATCCTTGTTATCCATGTAAGATATGACAACAACCCATAATTCTGGTTCCCGTTCTTTTATCGATAACATAAGATCAAAACTCGATCGACTATTGATACTCCTCCTGCCAGTTTCGTTATAACGTAGAATAATATAATCATCCGCGTTATCATCCTCAACCATCACGACTATAGGGCGATTACCCTTCCCATTATCACATAATACTCTTGCCTCTTTTCCATTGCGGAGATATACCTTATCGTAATCTCCGTTTTTGTATATCTCAAAATCAAACTCTATCACCATATCATTTCCTCCTATTGATATATTGTTGTGTACTACCTTCTTTTATTTTTTCGAAATAAAATTTATTCCCATATAACCGGGTGAAGCAGATGTTATATCCGAAATGTTCCGCACGTCTGATCTGCGCATAACCTCTACTGATGTCCTTATCATCAATCAGCGTAACAAAACAATGTGATCCTATTTCTGTATTCAAAACCAGATTTTCCCAATCTTTTACTTCCATATCAAATTTCCTTAAATATTTTTTTGTTATAATTATCTCTATTGTACCATCTATCAATATCCTTATATTGTTCTGGATAAACCCCATAAGACTTACACCACCTAGGTAACGGCCCGCTTAGCACATCTAACGCCGTCGCAAGATCGAACGTAGCTTCCTCCTTGATACCACATCCCGATCCACTTCCACGGCTCGGTATATAGGCTCTACTATATGCTACGCTCATTCCATATTCCCCATGACTCAGATACCCGATGTTGGGTGAATCAGGGAAGGCGTAATACAACATTATATAATCACCCTTACTCCAACCTCTATTATAAGTATCATCATGCCATGCGAAAACTCTGCAACCAGCTTCTTTTAATTCCGCTGCCGCTCTTTTTAAAATATTATCTTCCATACTACTTACATTTAAGTTATGCCAAGGTGCCGGGAACTGACCCCGGATCATATCCGCACACGTACGATCATGATATATCCTTCCACCCCGCCAAGGTCTTGGTCGCAATATTAACAAACTAAAATCTAATTAAATATGTCGTATCTTAACATACCTCTTCCTCCTGTTTTTGATATTTAATGACCTTTTTCTCCCCATACGCCTTCGCTAACTGGATGAGTTGACCGGTAAATACCTTGGTACGGTGTTTCACGATCTTATCCACTAATTCCGGGCATCTGGTTTTCCACCTGTAATTCACCTCGCTATGCGCTTTCTTCCTATAGTATCTGTAAAACGTTACAGCCACTATTATCTCGCCACTTTGCTCAAAAGCAACCAAATCGTAATTATTGTAAGTTACTTCTTCCATGATTCTATCTTGTTATCCATTTTATGTACTCTATCACTTTCTCTGGTAAGATCATTACATCTTTAACTCTTTTCCCTAAATTGTATGAATGTCTCCTATATGGGTAATAATCACCCACATATACCCCTATTCCTTGCGGATGAGATGGATTTTCGCTACATGCAAACATAGGATAATATACCAACCCACTACTGTCCTTATCCTTATTACTCATACATATTATCGTGTATCTATCTGCCGCTTCATCACCAAAATCATACACCCTTACTTTTACTTTAACGCCATTAGCGTTTGTTATAATATTATTCATACGCACCTCCTTTGTTGTTCACTATCCGACTAATCTATTTTCCTCCCATATAAGGTATATGCACCATACCACCCCCTATCCATATTTATCACCTCGATATGGTGTATATGATAACATCCATTAGCTATTCTGCCGCAATCGGCTATCACCATAGCTATACTCCTATACCCAGAATCAATGAAAACACGAACCAACCTACACCCGTTAAATATAGATACCTTGATATCGTCTTTCTCTTTTATAATCCTTCTCATATCATATCCTCCTATCGAGCTAATCTATCATTTTACCATAATTAGTATATGATCCACACCATCCACGGGCCTCATTCGATACCCTAATATGATCAATGGGCTTATCACCGGCCATATTATTGGCGTACGATATTACATCCGACATACTTCTGAATCCGGAATCCTTAATGGATTTCATAAGCGTCCTATCATACCCGAATACCAATATCTTCACAACATCTCTTTCCTTCACAGTCCTCCTCGCTCTCATAATATTCTAGCCATAAAATAAACAAACATAAAATCTATTTTCTCTTTGTTATCATCTATCCTATGTCCGGTGATCTCAAAAATAACCCTACACTTTTCGATAGTCTGTATATTATCTAACTGAATAGCTATGTAAGGATATTTCATAACTTTCTCTCTATTGATGTTATTCAAAATAGCGTTGACATCTTGTCTGCGAAAATACATATTTACCCCTATGTAGCTGGCAACCAAAAGACATTCGTCTATTACCCCATCTGTATCGAATAACAATAACATATCATCCTTCTTGATAGTATATTCCATATCAAGAATCTTGATACGTTTGCTTCCGTCCTTCTTATCAGCTATAAGAATCTCTATCATATCCTTGTCAGTCGTAAGGACATAATACGCCTCATCCTTTGTGATATTATCACGCAGATAAAGCAGCGCTTCATCTTGTAATTTCATAATCTCGTCCATACTATTAGTATTTTATATTACCACTCCAAAAAGAACGGCGGTAGACACCCGTAGCCTGCCACGCCGTGACACAGCCGCCCGTTCCCCTTGGTGTTGTTCCACTACCATCAATCGGTTTTAAATCCAACATTCTTCTACCTCTATCTCCATATGATCCGCCCAATCACACCTATCAACATCCTCTCCATCCTCAAAGTAATAGTAAGCCCATACCTGTACGCCTCCTACCTCTATATATCCATCACTTTTCCATTCTATCAACCCGTCTTGCCTTACCACGTTGGTAGGCTCAGCCCCTAGCGACAGCAGATTATTTACTATACTACCGCCAAATACGTTCCTTGCTTCTTCTTTCGTCATATCACTATCAGATTTTTAATATTACACTAACGCCAAAGGGGAATAGGGACGGACGACCAGCGGGACCTACCCCACGCCATCGCCGCCTCCCGTTTCCCTTGGTTTCCTCCGCATCGCTCACAACCGCCTTGCCTTGACCGGAAACTCCTACCACTTGTAAACTTCTACATTTGATTGGAAGATACCCCTTGATTGAAAGACGTCTCCTTGCTTGAAAAGTATTTTTCTTGTTTTGGAAGGTATTTTTCTTGCTTGAAAGGCGTTTTTCTTGTTTGAAAGGCGTTTTTCTTGTTTGAAAGGCGTTTTTCTTGTTTGGTGGTGTCCCCTCACGCAAACCCCACCACTCCCTCGAAATTCCCACGAAAGCCTAGACCTTCCGCTACTTTGTTCCACGTGGAACGATGATTCAGTCTAGGATATCGAGATCTTTGTTCTAGATTGCCTTATATACTTGCCTAATACAATGTATTGATAATAAAACCAATAAAATAACTATGATTAAAGGCAGAGCGTCGCCAGTAGCTATAACATACCGCCCTAACTCAAACGCCATGTACCCACAAAACAAGATAAGCACGAAATATATAAATATACCCATAAAAAATATACAATAAGTAAACACGATTTTAAAACAACGCTCAAATAATACAACCAATTGAGTATCAACAACATAATATATATCAATCCATAGAGCTACCTCTAAGAGAAGACAAGCCTAGATATAGATAAAAAATATACAATAAGTACCGCCTATTATATACCTTTTAGGATCGATTCAAGCGCAAAACCATACATAAGGGCACAATATACCCGTCCGCATGGATATATATGTATACAAAATGATGATAAATAAAGCATTTTACTTACACATTTTCGATCAAGGCTTAAAATTTGCCGCCTCAACACTTTTATGTGTAAGCAAAATATATACATATGCTATCATTTTGTAAAATTAGGCACAAAAAAGCCCTTCCGTCCTATATCACTACGGTACGGAAGGGCACAAACTTTAAAATCAAATAAAAACAAACGATCTATTGTCGCAATTTGTTTGCCATATAACTAACACGTTTGCGCCTACATTTATCAGAGTCCCTACTACAATCTAATTTATTAGACTTGTATAGATCTTTGGTAAGCTCAATATAAAACTCCATTTGAGACTTTCTAGCAGATTCTAAAGCCTTTTCTTTTTGAATAGATAATTTCCTATTCAAGTTACTAAATTTCTTCTTGTACATAATCAATCGCATTTAATGAAACCAATAAGAAACAGAAGGGCGGGGACGACACGGCCGCCGTTATCAATACATCAGGCCGGACACACCACTCCCTCCATATTTCCTTTGGATTTGTCCCTTTGCCGACAACGAAGCCGGCCAAATACGTACATACGTCATCCGTGATACGTACCGACAAGGCGCATTTTGTCCGTCAATTTAACCGCACGAAATACCCTTGTAAGGGTTGTTATTTGCTATCCGTACACATGTTAGGTATTTAAGCAACCCTAACATACGTCGTGTTGATGCATTAGCACGGAAATAAAACCGTAATACACTCAATGCGTGCTACTCTCACAACGCACTAACATACGCCCTATACATGCGTATATACACCAATGTACCCCGTATTATAATACGGCCTATTAAGGAGACCTTAACGTACTAACCCTACTTGCAATAAGGCCAAAAGGATAACGGTACGTCTCCGGACTGGCAACGCACACAAATCACATTGTTAAGCGGCGATCTGTCTATACATGCTATCGACACCCTACCAACATGTATATCCTTATTGCAATATGTTAAATAACTCGCTATTTTAGTCTGAGTCCAGTTGCGCGACGGGGACGCAATAGCATGCAACCACGACGGGCTATTATAGCCCGCCTAATTATCTATCATTTTTAGGGTGTGTTAAGTAGTAAGTAATACATTTGGCTATCAAATTATATGTGTATCGCTTGATAGGTATAGCTACTTTGACGATACGTTTATCCGATCCGTTAAACACCTCATAGTAAGGTGCGCTATCTGTGTCGCTGTATGCTACAGGCTCACAATATCCAAAGCGTTTATGCGTATTGCCGAATACGGCTATATTGTTTATTTTATCCAATGGTAACTTACTGTTGTTTGCCTGATCTTGCTTGTCGTAATATTCTCTCTCAGCCTCTTTGTAGGCGCAAAAGGTATCATTTACACGTGGTAATATTTCTTTGCATAATTGTATTACCCTCTCTTTTTCTCTTGCCAAAGCAACTAAAGCGGGGACAATAGCCTTATCAACTTTAACGTCGTTGTCCTTTAATATCTCGTTAACCTCTTTGCCAGATTTAAATAACTGGCACCAAGCTTTGACCGCACCCGTTAACGTTTTTTCTCTTGCTTTCTTTACCTCGTTTTGGACTTTGTTTAAATCTTTGCTAGTCATTAGATTTCACCCATACCCTTGGGGTTTATATCGGCTTCTGGTACGCCTATTTGTTAATATTGTTATCTTACAAGGGCAAATATACAGAGTATTTTATTATCAAACAAATATTATGCAATAAAAATTCAACGATTATGTATAATAAAACTAATCAAATGTAAATGTATATTAAAATATTAGTTTATATTATTGACAATCAACAAGTTAAATACAAAATAAGCATTCTTTTTTCGGCTCGCAGATCGTTTGCCGTTCTTGTTTCCCGTCCTTCGTGGATTGGGGGGGCTGGTCCAAAAACGGCAGCCCGGCCGGGCCGATTTCGGGGAGGTGGTCCGTCCCGCACCCCATATCCAATAAAAGGCAACCATCTCCCAATAGGGTATCTTCTCAACCCCATTTAATAGATATAATTATAATTGTATTATATTTAGGGCGTAAATAAAAACATGAATAAGATTATGAGTTTAATGATAGAGTACATAGAAAAAGAGTGGGGGGGAGTAAAATATGTTTAGAAGAAGATGGTTTTCATCCCCAAAAACAGAGAGGAGATATTTCTTCTCCACCAACCAAGGATCATGCGACATTTATGCGGATGGCGTATATGTAGGGAGATATCTTGGCACGGGTATCACGGAGTTCACGTACTCAACGAGCAGGAATTATATAAATATAAGTTTGGTAGGTATCAGCCTACCGGATCAAGTCTATAATTATACGAATGGTATAATCACCGATTCGTTGGCTATTTATCAGGGTTCTACTACCGATGCCAAATATACCGCCATATTCGACGCTGAGATATATGAGACTATTCCTGTCACTAACGCTAGGGTACAATCAACGATGACCGATATAGTCATGAATTACAAGCTTGGGGATTTTGTGTCCACGTCAAAGAAGGAGTTAATCAATAGCGGGATTCAGGTATATCCAGGATACGATGGATTTTATCGAATTATCCAAGGAGCGTTTATAATTCCGATAATAAATACTACATATAAAATATATGTGAACTTCTTCACCCCCACATGGGAAGGTCATTCGGAAAGTCGAACACTTATGGGGTATGGTTATATCTATGGATCTACTCCGGCTTCTCCTCCATCTCAATCATCTACTTACGTGACGGTTACTAACAACAGGCAGAATGCGGTAAGGGTTCTTATTCTTACGTCTCTTAACGTGACCGACATACAATCCCTTATAAATCGATATGGAACGACAGTAGTGAGATCTAGCAAGATATATGAGTATTATGATACAGCTAACAATATAATGACAGGGTTCGTGGAGGACAAATTGCCCGGTCAAGCCTATTACGCCTATATGCTGGATAATGAGTTGCGTACTGGTGTAGGGGACTTTACGATAGTATAACGATATTATCACCACATGGATGACGGTACCGGCCAAACGGGAAGGGGGATGCCCGATCCTCGTAGGGTTGGTTCCGTCACCCTCACTCCGCCCCTTTCGTTGGTTCCCTCCCATTATCTTCTTACGTCTCATTCTATCGACACAACCCATCTCCTATCCCCACTTCCAGCGTCTCATTTACTTTATTATATTTGCGATATAATTAAAACATAACATATTATGAATAAAAAAATAAATACATGGGGGGGGGTATTTTAACCCTCAGATAAGGAGGGGGTATGTTTAGGCGCAGGACTTCTTCTCCAGGTAAGATCCACTACCGTGTTAATATAAACAAGAATATGTGTCTTGGCGTTGTAGATATATATATTGATGGGAAGCCATATCAACCTGGTTTTAACGGATCTTATCTTGATATATATCGCGATAAGAAGATAAAAACTATAAGCATAAGTGGCCAGATATCATATCTAAATCCGAAAAATGAGTACAATGTTATTTTGGGCATAAGTGGAGGTATTATAGAGGGAACCCTTACGTATCAATATAATTCGGGTATGCATTGCGAGTTGGCTAATAAGGTGATATACGGGAATAGGATAACTAATTTTGTTCCTGTAACGGTGATAAAAGATCCTGGGAAGATCATTAATTTCACTTACAGATCTGAATTACAGACTCAGGTTTTAGATGAAAGTTATGTAAGTTGGGATGGTGATTATATATTAAACGATAATTGTATAGTAACTGATCTTTGTTCGGGATGTGAATCTTATGCCTATGGGAAAAGTTCTCATGGTAACTATCGAGTAACGGTAAGGATAGTGTAATCCCAAGGGAAGGAGGGAGACCTCGTCCTTCCGGGCCTCCCCCGTCCTACCACCGCCCCTCCCGTTCTTTTTGGCTTCTCCATGTATTGTCTTTGACCGGATATCAAAAATTCATATCTTTGGAACAAAACTACAATCATGTTTAGAGACATACTACATAAAATGATGTTCATATAAATATCGTATGTATCCGAACAAAACACAGGAAGAACTTCTTGCAAAAACGTTCGGATGCGTCCGTATTGTATGGAATGCTTGCGTTGACTCATTCAATTCATACGATAAAGAAACAAACCCTAATCCGAAATTCCCGACAAAGTCGGATCTTGTTATTGAAAAACCTTGGTTAAATGAAGTATCTGCAGCTACTTTACAGCAGAAGCAACGAGACTTTATCGAGTTCTCAAGACAGTACTTCAACAATAACAGGAAAGAGAAATTAGGTAGACCGAATTATAAAAATAAACACGACAACCAGTCGTTTAGATTGCCATTTCCGAAGTTTAAAATCACTGACAATAAGATCCGGATCGAAAAGATCGGATGGGTTAAGATTGTTATCGATCGTGAAATACCGGATAACGCTCGTTTTATCTCCTGTACCGTTTCAAAGAACCGTTCTGGTCAATACTTCGTATCAGTTCTTGTTGAAATAGAACAGTGTTATAAACAGAAAACCGGTAAAACGGTTGGAGTTGATTTAGGGATCAAGACATTAGCTACATTATCCGATGGGATAACTGTTGAGAATCCCCATTTTCTTCGTGAGAACCAAGCGAAGTTAAAAAGGATGCAACGACATTTGTCGAGAAAGAAATTAGGAAGTAATCGAAGAAACAAATGCAGGCTAAAAGTATCAAGACTTCATTGTGATATAGCCAACAAGCGTTCATGGTACATGCATAATTTGACCACGATGTTGGTAAATAATTACGATGTTATCTGCATTGAAGATCTAAATGTTTCTGGTATGTTACAGAACCACAAACTTGCTAGTTCTGTATCTGACACTTCTTTCTCGATGTTCCGTAACCAACTTGAATACAAGTGTAGGTGGTATGGTAAAGAACTGATTGTTATAGATCGTTTTTACCCATCCTCGAAAACCTGTTCAAGATGTGGTTGGAAAAATAAAGACTTGAAGTTATCGGATCGAACATTTGTTTGTAAAGATTGTGGTTTGGAGATCGACAGGGATCTCAACGCAGCGATTAACATACAAGCCGTAGGAGTTGATGCGGCTATACGGACGCAGAGCAGCCGGGTTGCCGGTTGTGTTGAAGCGTCTAAAATGGAGTAGGATATCTTAGAATATTTTTATGAAATTTACAACTATGATTAAAGTTATTATTGTTTCCGCAATAAGCGCACATAGATGTAAAAGGTGAATATACCCTTCCGCATACAGGGCATCTCCATCCATACATAACATGATTTAATTGTTTATCGATTTCTTTCAACCCCTCATTGGTGGTGGTAGACGTATTATTGTTCTCCATATTGCTGATCATTTACCGGTGCTACCAAATCCTCCATTTCCTCTCTCTGATTCTCCAAGATCCTCTAACGACTCTACTTGATCCCATACGATGCGTTCCCGTCTACGAATAAGTAGCTGAGCCACTTTATCTCCTTTAGAATAAGAAGGGTCACCATAACGATCTATACGTCTAGTCACTACCATAATCTCCCCTCTGTATCCCTCATCTACGGTACCCGGAGCGTTTTGGATAATTGACTTAGTTTTTGTAATGCTACTACGTGGACGAATCTCCATCTCATAATCTTCTGGCAATGCTACATGTACGCCTGTATGATATATTATCCTACCGCTATCAAGCTCTATATTCTTAACGAACAGATCCATGCAAGCATCGTCATCATGGGCATACTTAGGTAATATCGCCCCTTCTTCTAGCCATATCTTGACCTTACAGGTATCTATACCATCAAGTAACTCAATTACCTCTTTATAGCTCATAGGTTGCTCTGAGGCTAACGAAATGGCTCTTGCCAATAAATCTTTAATCTTACTCATTTTATCTTGTTTTTAAATTCTTTCCCTTTCGGGCATTGTAATTTACATTCCTCGCCACAAGCGGAACAGTTGGGTCTCATTCCGGGCACCCCTCTTCCCCCGTACGGCCAGTAGGCATAATCGCAGACGCTCCAGAACGCCTCCATCGCCTTGATCTTGGCATCTACGGTTATCTTCTCCTTCACCTTTTTCATGCTTTTCCTGAACTCGTCTTTCATATCCTTCCCCTCTATCTGTCTAGCCTTGCGTCTCTCATTCCACCAATTATAGTAGAATTTGTCAGCCATCTTATAGGCTTCCGGATCAAACTTGTCACGATGTAGGATAGGAGCTTCCTTGATCTTATTAATATTCCTACCACGGACATAAACCAGTCCGGCGTACGGAGGTATGTCCTTAGGATCAACCAACCCATCCGGCACGCAGTAGTAGAAGTAGTTGGGCCGGCCGTAACGTATCCAGTCTCCGGTCTCATACAGGGCTTGCTTCCTAGCCTCGAACCAGCCTTGCATTACTTGGTGCTTACCCTCCTTCTCGAAATCCTTGTTATAGTCAGCCAACGAGATCTTTACCTCAACCTCATAGGCGTACATGGATCTGGTTATAGCCAGATAATCAGACTCCCAGTTATAGACATATAAGTTGTTTATAATCCATCTAGGAGACACCAAGAACTGTCTGTTAAGGATATCCAATATCCCTCTCTCAGTATATTCAGCACCTTTATTTGATCGCCGTGTTCCCATCTCCTGTCAAAGGATTATTTCTGAATCCTACCGCCATTATAGCGTTACCTATCAACATCCTCAATTTATCCATATCCTTATCATGGAACGAGAAAGTGGTTAAGTTATGTGATTCAGTAATCTTATCATAAGACTTTATCATCAACACAGCCACATACTCACCCATCATCTTCCCGTTCATAATATCAAGATCAATTATACCGTGATCTATTAGATCAACCACATCCCATCCTGATGGTAGATACTTTTTTATCTGATTAATGTCCATCCCAAATAGTTATTATAAAAAGGAGGGTCGTGCTACCCTCCTATAGATTACACACGAAAAATAGAACTGAAAGCGATCTTAAGCACGTAAGATTTTATTGATTCCCGTAGGCTGTCTACCGGTTATCGTTAATTACCGACCTACGGGAATATGTTTAAGAAAACACCATGTGGGGAGTGGGGGAATCGAACCCTTATCCACGCTACGATTAGGAATCGTAAATTCTATCCGTTAAATTAACTCCCCTTTATTCAAAGATCTATAAATTGTATATAATTACCAAACAATATTTTAGCGAATCCGGCTGGAATCGAACCAGCATCTCCAATATTATGGCGATCATCCAATAATCCTCGGATCCATATACCCCTATCCTCACGAACAAGGGTATCAAACAAAATCTAAACTCTAAATCTAATGACAAA
>OKVH01000232.1_pt1 | contig 32512 bp, 25 predicted proteins | sample 1604791 | NCBI WGS metagenome assembly OKVH01 (sample SAMN01760919, study PRJEB22395) | human gut metagenome | reverse complement strand
TTTTTTTTAATGATACGGCGACCACCGAGATCTACACTCTTTCCCTACACGCCGCTCTTCCGATCTCATAATTATGTCCTTTTTCTTCCAGTGCCATTACTTCATTGGAGATCGTTTCATCTAGATCTTCTTCCATGATCTCCTCAGATTTTCCTTCACACTGCTGAATGCTGACATTCATTCCATTGACTTCAAAACTGTGGTCAGAAGCTTTGGTCGTGATCTTCTGTTTGATCGCAAATCCTCCTGCTACAGATAAGCAGATTCCTACAACAGCTAAAAACTTTTTGTTAAAAATAATTTTTCTCATGGTTCTATCCCTCCTTGAATGCTGGCATTTTGGTCAGATATAGTATACCCTATTTTATAGATAAATTGCGAGCTATTTTTTTCTTAATTTTTTCTTTCCAAAAAATATCCCCTTTACCTGATAGAAAAGATTTTGTTTTTGTGTCTTCTCTTTTGGAGCAAGTCTTTTTGCTTCATTTAAAAAGTGGATCTGTGAATTCATATTATCTTCACGTTTTTTCTTAGTTGTATATTCTCCGTTGGCAAGCAGTACCTGTGCCTGAATGTTATCCTGCTTCATCACATTGATCATCTTCAGGATTCTTTGTTTTAACCTTGGATCATAGATCGGTGCTGCGACTTCAACTCTTCTTCTTGTATTCCTTGTCATCATATCCGCAGATGAAATATAAATCTCTGTATCATCTCCAACTCCAAATGCATAAATCCTTGAATGTTCCAGAAATCTTCCGACAATGCTTTCTACACGGATATTCTCTGTCTTCCCTGGGATTCCAGGACGAATACAGCAGATTCCACGAATCAGCAAAAATATCGGAACTCCTGCATTTGACGCCTTCGATAACTCATCGATGATCTTACGATCTGTTAAAGAGTTCATTTTCATAAAGATCCCACATGGCTGAAAGCTTTCTGCTTTCATTTTTTCACGTTCGATCCTTTTTATGATCCCATCCTGAAGACTTGAAGGAGAAAAAGAAATAAGTCAAAAAACAGGCTACGGGTCTTCTAAATTATATATAAATGATTTAAAAGAAGGAGAAAAAATCCTTTTAATAGATGATGTTGTAAGTACTGGAGGAACATTAATTTCAACTTTAAATGCACTAAAAGAATTAAATATTGACATAAAAGCTGCAGTAGCTGTTATTGAAAAAGGAGAAGGCAAAAAATTAGTTGAAAAAGAAACTGGCATTCCAATATTTTCAGTTGTAAAATTAGATGTAATTGACGGCAAAGTAGTTATCGAAAAAACCATTGAAGATTAAAATGTCAATGTATAACATGGACTTAGACAAAGTCATAAGAAAGATTAATAAAAAAGAATGGTTATAAGTTTGATTTTGTTTGGTTGCGCTAAACATTTCATTCTGCCCAGAAAAACAGGAACTTGGGAAAAATAAGTCCCAAGTTCCTATGGTCAGAATTCCACAGCGCAAAGGCACAAAATGCAATACTTATAACCATTCTTTTTTCTTTACCATAGTGTTCTTACAATTCAGCATAAAATTTTATTTCGGTGGCTGGATAGTTTTGGGAGTAAATAAAAAATAGCCGTCCTGCTCCCTGGAAAGAATAGAACGGCTATTTAACAAATAGTTTTAATTCGCCAGGACGGGTAAGTTGCGTTTACCTTCCAGCTTTCCTGTTAAGTATATTATGTTCTATGCTGCCGTCATTGTCAAATAGAACATAAATCTAAGTTTGTCTTTACGCAATCATAGGTAAAATACCTGTTTGACAATAGGAAAGGAATAGAATATACTATACTTAACAAGACAGCCGGAAGGTGTTGCGCCACCTGCCCCGGCAAATAAGTGTTAAACTAAAAGATAGCCGTCGACTTTCGCAGGGTCAGGACGGCTATTTTTTATGTATATTAATAGCTAGTGTGATTACAGCACATAACATTATCGTATAGGTGAATAAGTCCGTATATGTAACCATATGTATCACCCCTTCCGCAAGACTCGGAACAGGTGAAGCCGTCCCCCGGCTGTCCAATTAAGTATATTATATATCAAAATCATCCAGCCGCTGAAACAAAATTATATGCGGAATTGTAAGAAAACTATGGTAAAGAAAAAAGAATTTTTATAAGTATTGCATTTTGTGACTTTACGCTATGGAATTCTGACTGTAGGAACTTGGGACTCGTTTTTCTCAAGTTCCTGTTTTTCTGGGCAGAATGGAATGTTTAGCGCAACGGAACAAAATCAAACTTATAAAAATTCTTTTTTTCTTTAGAAGATTAACTACAATTCAGTTTAATATCTTCCTTTTTAGCGGTATCTGTTTCTAGAGCATTTTTCAAACACGCTCTAGCAAACTCCTATTTCTCTTCCTTAATAGTATGGAACTGCTTATATTCCTCTAATCTCTTTGTAATTCTGTCATGAGGATTCAGAATTGCACTGATAGAAGCCTCATGGTTGATAGAATCAATTAAGAGAGCAATGTACTTGGCAACATCACAGCTTACATACCATGGACGCTCAAAGAGGTCTGGGCGCTGGTAAGTACAGTTCGTAGTGATTACCTTATAAATAAGCCCTTCTTCGTAAGCTTTATCGAAAGATTCCAGTCCGTTAGTGAACATACCAAAAGTAGAGATGCAGAATACACGACGTGCCTTTCTTCTCTTTAACTCTCTTGCAACGTCTAACATACTTTCACCGGAAGAAATCATATCATCGATGATCATTACGTCCTTACCTTCAACAGAAGAACCTAAGAACTCGTGAGCAACGATTGGGTTGCGTCCGTCAACGACAACAGAATAATCTCTTCTTTTATAGAACATTCCGATATCTACACCAAGAACGCTGGAGAAGTACATTGTACGGTTCATAGCACCTTCATCCGGGCTGATTACCATTAAATGTTCGTTATCAATCTCAAGATCGCTTGTAGAGCGAAGTAAAGCTTTGATGAACTGGTAAGTAGGCATGATATTGTCAAAACCTTTCAGTGGAATCGCGTTCTGTACACGAGGGTCATGTGCATCAAATGTAAGAACGTTATCAACACCGATTGCTGTAAGTTCCTGCAATGCGTAAGCACAGTCTAAAGACTCTCTGGAGCTTCTCTTATGCTGACGGCTCTCATAAAGGAAAGGCATGATAACTGTTATTCTTCTTGCTTTTCCGCCGGCTGCAGCGATAACACGCTTTAAGTCAGCATAGTGGTCATCAGGTGACATGTGGTTTGTCTGACCGCATACTGTGTAGGTAAGACTGTAGTTTGTTACATCTACCATGATGTACAGATCATAACCACGAACTGACTGGTTGATAACACATTTAGCCTCGCCGGAACCGAATCTAGGTGTAGAAGGCTTGATAATGTAGCTGTTTTTGTAGTAGTCCTTGAAAGCACTCTCGTTAGCATGCTGGTGCTCTCTGTGCTCTCTCCAGCCCTGTAAGTATGCATCTACCTTCTGGGCAAGACCTATACAACTGTCGGTTGCAACAAGTCCAAGTGTACCGGTTGGCATAGTCTCCAAAATTCTCTCATCGTTTGGCATTGTTATTCCTCCATATAACCATATAATAAATAAACTAAATATATATAAAAAGCGCTATTTGGAAAGACGCTTCTTAATTCGTATGTCATCTCCAAAGAGCTTGATAAAACTATAATTGCTTGAAATTCTTGAAAGTGTTCTCTCGGAGTAAATCTCTGCTATCTGCTCCAAATTCAGATTAGTGGAAATAATAGTAGATTTCCGGCGCAGTATACGCTCATTTACACAAAGGAAAAGCTGTGATGTGGTAAATGAGTTGGAAAGCTCGGTTCCGAGATCGTCTATGATAAGTAAATCACAGTCGAATATATTCTGGTGCGCTGCGATGGCATCTGCATCCTTTTCAAACACACCTTTGCTTAATATATCAAATAATTGGAATGCTGTAAAGTAAATTACGGAGTAACCTGCATCTAAAAGCTCTTTTGCAATGCAATTAGATAAAAAAGTCTTTCCGACACCGGTATTACCGTAGAAAAATATGTTTTTAGGTTTGTTTTCAAAATTATCTATAAAATCATGACAGTTCGTCACGGCAAGCTTTGCTGTGGCGAGCGCAGACAGCCCTGTAGCAGGATTTTTCTGCTCATCTGAGTAATAATCAAATGAGAGCGTGGAAAAATTCTCACGAGACAAAATCTCCCTGATATTGGACTGCGAATAAACGGTATTGATAATAGCCTGCTTGAAACAATGACATTTCTGACCGTTTATGTATCCTGTATCGTGGCAATCTGGACAGGTGTAAATAGGCTCAAAATAATCAAGCGGATATCCGAGTGTGGATAGCAGTGCAGCACGCTCCTCCTTATAGTCATCGATTGCAAGGCGTAAAGCGGCAAGAGCATTCTCATCGCCGTCCATAAGCCTGTACGCCTGCCTGACAGATGCGGATGCAATCTCTGAGTCAATCTCCCTGAGGCGGGGCGCCTTGCGATAGGCTTCCTCAATACGCTTGTCATGTATGTATTTGTTCTGAAGCTGGCGTTTATCGTAGCCTCGCATTATCTCATCATATTGAGCATTGGTAAGTGCCATATATCCTCCTTGGGATGTGTAAATCTAACTTGAAAAATCATATAACTAAATTGCACAACAGAAATCATACAGTTTAAATCATGTAGCTTAAAATCATACTGTAGAATTGAGAAACAGCTTCTCCAGCTTGTCGTAATCATTGTTGCGCTGATTGAAGTTGTTAAATTTATTCTTGGAACTTGAATTATTGCTTTTTGGTTTTGAGGAACCGTTTGCAGCATTTGTACTCTGTGATGAGCCGGTAGCAGAGGCCTTATTGGCCTTGGCAAAGTTGGCATCAAGCACTTCAACATCCTTTAATGTATGTACATCCTTTTTCCTCCAGTTCGCGAGTATCGAGTCTGTGTACTCGAAGCTTGGCTTCTGGATAGCTGAAATAGTTTTACTGCAGGCGGCCTTTACAAGCTCTATATCGAAACCGTATTCGCCGACCCATTTGTTGATGAGTGACACCTCAGAGTCAACCAGATTGCGGCCTGTGATGCCTAGAGCCTTCATTACAGAATAGTAAATCTGTGAGTGAGCGGCTGCATCGTCCTTTGCCTGGTCTATGGTCTTTATGCCGGCATCGGCCCAGCCGAGAGCGACCTTGTTCATGTACCGAAGGCTTGAATGTCCTTTGGTAATGCAGTACTCTACGAGATATTCTACCAGGTCGGTAGAAAAATGAAGCTCGTCCAGCCAGTAGAGCACCATATTGGTGTCTGTGGATGAGAGCGTGTGCTTCAGATATGTCTCTATAATAAAGAAAAGCTCTGAAATGTCAGGATTCTTTCTAAACTCCTTAATTTCATCAAGTGTGTATTCCTTCTGTGAAGGAGCAGGCTTGTCAGTAGCCTGGCTCTTAAGCTTTTCCACAACAGAATCCTGCATTCGAATATCTGCGGTAGAAATATTCTGTGCAGCATTATTAACCACGCCGTTTTTCAAAATATTCTGTGTAGCATTATTAACCACGCTGTTTTGCAAATTATTCTGCGCGGCATTATCAGCCACAGCGCTTTGTATATTACTCTGAGCAGCCTGCATACCGGATACAGAAAGACTGCAGAGGTTGATTCCCATAATCTGGCCATCAGCGCCGGATTGCAGCTGTAAAATGCCCTCAGAAGCCCAGTAATTGAGAGCACGTATGATGTCGGCCTCAGTATTGCTGAAATGATCGGCAATCTCTGAAATAGTTGCTATGCCTGCCCCGGAGCCTGTCGCACGGAGCAGATAAAGGTATACCTTGACAAACTCACCGTTTGCCTTTGGCATGTATTGATCTATAAAAATATCTGACACAGTAGTGAATGATGTTGCTATGTCACTGCTAATGTTTATCGCTGTCATATAAAAAACTCTCTTTCGCTTAACCTGTGAGCAATTATAGCACAATATTTTAACCGTGTGAAGATGGTAAAAGTGCTACAAGCCTTGTAAACTCGGGCTTTCTGAATCCACAAAAAAATGTGGATAATGTGGATAACTATGTAAAATAATTGAAAAATCAATGTATCACAGGGTATATAAGCTGTTGAAAATTATTTAAAAAATCCACACACAAAATGAGAGTTGTTAACATTTTGTATGTGGATAACGTGGATAACTTATTTCTTAAGCAGGTCTTCGCCGATTTCTACTACATTTCCGGCACCCATTGTTATCAACAGGTCGCCGTTTACACAATTTTCTGATAAAAATTTCTCGATTTCCTCAAATGATGGGAAATAGTGCGCATTCACACCTTTTTCGAGCAATAAATCCAGGATATCCTTAGATGAGATACCATATGTGTTCTGCTCACGCGCAGCATAGATATCAGCAAGCACTACAACATCTGCCATTGAAAGAACATCGGCAAAATCATTTAAGAATGCCTTGGTTCTGGAATAGGTATGTGGCTGGAAGCAAAGGACAAGCCTGTCATGTGGATATTTTTGTGCAGCTGTCAGTGTTGCACGGATCTCGGTTGGATGGTGAGCGTAGTCATCAATGATTGTGACGCCGTTTACCTTGCCTTTGTACTGGAAACGTCTGTCAGCACCGCCAAATTTGTCGAGGCCTGTGAGGATAGACTCCTCATCAAGACCGAGTGTGGTGGATAAAGCTATGGCTGCGAGCGCATTGCTTACATTGTGAGCGCCCGGAACAGAGAGTTTTACGTCGAAAAGTGGACTACCCTGTCTCATAGCTGTAAAAGATGCACAAGCTTTATCGTCATAGGTTATATTTTCCGGATAGAAATCATATTTTGAATCAAAGCCATAGGTGATAATCTTCTGAGGAAGACCTGCGACAATCTCTTCATAGCGGTCAATTTCACCATTGATGATGGTAGCACCGCCTGCGAGAGTGTTTGATGCATACTCGCGGAAGGAATGCCTGATGTCGTTGATGTCCTTGAAGAAATCCAGATGCTCAGCCTCAATATTTAAAATAATACTGTAGCGTGGTCTGAAATTCAAAAAGCTGTTTGTGTACTCACACGCCTCAGAGATGAAGTACTCTGAATCGCCCACACGCAGATTGCCGTGGATAGATGACAAAATACCTCCTACGGAAATGGTAGGATCTGTCTGAGCGGCGAGAAGAATCTCACTGATCATGGATGTGGTGGTAGTCTTGCCGTGTGTGCCGGCTACAGCGATGGAATAATCGTAATTGTCCATAATCTGTCCGAGAAGCTCGGCTCGGGTAAGCATTGGAATACCGGCTGCCTTTGCTGCGGCAAACTCAGGATTGCTTTCATGGATAGCAGCAGTGTAAACCACCAGGTCGATACCGGAGGTGATATTGTCTGCGCTCTGGCCATATATGACTTTTATGCCCTTGGCAGCAAGAGTTTTTGTGAGGTCTGATTCCTTTGAATCGGAGCCGGAAATGGTAAAGCCCTCCTCATGCAGAATCTCTGCGAGACCGCTCATGCTGATACCGCCGATGCCTATGAAATGGATGTGTATTGGTTTGCTGAAATCTATTTTATACATTAATTTTACCTGCCTGATTTATTATAATTTATATTGTAACTATTAAGAACTGCTGAGAACAAAAAGCCGATGCGTCATGATTGCATGTAAGCAACAGATTTTCTTGTTCTGAATAGTTACTTTATATTAATTATACAACTAAATATAGTATTTGCAAAGGAAAAATAAGGTGAAAGCAGGCATGACTTTCAAATGATAAGAACCATTGCAGGTTAAACAGATATACGATAAATGACACTTGTGCAAAATGTCAAAAAAAAAGAAAAATATTATTTGATTTTGTGAAAAATGTTGAAGTGATAATGTGGCTGTGGTATAATTTTTTTTATAAAAATAATTCATCCGGACCATATGAATTTGATGGTTTTAAAGTATATGGCAGTAACTGCAATTTATGCAGCGGCAACTATAATTTATATGGAAACAATTGTGATTTATTATAGAAGCATTACAGATACGGTTATTACAGAAACTAGTGGTGGGGACCGGATGGGCACAACAAAAATTAGGACAGACGAGGAGTGATAACGTGATTAAGAAAGAAATGATAGCCATGCTTTTAGCAGGCGGTCAAGGCAGCAGACTTGGTGTTCTGACAGCGAACGTAGCAAAACCGGCAGTTTCGTTTGGTGGAAAGTACAGAATCATAGATTTTCCGCTTAGCAACTGCATCAATTCAGGCATTGATACAGTTGGGGTACTTACACAGTATCAGCCACTCAGACTTAACAGCCACATCGGAATAGGTATTCCGTGGGATCTCGACAGGAATAACGGAGGAGTGGCAATACTGCCTCCTTATGAGAAGAGCGGCAACAGCGAGTGGTACACAGGTACAGCCAATGCAATCTACCAGAATATGAGGTATATAGACAGTTACAACCCGGACTATGTGTTGATACTGTCAGGAGACCATATTTACAAGATGGACTATGAGGTGATGCTTGATTTCCACAAGGAAAACAATGCAGATGTGACCATAGCAACCATGCCGGTGCCTATCGAGGAGGCCAGCCGATTTGGTATCGTCATAGCCGATGATGATAAGCGCATCAATGCATTTGAGGAAAAGCCGGTTCATCCGCGCAGCAATCTCGCATCAATGGGCATTTACATATTCTCATGGCCGGTGCTAAAGGAAGCATTACTTGCACTAAAGGATCAGGAAAACTGTGATTTTGGCAAGCATGTCATACCATACTGCTTTGAAAACGACAGACGTATGTTTGCATACGAGTTCAACGGATACTGGAAGGACGTAGGTACACTGGGCTCATACTGGGAGGCCAATATGGAGCTTGTGGACATCATTCCGGAGTTCAACCTGTACGAGGAGTATTGGAAGATTTACACAAAGAACGATGCAATCGAGCCACTTTATATAGCCAAAGGGGGTCATGTGGAGCGAAGCATCATGGGTGAGGGCTGTGAATGCTATGGTCATGTGGAGCATTCTGTTATAGGTGCCAACGTCAAGATTGGAAGAGGCGCAGTAATACGTGATTCCATTATCATGTGTGACACGGAGATAGGCTCCAATGTCACGATAGACAAGTCCATCATTGCCGAAAATTGCAAGGTGGGCGACAATGTGACACTTGGCTTCGGACAGGAGAAGCCGAACGTATTAAATGAGAGCATATACTCATTTGGGCTTGCCACTATAGGAGAAGATTCTGTGATACCGGACGGGGTAAAGATAGGCAAAAATACAGCAATCTCCGGTGTTACATACGAAGAGGATTACAAAGACGGTGTGCTTGAGGGCGGAGAAGTTATTATCAAGGCAGGTGACGGAAAATGAAGGCAATAGGAATAATTTTGGCCGGCGGCAACAATAATAGGATGAAGGAACTGACAGCAAAACGAGCAGTACCGGCCCTGCCGGTAGCAGGCAGCTTCAGGGCTATAGATTTTTCACTCAGCAGCATGTCAAACTCACATATACAGACAGTTGCGATATTGACACAATATAATGCACGCTCACTGAATGAGCACTTAAGCTCATCAAAATGGTGGAATTTTGGCAGAAAGCAGGGGGGCTTATTCCTCTTTACACCTACAGTCACAGCGGACAACAGTGACTGGTATAGGGGCACGGCAGATGCGATGTATCAGAATATTGATTTTCTCAAGAGACGCCATGAGCCATATGTCATCATCAGCAGCGGTGACTGTGTATACAAGCTGGATTTCAACAGAGTGCTTGATTTTCACATCGAGAAAAAATCAGACATTACAGTGGTATGCAAGGACATGATGTACAACGACGATGTCAGCCGTTTTGGTGTGGTACGCATGGATGAGGAGTCAAGAATCACAGAGTTTGATGAAAAGCCAATCGAGGCCTCATCCAACACCATTTCCACAGGTATCTATGTCATCAGAAGACGACAGCTCATAGAGCTTTTGGAGGCAGCAGCTGAGGAAAACAGATTCGATTTCGTAAATGATATCCTCGTGCGCTACAAAAATGTAAAGAAAATATATGGTTACAAGATAAATTCATACTGGAACAATATCGCTGATATTGATGCATACTTCAAGACCAATATGGATTTCTTAAGACCTGACATCAGAAGCTATTTCTTCAGGGAGGAGCCGACCATCTGCTCAAAGGTGGACGACCTTCCACCGGCCAAGTTTAATCCGGGCTCAGACATTTCAAACAGCCTCGTATCAAGTGGCTGTATCATAAACGGCAGCGTGGAGGATTCGGTGCTTTTCAAGCAGGTATTTGTGGGCAAAAACACTACCGTGAAGAACTGCGTGCTGCTCAATGACGTCTACATAGGCGACAATGTGCACCTCGAAAATTGCATCGTAGAGAGCCGCGGAACCATCAATCCAAACACCTGTTATTGTGGTGAGGATGGAGTCATGATAGTAAAAGAAAAAAATGTAAGATATGTAATTTAAAAACAGACCAGGGGGACAAAAATATGCAGATTACAGACATCAGAATTCGTAAGGTAGAAAAAGAGGGCAAGATGAAGGCGGTTGTGTCAATCACAATCGATGATGAATTCGTGGTACATGACATCAAGGTAATCGAAGGAGAAAAGGGGTTATTTATTGCTATGCCAAGCCGTAAGGCAAACGATGGCGAGTACAGGGATATAGCCCATCCGATTAACTCTGCCACACGCGAGAAGATCCAGAATATGATTCTTGAAAAGTATAAGACAGAGATTGAGAATGCATAAAATCAAATAATAACTTTGAAAAAGCGATGAGCAAGGCGGGCTATAAAATTCCTGAGCTGGTATAATAATCTAAATATATTTCACACAAACCGGTCTATCCGTGGTACAATAAGCCACAGACAGACCGGCTTTTTAGAATGTGCGTGGGATGTTCTGAATAGTTACGAGTATAGCTACAATAAAAGAGGATAGACAAACAGATATGTACAAGACGAAAATAGATAATCTGGATTTAAAACAGATTGCTGACAGTGGTCAGTGCTTCAGATGGAAGAACACAGGAGAAAACGAATACACGGTAGTGGCATTTGACAGGGCACTTCGGATTAAGCAGGACGGGAATGAGTTTGAGCTGGACTGTGATGAGGCTGACTGGAACAATATATGGAAAAGTTATCTGGATATGGATACGGATTATGCGGGGATTGCAAAGCTTATAGCAGACGGAGATGACGCGCATCTGAAGGAGGCATATGCATATGGCAGTGGTGTGCGCATTTTAAGGCAGGATTTGTGGGAGATGATTGTTACTTTTATGATTTCCCAGAATAATAACATAAAGCGAATCACAAACAGTGTGGATTTACTTTGCAGGCGGTGCGGACATAAAATAGACGGCAGTGCAGAGGGGGAAGAACTGTATACATTTCCAAAGCCTCTTGAGGTACCGGATGAGGTATTTGATGACAGGAGCATGGGCTTTGGCTATAGGGCACCGTATCTGAAGGAAATATATGAGTATGGCGCTAATAATCCTGACTGGCTTGATAATCTGCGCAAAATGAGCTATGATGAGGCGATGGAAAGCCTGCTTACTCGCAAAGGAATTGGCAAAAAGGTGGCGAACTGCATATGTCTTTTTGGTTTACATCATGTGGATGCGTTTCCGATAGATACGCATGTAAAGCAGCTTTTGGACAAATATTATAGTGACGGCTTTGATTTTGAACGCTACAAGGGTGTGGCGGGAATTATCCAGCAGTATTTGTTTTATTTTGAATTGTAAATGATATGAGAAAGAGAAAGGATAAACGATGTACGTTATAGTAGGACTTGGAAATCCTGATAAAAAATATGAGCACACAAGACACAATATCGGATTTGATGTGATAGATGCGCTTGCGGATAAATATAATATAAGTGTGACAGACAAAAAGCACAAGGCGCTCTGTGGAAGCGGAGTGATTGAGGGCATGAAGGTGCTGCTTGTGAAGCCGCAGACATACATGAACTTAAGCGGCGAGTCTGTTGCTGAGGTGATGAATTTTTATAAGCTTGATCCGGATGAGGAAATGATTGTTATTTTTGATGATATTTCGCTTGAGCCGGGGCGTATCCGTATCCGCAAAAAGGGCAGCGCCGGCGGTCACAACGGGATTAAGAGCATCATTGCAATGACCGGCACACAGGGCTTCAGCCGTATCAAGGTCGGTGTTGGAGAGAAGCCGCAGGGCTGGGATCTTGCTGACCATGTGCTCGGGCGTTTCAGTTCTGAGGACAGGGCAAAGGTGGAGGAAGCTATCGGTCATGCGATGGATGCAGCAGTTCTTATGATGCAGGGCGAGACGGATAAGGCCATGAACATATATAACTAGCTGGAAATCGACAAGGTGATTTTGAACAGACAGAAATGGAGAATTGAAAGTGAAAGCATTTACAGAGCCACTCCTTTCCCTTGCGGGCTTTGAGGAGATGACAAAAACGGCAGAAAAATCGTCCGGACTTATATCTGTCACGGGATGTATAGATGCGCAAAAATCACAGATGATATATGCCTTTGGAGGTCACAGGAAAAACAAGCTTATTGTGACCTTTGGAGAGCAGAAAGCGAAGGAACTGTACGATGAGTACAGTTTTTTTGACAAAGAGGTGGTGTATTATCCATCAAAGGATGTGCTTTTTTACCAGTCGGATATCAGGGGCAATCTCCTTACAGCGGAGCGTATCAGGGCTTTGAAGGCTATCCGCGAGCAGGAGAGAGTGACGCTTGTGACCACCTTTGACGCGCTGATGAATACGATGGCGCCGATAGAAAAGATGTGGGAAAATGTGCTTACACTTGAGCAGGGACAGCTTTTGGATTTGAAGGAAATTCAGGCTGCTCTTATCAGAATGGGCTATGAAAAAGAGTATCAGGTCCAGACGATGGGACAGTTTTCTGTCAGGGGTGGTATTCTTGATGTTTTTCCGCTGACGGAGGAGAATCCTATCCGAATCGAGCTGTGGGGAGACGAGATAGACACTATCAGATATTTTGACTGCGAGAGCCAGAAATCCATCGAAAATATTGACCGGGTGAGCATATATCCGGCGGCAGAGCTTGTACTTAGTGATGAGGAAAAGGCCGGGGGAATTGAAAAGCTTAAGGCAGAGGCAAAGCGGGTGTCTGACAAGCTTAGAAAGCAGATGAAGACAGAGGAAGCCCACAGAGTGAGTGTGATGGCAGACGAGCTTACCGAGGAATGGGGAGAGCTGTCCATGTATGCAGGCATGGATGCTTTTTTGTCGTACTTTTTTGACGAGAGAGTCGGGCTTTTGGATTATTTTAAACCATCGGACAGCCTTATTTTCTTCGATGAGCTGACAAGATGTACAGAGCAGGGAAAGCTTACAGAGACTGAGTTTTCTGAGAGCATGAAGCAGAGACTTGCGATGGGATATATACTTCCGGGGCAGATGAACGGTCTTTTTACAGAGAAGGAGATTGTGGCAAAGCTCGAGAAGTATTCGTGTATCGCACTCGGTGCGCTCGATAATAAAGCAAACGGACTGCACCAGCTGGGAAGCTATGGTATTCACTGTCAGAGTGTCAGCCCATACAATAACAGCTTTGAGCTTTTGATAAAGGACTTAAAGCGCTATAAGAAAAACGGCTACAGAGTCATTCTTTTATCCGGTTCAAGGACAAGGGCAAAGAGGCTTTCAGAGGATATCACAGACCAGGGAATCACATGCTTTTACACTGAAAACTACGACCATGAGCTTTTTGAGGGGCAGATTATGGTCTGCTACGGCAAGGTGAGAAGAGGCTTTGAGTATCCTATTCTAAAGTTTGCCGTGATTACGGAGTCAGATATTTTTGGGGCGCAGCAGAAGAAAAAGAAGCGTCACCGCACCTATGAGGGTGAAAAAATACAGAGCTTTACCGATCTGTCGGTTGGGGACTATGTAGTGCATGAAAACCACGGACTCGGTATTTACCGCGGCATTGAAAAGCTTGAGGTGGACAAAAAGGTAAAGGACTACATCAAGATAGAGTATCAGGGTGGCTCCAATCTCTATATTCTTGCCACCCAGCTTGACATGATACAAAAGTATGCCGGAAAGGATGCCAGAAAACCAAAGCTCAACAAGCTTGGCGGTCAGGAATGGACCAGGACTAAGAATCGTGTCAGAGGTGCGGTAAAGCAGATTGCAGGAGACCTGGTGAAGCTGTATGCCCAGCGTGAGCAGCAAAACGGATATGCCTTCGGCGAGGATACGGTATGGCAGAGAGAGTTTGAGGAGCTTTTCCCTTTTGATGAGACTGAGGATCAGATTCTTGCAATTGAAGCCACAAAGACTGATATGCAGAGCCATAAAATAATGGACAGACTGATTTGCGGTGACGTGGGCTACGGCAAGACGGAGGTTGCAATCCGTGCGGCCTTCAAGGCGGTGCAGGACAGCAAGCAGGTAGCGTATCTTGCTCCGACAACCATTCTGGCACAGCAGATTTACGATACGTTTTCGCAGAGGATGAAGGATTTTCCGGTGAATGTGGATTTGATGTGCCGTTTCAGAAGTCCGGCGGAGCAGAAAAAGACGATAGAGAAGCTTAAAAAGGGTGAGGTCGATATCATTATCGGAACACACCGCATACTCTCAAAGGATGTGCAGTTTAAGGATCTGGGACTTTTGGTAATCGATGAGGAGCAGCGCTTCGGAGTGGCTCACAAGGAGAAAATTAAGCAGATGAAGGTCAATGTGGATGTGCTCACACTGACTGCTACACCGATTCCGAGGACACTCCACATGAGCTTAATCGGCATAAGGGATATGAGTGTGCTTGAGGAGCCGCCGATGGACCGTGTACCGATTCAGACATATGTCATGGAGTACAATGATGAGCTTGTCAGAGAGGCAATTAACAGGGAGCTTGCCAGAAACGGACAGGTGTACTACGTATACAATAAAGTGCGCGACATAGCTGACATAACGGCAAAGCTGCAGGAGCTGGTGCCGGATGCGACTGTTGCATTTGCACACGGACAGATGAAGGAGACGGAGCTTGAGCGCATCATGTACCGTTTCATCAATGGTGAAATAGATGTGCTTGTATCCACGACCATTATTGAGACCGGACTTGACATCTCAAACGTCAATACAATGATTATACACGACGCGGACAACATGGGACTTTCACAGCTTTATCAGCTTCGCGGACGAGTCGGCAGATCTAACCGTACTGCGTATGCATTCCTCATGTACAGGCGCAACAAGATGCTAAAAGAGGTGGCAGAAAAGCGTCTTGCAGCGATAAAGGAGTACTCAGACCTTGGCAGCGGCTTTAAGATTGCCATGAGAGACCTTGAAATCCGCGGTGCGGGCAATCTGCTCGGTGCGGAGCAGAGCGGACATATGGAGGCAGTGGGCTACGATTTGTACTGCAAGATGTTGAGCGAGGCTGTAAAAGAGGCAAAGGGCATCGAGGATATCAGTGATAAATTTGACACGACCGTGGATATTGTAACCGATGCTTATATTCCGGCAGGTTATATCGCAAACGAATTCCAGAAGCTGGATATATACAAGCGTATTGCAGGCATAGAGACAGAGGAAGAGAAGGATGAGATGCTCGAGGAGCTCATAGACAGGTTTGGTGAACCACCAAAATCAGTGCTCAGCCTGCTTCGCGTGGCAAGGCTTAAGGCATTGGCACATGCCGTATATATCACTGAGATAAAGCAGACCGGCTCACTGATAAAGCTTACCATGTTTGAACGGGCAAAGATAAATGCGGAGAAGATACCGGAGCTTATTGCCCGGTATAAATCCTCACTCAAATTTAATATGGCAGAAAACCCATATTTCACATTTGATTTAAAAAATGGCAGCGTGGCAAAGAAGCGGGATGTGCTTGATGTGGTGGAGGAACTGATTTCGCAAATGCGTAAGGAACTGATTACGGCTGAATAGTTACCCGAATTTTGGAATCATGTAGCATATAGCATAGGAAACACCACATGTTTTACGCGAAATTGACGATAATTTACAAAGTTTAGAAAATGCTTGCCAGCAGGCCTGAAAAGCTCTATAATATACGAGCGATACTATACCATTTTTAAAGAGGATAGATACAATGAAAGCGAAAAAAGTAATAGCTATGTTATTAGCTGCAACACTCTCAGTTACAGCTTTTACAGGATGTTCAATAAATAAAACCGCAACAGTTGCGACATTAGATAAAGAGGATATCAAGCTTGGGCTTGTTAATTTTATGATAAGGTACCAGGAGGCCGGTTATGATGACATGTATATACAGTACATGGGCGAGGGCTACTGGGACAAGACAGTATCAGGCAATAATACTGTACTTGAAACATGGAAGAAAAATGCTATCGAGGAGGCTCATGAGCTCTACACATTAAAGGCGCATCAGTCAGATTACGATGTAGAGGTTTCTGATGATGAGAAAAAGGAAATCAAAAAGGCCGCAGAGAAGTTTATGAAGGCAAATTCCGATGATGTGATAGACGAGATGAGTGCTACAGAGGAGATTGTCGAGGAATATTTAGAGCTTCGCCTCATAAAGAGTAAGATGTATGCTGCAATCATCAAAAATGCTGATTCAAGCGTGACGGATGAGGAAGCCAATATGGCTGCATACACCATTGTGAAGCTTGATTATAAGGGTGCATATGACTCTAATTACCAGTATCAGACATATACAGATGAGCAGTCAGCACAGATAAAGGCACAGGCAGATGCAGTGGTAGAGGCGCTTGCAGGCGGATCATCCTTAGAGGATGCAGCCAAGGCAGCAGGCACTACAGCCACAACAGGCACATACGCCACATACGTTGATCCGGATGTGGAGAAGACAGATGATTCAGATAAGAAATCAGATGACACAGAGTCCACCGAGTCTGTAAGCGATACCGAGTCTAAAGAGAGCTCAGAGTCATCGAACAGCAAGACAAAGGACAGTGTATATACTACAAACAATCTTGATCAGAGCGTTGTAGATGCACTCAATTCCCTCGAGGAGGGACAGACCTCAGACCTCATCACTACAGACAGCACTTACTATATCGTAAGGCTCGACAAAAAGACCGATGATAAAGCAACAGAGTCAAACAGGAAGACTGTAAAGGGCAATAAAGAGGACAAATATTACAATGGCATCCTTTCAGGATGGCAGGACGATGAAAAATGGTCTGTAAAGCAGAAGCAGCTTGACAAGATCAAGATTCACAATTATTTTACTACTACCAAGAAGGACAAAAAGGCAGCAGACACAAGCGCTACAGAGAGCACACAGCAGTCAGAAAGCACCAATAGTACAGATACAGAGAATACTGAGGCAGTAGATGGAACAGAAAACTAATATCGTACTTATAGGCATGCCGGGAGTTGGAAAGAGTACCATAGGCGTAATACTTGCAAAGGTGCTGGGATACAGCTTCCTGGATGCGGATTTACTGATACAGGAGCAGGAGGGAAAACTTCTGCGTGAGATAATTGAGGAAAAGGGCACGGACGGTTTTATAGAGGTAGAGAACCGTGTCAATGCCTCTATCAGGGCTGATAGGGCCATTATAGCTACAGGCGGTTCGGTGGTATACGGAAAAGAGGCCATGGAGCATCTTAAGGAGATAGGCAGAGTTGTGTATCTCAAGGTTTCTTATGCCATTTTGGAAAAACGACTTGCAGACATAAAGGGTAGAGGTGTAGTATTAAAGAAAGGGCAGACTTTAGAAACCCTTTTTGAAGAGCGCTCAAAATTGTATGAGCAGTATGCAGACATCGAGGTTTCCGAGGAGGGGCTTGATGTGGAGCAGACAGTAGAGAAGCTGGTGGAGGCACTTGAATTATAGTGCTTATTTATCGTGATATGATTAGATAATAGTAGCTGCTGCGTCATTTATTAAAAGCAGCACCGGCACAAATGGCGGCTTAAATACGTCGTCATAAATGAAATTTGTAGTTGGATGTATAACAATAGTGTAAATTGAGAATAGTATATTAGGAGGAAGTATACTCCTGAATTCATAGAGGTGGAATATGGAACAGTACGTAATCAAAGGTGGAAATCCTTTATACGGTGAAGTTGAAATTGGTGGAGCTAAAAATGCTGCACTTGCTATTTTGGCCGCTGCCATAATGACAGACGAGACTGTAACAATAGATAATTTGCCAAATGTAAGGGATATCAATGTCTTACTTCAGGCAATCGAAGAAATCGGCGCACATGTGGAGCGCGTGGATATACACAAGGTAAAGATAAACGGTTCATTTATCAGGGGCGTAAATGTCGATAATGAATTCATCAGGCGAATCAGGGCATCATATTATTTGATTGGTGCATTACTTGGAAAATACAAGCATGCAGAGGTTGCGCTTCCGGGAGGCTGTGATATCGGAAGCAGGCCGATTGACCTTCATATGAAGGGCTTCCGCTCCATGGGAGCAGACATAGACATAGCTCATGGCCTTGTCATCGCCAGGGCAAAGGAGCTTAAGGGCACACACATATATATGGATAAGGTTTCTGTAGGTGCCACAATCAATATTATGATGGCTGCAGCCATGGCCGATGGCAAGACTGTTATCGAGAATGCGGCTAAGGAGCCTCATGTTGTTGACGTGGCAAACTTCTTAAACAGCATGGGAGCAAATATCAGGGGCGCAGGAACCGATGTCATCAGAATTGTAGGTGTGGAGAAATTACATGCGACAGAGTATTCTGTCATTCCGGATCAGATTGAGGCCGGTACATTCATGTTTGCAGTTGCGGCAGCAGGAGGCAACGTGCTGGTAAAGAATGTCATTCCAAAGCATCTTGAGGCCACCACAGCAAAGCTGTTGGAGGTAGGCTGCCAGGTAGAGGAGTTTGATGACTCAGTCAGAGTAATATCAGACGGACATTTAAAGCATACACAGGTCACAACACTTCCATATCCGGGCTTCCCGACAGATATGCAGCCACAGATGGCAGTGCTTTTGGGTATCGCTGAGGGCACCAGTACAGTGACAGAGAGCATATTTGAGAATCGTTTCAAGTATGTTGACGAGCTCACCAGAATGGGAGCTGATATAAAGGTAGAGAGCAATATAGCAATCATCAGCGGTGTGAAAAGATACACAGGTGCCAGAGTGAATGCACCTGACCTAAGAGCAGGAGCTGCACTGGTTATAGCAGGTCTTGCAGCAGAGGGCATCACAGTGGTTGATGATATCTACTATATCCAGAGAGGCTATGAGGCACTCGAGGAGAAGCTTACAAAGATTGGTGCAAAGATTGCCAGGGTAGAGGATGAGAAGGAGCTTCAGAAGTTCATACTCAAGGTATCGTAATAGATATATACGTAAAGCATGAAATGTAAACACAATATAAATGCAATATATAAAATAAGAACCGGCAGCATCTTACTGTAGATGCACGGTTCTTATTTTTGGTTATTTTATAATTTTTTTGAGTAACTATTCCGTAACCCTTTTGATTATAAATCGGCTTACATCACAGATTTGATGAAAAACTCGCGGTTTGTGGACAAATCAAGTATACTGCCGTCATCAAAACGTACAATAGGGCGTGACAGTTCATGTGGGTTGAGCATCACAATATTACAGAACCGGCTGTCGTTGAGCATTACACGGTTGCTCTGGTATGTTGTAGCAAGCTTTTTCAAAAACAAAAGCAGGAACTTTGTATTGTACTTTGTAAAACCTTCACTCTCAAAGCTTGATATGACAGCGAACGGACAAAGTGGTGCGCGATAGCGTCTGGCAGCAGTCATGGCATCATATACATCGGCGATGGCTGTTATCATGGCAAAGTCGTCAATCAGTGAGCTGTCAAGCTGCGAAGGATAGCCTGAGCCATCACAGCGCTCATGATGCATGAGGGCTGTGCGCTTTATTCTGGAGTCAATCTGCAGATCCCTAATCAAATCAAAACCAAACTGTGGGTGCTTTTTTATGAGCGCAAATTCTTCATCTGTGAGCTTGTCAGGCTTGTTTAGCACATCATCGGGAATCTTGCATTTACCGATATCGTGAAGTACTCCTGCGATAGTAAGCGTATTCACATCTGTCTTTTCCATATGAAGCCATCGTCCGATCATCCTTGTAATAAGCCCTACATTCAGACAGTGTGAGTACAACGGGTCTGCAATGGTGCGCATGTTGTAGAGCATGTCAAAGGTCTCGATTGTAGTGCCGCACGATGAGGAAAGGTCAATGACAGCAGTAAGGAGCGCAGCCTCATCAAAGGATTTTTCACCGGCACAGATTTTGCCAAAGGTATCCTTGATTTGATTTATGCATGTGAGGTATTTGAGCTGGAAGCCTAGGAACTCTTCTGAGGCCTGAACACGCTGGATGTTGGTCACCATCTCATGTGCGCGGGTTTTGGGTACAGGTTTTACCTTGTCTCGCTTTGCTGTATTTTCGCGGGCTTGCGGTGCTGCTGCATCGAATGGGTTTTGAATTGAGATGCTGCCTACCTTATATAGCTTCATTTTGTTGATGAGCTGACGGGTGAGTGGTGTGCCGGGCAGTGCAAGTATCTGCCCCAGAGGGGTCTTTATCGGTTCTGCTGCCACCATACCAATCTGCGCATCTTTTATGCTGATTTTAATCATGAGTTACTCCAAAAATTTATTTTGATATTGTGTGTTTAGTACTATAAATACAAATTTAAGTATAATTGCCAAAATTATGAAAGTCAATAAAGAAGAAAGAATAATTGCATAAAATAGCTTATAAATAATGAATAGGGTATCGAAAATGGATTATTGATAAATCTGTATCGAAAATGATACTTGACATATATATCATGTGGTAGTAATATAGCTGACAGAGATTTGAAAAATTCTATATTGTAACTTCTCTTATTCAGAGTGATGGAGATACAAAGGATCTATGAAATCACGGCAACCCCGTTAGAAAACAGGAAGGTGCCAACCTGAGCGAGTAATCGAACAATAAGAGGATTTTTATTATCTTAATTTTAATCCACTTATTTGCAGTAAGTGGTTTTTTTATTGGAAAATTGGTGACATAACAGGAAAGGAGTAACCGAAAACTAATGGAGAAATTATTATTTACATCAGAATCAGTAACTGAGGGACATCCGGATAAGCTCTGCGATGCAGTATCAGACGCCATCCTTGATGCATGTATGGAACAGGACCCGATGAGCCGTGTCGCATGTGAGACAGCAAGCTGCACAGGCTTCATCCTTGTAACAGGAGAGATTACCACAAAGGCACAGCTTGATATCCCTGCAATTGTCAGAAAAACAGCACTTGAGATCGGATATGATGACGGAAAGAAGGGACTCGACGGAAACTCATGTGCAGTAATGGTTTCAATTGACAAGCAGTCTGCTGATATCGCCATGGGAGTTGACAAGGCACTCGAGGCAAAAGAGGGAGACCTTACAGACGACCTCGACACCGGAGCCGGAGATCAGGGAATGATGTTTGGATATGCTACAAATGAGACTGAGGAGTATATGCCATACCCAATCGCACTCGCTCACAAGCTTGCATTCCAGCTCACAAAGGTTAGAAAAGACGGCACACTTACATACCTTCGTCCGGACGGAAAGACACAGGTTTCAGTAGAGTATGATGAGGCAGGAAAGCCGGTAAGACTTGAGGCAGTTGTACTTTCAACACAGCACGACGAGGATGTTACCCAGGAGCAGATCCATGAGGACATCAGGAAATATGTATTTGATCCAATTCTTCCAAAGGATATGATTGACGATGAGACAAAGTTCTTTATCAATCCTACAGGACGTTTCGTAATAGGTGGACCACACGGAGATGCAGGTCTCACCGGTCGTAAGATTATCGTTGACACCTACGGCGGATATGCACGTCACGGCGGCGGAGCTTTCTCCGGAAAGGACTGTACAAAGGTAGACCGTTCAGCAGCATATGCAGCACGTTACGTAGCAAAGAACCTTGTAGCAGCAGGATTTGCTGACAGGTGTGAGATTCAGCTTTCATATGCTATCGGTGTTGCACAGCCAACATCTATCATGGTTGATACATTCGGCACAGGAAAGCTTGCAGATGACAGAATCGTTGAAATCGTAAGGGAAAATTTCGACCTTCGTCCGGCCGGAATCATCAAGATGCTTGATCTCAGAAGACCTATCTACCGCCAGACAGCAGCATACGGACACTTCGGACGTACAGATATCAAGCTGCCTTGGGAGGCACTTGATAAGGTTGAGGACCTCAAGAAGTATCTCTAAACAAAGTCCTATATTATATTAGAAAGAATTTAGAGAAAATTTAGACAGAAGTTATCGGATATATGATATAATTAAGTCATGGGACTGACATTGAGTCGGTTTCCATGGCTTTTTTATATATGGTTTAGTTGTAAGAGATTAATCAAATGATGATTATAATGATTTATAATAACCTGAGATTATTAGGTAACATATCGAAGGTATAGGTGATACGCGAATAATAAAATTTTAAATGTAACTATAAACATATCTATAGGCAGACGATAACGAATAAATTTTCAGGAGGAACGGATATGAGCAGAATTTTGATAGTAGAGGACGAGGTTGCAATTGCTGATCTTGAGAAGGATTACCTGGAGCTGAGCGGCTTTGAGGTAGAAGTGGAGAATGATGGCACAAGCGGTCTTGCAAGGGCTTTGGCGGAGGATTTTGATCTGTTTATTTTGGATCTTATGCTGCCGGGCATTGATGGCTTTGAGATTTGTAAGCGGATTCGTGAGAAAAAGAATACACCGATACTCATGGTTTCAGCCAAGAAGGATGATATCGACAAGATAAGAGGACTCGGACTCGGTGCAGATGATTATGTCACAAAGCCGTTTTCACCATCAGAGCTTGTTGCCAGGGTAAAGGCTCATCTGGCCAGATATGAGCGCCTGATCGGAAGCGCTACACCTGAAAATGATATCGTTGAGATTCGTGGCATCAAGATTGACAAAACAGCCCGCCGTGTTTGGGTAAACGGAGAGGAAAAGCAGTTTACCACAAAGGAATTTGATCTGCTCACATTCCTTGCTGAGAATCCAAACCATGTATTTACCAAGGAGGAGCTCTTCAAGGAAATCTGGAATATGGATTCGGTCGGAGATATCGCGACAGTCACTGTACATATCAAGAAGATTCGTGAGAAAATTGAGATTAACACTGCAAAGCCACAGTATATTGAGACTATTTGGGGTGTTGGATACCGTTTTAAGCTGTAGTGATTTTTAAAAAATATAGTAGATATTGTAGTATTAATAGGACATATCAAATTCAAATGCGAAAGGATATGTCCTTGTTGTATATATAAAGTGGCTTATTAATTTATTCAAATGGAGAATACTATGAAGATAAAAACAAAACTTGCTATATCATTCTGCATAATTATTTTTGTGCCTGTTGTGCTCACCAGTATAGTGCTTGTGGGCTTCAATAAGATTCAGCTAAAGGCCATAAACAAGACATATGGCATGGAGGATGCGGGCATGCTCGCGCTCACTGACACGGTGCAGTTTCTGAACAAGGTGACAGGGCGCACATATGATGAGCTCGAGAAGACATCGCTCATAGAACCATCCAAGCTTCTTGATAGTGATTATCTGACTAAGATAAATAAGAAGCTGGAGAAGAAGTATTCATATCTCATAGTGAAAAGTGAAGGAGAGCTCATTTTCAATGGTGGAATTGACAATGATGATATTTTGAGAAAGCTTCCGCGAATATCCAATAAGCAGAGCAGCTCTGATGTGAGCAGCTATATGGACAGTGATGACAAGGTGCTCATAAAGCAGCTTAATTTTTGTGACAGTGATGGTGACAAGGCGAGTCTTTACATAGTGACATCAACCGCGTGCGTGATCCCTGAGGTCAGGACTGTTTTGATAGAGGGAGCATTTGCGCTTGTATTTATACTTCTTACTACGGCTGCCATGCTTATAGTGTGGATATACAGGAGTATCATCACACCGATAGAGAGGCTGCGTATTGCCGCTGAAAATATCAAGGATGGTAATCTGGACTTTGAGCTTGAGACGAGTCCGAGCGACGGAGAGATTGGCGAGCTGTGTACTGCGTTTGAGCAGATGCGTGCGCGCCTCAAGAAAAATGCCGAGGAAAAGGTGACGAATGAGTCTGAAAACAGAGTGTTAATCAGCAATATCGCACATGATTTAAAGACTCCTATTACTGCGGTAAAGGGCTACGCCGAGGGCATACTTGACGGAGTGGCAAACACCCCTGAGAAGGTCGATAAATACGTCAGAACCATTTACAATAAGGCAAACGATATGGATAAGCTCATTAATGAGCTGACACTTTACTCGAAGATTGATACGAACAGGATTCCATACAATTTTGCGAAGATAAATGTCACAGATTATTTTAACGACTGTGTTGAGGAAATAGGACTCGATCTTGAGGCGAAAAATATCAGGCTTTCATATGAGAATCATGTGGATAGCAACGTGCTTATCATTGCTGATCCGGAGCAGATTCGCCGTGTGATTAATAATATAGTTGGCAATTCGGTGAAGTATATGAACAAGACACAAAGCTATATAGATATCAGGATAAATGATGTTGGTGACTTCATACAGGTTGAAATCGAGGACAATGGACGAGGAATCGACCAGAGAGATATGCCATATATTTTTGACAGATTTTACAGAGCGGATGCGTCGAGAAATTCGGCTACCGGAGGCAGCGGCATAGGACTTTCCATCGTAAAGAAGATTATAGAGGATCACGGCGGCAAGATATGGGCTACCAGCAAAGAGGGTGATGGAACTACCATGTTTTTCGTAATCAGAAAGTATCAGGAAACACAGGATATGAACCGGCAGTAAACAAATAAACAGGATATTGACATAAAAAGTAAAACTATAATAAAAAATTAAATTAAGAGCTCCCGAGTGACAGCACAAACAGTGTTGTCAGCCGGGAGCTTTAATTACGAAGTTTTCATTGTGCAGACCGAGGTCATAGTAGCCCCATGGTTATTATGATACAAAATCTGAATCCTAAAATAAGTTAAGGAAAAACACATAAAATATTTGAAAAATAAAGTCTGACGTAGTAGAATAGTAGCATTGCACGAAAGGACCATGGAGAAATCGAAAGGGGGACAAACATGCATAAATTCAGACAAAAATATATAGGAGACAAGGCATTTTATAAGCGCTATCTCATGCTGGCCATACCAATGATAATCCAGAATGCAATCACAAATCTGGTAAGCTTTCTGGACAACATTATGGTAGGACAGCTTGGTACAGAGCAGATGTCAGGAGTAGCAATTGTAAACCAGCTCATATTTGTGTACAATCTGGCTGTATTTGGGGCGGTGTCAGCGGCAAGTATATTCGGAGCACAGTATTTTGGCAAGGGAAATCATAAGGGGCATATGTATTCCTTCAGATTCAAGCTGTATGCAGCGCTGCTTGTTACAGCAATAGCGATGACACTGTTTATAACGAACGGAACAGGTTTCATATCACTTTATCTGACAGATACGGCAGGAAACGGTGCCACGGAGGTAGCACTGGCATATGGAAAGGAATATCTGGAAATTGTTATGATAGGCCTCATACCGTTTGCGGTGACACAGGCCTATGCGACAAACATAAAGGAAACAGGACAGACTTTTGTACCGATGGTTGCAAGCTTTGCAGCAGTTGGAAGCAATGCGGTGCTTGATTTTCTGCTCATCTTCGGAATAGGACCGATACCAAAGCTGGGTGTGGCGGGAGCAGCTATTGCCACGGTGATGTCGCGATATATTGAGACAATAATAGTTGTGCTGTGGGCACATAAAAACAGGGATAGGAACAGATATCTCGAGGGCGCTTACAGAGGAATAGGAATGCCGTTTGGCGAGTTTAAGACTATATTCATCAAGGGACTGCCACTCATGCTCAATGAGCTTTTCTGGGCAGCAGGCATGACAACGGTTACACAGTGCTATTCAGTACGAGGACTCTCGGTAATCGCAGGTTTAAACATTGCGACAACGATAACAAACCTTTTCAATATCGTGTTTATACAGCTTGGCGCATGCATCAGTATAGTTGTGGGGCAGTATCTTGGAGCCGGTGAGCTTGAAAAGGCAAAGGATGCAGATAACAAGATGATAGTGTTCAGTGTGTTCTGCTGTTCTATAATGGCGGCGGTCATGCTTCTGGTAGGCGGATTTTTCCCTCAGATATATAACACAACAGATGAAATCAAGTCGCTCGCAACAAGCTTCATAGCGGTATCAGCGATAATTATGCCGTTTTGTGCATTTACACATTCGTCGTATTTCACACTCCGCTCAGGCGGCAAGACACTGGTCACATTTCTGTTTGACTCCGTATTTACGTGGGTGATAGTGGTGCCGGTGGCATTTGTGCTTGCCAAATACACAGCACTTGGCATAGTAGCGGTGTACTTCCTCGTGCAGGCCACAGAGCTGATAAAGGTAGTCATCGGATACTTCATGGTGAAAAGCGACGTGTGGCTCGTGCAGATGGTATAGGAATGTAAGTCATTATCTTGCGGAAAAGTAAAATAAAAGTTATACTGTAGCAAAAGTCAGCATAACAGTTCTAATCCAGAATGAAACGGAGCATAAAATGAGCGAAGAAAAACAGCACAAGCGCCGCGTGCACTATAGCGGAAAATATCCCAAAAAATTTGAGGAAAAATACAAGGAATTAAACCCGGAGAAATACAAGGATACAATTGAGCATGTCATCAGCAAGGGAAATACTCCTGCGGGCATGCACATATCCATAATGGTAAAAGAAATCATAGATTTTCTGGACATAAAGCCGGGACAGACAGGCTTTGATGCCACACTCGGATACGGTGGCCACACAAGGGCAATGCTTGAAAAGCTTGAAGGACAGGGACATATGTTTGCCACCGATGTTGACCCAATCGAGTCAGAAAAGACAAAAAAGCGTCTCGCGGAAGCCGGCTTTGGAGAGGATATTCTCACCATAAAGCTTCAGAACTTCTGCACAATAGATGAGATTGCAAAGGAAGTAGGAGGCTTTGATTTCATACTTGCCGATCTGGGAGTTTCATCAATGCAGATAGATAATCCTGAGCGTGGATTTTCATTTAAGGTGGATGGACCGCTGGATCTGCGTCTTAATCCAAATGCCGGTATCAGTGCGGCGGAGCGGCTTGACAATATATCCCGTGAGGAGCTTTCGGGTATGCTCTATGAGAACTCAGATGAGCCGTATTGCGAGGAGCTTGCAAAGGCAATCACAGACGAAATCAGGAAGGGCAACCGCATAGATACGACCACAAAGCTTCGTCACATTATAGAGCAGACACTCGATTTTCTGCCTGAAAAGGATAAGAAGGACATAATCAAAAAGACCTGTCAGCGCACATTCCAGGCGCTTCGCATAGACGTAAACCATGAGTTTGAGGTGCTATATGAGTTTATGGAAAAGCTTCCGGGAGCATTAAAGCCCGGTGGAAGAGCTGCCATCCTTACCTTCCATTCAGGAGAGGACAAGCTGGTCAAAAAGGCACTCAAGGCAGGATATAAAGCAGGAATATACAGCGACTATTCCAAGGATGTGATTCGTCCATCAGCACAGGAATGTGCTCAGAACGGACGTGCCAGGTCCACGAAGATGCGCTGGGCGGTCCGTGCGGAATAGAAAAGAATAAAAATAGTTCTAAAACACTATTGCTTTATTGAGAAAAATAGTCTACTATGAACGTGTTATATGACTGACGGATAAGTGGAATAACCACATGAAATATAACAAATAAGAGCCGACCGTCTGGGCGATAAACCCGGACAGTTGGCTCTTTTTGATTATAAAATCAGCCATAGTCGTATAAATAACCAGGGAATGTATCTCAAAAGAAACAACATGGATATTGACAAAAATGCTGTAGTAAGTATATACTAACCACAGTTAAATAAAACTAATCAAACGAAGTAACATTCACACATTTTAAGGAGGATATTACAATGATAGAAATGAAAGAGTGGGATGGATTTGAAGGACGTCTTTGGAAAGAGGAAATCAACGTCCGTCAGTTTATTCAGGACAACTACACTCCATACGACGGAGATGAGAGCTTTTTAGCTGATCCGACAGATGCTACAAACAAGCTGTGGGATGCGCTTCAGAAATTACAGAAAGAGGAGCGTGCCAAGGGCGGAGTTCTTGACATGGAGACAGAGGTTGTAACAGGAATCACAGCTTACGGCCCTGGATATATAGATGAGTCATTAAAGGACCTCGAGCAGATTGTAGGTCTTCAGACAGATAAGCCGTTAAAGAGAGCATTCATGCCTTACGGTGGAATCAAGATGGCAGTACAGGCTGCTGAGACATATGGTTACAATGTAAGCGACAAGCTCAAGGAAATTTTCACAAAATATCATAAGACACACAACACAGCAGTATTCGATGCATACACACCTGAGATGATGAAGGTCCGTCATGCAAAGATCCTTACAGGTCTCCCTGACACATACGGCCGTGGACGTATCGTAGGCGATTACCGTCGTGTAGCATTATACGGACTTGATTATCTCATCGAAGAGAAAAAGAAGGATAAGGCAAACTGTGGCTGTGGACAGATGACAGATGATGTTATCCGTTTAAGAGAGGAAATCGCAGAGCAGATTAAATGTCTTGAGGATATGAAGAAGCTTGCAGAGATTTACGGATACGATATCTCAAGACCTGCAACAAACGCAAAAGAGGCAGTTCAGTGGTTATACTTCGGATACCTTGCAGCAATCAAGACACAGAATGGTGCAGCAATGTCAGTAGGACGTGTATCTACATTCCTTGACATTTACATCAAGAGAGATATGGACAAGGGCATCCTCACAGAGCAGGAAGCACAGGAGCTCATCGACCATTTTACAATGAAGCTTCGTATGGTTAAATTTGCACGTATCCCTTCATACAACCAGTTATTCTCAGGTGATCCTGTATGGGCAACACTTGACGTGGCAGGAACAGGTGTGGACGGACGTTCAATGGTTACAAAGACAGACTTCCGTTTCCTTCATACATTAGAGAACATGGGACCTGCACCGGAGCCAAACCTCACAGTATTCTACTCATCAAAGCTTCCTCAGACCTTCAAGGATTATGCAGCACGCATCTCAATTGAGACAAGCTCAATCCAGTATGAGAACGATGACGCAATGAAGCCGGTATGGGGTGATGATTATGCAATCTGCTGCTGTGTATCTGCAACACAGACAGGTAAAGAGATGCAGTTCTTCGGAGCACGTGCAAACCTTGCAAAATGTCTCCTCTACGCTATCAACGGTGGTGTTGATGAGAAATCAGGTGAGCAGGTAGGACCAAACTACGCACCTATCACAGCAGAGTACCTTGACTATGACGAGGTAATGGCGAAATACGACAAGATGATGGACTGGTTAGTAGACATTTATGTAAATACATTAAACCTTATCCAGTACATGCATGACAAATACTACTATGAGGCAGCAGAGCTTGCGCTCATGGATACAGACTTAAAGAGAACATTCGCAACAGGAATCGCAGGATTCTCACACGTAATTGATTCTCTTTCAGCAATCAAATATGCAAAGGTTAAAGTAGTACGTGACGAGAGCGGACTGGCAAAGGATTTCGAAATCGAGGGAGAGTTCCCTAAATACGGAAACGATGATGACCGCGCGGACGAAATCGGTGTATGGCTTCTTAAGACATTCATGGACAAGTTAAAGAAGCATCACACATACCGTGATTCAGAGCCTACAACATCAATCCTTACAATTACATCAAACGTAGTATACGGAAAAGCTACAGGGGCAATGCCTGACGGACGTAAAGCAGGAGAGCCGCTTTCACCGGGAGCAAACCCATCATACGGCGCAGAGCAGAACGGACTTCTCGCATCCTTAAACTCACTCACAAAGCTTCCATATGAGTGGGCACTTGATGGAATCTCAAATACACAGACCATCAACCCGGGAGCACTCGGAAACAACGAGGGAGAGAGAATCGACAACCTTGTAAACGTAATGGACGGATACTTCGATCAGGGTGCACATCACCTTAATGTAAATGTATTCGGTAAAGAGAAGCTCATCGATGCAATGGAGCATCCTGAGAAGGAGGAGTACGCAAACTTCACAATCCGAGTATCAGGATACGCAGTTAAGTTCATCGACCTCACAAGAGAGCAGCAGCTCGATGTAATCTCACGTACATGCCACGAGAGAATGTAATATAAAAAAATATCCAACATTCCAGAATGTGCAGGCCAAGTGCCTGCATATTCTGATTTTCTAAATAACACCACAGCGTAAGGAATTTTCGGAAGGTGTGTAAAAGCCGGTCGCGTCAAGCATAGAAAACCTAAATCATAATTCATACAGCCTCTTAGCCCGAAGAACCTGAGCATTGCAAAGTCCCTGTCGGCGGGTTGCCGAAAATTCCGTACCATAAAAATAAAAGTAGCAGCAACAACCTGAAGGAGGTAAAACATGGGAGAAACACTAGGAAGAGTACACTCGGTAGAAAGCTTTGGCTCAGCAGACGGCCCGGGAGTGAGATATATAGTATTTTTGAAGGGCTGCAATATGCGCTGTAAATACTGCCATAACCCGGACACATGGGCCAAATGCGGCAAAAATGACGGTGCAAAGCTGATGACACCGCAGGAGGTGCTAAAGACCGCCATGCGCTATAAAGCGTACTGGAAGCAAACAGGCGGCATCACAGTAAGTGGAGGTGAAGCACTTTTGCAGATAGACTTTGTCACAGAGCTATTTAAGCTTGCAAAGGAAAAAGGTGTAAACACATGCCTTGACACATCAGGAAATCCGTTTACCGTGGAAGAACCGTTTTTCGGCAAATTTAATGAGCTGATGAAATATACAGATCTCTTCATGCTGGACATCAAGCATATAGATGACGAGGAGCATAAAAAGCTTACGGGACAGACAAATAAGAATATCCTTGATATGGCACAATATCTCTCAAAAAACGGTAAAAAAATGTGGATACGTCATGTGCTTGTGCCTGGAATCACCACGGATGAGAGATATTTAAAGCAGCTTAGAGAGTTTATCGACACACTTAAAACGGTGGAAAGGGTTGAGGTGCTGCCGTACCACACACTTGGGGTGTTCAAGTGGAAGGAGCTTGGTATACCATACCAGCTTGAGGGGGTGGAACCTCCTACAGAGGAACAGATAGAATGTGCAAAAAGAATATTAAATTGTCAGAATTAGTTTTTAAATACCATTGCTAACAAATCATTAAGTTGATAAAATATAATAAGTAACTATTATTTTACACCGATGCTGCCTTCGTTTGTATATGTGAGGTGACACTTGGCTATATGCTTGCGTATCGCAACTGTAAATGTGCTGAACAGTTAAAATTTACAATAACAATTTGCGGGAGTTACAACATGGGAAAACCAGATATCATTTACGAAGACAACGACATTATCGTCTGCTACAAGCCGGCAGGAATTGCTACACAGACCAGGCGTATAGGGCAGCAGGACATGGAGAGCTTCATAAGAAATTACAGGGCGGCTAAAAATGAGCCGCCCTATGTCGGTATAGTGCACAGACTCGACCAGCCGGTAGAGGGCGTGATGGTATTTGCCAAGAATCAGAAAGCCGCGGCATCCTTGAGCAGGCAGATAAAGGAGCATACAACCGAGAAATATTATCGTGCGGCAAGCAGAGGACAGGGAGTGTCAGGAACAGCAGTGGAAGAGGAAGAGGCATGGCATACTCTTACAGATTATATCTCCTTCGACAAGCTTACCAATACATCTAAAATCACAAGCGAAAAAGACAAGCTGGCAAAAAAAGCAGTGCTTCAGTACAGGATAATATCAAATGAATGCAATAAAACAGAATTTGACATAAAGCTTCTCACCGGAAGGCACCATCAGATACGTTTGCAGCTTGCAAATATTGGCTATCCACTGATAGGAGATACCAAGTATGGGAAGCCTGCCTCAAATAACTCAGGAACGGGAAGCAAATCCGGACGCACCGGTGGCGGTGTGAGGGAGCAGCTTGCACTTTGCTCCTACAAGCTTGTTTTTGACCATCCTGCGACAGGGGAGAGGATGACATTTGAATTACCATAGTGCTGTTGGGAATAATATGAATTAAAAGACCATACATTCAGAAAACAACTGAGTGTATGATCTTTTTTTATATGGAGAAAAAATACTGTTGACAATATTGTTTATATCATCTATTATAAGTTCATAGGTTAGTTACTTAAGTAATTAACCATATAACTATACCGCAAATATGAGCGAAATTAGCTGCGTAGCAGCGATGCTAAACAGAGTGTAGATAAAGCACAAGTATCGTGCGCTTTTGCGAATGAGTGTGGTGGTTTTGTATAGTTACGAAAATAAAAAGTACAACAAGCATAGCATAGAGAGGAGGCGGAGCATGTGAACGAAATTCTGAATCAGGAGAAATCAATCTATATTCAGATAAGCGAAATGATAGAAA
>OKVH01000225.1_pt1 | contig 32873 bp, 29 predicted proteins | sample 1604791 | NCBI WGS metagenome assembly OKVH01 (sample SAMN01760919, study PRJEB22395) | human gut metagenome | reverse complement strand
ATCAAGACTCATTAGGGGAATGTAGAGCGCTGCAACAACCACCCAAAAAACTATGCCACCAAAAAGAAGCGGAGGAATTGAGGGGCGTGTTGTCCTCATGCGACTATCTACACGCAAATCTTATCCTTAAGTGATTCGTATTTTTTGTCTCCAATTCCTGATACGTTTTTCAGATCTTCAATCTTGGTAAATCTCCCTTGATTTTGTCTATAGTCAACAATTTTTTGTGCGGTTGCATCCCCTACACCATCAAGCGACTTGAGCTCACTGACCGATGCTGAGTTAATATTTACTTTTCCAGAAGACTGTGCCTTGGTATCTGAAGCCAGGCCAGTGTTCGTATCTTGTGTTTGTGTTGTCGAAACGACAAGATGCACTCCATCGCCTAGCTGTTCAGCAAGATTGATACTATCGAGATCTGCATCCTCTTTTAAGCCACCAGCAGCATCAATGGCATCTTTAACACGCGAACCTTCCGCCAATTCATATAAGCCAGGATTAACAACCGCTCCACCCACATGAACAAAGAGCGTTTTGGGTTTTAGCGAATCCGTATTGGTTTCCTCGTTGCCTGACGAATTGTTTTTCTCAATAACGAGTGCATTGTTATCATCAGACGAAAAACCATTCATAAAAAAGGAGGAAGCAGAATACACTGCAAAGCCTACGACAACAACCAAAATCAACATCAACCCTATCAACATAAAAGGGTCGATCGAAGAAAGATGCAGCTTGGATCTCAGGGAATCCACTTCATCAAGAAACGACATAAAAGAACCTCCTAGTAACACCCTAGAAGGTTCTTTTAATTATTGATTCAATTCTATTTAACTAAAATTTAGAAATAAGTTCACTAGTTTTTAATTAGTACAACATTTTTGCTTGGGTTTCTTGTATCCAGGGCAGTTATACGAGCGAACTTCTAGATGAGCCATTACTTCCTCGGTCCACTTCTCTATAGGTAAGTCTGCTTCAATTCGCAAAACCTCTTCAAGATTTGCATGCGTTTCTGGACTGCGCGGCATAAAGAGCGTACAGCAATCAGGTGCATCTTGAGAAGAAATATCAAAGGTTCCTAGTTTTTGGGCATCTTTGATTATTTCGATCTTATCGCTGCCAATAAGAGGACGAAAAACGGGAAGCGAAACAACTTCATTAGTCACCTGGATATTTTCAAGTGTTTGAGAGGCAACCTGGCCAAGGCTTTCGCCCGTTACCAGTGCTTTAGCTCCTTCCATCTTTGCAACACGATCGGCAATTCTATACATAAAGCGTCGATACATGATGATGCGAAGTGAAGGCGGAACTAGACTGGCGATTTCACGCTGATACTCCCCGATAGGTGCTATGAAAAGCTTAGCGAAACATCCTGTTTTTTCAAGAACATGAGCAATGTCATCACAGAGATATTCGCTTGTATCAATAGTTTCAGGACGACCCGAGAAATGAATACCAACACATACCGCACCACGACGCGCAAGACGCTATCAAAAATACCACAAACAGACAGCAAATGCAAGGGCAATTTGTCGAAAACCAACATTTTCGTTCGACACCCAGCGACCGCATTCGACAAAAAGTGGTGCTCGCGAGATGAAATGCTCCGTTTTACCGATATTCCGCTTCTATAATTGCGCATAGATCGGCAGTTGTGCCCACTAATCGGCATTTCATGTGCAATGTATCGAGTTGCCGTTTCAAACAAGAAAGCAACACCCTCTCGGGAGTTGCTTTTGGGAGCTTGTGGCCGGATTTCCCCCGCGAGGGGGGATAAACTTCGACTCCGGACAAGCTCAATAAAAAAACAACACCCTATCGGGTGTTGCTTTTTTGCCTTGTATTGACAGAAAAGATGCATCACCAAGGTTGTTGCCTCTTATAGTGTTCACCATCTCAAAACTTCTTGTTTATATGGTACCTCTACTTTATGTGATTGTCCATTCACATCTTTTATTATTCCTGTTCGATCACCATCTCCGAATCCCGGAAGTGGATACGAATGGTCTCCTCGTCCTCTACCGTGATTTTCTGGATAATCTGACGGACGAACTCATCGGCGAACTCCGTGTAGCCTGCGCTGCACTCCATGATGCTGTCCCACATCTGCTGATGGCGGGTGGCCTGTTCCTCCAAGCTGACTTCCATCTGCCGGGCGTCCAGAATCTGTGCTTTGAGGGATTCTTTCTCGTCTGTCAGCGCCTTCATTTTGGCATTCAGTTCGGCATCGCCCATGTTCTCCAGCAGCCGGTCCAGCAGATCGCTTTGCTCCCGACTCACCGTTTCCATGTGTTTCTTCAGTTCCAGCAGCTTTGCACCAGCCTGCGATAATGCCTGCTTGGCTTCCTCTGCCATCGCCAGTACATCAGGGCAGCCCTCCTGCCGGATGACGGCAAACTCGTTCATGGAGGCGAGGATCGCGCTGTGGAGCTTGCTCTCATCCAGTGTCGGTGAGTTGTGACAGTATTGCGTTCCGAACTCCAATCTGGACACGCAGCGCCATACGATCCGCTTTTTCCCGTTTCTTGCCCAGGTCACTCGTTTGTACGGGGAACCGCACTCACCGCATACCAGCAGTTCCGTCAGGGCGTATTTGCCGGAATATTTCCCAAGCTCTGTCTTGCCGCTCTTTTGCAGCACCTTGCGCTTGCTGGATCGGCGCGTCATCTCGTTCCGTACCTGATCGAACATCTCTCTGGAGATGATGGCAGGATGGTTGTTCTCCACATAGTACATGGCGCGCTCGCCCTGGTTTTTCTTCACCTTCTTGGAGATACAGTCCGTGACATAGGTCTTTTGCAGCAGGGCATCTCCGATATATTTTTCATTCGTCAGGATGTTGTGGATGATGGCGGGCGACCAGAATTCTACCCCCTGTGCGGTCGGGACATTATCCTCGTCCAATTCTCGCTTGATCTGCCCCAGCGTACAGCCGTCCAGATACCGGTGATAAATCCGCTTGATGACCTCGGCTTCCTCCGGGACGATCTCCGGCTGTCCATCCGCACCCTTGCGGTATCCCAGCATCTTTTTGTATTGGAAGGTCACTTTTCCGGCTTCCGCACTTTTTGCTTTGCCCCAAGCGACATTCTTGCTCAGAGATTCGGATTCCGCCTGGGCGAAACCGCTGAACAGTGTGATCAGGAACTCGCTGGATTCCGTCAGCGTATTGATGTTCTCTTTTTCGAAGTACACGCCGATGCCGTTGGCTTTCAGCAGGCGCACTGTTTCCAAGCAGTCCACGGTGTTTCTGGCAAAGCGGGAGAGAGATTTTGTGATGATGAGGTCGATATGGCCTCGTTTACAGGCAGTGATCATCTTTTTGAACTCTGTTCACTTCTTGAGGCTGGTACCCGTGATGCCCTCGTCTGCATAGATCCCCGCCATTTCCCAATCCGGGCTATCCTGGATCTTCTGGGTATAGTAGCTCTTTTGAGCCTCATAGCTGTTGAGCTGCTCCTCACTGTCGGTGGAGACGCGGCAGTATGCCGCTACACGCATTTTGCCGTCTTGCGCTTTACGGAGGGTCTCCGGTGCCTTGGTTGCAGGGATCACCCGCACCCGGCGTTCCAAAGTTGTCGCCGTTGTTTCCATGTATCATTCGTCCTTTCCCTTCATTTCGTCATCCAAAAATGTAAGCCTTACCGCGCCGTCCGGTGTGATGGTGATATGAGAAACCGCCCGGTGAAAGCGGCGCCAGTTCACTTTCGTCAGGCGGTCAGAATTTTCGTATCCACAAATGGTGTCCGGGCAACAGTCGTATCGTGCGGCTGCCCCCTGTAAGATCAGCATCATGACTGCTTCTGGGGACTCCGGCTGCTCCAAGCCTCGATTGATGACATTGTTCAGTCGGATGACCTCAGCAGAGGGCGTATATCTCAACAGCATTCCCATCTATGATAAGGAATGGCCGCTTTATGTGGTAAACTGCGCCAGGGCCACACCAAAATTCTGGCAGTCCTTCACCAACCAGCCAAATTCTGTCCTGTTTTCCCAGCGGATGACCATCTTCTTCCAGAACGCCGAGTGTTTGAGCGAAAGCCAATGCAGCGCACTCCTGCGGCATATACGCACGAATTCCGGAAATAAATATCTTTTTTCTGTCGTAACGGACGGAAAAACAGCGGATGATATTCCTATCTGCCGATATGCCACCCAGGAGGAGTTCGTCTATCTGCGCCTTCCTCCGCTGCGGGACCGCATTCACGAGATCCCGGCATTAGCGACCCTGTATACCAGCGAATTCAATACACAGCTGACTAAGCAGGTTATCGGTTTTTTGCCGGAAGCGTTGGATGTACTGATGGGTTACTCCTGGCCAGGGAATCTGAATCAGTTCAGGCGCATCGTAAAAGAACTTATCCTACAGACTGCAGGACCGTATATAACGGCGGATATGGTGCGGAATCTGCTGCGGCAGGAGGGCGCAGGAACATTTTCTGCATCTCCAGCAGAGAGCATCAATATCGACCAGCCGCTGGATGATATTATTTACGACGTGGTCTGCCGACAGCTTGCGCAGAGCAAGCAGAATCAAACAAAAGTCGCTGAAAAACTGGGAATCAGCCGGACTACACTCTGGCGGATCTTGCAGAGGAAGCGGAAGGACTCATAGGTGACCTGAAGGACACACGAAGACTGGAATGACATGCGAAAGCCAACGCCTTGTCTTTTATCACATTAGCCTTGGAGCATAACTGGAACTGTGTGCAATACACCAAAGGCCACCCTGTGCTGAAGATCGGCAGCCGCACCGTGATACCGAGGGACAAGCTGTGCAAGTAGATCGATGCAACACGGTCCAATTTGTTGCCAACCCGCTTTTTCTCATTGAAACGATCATACCGTCAATGTCGGTTTGCGTCAGGTCGGAAAACGACTTCTCTATATCAATGTGCCTGCTGATGGAGTGGAAATGTGCATGGTAGTTTTTGATGGTCGGTTCGGTAAGACCTTTTGCGGTCTGAGCGACCACAAATTCGTCAAATGCCCTTTTCATGGACAGCGTTGTTTGCGGTATGCGTTTTATTTTGCGGTTCATCGTTAGACCTCCTGCGTCCCTGAGTTTAGGTGGGGAACGCAGGAGGTCTAAAATTTTGATGAAAACAAGAAAAAACCCTTGAAATCATTGCGATTCCAAGGGTTTTGGAGCTTGTGGCCGGATTCGAACCGGCGACCTGCTCATTACGAGTGAGCTGCTCTGCCAGCTGAGCCACACAAGCATCAACGCAGATGGTAGTATAGCATACTTCGCCGGCGCCGTCAACCGCTTTTCCGGCGAAGAGAGCCTTTTTCTGCTCCGCCTACTTCCAAAGTGGGTACGTACCGGGAATGACAATACATAATGTAATCGATTGCTGACAACGGCCGCAGATCTTCCGGAAAAGTAAGGAAAACGCCGCCGGCGGTGCGCTGCGCGGCGGCGGGCACTTACGGGAAATCCCCTGCATATTTTCCCGTTCCGGTATACTTTTCACACAAAACAGCGCGCCGGCAGCAACCCGGAGGCCTTTACGCTAATTTGACATAATTCTACATGACATAATTTTTACAATGAGTTATCCACAGTTTCCACCACTTTTTCCACACTGCGAAAATCCTTTTAAATACGCTGAATTTTCTTGTTATGGAAGAAAATGTAAGTACCGAAAAACACCTCTTTCACCCGCGAAACACACGCCGTTAGCTTAACATAATGTCATATCAATGTCATATCATGGAGAAGAACGAAGGATATAGGCGTGATGATTTCCATAACACCGCCGCCGGCGGTTGGTTGACAAAAAGCACCCCCGAAAACGGGGGTGCTTGGTCACAGTAGGGGTGCGCCCAGATCCATGGTGGCGTAGGCGTTTAGATCCAGCGCGGCCGTATGGCCTGCCAGATACTCGTAGTAGCCTTGGGCACCGATCATGGCGCCGTTGTCGCCGCACCACTTCAGCGGGGGGAGAAACAGCCTGACGCCCGCCTTGCCGCAGGCGGCATGCAGGTCGGCGCGGATAACGGAGTTGGCGGCCACGCCGCCGGCGGCCACCAGGGTCCTGCGGCCGGTAAGCTCCAGGGCGCGCATGGCGCGGGGCACCAGTTCCCCGGACACGGCACGGGCAAAGTCCCGGGCAAGTGCCGGGGCGTCCAGCGGATCGCCCTTCTGCTGGGCGTTGTGCGCCAGGTTCACCACAGCGGTCTTCAGGCCGGAAAAACTCATGTCCAACTCTGCCCCGGCCACATGGGCGCTGGGCAGGTCGTACACGCCGCCTGCGGACTGCTGCGCCAGCTGGTCCATAGGCCTGCCGCCGGGGTAGGGGAGCCCCAGCACCCGCGCCGCCTTGTCGAAGCATTCGCCAGCGGCATCGTCACGGGTGGCACCCAGCACGGTCATATCGGTGTAGTCCGCCACATCCACGATCAGCGTATTGCCGCCGGAGATGGCCAGCGCCACGAAGGGCGGCTCCAGCTCTGGAAAGGCCAGATAGTTGGCGGCGATGTGCCCCCGCACATGGTGCACCGGAATCAGGGGCACACCCAGCGCGTAGGCGGCGGATTTGGCAAAGCTGACGCCCACCAGCACCGCGCCGATGAGCCCCGGTGCGTAGGTGACGGCCACGGCATCGATGTCCTTTTTGGCCAGTCCGGCGTCGGCCAACGCCTTGTCCGTCAGGGCAGCGATGGCCTGTACATGCTTGCGGGAGGCGATCTCCGGCACCACGCCGCCATAGAGGGCGTGCATATCCGCCTGGGACAATATGGCGTCGGACAGCAGCGTCCGCCCGTCCCGGACCACGGCCACCGCTGTCTCGTCGCAGGAGGACTCGAAAGCTAATATGTTCATTGCGCCGCCTCCTCCGTGTAGTATTTCGTCAGGATCAGGGCATCCTCCTTGGGTAGGTCGTAATAGTTGCGGCGGCGGCCCACCTCGCGGAAGCCGAAGCCCTGATACAGCGCGATAGCCGCGGTGTTGGAGGGCCGCACCTCCAGCGTCAGGAACGCCAACTGATTGCCGCGGGCAAAGTTGTCGAATACCTGCAAAAGCTGGGCCGCCACGCCCTGCCGGCGACGGGAGGGGTCCACCGCTACATTGGTGATATAGCCCTCGTCGGCGGCTACCAGCAATCCCGCGTAGCCGATAACTTTCTCCGTCTCCGGCTCCAACGCCACCAAAAAGGCCGCGCACTGGTTGTCCAGCTCCTCGGCCAACATCTGCCGGGACCAGGGGCGGGAAAAGCAGGCCAACTCCAGCGCCGCCACGTCGTTCAAATGCTCCGCCGCCATGGGTACGATCTTGATGTGCTTCATAGCTTTATCCCTTCGCCTCCAGCCAGTTTTTTCCGCAGTGGGCGTCCACCGTCAGGGGAACGGACAGCGCTGCGGCGTGTTCCATCTCCTCCGTGAGGATGCGCTTCACCTGCGCCTGCTCCTCCGCCGGACACTCGGCGATCAGCTCGTCGTGGACCTGCATCAGCAGCCGGGCACGCAGGCCCTCTCGCTTCAGCCGGTCATGCACACGCACCATCGCTAGCTTCATGATATCGGCGGCGCTGCCCTGCACCGGCATATTCAGCGCCACCCGCTTGCCGAATTCCCGCAGGTTGAAATTGCTGCTCTTCAGCTCCGGCAGGGGGCGGCGGCGGTGCATCATGGTCTGCACGTAGCCGTCCTGCTCCGCCTGTGCCACCACGTCAGTCATATACTGCCGCAGGGTGCTGTACGTCTCGAAATAGCGGTCCATGTACGCCTTGGCTTCCGCCACGGTGACGCCGATGTCCTGGGCCAGTGCAAAGGCGGAAATGCCGTACACAATGCCGAAATTCACCGCCTTGGCCCGGCGGCGCAGCTCCGGCGTCACATCCTCCTCCGGCACGTGGAAGACCTTGGCGGCGGTGGCGGTGTGGAAGTCCGTGCCGGACAGGAATGACGCCTGCATGACCTTGTCGCCGGACATATGCGCCAGCAGGCGCAGCTCGATCTGGGAGTAGTCCGCATCCACCAGCACACAGCCCTCCGCCGCCGTGAACATCCGCCGCAGCTGGCTGCCCAGCTCGGTGCGTGTGGGGATATTCTGCAAATTCGGCTCCGTGGAGCTGAGCCGCCCGGTGGCGGTGACGGTCATTTGGAAGCTGGTGCGTATCCGGCCGTCCATATCGATGACCTTCATCAGCCCGTCCACATAGGTACTCTTCAGCTTGGTGTACTGGCGGAAGCACAGTACGTCGTCCACGATGGGATAGGCGTGACGCAGCTTTTCCAGCACATCGGCGTTGGTGGACCAGCCGGTCTTCGTCTTTTTGCCGTGGGGCAGCTGCAATTTCTCGAACAGGATATACCCCAGCTGCTTGGGGGAGTTGATATTGAAAGTCTCTCCGGCGGCGTCATAGATGGCCTGCTCCACGCGGTCCGTGGTCTTCTGCAGAGCTGCGCCGAAATCCGCCAGGGCGTCCCGGTCCACCAGGAAACCAGCTGTCTCCATATCCGCCAGCACCCGGCACAGAGGCAACTCCACACTATAGTACAATTCCTCCATCTCCAGCTCCCGCAGCTTGGGCGCGAGCGTCCCGTGCAGGGCGGACACGGCGGCGGTGTAGCTGATAAGCGCCGTCTGGGCGGCGATGTTCTCCCCAGCCAGGGGATTGAAGGCATCCGCCGTCAGATGGTCGGGCTGGGGCAACTGCTCGTTATAGTAGGTGACAAACAGCCGCTGCAGATCGTAGCTGCCGGCGGTGGCGTCTACCAGATAGGCGGCCAGCGCCGTGTCGAAGATGAAACCATCGGCGGGCAGTCCCTGGGCCAGCAGGGCGCGCATCATGTCCTTGACATTGTGGCCAACCTTCCGGATATCCGGCGCAAACAGGGCGGACAGCAGCGCCCGCCAATCACCGGCATATCGGTTGACATAAATTTCAACCATCAGAGAGCTGTCTGCCCCGGTCTCGCATTCCACCGCCAGCGCCGCCAGATCCGGTGTACCGTATACGGTCACGTATGCCGCCTCGCGCCACAGGGCCAGGCACGCCTCGGCACGCTCGGCCGTCTCCAGTATTTCCGCTTCCGCGGTATATGTGGGCAGCTCCTCTGCCACGCAGGCCGGGGAGAGCTGGTATTTATCGATGAGCTTCTGGAATTCCAGCTTCAAAAACAGGTCATACAGCTCCGGCTTGAAGGGCTGGCGCAGGTTGTCCTCCGGATCAAAATCCAGCGGCGCATTTGTGTCAATGGTGGCCAGCCAGTAGCTGTGGCGGGCAGAGGCCTCGCCTTCCTTGAGTTTACATAAAAATCCGGGCTTCAGGGGCACGCTGTCGATGTTCGCGTACACGGCGTCAATGGAGCCATATTGCTGTACCAGCGCCATGGCGGTCTTTTCACCAATGCCGGGCACACCGGGAATATTGTCACTGCTGTCGCCGGCCAGGGCCTTCAGGTCGATCATGTGGATGGGGTCAAAGCCGTACTCCGCCCGAAAGGCGGATTCGGTCATGCAGCGGTCGCCGTCCGGTCCCTTGCCGCCGGTCAACAGACGCACATGGGTGTGGGCGGTGATCAGCTGCAGGCTGTCGCGGTCGCCGGTGGCGATGGTGCAGTCCCATCCGGCGGCCTCGCACTTACGGCTGATCGTGCCGATCAGGTCATCGGCCTCGTAGCCGGACAGCTCATAACAGGGCACGGACATGGCGTCGAGCACCTGCTTCAGCGGCAGCATCTGTTCGGCCAGTTCCTCGGGCATACCCTTGCGGTTGGCCTTATAGGCCGCGTCGGCCTTGTGCCGAAATGTTGGTTCCCGCCGGTCAAAGGCAGCGCACACGGCGTCCGGCTTCTCCTGGTCCAGCAGCTTCTGCAGCATGGTGACAAAGCCGTAAATGGCGTTTGTGTGCAGCCCCTGCCGTGTGGTCAGCAGGCGCGCCTTTCCGACGCCGTAATAGGCGCGGTTGACGATACTGTTGCCGTCGAGAACCATCAGTTTCATAGGTGAGCCTCCGTTTTGTGATCGTTTTCAATTTATTATACGCCGATTTTCCCGCCAACACAACCATTTCCGCGCGGAGTTGTTTTGCCTTTTGCGCCGGTCTGACCGGCACCCCCTGCATCTCCTTGGGGCAGCCGTAGACCTGTGGGGAAACGGCAACTCGATACATTGCACATGAAATGCCGATTAGCGGCCACAATTGCCGATATATGCACAATTATTATGGCGAAATATCGCTCCAAAAAGGTGCATCGTCTCCCAAGCGCTGCCTTTTGTCGAATGCGGTCGCTGGGTGTCGAACGAAAATGTTGGTTTTCGACAAATTGCTCTTGCATTTGCTGTCTGTTTGTGGTATTTTTGATAGCGTCAAAGCGGTTCGTGGTGTGTATATGGGGAATTGCGTGCCGTTAAAATTATGTTAAAGGGGAAAGTGAATATGGAGAACAAGATCACTGTATGCGTTGCGGATGCGGACCAGGCGTATCGGACAGAGCTGTGCGATTTCTTGAAGAAGCAGGGGGATATCTGTCTGATCGGCGACACTGCCGACGGCCGTGAGGCGTTGGCGATGGTGGAGGCACAGCACCCCGCCGTGCTGGTGCTGGACACGGTACTGCCCGGGCTGGACGGCACAGGTATCCTGCGGCGGCTGAAGGGCAAGTCCGAGACGCGGTGCATTGTGGTGACGGAATTCCGCACCGCCGAGGCGGCCCGGGACATCCGGGATGCCGGCGCCTATGTATTCCTGCCCAAGCCGGCGGACGACACCTCAGTGCTGGAGCATATCCGCCACGCGGCAGGCCCGCGCTGCGACCTGCCGCTGCAGCAACTGGAGATGATGGTCACGGCCATCATCCACGAGATCGGTGTGCCGGCGCACATCAAGGGCTACCAGTACCTGCGGGAAGGCATTATCCTGACGGTGCGGAACATGGAGGTCATCAACGCGGTGACGAAGGTGCTGTATCCGGAGATCGCAAAGCGGTTCGGGACGACGCCCAGCCGGGTGGAGCGCGCCATTCGCCACGCGATCGAGGTGGCGTGGGACCGCGGCGACCTGGAAACGCTGCAGAAATACTTTGGCTATACGGTGAACTCCGCGAAGGGCAAGCCCACAAACTCCGAATTCATCGCCATGATCGCCGATCGCCTCCAATTACAGGCTCAGGAAATGTGAACACGATATATCCGGGAAATGTGAACAAACCCATACAAAAGGGGATACCTTTATGTATGCAAAAAAGGCGCCGAAGGGCGCCTTTTTTATACCTATATGATACTTCCAGTTCACGCTTATGACATCTTCCGATACATTGTGGGCAGACAGCCGTACTGGTCCTTGAAGGCGGCGGTGAATTTGCTCTGGCTTTCATAGCCCACCCGGCGGGCGACCTCCGCCACACTGGCATCCGTCTCACGGAGGAGGCGGGCGGCCTTCTCCATGCGGTGCTCTTTCAGGTGGGCAGCGATGGAGGTGCCGTACACATCCTTGAACACCTCTTTCAATGTGGTCGGGTTGATGGGGTACAGATGGCAGAGGCCCTCGATGGTGATACGCTGGTCCATGTGCGACAGCAGGTAGTCGTGGATCTCCCGGATCAGCCGGACCTGCTCCGCCTCGGCGCGCCACTGGGGACAGGCCACGTCCATGACCTGCTCGACGAGCTCATGCAGCAGCCGGGCCTGGGCGGTATCGGCGGCGTGGTAGTAGACCTCCTTGCCGTCGCGGCGGGTGGTCAGCAGGCCGCTGTCCCGGAGGATGCGGAGGTGGTGGGAGACGGCAGGGCTGGACATATCCATCATGGCGGCGATGTTCACCACGCACTCCTCGCAGTGGCACAACAGCCAGAAAATGCGGATGCGGTTGGCGTCGCCCAGCTGCCGGAAAATATCGGAAAGCTCCTGAAAGGTGTCCTCTTTTTCCAGCATCTGGCGGACGACCTCCGTGTGGGCCGGTTCTTCGCCGTGGTAATGAGGCAGGGACGGGTTTTCCATACGATGACCTCCGTTTCGCCCGAAAAGCAGTGGTTTTCGCCCGGGCGGCAGGGAGTGCCGCCGGACCGTTGACATTTGCGGTCAGGTACAGTATACTACGCCCAGAACGATTAAACAAGTGCTTAATACTTTAAGTGCTGCGAAAGGAGTCATCACTATGAAAAAGACATACAGCATCGAAGTTGACTGCGCCAACTGCGCCAACCTGATGGAGGAAGCTGCCCAGAAGACTGAGGGCGTGGCCTCCGCCGTGGTGAACTTTATGACGCAGAAGATGATCGTGGAATTTGCGGAGGGCGCAGACCAGAAGGCCACCATGAAGGCGGTGCTGAAGGCCTGCAAGAAGGTGGAGCCGGACTGCGAGATCGAACTGTAAAACCACGCAAAGGCTTCCCTGCGGGAAGCCTTTGACATACGCCTGCGGGCGCGGGGAAGGTTTCGCCGCAGTGGCGGGGGGAGGGTTTCGCGCTTTCGAGCGCGAGTAGTTTTCTTTCATCGTTGAAAGAAAGCTACCAAAGAAAACCGCTTGAAACTACGTTTCAAGACTTCTTTGGCGCGGGGACAAGCAGGTGTTGCGCCTGCGGGCGCGGGATGGGGCGTTTCGTGCCCCGGCACGAGTAACTTTCTTTTTTTGTAAAAAGAAAGTTACCAAAGAAAACCACTCAAACCTACGGTTTAAGAATCCCTTGGCGCGGGGCGGGTAAGTGCAAATTTGGCGGTGCTGGCTTCGCGGAATTGGTACGGCGGGTATCGTTGTCGGTTCGGGGGATCGCTTGTACCTCTTGCGCCGCTGCCGCTAACGCTGTGCGAGGGTAGGATCGGGTGCGCTGGTCGAGTGGCGATTATCAAATCGCGCCCATTGCGGCGCGAAGCACCGCAATGGGTAGGTGTGCCCTGCGGGCACGGGGTGTGATATGTTTGTTGTCCCGTAACACGAGAGAACAAAAGAGTTTACCGTAGCAACGGGCAGCGGCAGCGGAAAGCTGTGCTGGCACAGTCGAGGGAACGACAACGATCAGGAAAACGCCGGTTACGTGAGGGAAAGCGCGGGCGGCAGTGAACAGGCATAGCGCGCTGAGGAAGTGCAGAAACGCAGTTTCTGCCGGCGTTCTTTCCCCCATTTCTTCCGCTGTTGGAAGAAATGGGGCCGTCGGAGACAAAGAAAGCGCTCGCGCCGGGGCGCGAAACTATCCCCGTCGGAGACAAAGAAAGCGCTCGCGCCGGGGCGCGAAATAGCCCCTGCGCCGTCTGCGGGCGGGACGGCGGTGCGGATACAGGAAAGGAGAAACGCTATGACGAAAAAACAAAAGAAAATGCTCATACGCATACTCATCACGGCGGCGATGCTGGTCGCGCTGTATATTATTCCGGTGACGGGGTGGCTGCGGCTGGCGCTGTATCTGACAGCGTATCTGGTCATCGGCTACGACATTCTGAAAAAGGCCGGGCAGGGCATCGCCAACGGGCGGGTGTTCGACGAGAACTTCCTGATGGCCGTGGCCACGGTGGGCGCGTTCGCGCTGGCCATCTATGAGAAAAGCGGCGACTACAACGAGGCCATCGCCGTGATGCTGTTCTATCAGATCGGCGAGCTGTTCCAGAGCTACGCGGTGGGCAAGAGCCGGAAGAACATCAGCGCGCTGATGGACATCCGTCCGGACTACGCCAACATTGAGCAGGACGGCCAGCTGGTACAGGTGGACCCGGACGAGGTGGCCATCGGCACCATCATCGTGGTACAGCCGGGCGAGAAGGTGCCCATCGACGGCGTCGTCACCGAGGGCAGCTCCACCCTGAACACCAGCGCCCTGACCGGCGAGAGCCTGCCCCGGGACGCCCGGGAGGGCGACGAGGTCATCAGCGGCTGCATCAACATGACCGGCGTGCTGAAGATCCGGACCACAAAGGCCTTTGGCGAGTCCACGGTATCCAAGATCCTGGAGCTGGTGGAGAACTCCAGCTCCCGCAAGTCCCGCAGCGAGGACTTCATCGCCAAGTTCGCCCGCATTTACACGCCGGTGGTATGCTACAGCGCGCTGGCGCTGGCTATTATCCCGCCGGTGATCCGGCTGGTGGGCGGCATGGACGGCCAGTGGGAGCAGTGGGTATACCGTGCGCTGACGTTCCTGGTGACCAGCTGCCCGTGCGCGCTGGTGGTCAGTATTCCCCTGAGCTTCTTCGCCGGTATCGGCGGCGCCCCAGCCATGAGGGCATCCTGATCAAGGGCTCCAACTATCTGGAGACGCTGTCCCAGGTAAAGACGGTGGTGTTCGACAAGACCGGCACGCTGACCAAGGGTGTGTTCGAGGTGACGGCGGTACACCACAGCGACATGGACGAGCAGAAGCTGCTGGAATACGCGGCGCTTGCGGAGTGCGCCTCCTCCCATCCCATCAGCAGGAGCCTGCAGAAAGCCTACGGCAAGGCCATCGACCGCAGCCGCGTGACGGACATCCAGGAGAGCAGCGGCCACGGCGTCACCGCCGTGGTGGACGGCCACACAGTGGCCGCCGGCAACAGCAAGCTGATGGTCCAGCTGGGTATTCCTTATCACGACTGCCACAGCGTGGGGACCATCATCCACATGGCGGTGGACGGGCAGTATGCGGGGCACATCGTGATCTCCGACGTGGTGAAGCCCAACGCCAAGGCGGCCATCGCCGCGCTGCATAAGGCGGGCGTGGAAAAGACCGTCATGCTCACCGGCGACGCCAAGAAGGTGGCGGACGCGGTGGCGGCGGAGCTGGGCGTGGACGAGGTACACAGCGAGCTGCTGCCCGGGGACAAGGTGGCGCAGGTGGAGCAGCTGCTGTCCCGGCAGCGCGGGAAGGCCAAGCTGGCCTTCGTGGGCGACGGCATCAACGACGCGCCGGTGCTGAGCCGGGCGGATATCGGCATCGCCATGGGCGCCATGGGCAGCGATGCGGCCATCGAGGCGGCGGACGTGGTGCTGATGGACGACGAGCCCATGCAGATCGCCAAAGCCATCCACATCTCCCGGAAGTGCATCGGCATCGTGTATCAGAACATCGTGTTCGCGCTGGCGGTGAAGTTCGCCTGCCTGGTGCTGGTGGCCATCGGCGCGGCCAATATGTGGGCGGCCATCTTCGCCGACGTGGGCGTGATGGTGCTGGCGGTGCTGAATGCCATACGGGCCCTGCGGGTGAAAAATCTGTGAGTGAAAAAAGGACCGGCTCTCGCCGGTCCTTTTTAGCGCCTAACATTTTTGTATGAATTGCGCAAAGTGTGAAAATGGGGGTAGCATTTTCGGGGGGAGGCTGGTATAATGTGCGGGTAACAGTTGTTGATTTATGTTGTCGACATAATATAGCATATTAGATATGCTTGTAAAACTTTTACATTTATATTAGTTGCATAGGAGAAACATATGGAGACCTATAAGAGACGGCGGGGAGACCGGAAGGACGGCCGGCTGCTGCGGGAGCTGGATTCCCTGCACTTCATCACCGGCATCATCTACCCCAACCGGTGCGATAATGAGGCGTACATCTCCGTGAAGGTGGACCTGACCGCCATGAACGCGTATCTGGCCAGGAAGAACGAGGAGGAGAAGGACTTTCCCTACACCATGTTCCACATCGTGGTGGCGGCGCTGGAGAAAACCATCACCCTGCGGCCGAAGCTGAACCGCTTTATTGTGAACAGCAATTTCTATCAGCGGAACGAGGTGTCCGCCGCGTTCGTGGTGAAGAAGCAGTTTTCCGACAAGGGCGCGGAGGCGCTGGCCTTCCTGCACGGAAAGGAGACGGACACGGTGGCGGAGGTACACGACTACATCCGCCGGCAGGTGACGGAGTGCCGCAGCGAGAAGGTGGATGCCTCCACCGCGGGCATGGATATGTTCAATAAGATGCCCCGGTGGATGGGAAAGGCCATCGTGCGGTTCCTGATGTTTCTGGATCGCCACGGCTGGGTGCCGTCCGACCTCATCGCCACCGACCCCTATTACAGCTCTGTGGTCATTTCGAACCTGGGGTCCATCAAGCTCAAGTGCGGCTATCACCACCTGACCAACTGGGGCACCTGCTCCCTGTTCTGCATCATCGGCGAGAAGAAGAAATCGCCGTTTATCAATGAGGACGGCACCGTGACCATGCGGGAGACGCTGGAGCTGGGACTGACCATTGACGAGCGGTTGGCGGACGGCTATTACTACTCCAAGTCCGTGCGGCTGCTGGAGTATCTGCTGACACACCCGGAGGAGCTGGAAAAGCCCATGAGCGAGGAGGTACAATATGAGTGAAGTAAAGACCCCGTGGAAGGACTATATGGGCGATGTGCCCATGCACCTGGATTATTTCCAGGGAAGTATGTTCGAGGCCGTGGAGCGCATGGCCGAGCTGTATCCCAACAACATCGCCTTTGATTTCATGGGCAAGTCCACCACCTATAAAAAGATGGTGCAGGAGATCGAGAAGTGCGCCAAGAGCCTGAAGACCCTGGGCGTGCGGCCCGGCGACAAGGTGACCATCGCCATGCCCAACTGCCCCCAGGCCATCTATATGTTCTACGCGGTGAACCTGGTGGGCGGCATCGCCAACATGATCCACCCCTTGTCGGCGGAGAAGGAGATCGAGTTCTATCTGAACGCCTCCGAGTCCACCACGGCCATCACGCTGGATCAGTTCTACGACAAGTTCGAGCACATCCGGCAGAACACCGGCATCATCAACATCATCATCGCCTCCGTAAAGGATGCGCTGAGCCGCACCATCCGGGCGGGCTATATGCTCACCGAGGGGCGGAAGATCCAGAAGATCCCCGAGGATGCGCCGGTCATCCGGTGGAAGGAATTTATGGATATGTCCCGGTACTGCTTCTACAAGAACTACCGGGTGGAGCGAGGCTACAATGATCCCGCGGTCATTCTGTACTCCGGCGGCACCACCGGCACCACAAAGGGCATCGTGCTGACCAACGGCAACTTCAACGCACTGGGCCAGCAGATCATCGCCACCAACCCCATGTTCCGGCCCGGCGACCGGATGCTGGCGGCCATGCCCCTGTTCCACGGCTTCGGTCTGGGCGTGTGCGTGCACTCCATGCTGAGCCAGGGCGGACGGTGCATCCTCATCCCACGGTTCACCGCCAAGAGCTATGCCAAGCAGATCGTGAAGTATAAGTGTAACTTTATCGCCGGCGTGCCCACGCTGTATGAGGCGCTGCTGCGCCTGCCCAGCATGGACGGCGCGGACCTGAGCAGTCTGAAGGGCGTGTTCTCCGGCGGCGACAGCCTGTCCATTGAGCTGAAGAAGAAATTTGACAAGTTCCTGTACGATCACCACGCGGTCATTCAGGTCCGCGAGGGCTACGGCACCACCGAGACGGTGACGGCCTGCTGCCTGACGCTCACCAATATCTACAAGGAGGGCTCCATCGGCCTGCCCTTCCCCGACACCTATATCAAGATCGTGGAGCCGAACACCGACAAGGAGGTGCCCTACGGCACCGAGGGCGAGATCCTGCTGGCGGGCCCCACCGTCATGAAGGAGTACATGAACAACCCCGAGGAGACGGCCCGCACCCTGCGGACGCACGACGATGGCCTGACCTGGGTGTACACCGGCGACCTGGGCACCATGGACGACCAGGGCTTTATCTACTTCAAGGGCCGCGCCAAGCGGATGATCATCACCTCCGGCTACAACGTCTATCCCGGCCAGCTGGAGAACATTCTGGACGCCCATGAGGACGTGCAGATGAGCTGCATCATCGGCGTACCCGATCCCTATAAGATGCAGAAGGTCAAGGCCTTCGTGATGCTCAAGCCCGGCGTGCCCGCCAGCGACGCCACCAAGCAGACGCTGCTGGACTACTGCCGCAAGCACGTGGCCAAGTACGCCATGCCCTACGACATCGAGTTCCGGGATGAGCTGCCCAAGACCCTGGTGGGCAAGGTGGCCTACCGGGTGCTGGAGGACGAGGAGAAGGCGAGGATCGCCGCCCAGGCAGCGCAGCCGGAGGCGTGAGCGCCCTCCCCACCGCATAAAACAGAAAAGGAGACTGCCTGCCATGGAAGTGGAGCTGATACGGCAATACACACTGATCGTAGACTTTCTGGGCCACGTGCTGGGCCCTGACTATGAGATCGCCCTGCATGAGCTGGAGGACGACTCCAACCGGATCATCGCCATCGCCAACGGAGAGCTGACCGGACGGCACATCGGCTCCCCTCTCAGCAACAAAATGCTGGAGTTCGTGGCTGGGAACCTGTACGAGACGCAGAACTATGTGCTGAACTTTGAGTCCGTGTCCGCCACGGGCAAGACCATGTGCTCCAACTCCATGTTCATCAAGGGACGGCACGGGGAGCTGTCCGGCCTGCTGTGCATCAACTTCGACGCCAGCCGGTACGAGGAGCTGAGCCGCAGGGTCATGGAGCTGTGCGGCGGCGGCGTGAAGCGGGGCGTACCCAGCGGCACGCGGCTCATCGCCGACAGCAACGACCCGGTGGAGACACCGGTACGCAGCGGCTATCCCACGTCCATCGCCGGCGCCACCGCCAGCATCGTATCCCAGGTGGTGGCCAACTACCCGGTGGAGGTGGACCGCCTGACCCAGGACGAAAAGATGGAGATCATGGACATTCTGAACCGCAAGGGCGTGTTCCTGCTGAAGGGGTCCGTGAGCCATGTGGCACAGACGCTGCACAGCAGCGAGGCCAGCATCTACCGATATCTGGGCAAGCTGAACAACAAGTGAAAAAGGGCGCCCGCGGGCGCCCTTTTTTCCTTTCAAACATTGACCGGAAAACAGAAATGCTATATAATGTATAGTCACAAACAAGGACTGGAGGCGACAGGATTGAAAACAAAGACCATCGTCCATAAATCAGCCGCACCCATCTACGCCGCGGCGGTGACGTGGGTGCTGTACGCACTGCTGTTTCCGCTGTATCAGGTGGGGCACTTCCTGCTGGCGGCGGCGGCTTCCGCCGTGGTGGCGCTGATCGCCCGGATGTTCTGCCGGGATGTGACCGAGACCGTGGAGGTACCGGAGGAGCCGGTGAGCACCGGCAATGTGGACCTGGACAAGGCCATCGCCGAGGGCGACGCGGCCATCAAGGCCATGCGGGCGCTGAACGACCGCATACAGGACGAGACTATCTCCGGCCAGATCGACCGGCTGGAGGAGGTCAGCGGCAAGATATTCGACTATGTGAAGGCGCACCCGGAGAAGCTGCCGCAGATCCGGAAATTCATGTCCTACTATCTGCCCACCACGCTGAAGCTGCTCCGCAGCTACGACGAGCTGAGCCGTCAGGGCGTGTCCGGTCAGAACATCACCGGCACCATGGAGAAGGTAGAGGGCATGATGGCCACCATCGTGCTGGCGTTCGAAAAGCAGCTGGACAGTCTGTTCGGCGACCAGGCCATGGATATATCCACGGACATCACGGTACTGGACAACATGATGGCACGGGAGGGCCTGACCGGCGGCGACGCCATGCACCAGGCAGCCCAGGAAAACCCGGTGACCGACCCCCAGCCGGAACTGGATATCCGCAATGCCGGGGACGCGCAGACACAGCCGCCCCAGGCGGAGGACAGCGTGGACGCCGGGAACGGCATCACGCTGGAGCTATGAGAACAATGTGTATAACTTTGTGAGAATATAACAGAAAGGAAACAACCGCCATGACTGATAACATGATGCCCGAGCTGACCCTGACCCCTGACGATACCGCTACTGCCGCCGCAGTGGAGGTGCCCTCCCTGACGCTGACGCCGGAGGCCCCGGAGGTCCCAAAGGAGGAGGAAAAGAAGATCGAGCCGGTGGAGATGGACGACAAGCTGCTGACCGAGGAGGAAAAGCAGGCGGTGGAGGCCTTCTCCCACAAGATCGACATCCGCGACACCAACCAGGTGCTGCAGTACGGCGCCGCGGCCCAGAAGAGCGTGGCGTCCTTCTCTGAGAACGCGCTGAACAACGTCCGCAGCAAGGACATGGGCGAGATCGGCGAAGACCTGAGCCGCCTGGTGGTGGAGCTGAAGGGCTTTGGCGAGGAGGACGAGAAGAAGGGGCTGTTCGGCCTGTTCAAGAAGGCCAGCAACAAGCTGGAGACCATGAAGGCCCAGTACAGCAAGGTCGAGGCCAATGTGGACAAGATCGCCCAAAATCTGGAGAACCATCAGATCACGCTGCTGAAGGACGTGGCCATGTTCGACCAGATGTATGAGCTGAACCTGAAGTACTACAAGGAACTGACCATGTACATCCTGGCCGGCAAAAAGCGCCTGGCCGAGGTGCGCGCCACGGAGCTGGAGGCGCTGCGGAAGAAGGCGGAGCAGACGGGTCTGGCCGAGGACGCCCAGGCCTACAACGACCTGGTGAACCTGTGCAACCGCTTTGAGAAGAAGCTGCACGATCTGGAGCTGACCCGCATGGTATCCGTGCAGATGGGCCCCCAGACCCGGCTTTTGCAGAACAACGACACACTGATGATCGAGAAGATCCAGTCCTCCCTGGTGAACACCATCCCCCTGTGGAAGAGCCAGATGGTACTGGCCCTGGGCATGGAGCACAGCCGTCAGGCTACCGCCGCACAGAATGCCGTCACCGAGATGACCAACGATCTGCTGAAGAAGAACGCCGATACGCTGAAGATGGGCACCATCGCCACCGCCAAGGAGGCCGAGCGCTCCATCATCGATATCGAGACGCTGCAGCACACCAACCAGCAGCTGATCTCCACCCTGGACGAGGTGCTGAACATCCAGAAGGAGGGCGCGGCCAAGCGCAAGGAGGCCGAAGTCGAGCTGGGTAAGATCGAGGGTGAGCTGAAGCAGAAGCTGATGGAGCTGCGGAGCTGAAAATAAGATCAATCTCCTTCGGAAAGGGGAACAGGTATGAAGTTTTTTGAAAAACGCGGCGTGGCACTGGTGGTGCTGGTGCTGGCCATTGCCGGCGCGGTGTTCATCGGCCAGAGCCGCAAGGACGGCTTTATCGCCAAGAAGCCCACGGAGCTGCTGGACGTGCAGTACCAGGACTGGATCTGTGACGAGGCCGGTCTGCTGAACGGACAGACGGAGCAGCTGATCCGGGACTACAACGACAGCTGGAACAGCAAGTATTACGCCATTACGGCGGTGGCCAGCATCGACCATCTGACCGGTTGGGACGCGGAGGATTACGCCGCCAACCTGGGCGAGAAGTGGGGGCTGGGACGCAACGACATGATACTGCTGCTGGTGAAGGACGGCGACTGGCAGGTCTACTGCGGCGACAATGTGGGCTACACCATGACCGACACCCAGCAAAATCAGCTGCGGCAGGCCATTGAGACCACCTATTACAGCGGCGACTTTGACAGTGCCGTGACAGCCTTCTTCCGGCAGGCGGACGTGTTCTACGCCCAGGCGAAGCTGGACGGCGGCGACAGCAATGACAGCGGCTGGTACGCCCCGGCGGCACCGGCGGCCAGCAGCGGCGGCACGTCCATCGGCAGCGTGGTGGTGCTGATCATCGGTATCTTCTTGGTGTGGATGGTGCTGGATGCTATGCGGTACAGCCGCTATCGCCGGCGGTATATCGTGGGCGCACCGGTGAATGTGGTACGCCCGGTGTACTACCCCATTTTCTGGGGCAGACGGTACGCGCCGCCCCGGCCTCCCAGAGCACCCCGGCCCCCGCGGCCGCCCTACAGCGGTGGTCCCCGGCCTCCCATGGGCGGCGGTCCGAGACCCGGCGCACCGCGACCGCCCCGGCCCAATAACCGGCCCGGCGGCGGTCCGAGACCCAGTGCGCCCCGGCCCAGCCGGCCCAGTCGTCCCAGCGGCGGCAGCGGGTTCAGCGGCGGCGGCTTCGGCGGCAGTTCCCGCGGCGGAGGAAGCTCCCGCGGCGGAGGCTTTGGCGGCGGCGGTTTCGGCGGCGGCAAGCGTCGGTAAGCATAGTAAAAACACCCGGCCTGACGGCCGGGTGTTTTTGCGCTGCGGGGCCTTCGACCGGGGGTGTCTACTCCGAAGAGCTGACGGAAGCTACCGCACCTGGGTGATGAACTGCTCCAGGCCCTGTCGCAGCAGGGACGAGGCGGCCTGTCCCTCTCCCGCCTCGATATGGGCGGTGAATTGGGCCAGCCGTTCCAGACAGCGGTCGATGCCGGTAAGCTGGATATACTCCTTCCAGAACTCCAGGTTCACCCGGGTAAAGGCGTTGAACAGCAGCGGTGTGATGGTGTTGCCGCTGAGAAAGGTGATGCCCCGGTGGTAGCGGAACAGGGCCTCGGCCAGCGCATCCGTCCCCTCCTGCGCCGCCTGCTCCGCCTGGCGCTGTAAGGCCTGCAGCGCTGCCATGTCTGCCGGTGTGTGCCGCGCAGCCAGCTCCTCCATGGCGGGGCCCTCCAGATAATAGCGCAGCTGAAGGATACTGCCCGCCGTTTTGGCATCCGGGAGACCGCCATGGAAATCCATGATGGCCCGCAGCGTTTCCAGGCTGCCGGTTTGGGCGTAGTCCGCCACGGTGACGCCGCGGCGGGAGGCGATGTCCAGAAAGCCGAGACGATGCAGCTCCCGCAATCCCTCATGGACCACGGTCTTGCTGATCTTCATTTCATCCGCCAGTTCACGCTCGGTGGGCAGCCGATCCCCCGGGCGCAGCTCGCCGGAGAGGATCATGCCCTCCAGCTGCTGGATGAACAGCTCCTTGACGGTGGGGGCGACGATCTCACGAAAGGCCATAGCGCATGCTCCTTTGCTTTCTTTTCTGGTCCGACCAGGACCATATAAAAAGTTATCACACCTTTGGCGGAAAAGTCAATAGGATATTGGCAGAAAAGTTGGTATTATAGGTACAATAGAGCTTAAAATCACAACGCTGCTCCCCTATGAGAGAAAAATATCTCTGGTCAGAGCAGCAGATAACGGAGGAGAGAGACGATGCGCGACATCAACGGCAGCAAGCCTACCAGCTTCCCCCTGGACGAGGAAAAGCTCTCGTTCAAGATCCCCTGTCCCGACCGGCCGCCCCGGGAGAAGATCCTGAAGCTGGGCAGCATGATCACCAACCGCATTGGCCTGAAGGCCACCGCTGACGACCCCGAATACTGGGGGCTGGATGCGCTGGTGACCGATGAGATGGCGGACGTGGCACTGAAAATGGGCGTCCGCAAGCCCAAGACCATCGAGCAGCTGATGAAGCTGACGAAGATGGAACGCGAGCCCCTGCAGAAGCTGCTGGACGAAATGGCCTGGCTGGGTCTCATTGAGTACAACTGGGAGAACCTGGACGGCAAAAACCCGAACCACGAGAAGCGGTACATCCTGCCCCTGTTCGTGCCCGGCAGCGCCGAGTTTTTGAATATGCGGCGGAGCCAGATCGACGCGCACCCGGAGGTGGCGGCGTTCTTTGAGCGCATGACCATGCTGCCCCTGGAGAAGATCACGCCGATGGTGCCCCCCGGAGGCGCGGGCATCGGTATGCACGTGATCCCGGTGGAGAAGGCCATCGAGACGGAGCAGGAGGCCATCGGGCTGGAGAAGATCTCCTACTGGCTGCACAAGTATGAAGGCAAGTACGCCAAGAGTATGTGCTCCTGCCGCGCCAGCCGCGACAAGCTGGGCGAGGGCTGCGGCGACGATGTGGAGAACTGGTGCATCGCCGTGGGCGACATGGCCGACTATGTGGTGCAGACCCAGCGGGGCGAGTACATCACCTATGACGAGGCGATGGCCATATTCAAGCAGGCGGAGGACAACGGCTTCGTCCACCAAATCACCAACATCGACGGCGAGCAGAAGATCTTTGGTATCTGCAACTGCAACGTCAACGTGTGCAACGCCCTGCGGACCAGCCAGATGTTCAACACGCCCAATATGTCCCGCAGCGCCTATGTGGCCGCGGTGGAGACGGAGAAGTGCGTGGCCTGCGGGCGCTGCGTGGAGAACTGTCCCGCCGGCGCGGTGAAGCTGGGCCAGAAGCTGTGCACCAAGGACGGCTATATCGAGTATCCCCGGGCCGAGCTGCCCGACGAGGTGAAGTGGGGCCCGGAGAAGTGGAGCGTCGACTATCGGGACCGCAACCGCATCAACTGCTACGACACCGGCACCGCACCCTGCAAGACCGCCTGCCCCGCCCACATCGCCGTGCAGGGTTATCTGAAGCTGGCGGCACAGGGCAAGTACCGGGAGGCTTTGCAGCTCATCAAGCGGGAGAACCCATTTCCTGCCGTGTGCGGCCGCATCTGCAACCGCCGGTGCGAGGATGCCTGCACCCGCGGCACCGTGGACGAGGCCGTGGCCATCGACGAGGTAAAGCGCTTTATCGCCCAGCAGGATCTGGACGCGGAGACGCGCTTCATCCCGGAGAAGGTCATTCCCAAGGTGGACGGCGAATTCAGCGAAAAGATCGCCATCATCGGTGGAGGCCCCGCCGGCATGAGCTGCGCCTACTATCTGGCGGAAAAGGGCTATCGCCCCACGGTGTTTGAAAAGGAGAGCCGTCCCGGCGGTATGCTGATGAACGCTATCCCCTCTTTCCGGTTGGAAAAGGACGTGGTGGAGGCGGAGATCGACGTGCTGCGCGCGCTGGGCGTGGAGTTCCGCTGCGGCGTGGAGGTGGGTAAGGACATCACCATTGCCCAGCTCCGTGAGGAGGGCTACAAGGGCTTCTATGTAGCTGTCGGATTGCAGCACGGCGGCGCCCTGGCCGTGCCCGGCGGTGACGCGGAAAACGTGATCTCCGGCATCGACTTCATCCGCGGCGTGCATCTGCGGGACGAAAAGGCGCTGAAGGGCCGGGTGGTGGTCATCGGCGGCGGCAACATCGCGGCCGACGTGGCCTGCACCGCCGTGCGCTGCGGCGCGGAGAGCGTGAGCCTGTACTGCCTGGAGGGCTATGAGGAGATGCCTATGGGCGAGGAGGACCGAAGCGAGTGCGAGCGCGAGGGTATCGCCATTTACGCCGGATGGGGTCCCAAGGAGGTCCAGACCGAGAACGGCAAGGCCGCCAACATCGCCTTTGTCAAGTGCCTGAGCGTCAAGGACGAAAGCGGGCGCTTCGCGCCGGTGTACGATGAGAACACCGTGCAGATGGCCCCCTGCGGCACGGTGCTGTACTGCATCGGCCAGAAGGCGGAATGGAAGACGCTTCTCGCGGGCACCCAGGTGGAATTCAACCCCAACGGTACCGCCAAGGCCGATCCCGTCACCTATCAGACGGCTGAACCGGACATCTTCGTGGGCGGCGATGCCTATACCGGCCAGAAGTTCGCCATCGATGCCATTGCCGCCGGCAAGCAGGGCGCGATCAGCCTGCACCGCTATGTGCAGGGCGCCACGCTGACCATCGGCCGCGACCGCCGGCAGTTCATCGAGCTGGACAAGAAAAACGCGCTGATCGCCGTGGACAGCTACGACAACACGCCGCGCCAGCGCATCGGCTACAACGACGCCCTGCGTAAGACCTTCCGGGACGAGCGCGTGGCCTTCACCGCCGAGCAGGTGAAGGCGGAGACAGCCCGATGCCTGGGCTGCGGCGCCAGCATCGTGGACCCCAATAAGTGCATCGGCTGCGGCGTGTGCACCACCAAGTGCGCCTTTGACGCCATCCACCTGCACCGGGAGCGTCCGGAGTGCAGCACCATGTACGCCTGCGAGGACAAGATGAAGGCCATTCTGCCCTACATGATCAAGCGGAACATCAAGATCAAGAAGGCGGAGCGCAGGGCCAAGAAAGCGGCCAAGTGATATGCACGAGCTGGGCATTGTTTTCCACGTGATCAAGACCGTGGAGCGCGTGGGCGCGGAGAATGACCTGACCCGCGTGGCGGGCGTAACGCTGGAGCTGGGCGAGGTGTGCGGCGCCATCCCAAGGGAGCTGATCAGCTGCTGGGACTGGGCCGTGCAGAGATCCGACCTGCTGCGGGGCGCACAGCTGCACATCGACACGCTGCCCGCCGTGACACACTGCGGCGGCTGCGGTGCGGACTACCCCACTGTGGCCCACGGGCGGGTCTGCCCCCACTGCGGCAGCGGGGATACCTGGCTGCTGCGGGGCAGCGAGATCAGCATTAAAGAGATAGAGGGTGCGTAGTATGGATACCTATAAGATCATCGAAGTAAAAGAGAGCGTGTTTGCCGACAACGACCGGGAGGCAGCGCGGGTACGGCAGGCACTGAAGCAAAAGGGGACGTTCCTGCTGAACCTGATGTCCTCCCCCGGCAGCGGCAAGACCACAACGCTGCTGCGGACCATCGAGGCGCTGAAGGACGAGCTGCGGATGGGCGTGATGGAGGCGGACATCGACTCGGACGTGGATGCCGCCGCTATTGCCGGCGCCGGGGTACGGTCTATCCAGCTGCACACCGGCGGGATGTGCCACCTGGACGCGGGTATGACGGAACAGGGCCTGCGGGAGATCGGCACGGACGATCTGGACCTGGTGGTGCTGGAAAATGTGGGGAACCTGGTGTGTCCGGCGGAGTTCGACACCGGCGCGGTGAAGAACGCCATGATCCTCTCCGTGCCGGAGGGGCACGACAAGCCCCTGAAGTACCCCCTGATCTTCACCGTGTGCGATGTGCTGCTCATCAACAAGACCGACGTGCTGCCCTATTTCGACTTCGACATGGAGAAGGTGATCGAATACGCCCACCGGCGCAATCCGAAGCTGGAGGTCTTCCCGGTATCGGCCAAGACCGGCGAGGGTATGGACGCCTGGTGCGACTGGCTGCGTAAGCAGGTAAAGGATTGGCAGGCATGACAAAAGGCCCCGCGGCGAAAGCTACGGGGCCTTTCCTTTTTATGAACGGCGTCTGCAGGTCAAAAGTCGGCCTTGTAAATCCAGGCGGTTTGGTTTATAATACTATGTACTGTCAAAACGGCTGCGGAATGCAACGCAGAAGAACATAGAAAAGGTGAGAATGATATGGAACGAATGAGAATTGCCGCGATCTTCGCCGATCAGGAGTCCCTGGGCGGCAAGGACGTGACCGTGTGCGGCTGGGCACGCACCATCCGCGACATGAAGACCTTTGGCTTCATCGAGCTGAACGACGGCTCCTGCTTTAAGAACCTGCAGGTGGTCATGTCCGCCGAGGAGCTGGCCAACTATAAGGACATCGCCGCACAGAACGTGGGCGCGGCACTGATCGTCAAGGGCACCGTGGTGCTGACGCCGGATGCCAAGCAGCCCCTGGAGGTGAAAGCCCACAGCATCGAGGTAGAGGGAAAGTCCACGCCGGATTACCCCCTGCAGAAGAAGCGTCACAGCGTGGAATTCCTGCGGACCATCCAGCACCTGCGGCCCCGTACCAACCTGTTCTCCGCCACGTTCCGGGTACGCTCCGCGGCGGCCTACGCAGTGCATGAGTTCTTCCAGAGCCGGGGCTTCGTGTATGTACAGACGCCCATCATCACCGGCAGCGACTGCGAGGGTGCCGGCGAGATGTTCCAGGTGACCACCCTGGACCTGAACAACGTCCCCAAGACCGAGGACGGGCAGGTGGATTACACCCAGGACTTCTTCGGCAAGAAGACCAGCCTGACGGTGTCCGGCCAGCTGAACGCCGAGAACTTCGCCATGGCCTTCGGCGATGTGTATACCTTCGGCCCCACCTTCCGTGCGGAGAACTCCAACACCCAGCGCCATGCCGCCGAGTTCTGGATGATAGAGCCGGAGATGGCCTTCTGCGACCTGGCCGGTGACATGGATGTGGCCGAGGCCATGATCAAGCACATCATCCGCCGGGTGCTGGAGCGTTGCCCTCAGGAGATCGACTTCTTCAACAGCTTCGTGGACAAGGGGCTGAAGGAGCGTTTGGAGCACGTGGCGTCCAGCGACTTTGGCCGGGTCAGTTATACCGACGCGGTGGAGATCCTGAAGAAGAATAATGACAAGTTCGACTACAAGGTGGAGTGGGGCACCGACCTGCAGACCGAGCACGAGCGCTATCTTACCGAGCAGGTATTCAAGAAGCCTGTGTTCGTCACTGACTATCCCAAGGAGATCAAGGCATTCTATATGCGGTTGAACGACGATGGCAAGACCGTGGCCGCGGCGGACTGCCTGGTGCCCGGCATCGGCGAGATCATCGGTGGCAGCCAGCGCGAGGAGCGTCTGGAGCTGCTGGAGAGCCGTATCAGGGAGCTGGGCATGAACCCGGAGGACTACTGGTGGTACTGCGACCTGCGGCGCTATGGCTCCTGCCGTCACGCCGGCTTCGGCCTGGGCTTCGAGCGCATGGTGATGTACCTCACCGGTGTCAGCAACATCCGCGACGTGGAGCTGCATCCCCGCACGGTGGGCAACGCGGAATTTTAAGCGAAAGCCAAAAGAGCACCCATGGGGTGCTCTTTTTATCTGTACGAAAAAGGCGCGCAGGGGGGCAAACGCCTCTCTGCGCGCTGGCACCCCCGGCCAGACTCTAACTGGCGGCCTACCGCTTATGAGTCACGATTGTAACTCACACGTCGTCAATCGTAGTCCTTCACGACTCTCGTAGTACACCGAATTACACAGTCTTCCGGGGAGTAAGTTCTTCATTCGACATTGTTGATACTCCGCTATATCTGCTGGTATTTCGTAGTGCAATTAGCAAAATGTTAGCAGTTTTACAGAGGAGTCAAAATCTAAATCAGTTGGTTCGATTTTGAATTATAGCATAGAACCATCGTGAATGGAAGTATTTTTTGGAGGTTTCCATGTCAGAATATACACTTGAGATCAAACAGATCGTAGATTATCCACGATGCCGGATCTATCGACAGTTCGTGCAAGCCTTGATAGCAGACCGGAGCATTCGCGTGAGCGGAGGCTCCGGCCTTTTTTATTTTGTCGTGCTCTGCGCCTATGTCAATTTCCGCACCTCATGCAAGCGCATTGATGGTATCAGTTACACCATCTACCCCGGCGAATGGATCATGTCTGTGGAGGAATTGTCCCGGTATTTCCGCACACGCTTCCGCCGCCAGACCTTGGCCGCTTTGGAGGGACTGCAAAAGAAAGGGCTTATCAGTTTTCTTGTTCTCGGACATGGTAAGCTGGTCAAATTCAAGATTCGCGGCTGGCGGCGTCACAACACGATTCTCGACTACAATGCGCCCTGTCAGAAGGATAAGGAGGTCGAACGATGAAAAAGACTGCACAAGAACCCAAAGTGACCGAGAATCCTCTGTACCATGATAAGCCAGCACTTTCAGACCGGTAGAAATCGCCGCTCCCGCATGATATGATAAGCTTGAAGAAAAGTTTTCCTGTCCACGCAATGAATGGTTATTTTTGTTGTCTATATAAGTGAAAGGCCTTTACGCAGAAAGAAGGGAGGGCGCAATGAAAGACCATGAGATCATAGAATTGTACTGGGCGCGTAACGAGAGCGCGATTACCGCCACCACAGAAAAGTACGGGAACTACTGCCATACGATTGCATATAACATACTGCGTAACAAAGAGGATGCGGAGGAATGTGCCAACGACACATATCTCGGCGCATGGAATTCGATCCCGCCGCAGCGTCCGAGCCGTTTGTCGATCTACTTAGGGAAAATCACGCGCAACCTCGCTCTGAACCGTTATAAGCGGTATACTGCCGAAAAACGCGGACACGGACAAGTAGTCCTCGCGCTGTCTGAGTTGGAAGCCTGCGTTCCTTCGGAAACGACTGTGGAGCAGACCATAGAAGAAAATGAGTTGGCTGCCGCCATTGACCGCTTCCTGTATGCAAAGCCCAAGCTGAACCGTAACATTTTTGTCCGCAGATACTATCATCTCTATGCAATACGGGATATTGCGGACGCATACGGAATGAGCGAGAGCAAGGTGACGTCTTTGCTTTTCCGTATGAGAAACGAACTAAGACGATTTCTTGAAAAGGAGGGAATTATGCTATGAAAACCGAAGTTCTTCTTCGTTCGATCGGAAAGATCAATGACGAGCTTATCGCTGACGCGGAAAGCGAAGCAAATACCAAAAGAAAGCCCGGTTGGGCCAAGTTTGGAACAATGGCTGCCTGCCTTGCACTGGTTCTCTGCACCGGCATCGCCACACATGCCATCCGAAGCAATTCGACAGCAGGTACCTTCACAATGGATGTCAACCCCAGCGTGGAATATACGATTGCCAAGAGCGGCGCCGTCAAGAGCATCCGCAGCCTGAACAGCGATGCGGAAAATGCGCTCAGCGATGTTGCGCTGGGAAAGCAGAGTGTCGAGACCGCTCTAACGCGCACGGTCGCCGCCTACGAGGCCTGCGGATATATGGAAAACGGCGAAGCGACGGTTCTGATCTCTTTTGATTCCCGTCTTGATGCGAACGCCGAGCTAAAGGCATCGCTCTCCGCGGAGATCCAGCAGGCCCTGGAGCAGACCGATGCCGTCGGCACACTGGTTTTCCACTCCGAACTGACGGAAAACGCCGAAGCAGCAAAGATCGCCGAGGAATTCCATGTCTCCCTTGGCCGCGCCGACTGGATCTTCACCGCAGCAAACAAAACCGGGCTGCCCACGGACGAGGTTGCCCGCATGTCGTTGGACGAGCTTCTTAAATTCCAAGAGGTCTCCGGCATTTCTTCTGTCTGCGTATCGAAGTTCATCTCCTTGGAGGAAGCAAAGAAGATTGCACTGAAGGACGCCAAACTGGATGAACTGACGCAGAAGATCGTGTTCACCCGAGAGGAGCTGAGCCGCAATCAGGGCAAGCCCTGCTACCTGCTGGAGTTCTACACCGGGACGAATCAATATTTCTACCAAATCGACGCAAAGAGCGGCAGCATTATTTACGCCGGGAAATATATCACGCTTTCCGAAGCGAAAAAAATCGCCCTGGATGATGCCGGATGCGAGGATAAAGTCAGCTTTACCGAGGAAACCCTTGTGAGCGGCGGCATCAAAACGCCTTACTACCGGCTCGTCTTTGCCGATGCAAAAACACAGTGGACATACCGCATTGATGCGGTGCTGGGCACTGTGTTGGAGAAGCAACAGAAAGAAATCGTGACAACGGACTTCATCTCTTTGGAGGAGGCGAAGGAGATCGCCTTGAAGGATGCCGGACTTAATGAAGCTACACAAAAGATCGTGTTCACCCGAGAGGAGTTGAGCCGCAATTTAGGCAAGCCCTGCTACATCCTGGAGTTCTACACCGCGAAGAAGCAGTATTCCTACAAGGTGGACGCCAAGAACGGCAGCATCATCGAGGCTTACCACTTCATTCTTCTGGCGGACGCGAAGAAAATCGCACTGGACGACGCCGGGGTCAATGTGAAGGTGGTCTTCACGACAGAGGAGCTGGTTGCCGGCGGCATCAAGTCACCCTACTATTACTTCGTCTTTGAAAGTGACTCAGCTCGCTGGACTTACAAAATTGACGCCGTTCTGGGCGTGATCATGGATAAGACCTGCGATAAGATCATTCCCCTTGCTCCGGAGTTTATCGGCTTGGAAAAGGCAAAGCAGATCGCATTAGAGGACGCGGGACTTGATGAAGCTACCCAAAAAATCGTGTTCACCCGAGAGGAGCTGAGCCGCAATCAGGGCAAGCCTTGCTACATTCTGGAGTTCTACACGGACAGGTGTGCGTATTCCTACAAGGTCGATGCAGTATCCGGGGACATCCTCGAAAAGAACATCGAGTGGTGTTCCCGTCAGGAGAGCGAGCCTGTTTCGGAAACCGTTCAGAGTTCCGATTCCAATCAGCGCAGAATAGGTTAACCACGACAAGGTGCTTTTGAGCAAGGGCACGCCCGCAGTGGGCGAGGATATGCCCGGCGGCGTTCCGGCTATGGCAGCCCGTTCGATGCCGCAGCCATGCTGGGAGAAGATGGCTTCCATTCGCTCATGGACTCATTGGCCGCGATACAGAAGCCGTGAAATCAACAGGTGGTCATATAGAGCATACTTCGGCATACATAAATTGCCAGGAGCCGGACTGCGCGTATCACGCAGCCCGGCTCCCGACCTGTAAGGAGACAATGGTCGAAAGTAGCCTAAATTGGAAGTAAGATGAAGTCTTTTTACTTGGCGATACGCTCCAGGATTTCGATCAGCAGCTCGGTAGTGATCTTGACATCCTCGATCTTGCAGGTTTCATTGGGCGTATGCACGTCAAGAAGCGTCGGACCAACGGAGATCATGTCCAGGTGGGGATTCTTCTCCGCAAAGGCGCCGCACTCCACGCCGGCGTGTACCGGCTCCACGATCATATCCGTGCCGGTCAGATGCTTGTAGGCCTCGCAAGCGATATGGGTCAGCTTGCTGTTGGGATTGACCGCCCAGCCGGGAACATGACCCTCGCTGTCGAAGGTGAAACCGAAGCTATTGGCCAGCGCGCCGCAGATCACACCGATCTGAGTGGCCTGATAGGCAACGCTGCTGCGGGCAAACACTGTGAAGCGCACCATATCCTCGTCCACGGACACCACACCCAAGTTGGCGGAACTTTCTACCAGCCCGTCAATGAACGGACTCATGGTATGTACGTTATTGGGAACCGTGGTCATCAGCCCTACCATACCATAGCCAACCTCCCCTGTCAGTACGCGGTCAGGCGCGGTATCGCCGAAGGTGGTGGTGAACACCATATCCGATTCGATGTTGCCGAAAGCCTCCACGAACTCTGCGCGGAAGGTTTCAATGATAGCCTTGGCCCTGTCCTCCTCGGTGGCAGACAGAACAATGGTGGCGGTGCCAAATGCGGGGATGGCGTTCTTCGCCTGACCACCGCTGAAGGAGGCCACGCGGTAGCTGACGCCGCCCTGCCGCAGCATAGCCAGCAACGTAGCGATGCTGACCAGCGCGTTGGCGTGACCCTTGTTGATCCCCACGCCGGAGTGACCGCCCAGCAGACCACTGAGGGAAATGGTCAGTGTCTTGCAGCCCACAATAGGGATGCTTCTCATCGGCGGTGCGGCAGACGGCTGGGCGGTGCTGGCCGATCTGGTGTTTTACATCTTCTTCGCGCCCCAGCTTGCCT
>OKVH01000218.1_pt1 | contig 33477 bp, 46 predicted proteins | sample 1604791 | NCBI WGS metagenome assembly OKVH01 (sample SAMN01760919, study PRJEB22395) | human gut metagenome | reverse complement strand
ACCTGCAAAGAAGGAAGCCAAAAAAGAAGAGAAAAAAGAAACCAAAAAGCCGGCTAAAAAGGAAGAACCAGAAGAGGAGGAAGAAGAGGAGGAAGAAGGTGAAGAATACAATTGGGATGACCTGAAAGACATGGATTACGATGAGCTCTCCGAATTGGTTGACGACGGGGAACTCGAAGATATTGATGTCGAAGACTACGACGAGGACGATGACGACGAAGTTGAGAAACTCCGGGTTGCCATTGCAAAAGAGCTTGATATCGAAGTCCCGAAAAAAGGTAAAAAAGGTAAAAAGTAATGCCGGTTTCATACTAATTCAACCTTAGAATTTTATGTTTGGTAGGGAGGGTAAAATCCTCCCTATTTTGTTAATACAGGGTTTATGAAAAAGTTAGATGAACAGTTTATGAAGGATGTATCAACCATTAAATGGGATGAGTTGATAGTTCCTCAAGATATACTTTATAAAGAGATAGAGTTAAAGCATGGGCTAACCATAAAGGAGGTTGAGTTAGCTAGTTTTCTCTCTTCTCAGTTGGGAGTAGTGATAGTTTGTATTGATAGGATATCATACAAGGGAGATAAAGAGATTACCCATACATTCAGAGTTTACGGTAAATCAGAGTATGTAGGTTATTTTCTCAAGTATTTCAAGGGTGTATATAGAGTGATTACTCAGATTAAGAATAGAGTGGAGAACTACAAGCTTGTCAAGGGTAATCCCATTGCTTTAGCTGAGAAAAGGATATGCCAAGTGTTAGGGAATAAAATAAAAGAGCTAAGGGATTCCAGACCTTCTAATATAATTAGTAGGACACCGAAGATGAAAAGGTCTTATCTCTACCAGATGTGTGAGAATGTGATTGTTCTGGAGAAACTGGATTTCAAGAAATACGTTTTGAAGGACCATACACCCAAAAAACTCATCAAGTGTTCCCTGACTAACGAATATAAACATAGGAGGATTTTAAAATGGGAATAGAAGAACGAGAGCTAAATGAATTTAACAGAGCCGATATTATCGCTGGTAAAATCCAACAAATCAGAGCTAATATAAAAGCTCTTGAAGAGGAGTACCCGAGACAAAGAACTCGTGGAGAGGCTTATCAGAAACGGCGTAACCAGTACTTGAGAATGATGAAACAATATACAGATGAGTTTGTTAAATTAATCTCACTACGCGATCTGTATAAAGTTATTATCCCTCGAACTACTGCAGAACCGAGAGTTATGTATATTTACCACCTTAAAGAATCAGAGATTAGGTATCTCTTGAATAGGTTGGGAATACTTAGTTATAAGATAGTTAAAATAGAAACCTCAGAAACATTGGATTTGCATTTGATCAAATAGGATTATATATTTGCATTGCAATAAAAATAATAAAATAATGAGATTATGGAACTTAGAACCCAAGCTTTTAAATATTTTGACAAGGAAATTAGAGAATTTCCCGAGTTATATTTATCAAAGACAGCTGATGTCAATACAACAGCTCTATCAGAGAACTTTATCAATGATCATGAGGGTGAACTTGATGAAGATGACGAAGACCTAGTATTTGACTTAGCATCAGAATGGGTAAATCTCCAAATAGAGAAGGGTAATATTGATTCCAAAACATTAAAATGGGTAAACTAAAATAATTTATTGAATCTAGAACACCGAAAACCAGGTCAAGGACTAATGATTAATACAAAGGATAGGAAATATTAATTAATTTAAATTTTAATACCATGAAAAAGTTTGAAAGTTACGACGAGGCTAAAGCCGCTAAAGAAGAAGCAAAAGAAACCCTGAAAACTGCAAAAGCAGAGTTGAGAACGTTTAAGAAAGAGAACGGTATCAAAGACCCGGAAGAAATTGAAGACAAGAAAATCCGTAAAGAGCACGACAAATTGCAAAAGGCAGTAGATGCCGCTTCAGAAAATCTGGATGCAATCAACGAAGCTTGCAAGGAATTGAAACCGGCTTCATCTGCATTCGCTCAGAAATACACTTATCCGGAAGGGATGGACGACAAAGCAGAACGTAAAAAATACCGGGCTAAAATGAGAAGAGAAGCTGCTCAAGCTGCAAAGGCAGAAGCCGGAGAGGGAGAAGAGGGTAAGGAAGAGAAGAAAATCAAAAAAGCAAAAAAAGAGGAGAAACAGGTAGAACAACCGAAAGAGACCAAAGCCGACAAGAAGGCTAAGAAAAAAGCCAAAAAAGAAAACAAAGAGGTTGAAGAGGAAGAGGGAGAAGAGGATTAATCGGATTGATTCCCAGATAATAGAGAATGGCCAGGGATTTTAATAATGAACTGGCCATTCGTGATACTAAGGCTGATTGGATTATAAGATGAGTTCGATTCTCACCAGTCTACAAAACCAAATTTCAAAAGTCATGAGTTACAAAACAGGATTAACGATTGGGATGATAATATCCCTAATTATTGGGTTAACAATGGGGTATGTGATATGGTCCCCTTCTATGTCAGATAAGGAGAGTAATAGGGATATGGTAGCTGATACTATAAAACCCAACCACCCATTGTTTCAGAAAAATCCCATAAGAGAATGGGTAATCCCTTTTGAGGGTAACGATCCCATGTATAATGGTAAACAGTTTTTCAAGGTTATTGAAACTGAGATACAGGACCAGGCCATATTTATAATATGGAGAGATGGTTATCCCAAAGATTTCAAAGTGATTAACAAGAAAAAGTATTAAGATATGGAAGAGAAAAAGATAAGAGTTCAACTTTTCGATGAAGAGTCAAGGCTTATCTCAGATAAGCTATACAAACAGGGGTCAGAGTTAATCTCTGGACCCAAGTTTACTCACAATGGTCCCATGAGAATCGAGATTACGATGGATAATCAAGAGGATATAGAAAGGGCGATAACATATATCAAGAAGTTATCTGGTATGCTTCCACTAGAAGCAAAAAAGGAAAAGAAAAAAGTGGGGAAAATCGAATCTGATTCAGACGATTACATTGAATCAATGATGGATATGATTACTGAATGCAAAGATCAGGATGAGTTAATCTCAAACTTACGTAATCAGGGATTTGTATTCGTAACAAGAGACCTTCTCCATAACATGGAAAGATTTGAGAAAGTGAACTGGGAAGAAGAGGATTGGAGAACCGATAAATACCAATACATGGTTCGGTTAATCAAGGAGTCCAAGAATCCCATGTTGGATAAATTTGACCCGACCCTTATAGTGGGTATCAAAATCTACAAGAAGAGGTCGGATGAAGTGAAATTCTACAAGTTCGGAGAATTAACCAATAACCTAGATATACCTGTACCAGGGAAAGCCAAAGAATCATTCACCACTCAGAAACTCCATATATTCCCGGAATTCATGAGTGAGAAAGAGAAAGAGAGATTCCGTAGAGAGTACAGAGATATGGAGAGAGATCCCGAAAAAGAGCCCACTCCATTCTACTTGAGATGGCACAAATGGGTACAAACATCACAACCGTTAAAACAACTCGAGAATTATGCTAATGACGAAGATGAAGAGTAGAGCTCCCTTTGATAAGGATGAGCTCACTATAATAAAGACACTCGCTCAGGCCATAGCTGCAGCCAACAAGAAAGTTTTGGGTAAGTCAGTAACGATAATGATCCCGGGAATAACGATAGATGATTGGACAGACCTCAACCTTGACTCTATCAGTTTATACACTAAATTGGGAATCAATACTGGGGCTATGGCAAATATAATGCACGACCTATCTAGTAAAGAATTTTCACTATTGCATAAAGTTATATTGAAAAATCAAAAACCCATACTAGATTACTTCCACACGAAGCTGAAATGGTGGGAGAAAATCTTCTTCCCAGATAGAGCTAGGGATAAACTTTTGACTTTTGACTTTAAACTTGGTTTAAAACCCGAGGCCCAGTAAAATGGGCCTCTTTTCATGTTAATCTGGTAATTAAGGATTTGCTTGGGAAATCAGAGAATATTATATTTGCATTGCATTTAATAATAATTAAAAATGAGTACAATGAATAAGGAACTAGAAAATTTACACCAGTTAAGGTTAAAACAGGCACAAAAGGCTCCTGTACAGGCTATTAGGAGTTTTATCATGAATGATTCTCAGAATAGAACTGGGTTATGGGAATACATTACTGGTTGGTCTCTCATAGAGGGGAGGTTACAACAAGTAAACCAGAAATGGGGGCAGTTTTACAAGTGGTTCAAGGAAAGAGATTGGGAACTTCGTAACTTCAACTCTTTTGGAACGATAGATGGTTATACTGGTTGCCATGTGTGGGCTTTTATGGCAACAGACGATAAACTTGCCGGAGATGAATTATCTGATTTTGATGAGAGTTATTGTCAAAAAGGGATATCAGAATTCTTTGAACTCGGGGTTGACGTAGTATTTGCTGGAGATTTAATCTGGGTAGTTGAGAGATGGGAAAATTAATTTTGAAATGGGCTATAGTATTAACTATAGCCACAGGTATAACCGTAATAAATGGAGTGCATGAGAACGAGAAAGCAGAGAGAAGGGATAATTCTCCAAAGTACGGGAGAATCACACTCCCCTATAATTACCGAGATAAAAGTTTATCAGATTATGGTATCAAGGTTCCGAAATGTCAAACTCACACCGGAGTTTCAGTTGATGGTAACGACCCCTACGATATTGAGGCTGGAATTGAGGATTTGCAACGGCAAATTAGAGAGCTTCAAAGTAAACGAGTTACAACTCGAAAGCAATTACGTGAGTTGAAAGAACAAAAAGAACTAGAAAAATATCTAGGTTTATGAAAATAAGAAAAGATGTGGTTGCTCCTGTATCAATATTAATAGGGGTAGGGTTATTCTTCATAATGGTTTTCTTGAGAGATATGGGAATCATTAATTGGAATCTAGAAAAGATGGCAGTTGGAACTTTAATAGTTGGGATAGTATGGGCTTTATTAGTAAATTTTGTATTTTGTAAATATGAGGACTAATGAAATCATAGCCATAACACGAGTAGAATTTGTAGAACGTTAAAATTTAAAGACCATGATTATAATAATATTAGCGATAGTAATAGCTTGGATTTTTATCCAAATACTTAAAGGAAAAAGAGATGGGTTCTTCGATACTCCAGAACAGAGAGCTAAAAGGGAGAAACAAAAGGCGGATGATCAACTGGGATGTATATTGACGATAATTATCTTTATATTGGGAACTATCTTCTATATAATTGCATCCTTTTTCAAGGAAGGTTAATCTGGAAATTAGAGATTTGCATTTGATCAAATAGGATTATATATTTGCATTGCATTTTAATAATAAATATTAATAATTAAAAATGAGTTAGTTATGAAGACAAAGGTTAAAGAGCAAAAGGAAGTTAAAGAAGTTAAACAACCTGAGAATGCGAAAGAGAAGATGGAACTCGAAGTGGTTAAGGAAGTTATGGTGAGAAAAGAACTCCGGTACAAGTACCCAAAGGGTATGATTGACACAGTTCAAAGGAAGTCATACCGGCAAAAGGTTCGGAATAAAATTGAGAAAGCCGAACTCAGGGTATTTCGGGCGTCAGGAGGGGAAGATACAAAAGAGTTACGTTTGGCGAAAAAAGAGTTAAAAGAATTGCAAGAGAAATATTTAGCTTAATGGAGGTAAGGTACATGGAAGTTAGAGAGTATTTAGGGAAGTACAATTTAGAGAACACAGAACATTTCCCGTATAACAATTTCGTGGATGATTTAAAGAAGGATTTTGATGACCTGGTGAGAAACTTTGATGCTATGCAGGATATGAGTACATACCGGTTTTGCATTAACTCATTGAGGGCCAAATGGGAGAAAATCTCCGAGAACTCTTTCAGGCCATTACCAGAGTGCTTATGGAAGTCACTGTACAAAACTCATATAGTGGTTTTGAGAGAGAAGGTAAAGAATTATGACCCGGAAATGGTAGAGGGCCAAAAGAAGAATATGCAAAAGAAAGGCAAATCTTATGGCAACTGAGAAAATATCAATGGAACAAGCATCGTCTTACATGGTGCTTGTTCTGGTATCCAGTTTATTAATGGATAAGTTGGATGACCTGAAAAACACGAACATCTGGAATGGTCAATTGAAGGCAACTGGGAAACAGTTTCAGATTCAGGCTATGAAACTCCTTAAACAAGAGTTACATAAGCACTTTGGAAAGAACGAGGAGCTATCCCAGAATATCATGAACAACTTCGAAGAATTCATGGAGAAGTTCTCGAAGATTGAGCCCATGGATATATTACTGATTAACCAGTATTGGAGTAGGTTCATATTAGATACCAAGGGTATGCCCATTGAATGGACAGTATTGAGAACACAGACTAAAGTATTCACCACAATAGAAGAAGAACAAGAGAAAGGATTATGAAACAGTATTTTATGATTTTCGCTAAGGTTATCACCTACAAGGGAGTTAAATCAATGCACGTGTTTTACACTGAGACGGATGGAGAACATCCCATGGTCAATGTCAAGGATGTGGAGAACGAGATTATGTTGGAAACCACAACCAAGTTTGCTCCGGTGGGTAATAGAGTTGAGATTACAGGTTGCTCAGAAGTAACCGAAGAGGATTACATTAAATTAAAAGCCAAAAGAGATGAGCGATAAAAAACAAATGATTGTGAAAATGTTGGGAGAATCCATGACATTAGAAGATGTAAAGGAATTGAATAAACTCCAAACCCTGATAGAAGCCGGAGTATTAGAACCGGGTTTAATACAATCAATTATTAATACTGCCGTGATAAATATATTCAGGCAGTATTTCAGAACAAATTGCAGGTCTGAGGAAATAGATAAAGATATCTGTAATGCCATCAGGGGTATTGGGATGGACATGAAAGAGATGGTAGAATCCAGAAAAGATAAAGTGGATATTTCCCTGACAACTCTCGCTGCTATGAAAGAGGTTATAGGAAGGACCCAGAACCCGTCTCTGATACTGAGAGCTTTACCGGTATTCCATGACATTCACTATGAGACTAAACAGATGGGTATGGATGAAATCAAGGACTTAACTGAAATGCTCACAGATGGGATAGCTCAACAGTGGATAGATGGGATAATGAGTATTAAACTCCCTATCATTGGAAACATGAAACTAAAAGGAGATGCTTAGGAACTAATTACCCATGTTATATAACAATTAAATAGTTAAGAAAATGGCAAAATCAAGAAGAATTAAAACAGATGCAGGAGAGGCAGTAGTTCAAGGATTAAACCAGGAACAACTCACCATGAAACCCGCAGAACACACAGAAGTAGTTTATGACCCGAAAACTGGAGACCCAATCGTGGGTGCTCCAGTTCAAGAGAAAGGTCCAGAACAACCAGTACATGAAGAGGTTCACGAAGAGAAGAAAACTCTGGTGATGTCAATTGATGCTATCACGTTATCGGCTATGAGAACTCTTCAAGCAAAACAAAAAGCAAAGAGAACAGGTTTGGACGAAGTGATTGCTAGTGAAACACTGGGACAATTCCAAGAAGATTTCTGGAAACAGATATCTGATTTGCCTTGGGAATTGATTCTCATGGACCAAGACCCTTTCAGAATCTCTTATCGCCAAGTAGAGAATTCTCAATCACCGAGACCTATTTTGCATTTTGAATTCTTGGCTCCCGTAGAGTATTCAGTTCTTGCCATAGGTGAGATGATTACTTGCTTGACGGTATATCACAAACACCGGAGATGGGTTATGGACAATTATTCTTGGACAGCCAAGAATTCCGAGCAAATGACAGATCTGCTTTGCCGGTTGAGATGTATCATTGAACAATTAATCCAGGTAAACGAGTAAAGATGACAAAGGTTTTAAATTTTGAGGAAGTACAGAACTTCCTCAATAAATTGGGAACTACAGAGTTCATAGTCAATGGAGAGAAGTTTGACATCTCTGACCAGAGTCAACCATCTGGGATTATGCACGTGGTAGATTTATTAACTGGTGCATTTCCAGATAACTGGTCTCTTGAAGAATGTGTCAAACCCTTGAATGTATTGGCACCATGGTCATTTATGGTTAACTACCAATCAAGGAGGATATCAATTTGGGTAGATGATGATCAACTCCAGAATTTAAGGGAATTCCTACAAGAATTGCAAACAGAGATTATGACCTACATCCAAACTAAAGGTAGGAGTTACGCCATGGTTATCGTGAAAAACATGTTCGGTATACAAAGTGTAGAGGATGCAGAGGGGATTGATAATTTGATTCTCCTGTTGCATATACTTGGAGAATATGCAAAAACAGTATCCCAATAGAGTTTTCTAGTGAGAATATTGCATTACGAGTAGAGTTAATTCTCTACTCCTTTTTAATTAAAACTAGGTAAAATGGTCACGAGAGAAGAAATTATTAGACTGGCTATGGAATTTCAGGAGATTAACAGGGTTCCTGTATTGGGAGATGAGCCCTGGTATATCAGTGTAAATGAAGAGCTATCAACTTTGGTAATGGGAAATCTGTTGAGAGGATCTGTAACTGAGAGTGGTTTTATTAGGGATAAAATCATGATTAGGGTTGAGATGGAGAATGCTATTACACAGTTCTTGAACCAATACAAGGGCCTCAAACTTCAGGGCAGAAATGTCACAATATCAGTACATCCACAATTAGGGTTATTTCAAATCATAGACAAAGAAACGTATGGCGATTAAGAAATTCAAAGGAAAACAATTACTCAAGGTACAATGGTACCTTCGAGATACAGGTATGTTATATCGAGATGATGCCGGTAATTATTACCTCAGGGAAGTGTTAATCCAGGACATCGATCAAGTATTGGGAATCACAGAGCCCATTGAAGATGTTAACTGGGATGAGATTAACTCAGAGGTTAGTGCAAGGGGTTCTTACAATGTGAATGAAGACATGTTCACCACTACTGGGTTAAACACAATGTATGCTCTTGACCTTGAAAGATATGGGAAAAGGAAGAATATCAGTTACCTGTTAATTATAGCCTACCTGATTTACGAGGGTATGAGGGCAGATTTGATAGAGATGGAGTAACTACTGGAAAGTTAATTAGGAAACCCAAGATTTGCATTAGCAACTTGGGTTTTTTATATTTACACATAATTAAAATATAAAATTATGGAGAATAGAGCATTATATGTGAAATTAGCAAGAGAAATATGGGATGAGTTAAAGAAGCAATTCCTTAATGAATACCAGGTAGAAGATATAACTCCAGAAAGGGGCCAATTTGTAGTTGACTTCTTTGAGAATGCAAAGTCATCTGAAACAGTTTACATTTATGTATGCGATGCTGAGCCTACTATTGAGGTTATGCCTGTAAAAGAGGTTGAAAAAGAAGCTAAATCTATAGGTATCACCATAGAAGAGTACGAGAAAATCTTTATGGAGAAGTATGGTGAAAAGGATGAACCCATAAATGGGTTACTATCTCAATTAGGAGAACAGGGAATAAAAGTGTTAGTTAGTTTAGATATTTAATTAAAGAAAATTTAGGTTATGAAAACAAGAATTACTGAAATGGATTTTAATGGAGATTTGAAGAGCATTGTTAACCAGGTTTTAATCATGATGGCAGCGGATGACATACAAACCGTATTCTTCCGGATAAGTGAACACGATGAGCCACACATCAAAATGAACATCACCACTTATCAGATAAACCCGGGACTCTTGGTAAATGGTGAAACTGAGATTAAATCGGCTAAGGCTGCATTCTCTCGGGTATTGAGTTACGCTAAACTCAAACAGAGCTTCCCGTTTATCATGGTAACCATAAGAAAGGATACCATTCAACTCTTGGGTCAGGAACTCGGGAAAACATCTTGGGAAGTGGAAGTGAGATTCTCACCTATTGATTTCCCTTGGATTATTGATGGTAATGGAGATAATTACGCCAAGCTTGAGAATGTCACTGACCAAACCATTTATGTTTGGTCCATTGATTACTCAGAAGGGATCTCACTGGATAAGTAAATCCGGTAATTAAGGATTTGCAAATAGGATAACAGGATATTATATTTGCAATATTAATAATAAATAAAATATTTAATTATGGAGTTAGAGAAAGAATTTAAGTTAGGAACCCAACAAGTAATAGGGTTATATAACGAGTTAACTGATTTCCTTGATATGAATAAGAACTCAATGGATTCTCGTGACTACCCTAATATCAGGGTATTTATAGAAGATTTGGAAGAGGCTGTTCAACCCCTGAAAAATCAAGTAAGGAACCAAATGGAAGAATTCCTATTCGAGAACAGAGAACTCTTAAATGCAGTAATTAAGAATTCAATAAAATTAGGTACACCTTATGAAAGGTTATACAAGGAATGGGATCAGTTATCGAATGATTATTACACACTTTTAGAAAACGAATAAAGCCATGGAATTAGTAGTTTACGTAAATACTCCAGTTGGAGAAGAATCACCGAACATTTATATTGGTGAGAATTGGGAACAAATCTTTAAACATATAGGTAGTGATGACGAGAAACAAGAATTATCTAATAAAGTGGAAGAGATTCTTGAAGAGAAATATAACCTCCAACTGGGAGAGATTGGAGATATTTATAGAGCCATATACGAGGCTGAGACTATTGGTGAAGCTATGGCTTTATTTAAAGCCGATATCCAAAAAGCTCTGGTATACATGAGAGAGGAGGCATTACCCAAAGCTTATTGGGATGATTCATTCCTTGACCATGTCACTGATTTTTGCGAACAGGTTGCACAAATGATTTACCAGTATCATGGATTAGGTAAAAAGGAGTTGATAAATGACTGGGCAAACAATATGAAGGAATCCAGATATTTCGAAGGTGAGATATCAGAATATATGAGTACATCTGAAGAGATAGATGCTCATGTGAAATCCATGAATGCCACAGCCATTGGCCCATTCCATGACAACCTGGTCAGTATTGGTTTAGTTCGGTTAATCATTAACGAGATTTTGGAAAATGGTAAGTAAGAAAATAGATTTAAAAGATAGGACCCTTGTGAGTAAACTTGGGTTCCTATCACTCCTAATTTGGGGCTTTGATAATATAGATACTGAAGTGGTGAATGTAACCCTAATAGTAAATGGGTTGGAATACGATAACGTCATTGGCCTTGATTTAATCAAAGATCCCAAAGACAACATCGAGAAACTCCATAATTTAAATTAAGCTGGAAAGGGTCAAATTGAAAGGTTTGGCTCTTTCTTTTTGTGTTTCTAGTTAATAGATAATCTATTGCCAAGAATTATAGCATTTACACCAAAACCAAAGCTTAGACCCGGTTTTCCAGTATCTATATAAGTGATTACGAAAACAGTAAAAATAGGACACAAAATGAACACAATCGAAAGAATGCCCAGACCCACTGGGGTTACAATTCTGGCTCAACAAATGAACAAAGCCAAGAGTAAAAAACTAAGAAAACAGAGAAAGGAAAAGCTAATTTCCCACATAGTAAACATCTACACAATGTCAGGATTCAGGATAAATGATAGGACCCTATCAATCCCACAATTAGCAACCCTACTCAAAACAAAGGTAGAAACAATTCAATCTGCAATGCTAGGAACAAGCCATACTTTAGAGGCCTTCAAAGACCCTCAAAAGCTATCCGACACCGCTGCAGCATTAGCTAACATGAGTACTCTATGGGCTATCCAGGATAGAGGAACTGTACAACACCAACTAGAAATCCTGATGAAATCCCAAGGAGAAAAGTATATGCCATTCATATCAGGAGAAATATCAAGGCTACTATCCACATTACTACAATCCAACAAACAAGTGGCTGAGATATTCAGGACCTTCTACCAATCAGGATCTACCATCAACATCAACAACCAAATCCAGAACAACAACCAATCCCAAACCCTGACGGTAGAGGAAGCCTACAAGATCGTTCAAACCTCCCAACCCAAAGAAATACAAACAGATAACATAAGACAGGCTAAAATCCTAGATAAAGCCCAGCTCCTCCAAATAGAACAAGGAGAAGATATATCCCTAGATATCCTTCATCGATATGACCACATAGACAACTCTATCGCATCCCCAAAAAACAAAAGAAGAAAAGAAATCATTCAAGATGTAGACTGGATAGAAGAAGATATACCCACACTCCAAGAACAACTAAACCAAGAAGAAGACCCAACGATAAGACAAAGGTTAAACGACAGAATCCTTACCCTTCAAAAAGCATTAAGTAAAAAAGAGAACATACAACAGGATCTAGGCTCAGACGAGGACCATGATGAAGAGGATATCCCTACCCCTGAATCCGAATCCCAACAAAAACAAAACAATTCAAGAACAAAAGTAGAATCTACTAAGAGTAATTCTATAAGTAATACTAAAGAGAGTATTAGTATGGGTTTAGGTAATGGGATTCCTTTACAGGATTACGATTCAGTATCCGATCAAGGCTGTAATGATGGATTAGGATCTGGATGTAAGGATAATCAGGATTCTGTAAATTGTGGGCAAGCCCACAATAGGCGTGTATCGAACCTTTCAGGTTCTGATTCCGTATCAGATCAAGGACTAGGATCAGGGATGACCGGCAAGCAATTTTTGGGGATGGGATTAGGGAGCCTGAGGCCCTATGACAGCCACGGTAATGATAGCCAAGAAGGCCACAACGCCATCCAACACTCGAATCCTTTAGCCCAAGTGGAAGCCTACGTTAAAGCCAAAATGGCTCCCCAGGATAAACCCATTAAGGCCATAAAACGCCATCCGAAAAAAGAAAAAGTGATACATATAAAGCATGCCTATGGTGATACAGTTTTACCCAGTAAGGCTAAGGAAAAGAAGGCTCAAAGACACCTGAACAGCCTGGCCAGAAGAAGCCTCAATGCGGCAGAGGATGACTCACTACCCAACAGGGATTAGGATATAAGGCCCTATCCTATCAGGGATAACCAACACCCTGGCCCCACTAGGATTAGGATCCTCAAAAATCCCTGATCCTTGACAGGCAGCTTCTAGGACAACAAAACACTGAAACCCTCTGCCTGATCCTTGATCCTCAGTAGAACTTTCTCCTAAGAGTAAAAGTACTTATAGAATTACTCTATAGAAAGTATAGGTCTAGGATCAGAGCCATAGCCATAAATTAAGGCCTTATCCTATCTCAGCCTACGAATCCGTCTCAGCCCATATATACGTTCTCCCTTAGAATTACTCTTAGTAGAAAGGGAGAACTTTTGTGTTTGGGCCAGGATGGCAGGATAGAGGATTAGGATTCAAGGATTAGGAAAGCGGGTTCATGAACCTTAGCCAAGGAGGATAGAGGCCTTCAGCCCTATCCTAATATCAGGCAGAGGTTAAGGGATAGGACCCTCGAACTACTCAGTGGAGCAGATGAATCGGTTGATGATGACGATTATTACGATTGTATCCCAGATTGGTACTGCCAAGTAATGATGGTTGTATACCAGTTAATGTATAGGGATATATATGATGGGGAAATTGATCAGATGTTTAGCCCAGTATTTGAATTAGCCAAGAAGGTTTACCCAATTAAGAGTGGGTTATGTGATTTGGATGGTTACATACCACGAGATTATAGAGGAGAAGTAAACCTGGCCTCTCTAGTATTAACCTTGGTTCAGGTATATGGTAAGGATCGGGATTTATTTGATGAGATTAAATAACGCTGTAAAGGCTGTATTAACTGTAAGAGATGAGTGGCTGTAATGGTCACTCTCTTTTTGTTGTTTCAGATAGCTAAAAGATAGACCAATTGAAAGTGATAATTTGGCTCGTTTAAGAAAGCCAGAATGAATTTCTAGAAGAAAAAAGCTCATTCTATGAGAATATTTACCTGAAATCATAAAAGAAAATGCTAGATTACCCTGAAATCTAGGATATTAGGGCCATAAATCTCTGATATCCTTAGGCCTCATTGGATGTTAACATGAGAGCTGAAAAGTGAGAGCCATTGGGATATATTGAATGGGTTGGGCAACGAAGGCGAGCTGGCTTCATGGATATGGATAGAGGATTCAGGACCAGGAGCTGTGAGATGGGAGCCAGAGCCAGAGCTAGATTGGGATTAGGGATAGGGTAAGGAAGGCGGGAAATTAAATTTTTGACATAATATTATGGGGGTGTCCGTATAAGGTACGAAATATTTTTGACATTCGCAAATTTTTTGACAAAAATTTTTCATGAAAATATTAATTTAGAAAGAAAATAAAAAGAATTTTTTGTTGAATTTTTTCGTGTTTTTTCTTGCAATTATTTTTGTAGTTCAAAAATATTTCATACATTTGTATTGTTGAAATGATTCAACAAAAACGTTCTTTGAAAGTCTGAACAAAAAACGGGTGATAAAATTCATATTAGTAACATTTAAAATTTTTGAATTATGAGTTTATTAAAATCATTTTCTGAAAGTGTAGTGAATCGCTCTAATAATAGAGGTAAATTGAACTATGAAAAACTGTATGAACTTCTTGAAAAAGAAGCACCGAAAAATTTAAACTTGCTTTCGTCAAAATCAGACGAAAAGAAAGAAGTAAGAAAAGTCTACCAAAAGTTGATTATTCGCTTTGCAGAAAATGTAGACAAATTAACAATGGTAGAACTAAAAGAACTACATGATACGATAGTTGCAGTACAAGGAGAGTATAACAGCGCAAAAGAGTTGTATAACGCTAAAACACTTGACAAAGAAGAAAGCGTAAAAAAATTGTTTGCACGACTACAAAGCGCAAAAACAAAAAACTTTAAACAAGTAAATAAATAGTAAGAACGTTTTTATTTTATCACCCGTTTTTCAAATTTATTAAAATGGTAAATACTATTGCATCTATTTTCGTTGCATCTTTGTTTATAGTTTTCATCTTAAATTTAATTCAAGAATGGAGAAAAAGATTTTAAGAATAAAAAAATATTTGTACGAAAAAATTTTTAAAAAAAAATATGATTGTTTCATCTTAAACGCTTTCTAAATATGTTTATTGAAATATTATCTTTTATATTGCAAATAATTATTTTAATTATTCTATGCGTTTTATACGTTTGTTTTAAACGTGACAAGTAAAATGATTGAAGTGTTAATTTTGTCCCCCACAAAATTAACACTTATTTTTTAAATATATCCTACCGTCCCCCTCCCTTACAGCTACGACCTTAGCCTAGCCATGAAACAGGGATTAGGACTACTACCTCAACATCTACGCCCCAACCGAATCCCATAAACCAGGATTGCCACAGCCTGACAAGGATTCAAGGCTCCAGAATATCCCACATCATTGACCTCAACAATGATACCCCCTCCCAAATTACATACGAAAAAGAGGGCCTGAACCTCAAACCTCGATAGTGAACCCCCAGTTCAATATACACCTAAAGAGGGATATGTATCCCTCTTTTTGCCAAAAAATTTCCACCAAAAATTACGGCCCACAAACAAGGATTTCAATCCCTCTTAAAACAAAAATAAATCCAAACTATGGTGATTATACCCCAGAAAATAATCAATCCTATCATATCTCAATAGTTAAAGTTACGTTACATGTGGTAGTATTAAACCAGACCTTGATGTATCATTATATAAACTAAAATATTAACGAACATGAACAGTTGTAACCAAAAACACACCATTTACACGGGTGAGACAGTGGGATTAGTCCTTGCTATGTACGAGGATGACGGTATCACTCCTGTAACCCTAGAAGATAAAGTGATGAGAGTTGTCGTGGCTCAAGGATCTGACGTAGTTGCCATTTATCAGAACCCAATGCCAGATTACCCAGATTTACAGTATAGTCAGATGGAAGTGAAAGAGAACAAGCTCTTGATTAACTTCACCCCAGACCAAACCAAGGATTTAGAGGGAGTCTACGACATCCAAGTGATGCAAGTGACTGTATCCGAAGCTGAGAATGTTGAGACCTCAATCATTGGGGTTTTTACCAATATTCTAGAAGTAAAATATGCAATAATTGGAAAAATATAATCGAGTATGATTTGCAAGCTAGAAATATATAATGGTGAGCTCAATCTCTTCCCAGTTGTAACAAACGAGAGAGTGTTTGCTCAAATCACTATGGGTAATATAGTGAAAGGCCAACCGGGTGTAACCTTTATTGAATTGAGCAGTAGTAATGGGGGTGTCACAAATGTTGACTACCATGATTTTCATAGTGATGTGCTTAGTGGTAAGGGAATTATGTTATTATATAATGGGGAATATACTATGGTCTCTAATATTGTTATTAGTGAGGGTATTCTCCCCCATTATGATGCCTATTTTTTTAATAACTACCATGTTAATGATAACCCCTATATAAAATTTTATCAGGTGAGATTTTACCATAGTGGTATCAGTGGTGATAATCGCCTTCATTACACGATAATTGACCCCCTGGGCACTACAATTTACAATGAGTACAACCTAAGTCTTAATTTAGGAGAGACTGGGATAGAGGTAGGTATGTATGGAAAATCCAATTATGAAGAAGTCATCTCCTATGATGATTTAAAGAGTAAATTAGGTTTATAAATCTATAACCTTAATAAATTTTTGAGATATGAAAAAGAGAATTTTATTTTGGGTTGCGGTAGCAGCTATCGTAATCGTAGCTTTAGTGTTTGTTAAATGTGCTCCTTTCTGGGTATCAGTGAATGCCCTAGTATCATTTGGGTTAGGAGTAGTGGTTGGTTGGTGGGCAAAGATGTTCTATGACAAGTACATCAAACCCACAAAGTAAGGACCATGAAGATTTACTATAATTCTAAGTTGGCCAAAACCCTTACATTTTTAAATGGGTTTGCTACTATGATGTTTTTTGGGTTCATAATCACTGAATACTCTTCGTTGAGTGGAAAATCCCAAAAACATGAATGGTGTCATGTCCAACAATATAAAGATTGTATGGGATTGGGCTTCGGTCTTTGTATAGTAATCTTGTTTACTCTATTCGCTTTTAATGTTAGGTCGTGGTGGTTATTAACACTAACCACCATACCTTTCACTCTTTATTACATCATTTATCTGGTAGAGTGGTTATATTGGATTATTAAAGAGGGTATAAGCAAAGCTTATAGGAAAGTGGGGTTTGAAAGACAAGCCTATTGGATTCAAGAAACTTGGAATCAGCCATGTAGTTTACAAAGACAATATGAGACTTTTGGTTGGTGGAAGAGATTGTATTAACCACAAAAAGAAGGGGTCCATCATCTCGACGGTCCCCTTTGTTGTTCTTAAAAGAATTGAACTTAAAATGTGTTGTTCTAACTGATACAGTATAAATAACAATTGTCTCTATCATACTAAATTAGATCCCCAAACCAGTATCTAGCTTACCTTTTATGGCAGTATGAGGTTCATAACCTATTAACCTGAAATCATGGGGTTTATAGCACTTAATGATATTGGTCAAATCCTCACTTTTTCCAGTTGTGTTATACTTTTCTACCATACCATGTTGTATAGATAGCCTATTTTCATATAGACATATCTCTACTTTAGGTAATGGCCTAGGATCTCTACTCAGTTGTATTCTTGCTTGAGAGAAATGAGTCTCATATAAATCAACGCTTCCAAAAATCATTTTGAGATAGCGAGGTTTATATCCAGTCATCATACTATAGAATCTACATAGCAAAGCATAACTAGCTATGTTAAACGGTACCCCTAAGAATATATCTGCGCTCCTCTGGTACATGAGCATATCAAACTCATTCGTATCCTTGTCAACCAATATTTGGTGGCTCATGTGACAACAAGGTAAAGCCATTATAGGAGTACCCTGATTTAACTCGATATCTTTAGGATTCCAAGCACTAACTATATGATACCTACTCAATGGGTTATTCCTGATACTTTGAATCATGTAGTTGATTTGGTCTGAGTGTGCAGGAGCACCGAATATGAAAGTACCTCTCCATTGAACCGGGTAAACAGCTCCCATGAAGGTCATCTTATCAAAACAATCATTCCTTTCCCAGTAAGCTCCATTTCTCATCATATCCAATTTTTTAAACCACTCGAGAAAACTCAAGATATTATCCCTACCGTCAGCTTGTTCAGATCTTCTTCTATAGAACCTGTAAGCATCTTGATCCCAGATATGTACGTTATAATTCCACAGGTATCTAAGATTTGGTTCCCCCCTCAAAAACCATAACAATTCTGTAACTATGGCATTCCAAGCCATCTTCTTGGTTGTCAGTAATGGAAACCCTTTCCTAAGGTCAATTTCAATCATCTCACCGAAAAGGTTTTGAGAACCAGGCATACCTTCACGAGCAGGCTCTCTATAAACTCCTTGCTCGTGAACTTTTCTCAATAAATCTAAATACTCTTTCATTCTTTTATCTTTCTTACTACGTAATACTTGTTAAACCCACTATACTTTTACTTTTTCTTCAAATGAATCTGCCATATTATCTAATTATTAATTCTTTAATTGAATAAATCCATAATACATGAACTCCCATGTAAATCGTGAATCCCACCCATTCAGTTAATGTTTTAAACCAGCCATACTCTATTAAATCCAACCTGTTTGAAATCCTTGCAAAACCGAATGTAACACCACAACCAATATAAACGAATAAATTCAAACCCCTATACCACCATTTAACTGTGAATAAAACTGGGATAACGATAAATAATTTTAGTAAAGCTCTTAATACCATATTTTTATATTTTTAATTATATGCAAATATAATATCCCAAATTACTAAATGCAAATCCCCTTTTTCTTAAGTTTCCTACATTCACTGCACTTCCTGTATTTTAAACCAAGAAACTGTTCATGAGTTATACCAGGGAACAGTTCTCTTAATGGAGGTCTCATCTCATTTGGAGCGTAATACCAATTGAACTGGTACCAATTGGCTTCTACCTCTACTACTAATTTACCACAAGTTTTACAATAAACTTTCAAAGGGTGATCTTTCGTTTTCTTCTCCCTTTTCATAGGTTCCGAGAATTAGTTTGATGTTATTCTCAACTGACATCAACCCATCTACCTGTATCCTTTCCTCTTCTTGAAGACAAGCTTGACAACACTCAAGGTAGATGTGTTTCAGGAATCTCATACTCTTGTATTGAAACATCTTCACCATATCTATGTTACTCATCACTACCCCTTTCTCTTCAATCAACTCCTTCTGAGTAGATAGGTAAGCTGCCCATTCAGCAACTGTGAAAACCAGTTTCACTGACTTACCACATTTACAACACTTAACTTCAACTCCCACTTTCTCTTTCCTTATCTGTTTCTCTTTCAACTTCAACGCTTTTAATTGGTCAAGGTTGTTTGTTACTTGGTCATAATACCATTTTAGGTTCTTTGGAATTTCCATAACTTGTTTATTTTAAATTAGTTCTTGCAAAGAAAAACCCTAGCCATGCAACCAGGCTAGGGTAAAACCTAAACATTATGAGTTATTATTTGAATGGGTAGCGTGTGGTAAGCCATACTGGTGGCTGAGAAGGTCCTGATTTAATCCCCATCCAAATAAATCTTTGCTTAGGTCTGAATAACATCCTAAGTATATCTCTCACAGATAACTTCCAGCATGATACTGAAGTATCTTGGTTATTGTAAACATGTAGGGGTTCAGTGTCTTTGTCTGTTCCCTGTAAAATCTTGTTAGCTCCTTCAAAAATTACGGGTTTTAAATCCCCTTTCTCGTAATTAACCATGTCTAATTTGTTTATCTTCCGTAAATAGTTGTTATATTCTCCAATAGTTTCCACGTAGAGTGGGCTTGAAATATGTACCTTTCCATCACTACCAACATAATCTTCCCAGTTATAAACTTCATCTATAACCCTTATACCAGTTATACTGAAGTCAACCCTCTCCAGATTCTCCAATTTGTGAGCTGTACATGATGGGAGAACGAAATCACAGTAAATATCTCTATCCCTCTCCATGATGTACTGTAAAACCTTCACATGAGGTTCATACATCCTTTTATCATTACTCTTTCTCATTGGAATAAAACTTCTAGGGTTAACTCGTTACATAGGATTATATAAACCCTACTTGCATATACTTGGGCTTTCAGAATCTCTAAAGAGAAAAGAGAAACCAACTCTTCAGTGAAATCGATTTCGTTATCACTCATCTGATAACCCCCTTTTTCTTTCTCACTGAGAAAATCGTTGGAGTACATCCGAGTTAACTTTGTGATAGATAACAAATCTAATTTCCCATCTCTGTGCATCTCTTGACCCATTGAGAAAAGGATTAATCTGGCAAACTTGTAGGAGTGGAGGGTTAACATTTTATCATTACCCAGTTTCACGTATAACATTCTCGGGAGATTCTCGAAGAAATCAACTAACTGTTGTCGTGTTTTTAAAAACTTAAATTCTGCTTCTTCCATATCATAATGATTAAATTTTAAGGATAATAGAACCAGGTTAGAATGAGATATCTAGTTTGATACTTTTATGGCCAATGTAAATTCATTACTCGAACGAGTTAAAAATCTTCTAGATTCAATATTTTCGTGTCCAAAATTGCAAATCGGCAATACCAACTATTGCAAAATAAAAACTTAACAACATGAAACAGAAGAGATTCAAAATTTTAGCTGTATGTGGAGGTAATGGTTCTTGGATATACCCAATGAAGGAATACCTTACTGCAAACATAGAACCAAGGCCTATATTCTCAACACCAAATAACATCCAATGGAGAGCCAATTTTGGTAAGAGGGTAAAACTTTATAACCACTTACAACCATCAGAAGTGGTACCTGCTAACGTCATAATTGGGGCTCCAGATTGTGGTAATTCTTCGATGATGGCTTTAACAAGAGCCAAAAGACTCTCAGACCCACTAAATAATGAATCCTTTGCCTCTTTTTTTAATCAGATAAAAGAATCAGAACCAGAGATTTTTTTCATGGAGAATTTACCCAAAGCACAGCCTTATGTTGAGTCTATTGGTTGGTTGAAAAAGAGATACCATTTACACTTTTTGGTTAAGCCTGTAACTTTCTTCGGGAATTCTCAAGCTGGTAGAGTAAGGCTTATAGTGATGGGCATACGTAAAGACTTTAAAATCAACCACAAGCTTATTTGGAAACATATCACTAAACCACAAGAACACAAGATCAAAACCACACGAGAATTACTATCAGGTTTAACAGAAAAAAACTATGACCACAGATTTGGCCACATAACAGAAAACCTAAACTCAGTGGTAACAATTTATGCGGGAAAAAAATTACCCCTATCTGATATCAAAAAGTATTGGGAAAAAGACCCAAAACAGAAAAGGTTTTTAGCCAAAGGTAGGAAATACACTTCAGCACCTGGTGTTTACAGGAATTTGCCTGATGAATATCCACAAGTGGCTAGGAAAACTAACAGACAATTCAACCCAAATGGTATTCAGATGAGCCCAAGAGAATTAGCCAGGATCCAGGGAATCCCAGATAGTTTTAGGATAGTGGCTTATTTCAACCAACCAAATCGAAACCTGGGATACTGGATAAACAAGGGTAGAGCCACTGCCACAAAATGTCCACCGTATGAGGTTGGGTTATGGATACTATGGGCTCTTAGGTGGATATATGAACATAAGAAATTGAGTATCAAGTAGTTATCAATCTCAATCCCTTTTTATTAGGGAAACCTTTATTAGGGGGATTATAGGGGGTTAATTTAGAAGGGTTAATTTTTAGAGCTTATTCTCTATCCTATAACCTATTAGAGAATTTTTACAAACTTAATCTAAAGATTAAGTCCGTAAAAAGGAAATTAACTCCTTAATTTCCAATAAGTTAGATACGTTGTTCATTGAAATGACCATCCGAATAGCTGAATTTAACAGATTTTAACAACCCATGAACTTCTAAGGTTCTATTTCACTCAAACCAACAAATTCAACTGGATGAACACAACACTCAAAGTCATATCACTCATTGGGATTTTATCTCTCACCTTCTATCTCGGATTCAGGTCAAACAAACCTGAGAAACCGAACCCACATATCAAGGTGGTTACAGATACGGTTTACATTTCAAAACCCTACCCTGAGATTCAGGTTATCAGAGATACACTGAAACCAGAGAGAGTGGTGATTTACCAAACAGATTCATCTCGGTTGAAGGAATTGGAACTCAGAATTATCCAGGATAGCCTTCATTACAGTTTCATAATCGAATGGCTTAAGGAAAAGATTCAAATCTCGGAGAATTTCCTAAAACTCTATCCCCAAAACCCAAAACTGGTTGAGATGAGTTTATTCAGAGATTCATTGAACCTATCACTACTTGGGATTGATGGTTCAGTTTACTCGGAACATTACAACCTGTTTTACCAGGATTACAACTATCGTTGGGCAGATGGAAGATTAGGATATTCGAAAACAAAATACAAACCTCAGGAGCAAAGGCTCTCTAACTATTTTTCGGTTGGTTTTGATTTTTTGAGGGAAAAGCCTTTTGGAGAATACCAGCTTGATTTTCAGTTTTCATCCAACAAGTATGCGTTCTTCAGAGCTTCTGAGGTTCTATTATTCGATGAACGACCCAGATTAGAGGTTGGGTTAAAGTTTAGGATATGGAGAAAAAGATAGTAACCCTAGATAGAGCACAATTCGATATGTATCGGCAATGCAAGGTAAATCCGTTTTACTTTGCAAATTTCGTGTATATCATTCATCCTGTCAGGGGGAAAGTGAAATTCAACCTCTACGAATACCAGAGAGCAGTTCTTTGGTATTTTCTCAACTACAGGTTCAACATAATCCTTAAATTTCGTCAGGCAGGTTTAACTGAGCTTATCGCTCTGTTTTGCTTATGGTTAGCAATGTTTAACGACAACAAGAATATCCAGATTATCTCAATCAAGGATATGGTTGCTAAACGTGTTCTTAAAAGGATTAAGTACATGTACAAGAACCTTCCTGAGTGGTTGAAAACACCTGTAACTCAAACACGTGGAGATTCTTTCGGTACTGCTACAGTACTCGAGTTTGTGAATGGATCATCAATCACATCAGTACCAACAACAGAGGAAGCTGGTCGTTCAGAGGCAGTTTCCTTACTTGTGATAGATGAGGCTGCAATCGTGAGATGGGCAGATAGGATATGGGCGGCTGCTTTCCCCACTTTAAGTTGCGCAATTTATTCTACACCAATACTTTACCAGAAAAAAGTCTCATTAGGTAAAATTAATGGGAAAGAGAAATTTAGGTTATATACTAAGGTAATAGAACTAGGAAGTATATGTCCTAAAGAACGGGGTGTAAAAGAAATTTCTTCGGAAGAGGTTTATACTCTAACACATGAGGGTAATTGGAGAAAAATTACACATACTCAAAATAAGGGTAATCTTGAAACTTGGTATGTAGAAGATACCCATGGTAATATAGGTGGATATACTCCAGCACATAGGTTATTTACAACAAGTGGGTGGAAAACAGTAAGAGAGATAATTGAGGAAGATTTAAATATAGTTGGGGTTGATACTAAAATAAAAGATTTTAGAGATGTAAACACAATAACTAAACCACCCCTAGTAGAGGAGATAAAGCCCATAAAAGATTTCCCTGATTTTTATATATCTAACTTGGGTAATGTATATAGAAAAAAGAAAGGTAACTTAACTAAAGTAGCTCAAAGGAAAAATAAATTTGGTTATTTTAGGGTTGGGTTAAGTGATGGTACAAAAAGAGAAACTGGTGATTGTAAAAACCAAGGGAAAAGTAAATTATTTCAAGGAAATGTACACGTATTAGTTGCAGAAGCGTTTTTAGGACAAAAACCTAATGGGTATCAAGTGGACCATATAGATAATGATAAATCCCATAACTATATAACTAACCTTAGGTATGTTACTCCGAAAGAGAATATAGAAAAAGCGTATAAAGAGAATCTTGGATTATATTTAAACCCCATATCTGGGGATAGGTTACCAGATTTGGTTAAAAGAGGTAAGATTCTAGAGATGCGTAAACAGGGGTATTCATACAAAGAAATAGCCAATGAGGTATATCCAGATAATTTACAAGCTAGTAAGTTTGTAAAAAGGATTTTTGAAGAAAGGGGTGGTAGAGTGTATATTTCTAAACTAACATTAGTTAAAAAAACCATAGAACCCATATATGATATACAGGTAGAGGGAGATCATAGCTATATATCAGCAGATGGCTTTGTAAATCACAACACTGGGGGATCGGCTATCTTGAACAGCACGCCAATGGGAATTGGAAATTTCTTCCACAAACAATGGGTTGACGCTAAAAATGGGGATAGTTTCTTCAATGCTATCAGGTTGTATTGGCAAATGCACCCTGAACGAGATGATGAGTGGTATAACTCTATGAGTAAATCTCTTGGACCAAGAAGAACTGCACAGGAGATTGATGGTGACTTCCTTTCTTCTGGGGCTACAGTATTCGATTTGAACTGCATACGAGCGATAGAAGAATGCTTACCTTATCCAGATGATTACGTTTCTATCGAACAAAACGGTAGACTCTACATAAAACGTTTCGCTAAACCCGGTGAAAGATGTTTCATCGGTGCTGACGTTGCTATCGGTCGTGCCAACGACTATTCTGCATTTTCTGTTATGAATCGTCATGGGGAAGAGTTAGCGTATTTCAGGGGGAAAATAAATCCTTCTAAGTATGCTAACCTACTCATGCACACCGGTAAAAGATTCAATAATGCTTTGATAGCACCAGAATCAAACGATATTGGTTTGGCAGTAACATCTAAGATTCAGGACCATGGCTATCCTAATCTATACTACGCTAAAAAACTCTTGAAAAAGAAGGGTAAAAGCAAGCCTGAAGCAGAAGATATTCCGGGATGGTATACAACCACCTCTACTAGACCAATTATTATAGATGAGTTAGAGGAAGATATTCGTTTTGACAACGTTAGCATAATCGACAAATTCTTTGTAGATGAGTCTTATACGTTTATCTTTGACTCAAGGAACAGGCCAGTTGCTATGGGTAAAGATAAAGCAAACGATGACAACCTCTACGAAGATGATGCGGTTTACACAGATGACTGCATAATGGCTAAAGCCATAACTAATTATATCAGAAAAGGCAAGAAAAACTTAGTAACAAATCCGATTTAATATGGTAAAGCTTAAAAACAAAGCCTTTGCAGGAGGTTCTGTAATGGATGTCACTACCAACCCCAGATCTCTCCCAACGGGAAGGTCTACCAATTTAGATATTGGGATTGGTAATGAATTTTTTGTAAACGAGTTATCTCCGAGCAAAAAACTAATCGTATCAGACCTACTATTGAAGGTATTACCCCAGATAAGGAAACTGGCTATCATGGATGATAACCTTTCTTTAGCGTTAAATGACTTGGTGTTATTAACTAACACTGGCCATAAAATCAAATTTGACCCACAGGTACCTGCAGACCAAGTGAAGAGAATGAGAGACCACCTTTCAGAGAAGAGTAAAACTTGGGTTGATGGAGTTGCTAACATGGATAACTTTGTTAGTAAGCTTATAGCACAGGCCTATCTTACAGGTTGTATCTCAAATGAGTGGGTGATTGACAACGATTTGAAAGGAGTTAAATCATGTATCATGGTTGCTCCAGAGAATATACGTTGGGTATATGATTCTAGAAAACAACGTTATTTCCCGTACCAATATGTAGTGGGTACCAATGGTGGTAATCCAGTAACACTTCCTAAAGACTTTTACCTGAAACTGAACCAGAGAACCTACAAGTACTTCGCTATAAATGGGTTCTCAGAAGTACCTTATGGGATTCCGCCTTGGTTACCTGCATTGAGAACCATAGCCAAGTTATACCGGATGGATGAGAACGTTGACAACCTCTTAACTTTGATGGGTCTTATTGGATTCCTTGAAGTTAAAGTTGAGAAACCTACTCAAGAAGACGGTGAGAGTGATTCTGCATACCTCGGTAAGTTAGATGCTTTCTTACGTAAAACACAAGCTGAGATTATGAAGGGAGTATCTAATGGAGTGGTAACTGGTTATAATGATGATCACAACTTTGAGTTCCATTCCACAACCAAAGACATGAACGGTGTTGCAGATCTGTACTCAGAAGCCCAACGTAAGGTGGCTAACTCTCTAAAATACCCGGGAACATTCATGGGATTAAGAACCAATGGGGGAACGGAGACTGGGTTGAGTATCATCTTTACCAAGATGCTATCCCAACTAAGGGCTGTCCAGAGTATAGTTGCAGCTGATTTGGAGATTGGTTATAAATACGAGTTATTGTTGGCTGGGTTTAAGTTTAAAACCCTGAGAGTAGAATTCAACCCATCTACAATCACAGACTTACTCAAAACAGAGCAGGCAGAGGAATACAAGATCAGGAATGTATCTAACAAATACATGATGGGTATTATATCTCAGGAACAAGCTGCAGATGAGTTAGGTTATGATGCTCCAGCTCAAAAAGAACCGAGAGCACCCATTGAGGAGAACGGAGCTCAACAAACAAGAGAGAAAGAGAAGGATGAGTCTGATAAGAGGACTCGGGAGAAAAATAAACCACAACCAAAAGTGAAATAACATGAAAGATTTTTATGAAGAGCAGGTTACACTTTGTGGGATTCGATCTCTGATTGCATCTAATATACCATTACAACTTCCACTTAAACAGGAGTTGGGTCAAAACATGAAAGATCAATCAAGTTTCGGATTCTGGAATGACCCACCTGCATTTAATACCTATTACCCAGAAGCTAAGGAAGATGACTTCACAGCTAAAGACGAGGAATTTATCCAACCATTATTCAGAATGCTATCAAACACAGTGGTTATCTCTAATAGGGGACTTATAGAGTTTCCAGTTGGTGTGTTGAAGAAATCTATGGGTTTGATGGTTGGGCAATCTTTATACCCTAACCATGATATGCAGGTTGGTAATGAGCTGGGGGCAGTAGTTGATAATATATGGCAAGAAGCCTATAAAGTTGGGGATAAAACTATCCCAGCTGGAATCAACGCTCGTTTGAAGATAGATGCTAAGTCTCATCCCAATATTGCAAGGGGTATTAACATGGACCCACCATCAATTCACTCAGTATCGTGTACAGTGGTATACCGGTGGAAGCCTTCTCATCAATTCGAGAAAGAGTGGGAGTTCTACGAGAAAATGGGTACCTATGATGAGAAAGGTCAATTGGTTCGTAAGATAGCTACTGAGATTCTTTATTACATGGAGTTATCTCTAGTATCCCATGGTGCAGACCCATTTGCGAAGAAACTAGATGAGAACGGTAAAATCGTGTTACCTAACTTTGCATCATCACAATCTGTAAAAGTAGACCAGACCAATTTTGCTTACAATGTAGATTGGAGGAATCTTAAGTCTGTTCTAAATGAGGAGACGAACAGCTTCAATGGTTTGTTTAAATTAAATATTAATCAGGATAATCAAAAAGTTATGACCGTAGAAGAGATCATTAATTTAGCTTCTCAGACCCTTGGTTTATCAGGTTTGACAGCTGAGAACATTAAGACTAACCTTGAACAATACAAGGCTAATCAAGACAAACTGGTAGACCCCGCTTCTCTGAAGTTAGGTGATGTTACTGGTTGGGACAAAATTCAGGAATCATTCTCTGCGATGGTTACCGAGTTAACCGAGCTGAGAGCTTTGAAAGAGAAAGAGTCATTCATCAATGCCGGTGAAGAGTACTTAAACAACTTAAGAACTGAGGCTACCAACTTCTACAAATTGAGTTTGGAAGAGGGTAAGGAAGAGGATGAAGCTATCATTGCTCTTATCAACAAGGCCGATGTGAAAGAAGCCAAAGCCTTACTTTCTCAGTATCAGACTCAAGTTGAGAAAGATGCACCGCTTACCTGTCAATCTTGTGGTGGTCATGATATTTCCAGAGCTTCATTCAAGGGGAATGACAACCAAGAAGACAAAGACAAAAAGAACGAGGGAGTGAAAACTCTGGATGAGATCCGTGAACATTTCATCTATCAGAGAGATTTCAAGGGGGAGAGTAAGTAATCTTCTAGACCCGAGTTTATTTAACTGCAGGAAATTAATAACAATCAAAAATTCGATATTATGTACGGAGATCAATTCGGTGGACTTTCGTTTACCGCTATTTACAAAAGAGAACAGGACAAAATGGCCAACCAATTTGTGGTTGATACAGCCCAGGCAAAACCTATTCTTCCCGGTGAACCAGTGATGTTGATGCCGGAAGGTACAATCAAATCATACGTGAATGGTGGAACTGGTAGATATATTGGTATCAATCTTTTGGACGGAGCAGTTGCAGGTGGAGTTACCACGGTATCTATCCTCATTTCACACGTGATGATTTACGCAGAATCAGATGGAACTTTCAAAGCAGGTGATGCTGTAACCATAACTAGAGAAGATGGAGTACCATCTACAGCAGAAACAGCTCTTGGTCACTATAACCACTTGATTGCAAAGAAACTGGCCGCAACTGGTGAAGCAGTAGCTATCGCTATGGAATCTTGTGATAAAGACAACACTGCTGAGATGCGTATCCTTGTATTGGATACACCTATCAATGTAACTGTTGATTAAAGAAAAGTGAAACTTATAATACGAAAAATAAAATGATTCAGTTAACAGCAGAACAAAAGGCCGAGAGAACCAAACTCCGCCAGGAAGTTAAAACGGTATTCGATGAGTTGAATGCCTTGCGTTTTGATCCTCAAAGACCAAATGATGTCCTTGTTGAGGATTACGTGAAATTGAGATATAATATGGAGTGGGATTCCTATCTGTACAAGATGGGTATTAACCCGAACCAAGATACCGTATCCATGATTTTGAACCAAGCAGAGGTTGACCAAATCCGTTGGATTGTACCGGAGATTTTCCGTGCAGCTTTGAGAAAAGGTTATCGTGGAGCACCCATTTACCCGAATATCATCCGTGGAGAAGAGCAGATGTCTAGTCCTGTTATGAAGGTACCTTTCATCAACATGTCAGATGCTGCTCCGAGAAAAGTGAATGAGGCTGAGACAATTCCATTGGGAGCTGTTTCTTTCGGTCAGAAAGAATATACTATGTTCAAAATTGGTCGTGGTATTACTTTAACCGATGAGATTAAGATGTATTCTTCTCTGAACCTTGTTTCTATCTTCTTGGAGGATTTCGGAGTATTGCTTGGACATGTAGTTGACGGATTGGCTATCGAGTGTGCTATCAATGGAGAACAGAAGGATGGTTCTGAAGCTGCTCCGGTTATCGGGGTTAAAACTCAGAACACAGTTACTTACCGTGATTTGCTGAAGATTTTGGTTCGGATGTCTCGTTTGGGTCGTATCCCGACTACCTTGATTGGGGGTGAAGATATGGCGATCGACATCTTGGATTTACCGGAGTTCAGCCAACGTGAATCAGGTACGACTCGTGCAAACCTGAATATCAAAACCCCGATTCCACAGAGTTTGGATTTCTTTATCCATGGTGCAGTGGATGACGACCAAATCTTGATGATTGATAAATCAGCCGCTCTCTTGAAATTGAACGGGTTCCCGTTGAAGGTTGAATCTGAGAGAATCGTTTCAAACCAAACTGAGGCCTTCTATGCTTCTCTTCAAGTTGGATTTGCCAAACTTTGGGCTGATTCTGTTCTTATCTTGGATAAGACCAAAGACTTTGACGATAACGGTTTCCCGGCAGCTTTCAATATTGATACCAAGCAAATTGTTGAGCTGAAAAACTAAAATGAGTTAATAGGGAGGGAAAATACCTTCCCCATACTCGTTTCTAGTAAAAATATAGAGTACGGACAATAAAATCATAATTATGGCAAAACAATATGCTAGATTAGGGGCCAAAGCATTGAGCTTTTACTCACCTATCCTTAGGTTTAAGTTGGTTCCTGGTGAAATCAAAGAATTTCCTGATAGAGCTATGATGGACAACACCTTCGTAACTGCTCTCAGTAATGGCCATATCCGTATAGCTTCTCCAGAAGAGGTAGAGGCTTACATGGAGAAAATGGGTCAAGAAGCTCCTACCGGTATAAAAGTTGAGAAAGAAGAAGCTGCCCAAATTTTAGCGGAGTTGAATACCGCTAATGAACAAATCGAAAACCTTACCAATGGTATGGCAGAAGCAGCTGAAACCGTGAAGAGACTCACTCAAGAGAATACGATTCTGAATGCGAGAGTGGAGTTGCTTTCTACCGGTAAAGAGGATGTTTTTGCAAAAACAGAAGAGGAGCTTACGAATTACGTCCTTGAAACTTACGAGTTGGAGAAGAAAGAACAAAAATCTTTCAAGGCTCTATCATTTGAAGAGAAACGTGATTACGCTTATCAACTCGAGAAAAACTCTGAAGAAGAGACCGAAGAGGAAAAGTAAATTAAACACCATCAATATGTTGTCATTGGACCGAGTTGCTCTTGTAGTTAACTCGGTCCTTTTGTTTAAAAAGTCTTAAAGCTATGAGTAATTTTAAGAATAACCCCAAATATCCCATAGAACCTTCTTCCAATGAGCCGTTCGTTCCTTATTTCTTAAGAAGTAGTAGAGAAGCTACTAAACCTCTTGGTGGAAGAGACTATGTAATATTCCCTGATAGTTTTCCCTTAATTGGGATGCCACTAACTGGGAATGAGCAACTCATGGTTCAGGGTAAACTCGAAGAACCAGAGATAATGACCCCGAACCAAATCAAGGAATTTTTCAGTGGCTCAGTAGTACAGGACTCACAAGGTTTTATAACTGGAGACCAGGTATACAAGGAGTTACTGAAATATGTTCCTATCACGAGAAAAATCAACGGTTATACGTTAAATAAAGATATTAATCTTACTAAGGCTGATGTAGGTCTTGGTAATGTAGATAACACACCTGACCTAGATAAACCAGTATCTACCGCTACTCAACAGGTTATTGATGATCTGGAAGCGAAACATGATGCTGAGATTATCAAGTTACAAAATAAAGATAAGGACCTTCAGAATCAGATAAATGACCTTGGTACAACTGGAGAAGAGTTATATCATGAATTCCAAGAACACTTGGTTGATCCTAACGCCCACCATGAGATAGTGGACCAATCTATGTCAGATACTTCTACAAAAGCTATCTCTAACAAGATAGTGAAAGCTTACATTGATACTATCATTAGTAGGCAGGGAAGTAAAACTTCTGTAGTAGCCAATGATGAAATCTTGGTCATGGGTGCTGGTGGTAAATATTACAGGACCACACTCCAAAAGGCAGTACTTGACTTAGTAGATTCCGCTATTGGAGACGTGGGTAAAGTATTACACTTTGTTGGAGAAGCTGGTAACTCTGCCGGAATACCAGATATAAATAACCAAAGAGATGGGGCATTATTTTACGTGAGTAAGTTAGCAACCCCCACAACAACTATAACTGATGCTGTGACAGGACAAAAATTCACCTCATGTGATGTGGTGATGAAAGATGGTTCTCAATGGAGAGTTATCGGAAAAACAATGTGGTGGGTTAACTTGGCTTATTCATACAGCGAACCAAATAAGAGGGCAACTATAACCAATACCGCTGGTACTGGGTTTGAGATACCACTGGCCTCTAACACAATTACTGGTTTATACCCTAAAGAACACTTCTATGATGTGAGTAGAGCTTCTTCCATTCCAGCAGCTGGTGTCATTCCCAAGTATACACCGGAGAGTAAGTTGAAATCAGGATCACCAGCTACAACTGATGGAGAGGTATTAATATACGAACAAATACAACAAATCTTAGACCTTGCCAGAATTGGAGTAAATTATTCTATCCTTGATATGAGTAATCCAATTAAGGCTGTATACAATAGTGGTAGTACTGGTACTGGTACTAGTAGACCAGTAACACCATTCTGGGATTATTCAGTTGGTTTGATTCAGTGTTGCGGTGGAGATAATAACTCAATTCTTTTGAAACAGAACAGCCAGATGGTTGGGACTACTAACTCTGTAGTTGGTACGGTAATCCTAACTGGTTCACTAGTGGATAGAATAAAATTAACTAACAAGTTATATTGTTCTATGGATTTTGATAAACTAGTGAATGAACAGGTTTCTGTAAAAATCACTATTAAGAATGGTAAAACTGGTGCAATACTTGGAGAAGTCTCTCTGTTGACAGCAGATTTAACTGGGGTATACAACGGGTACGTGAGTTTAAATACAACTTCCCTAGATTCTTCCACTAATAATTTCTTAACCATAGAGATGGTATTCACTCCCAAATCTAAGATGCCAGACGTGGAGTTACCAGGTGGGGAGGGAGAAGCTGTGGTAACTAAACCAGCTGATTGGTCAACAAATAAAGTAGATAGAGTATGTTTTTCTGTAGACCCGATAGATGATACTTCTTTGGATATCATCACCCAATCAGAGTTGAGTAGGATACAACCTATACTTACCCATATAGCAAATGCTAACGTTCACGTGACAAAACAGGATAAAGATACTTGGGATGCTAAGGCCACTGAAGATTTCGTACTTCAGAAAATCCAAGATTTAATCGGAGATGCTCCAGATGTGTTGGATACTCTTGGAGAGTTGGCAGAAGCCTTGAAAAATAACCCAGATATCATTGATAACATTCTGAATGATTTAACTGTCATCAGAACAGATTATATCCCAAGATCAGGTGGAGCTGGCCATGCCATGACTGGGAATCTGTATGTTCCACAAACTTGGAATATCATGCAAAGTACTGGACATGATATTATCTCAAATAAACCAAATAAGTTACTTATTGGTAAAACTGAGGGTACTACCTACATTAGGTCTGGGAATACAGATATTATGCACAATATAGCTGGTACTAATTACAAGATATGGGATGCCTCCAACCTTCCCAATCCTGTACAAACAACAGACTTGGCAAAATACCTCCCATTGGCAGGAGGTAAAATGACTGGGCACGTATCATTTCCTGTAGATAAAGGGATTGTAGGGTATGATGTTCCTGGTACTGCGGCTTATACTATATTGGGAACTATAGCTTCTGGAAATAATACAAGAGTGGGTGTAGGTACTATAAATTTCCCACTTCACTTGAGGAGTACAGCTGAGGACATTATACATGTAAGAGGGTCAAGTAACTACAAGGTTTGGGATGCTTATAACTTAGCCAACCCATTACAGAAAACTACAGCTGATGGCTTATACTACCCATTAGCTGGAAAAGGTTATTTTGGGTTTGACGATTCAGGTAGACCAGTGGTATCTAATAATCAAGGTTATGCTGTAAAAGATACCTCTGGTAATGTTAGAGAGTGTTTATGGATGGACCCAAATAATAACCTCAATATTGGTAATACGTCAAAGTGGTCCTTAGCCAAAATTATATTCAGAGCTTCATCCATACAAAATTCTGCGGGTAAAGAATTTTACCATGAGGGAAACTTACCAGCTTATCCCACATGGGCAACGTTGTCTGGGAAACCCACACTCGCTACTGTAGCTACCTCAGGTAAATATAGTGATTTGTCAGGTACTCCAAACTTGGCTACTGTAG
>OKVH01000213.1_pt1 | contig 33774 bp, 22 predicted proteins | sample 1604791 | NCBI WGS metagenome assembly OKVH01 (sample SAMN01760919, study PRJEB22395) | human gut metagenome | reverse complement strand
CCGGCTGGCGGGCCATGTGCGTACTGCCTACGGGCAAGTGGCGTCCGGTGAAGCCGCCAACGTGTCCTATGCGTCCACGCTGGGGGATTTGCCCCAGGTCGAGGATCGCGAAGAGCTGAAGGGCTGGGCGTACGAGCGCATGCTGGCCGCCCTTGATGAGCACGCCGGCGAGGAAATTCGCCGCGGCGTGACGTTGGTGGGGCCGCATCGCGACGAGATTGAATTTACCGTGGCGGGTCGCTCCGCTCGTTCATTTGCCAGCCAAGGACAGCAGCGAACGTTGGTACTGTCCTGGAAGGTGGCCGAGGTGGCCGTGGCTCGCGATGTTCTGGGTACTGCTCCGCTGTTGCTTCTGGACGACGTGATGAGCGAGCTCGACGGCGAGCGCCGCGGTGCTTTTCTGCGGCTGATCGGCGATGATATCCAAACGGTCATAACCACGACCAACCTGGGATACTTTACCGATGACCTGCTTGATCGAGCCAAGGTGGTGAGCATGGGTGAGACGTGCTAATTACGAGCGCGAGAGCGAGACGGTCGCCTTCAGTGGGTTTTTGAACGCAGAGCGCCAGCGCATCCTGGCGTCGGTGACGCCTGAGCGCCGTGCGCAGATGGAGGCTGCCGAGGAGTCGCGCGCGGTCTATCGCGCGTGGAACGCGGTGTGCTCGGGCACGCGCGAGGGGCGGCATGTGACGGGTCTGCGCTACCTGCCCGAGTCCAATGAGCTGCTGGTATATCTCGATTCGCCCTCGTGGACGCAGGAAATGACGCTGTTGCGTGAGATCATCCGCGCGCGCATGGAGCGCGCCGGTGCGCATGTGGACGGCCTGGTGTTCAAACCCACCGCACCCGGTCACACGCCGCCCGCCGCCAAGGAGCGCCTGCGCACGGCGACGACCGAGCGCCCGCCGGCCCCGCACGCCGACCTAAGTGAGGCCGAGCGCACCGAGATTGAGCGCCAAGTGGCACCCATCGAAGACCAAAAACTGCGCGAGGCCCTCGAGAATGCCATGAGAGCCAGTGCCGAGTGGGCCAAGGGCGTGCAAAGCAAAAAAGAGCCTTAAATCGCATCTGGTGGCCTTGTAGAGCCAAATACCCTCGTTCCCGAGGGTATTTTTTACGATAAACTAGTAAGGCTGTACACATTTTCTTGACTGAAGGAGGACGTGTGGCAAACGAAAACGATTACGATGGCGGCGAGATTAAGATTCTCGAAGGTCTCGAGGCCGTTCGTAAGCGCCCGGGCATGTATATCGGCTCGACGAGCGCCAGCGGTCTGCATCACCTGGTGTGGGAGATCGTTGACAACTCCGTCGACGAGGCCATGGCCGGTTTCTGCACCGAGATCCAGGTGACGGTCCACGCCGACAACTCCATCACGGTCGTCGACAACGGGCGCGGCATCCCCGTCGACGAGCACCCTGTTAAAAAGATCCCGACGCTCGAGGTCGTCATGACGATCTTGCACGCCGGCGGTAAGTTCGATAACTCGGCCTATAAGGTCTCGGGCGGCCTGCACGGCGTTGGCATCTCCGTCGTCAACGCACTGTCCAAGCGCGTGGTCGTTCAGGTTCGTCGCGACGGCAACACCTACGAGATGGAGTTCTCGCGCGGCAAGACCGTCAAGAAGATGGAGGTCGTGGACACCTCGGATTCGACGGGCACCACCGTCACCTTCTGGCCCGACGACGAGATCTTCGAGACCTGCATTTACGATTTCGATACGCTGCACAACCGTCTGCAGGAGACGGCGTTCCTCAATAAGAACCTCAAAATCGTGCTGACTGACGAGCGCGAGTCTACTCCCCACGTGGAGGAGTTTTGCTACGCGGGCGGCATCATCGACTTCGTCAAGTTCCTTAACGAGGGCAAGGACGTCCCCGAGGCCTTTAAGGAGCCTATCTACATCGAGGGCAAATCGGACCCGGACGCACCTGTGGCCAAGATGGGCGAGGTTGAGGTTTCCCTGCAGTGGAATAGCGGCTACGGCGAGAACGTCATGTCGTTTGCCAACGACATCTACACCCCCGAGGGCGGCATGCACCTTGAGGGCTTCCGCACCGCGCTCACCCGCGTGATCAACGACTATGCGCGCAAGCAGAACCTGCTCAAGGAAAAAGACGCCAATCTGACCGGCGACGATGTGCGCGAGGGCCTTTCGGCCGTTATCTCGGTCAAGCTGCCCGATCCGCAGTTTGAGGGCCAGACCAAGGCCAAGCTCGGCAGCTCCTATATGCGCGCGCTCACGCTCAAGATTGTGACCGACGGCCTTGTCGATTACCTCGAGGAGCATCCCAAGCCCGCTCGCGAGATCGTCAAGAAGGCGCAACAGGCCTGCAAGGCGCGCAATGCCGCCCGCAAGGCGCGCGAGGCGACCCGCCGCAAGAGCCTGCTCGAGACGGCGTCCCTGCCCGGTAAGCTCGCCGACTGCTCGGTGCGCGATGCCGAGCTGACCGAGCTCTTCATCGTAGAGGGCGACTCGGCAGGCGGTTCGGCCAAGGACGGCCGTCGCCGAGACATCCAGGCGATTCTGCCCCTGCGCGGCAAGATTTTGAACGTCGAACGCGTTGGTGACCATCGCGCGTTCTCGAGTGACACCATCCAGTCGCTGATTACCGCGATCGGCTGCGGCGTCACGACGAGTGCCGGCGACGGCGGCGATTTCGATATCACCAAGGCGCGCTACCACAAGATCATCATCATGACCGATGCAGACGTCGACGGTGCGCATATCCGCATCCTGCTGCTGACGTTCTTCTACAAGTACATGCGTCCGCTGATCGATGCCGGCTACGTCTATGTTGCCTGCCCGCCCATCTTTGGCATTAAGGTGCGCAACAAGATCCACTACGTGTATCCCAACGGCCGCCAGCCCGAAGACGAGATCCTGCGCGACACCATCCAGAGCCTGGGCCTGAACCCCGACGATAACGACGAGGACGGCAAGGCCAAGGACGGCAAGATCACCAAAAAGCGCAAGGGCTATACCGTCCAGCGCTACAAGGGCCTGGGCGAGATGGACCCCAAGCAGCTCGCCTCGACGACGATGGACCCCAAGACCCGCATCCTGCAGCGTGTGTCGATCGAAGACGCCGTGGTGGCGGACCGCGCCGTGCGCGAGCTGATGGGTTCCGAGGTCGGCTATCGCCGCGAGTACATTGAAAAACACGCACATGATGCACGATTCCTTGATGCTTAAGAGGAGGTAACGTGGCAGACGATATCAACAATAGCGAGGGTATGGACGAGGCCGGCGATGCCGGTATGCCCGATGATCTGAAGCGCCTGCTTGCCCGTGCTGAGCAGGGCGAGGACGGCGATCCGGACGCCTATAACCCCGATGCCGATGATGATGAGGAAGAAGACGACGACGCCGAGCTCGAGGAGAGCTTTGGCGAAGTCGATCGTGGCGCCTCGGCCGGCGAGGACATCAACGGCGGCCAGCTCCAGATTTCGGAGTTCGGTCGCGAGATGAAGCAGTCGTTCATCGAGTATTCGATGTCGGTTATCACGGCGCGCGCCCTGCCGGACGTGCGCGACGGCTTAAAGCCGGTACACCGCCGCATCCTGTACGCGATGAACGAGAGCGGCATCTACCCCAACCGCCCACATAAGAAGTCGGCCTGGACGGTCGGCGAAGTTATCGGTAAGTACCATCCGCACGGTGACTTCGCGGTCTACGAGGCCATGGTTCGCCTGGCGCAGTGGTTCTCCATGCGCACGCCGCTCATCGATGGTCACGGCAACTTCGGTAACATCGACGGCGACGGCGCGGCGGCCATGCGTTACACCGAGAGCCGCCTGGCAAAGCCCGCCATGGAACTGCTGCGCGACCTGCAGAAGGATACCGTCGACTGGCAGCCCAACTACGACGAATCGCTCGCCGAGCCCGTGGCGCTGCCTGCGCGCTTCCCCAACCTGCTGGTTAACGGCAGCCAAGGCATCGCCGTCGGCATGGCCACCAACATCGCCCCGCATAACCTCACCGAGGCGATCGAGGCCACCTGCTACCTGATCGACAACCCCGACGCCACCGTCGACGAGCTCATGCAGATCATGCCCGGTCCGGACTTCCCCACCGGTGCCATCATCATGGGCAGCGCCGGCATTAAGCAGAGCTACGAGACCGGTCGCGGCTCCATTACCGTGCGTGCCAAGGCACACGTGGAGTCCACCAAGACCGGCCGCAGCCGCTTGGTCTTTACCGAGATTCCCTACATGGTCAACAAGGGCACCCTGCAGGAGAAGATCGCCCAGCTCGTCAACGACAAGCGCATCGAGGGCATCTCGGATATGCGCGATGAGTCCAACCAGAAGGGCATCCGTCTGGTCATCGAGCTCAAGAAGGGCGTCATTCCGCAGGTCGTGCTCAACAATCTGTATAAGTACACCTCGCTGCAGACGACCTTTGGCGCCAACAACCTGGCACTCGTCAACGGCGTTCCCAAATGCCTGAGCCTGCGTGAGATGCTGCAGCACTACATCGACCACCAGGTCGACGTCGTCACCCGCCGCACCCGCTTCGACCTTAAGAAGGCCCAGGCCCGCGCGCATATCCTCGAGGGCTACCTGATGGCCCTTGACCATATCGACGAGGTCATCAGCATCATCCGCTCCTCGCAGACCGACTCCGAGGCCAGCAGCCGACTGATCGAACGCTTTGGCTTTACGCCCGAGCAGACCACGGCCATCCTCGAGATGAAGCTGCGCCGCCTGACCGGCCTGGAGCGCGACAAGATCCAAGAAGAGTTGGACGGCCTGCGCCGCGCCATCGCCTACTACGAGGACCTGCTGGCGCACGAGGAGAAGATTCTGGGCGTCATCAAGGAAGAGATGCGCGAGATCTCCAAGAAGTTTGGCGACAAGCGCCGCACCGAGATCAGCCAGGTTGAGAAGGACCTGGATGTCGAGGACCTCATCGCCGACGAGGATATGGTCGTGACCATCACCCATACCGGCTACGTTAAGCGTATCCCGGTGGCTGCCTACCGCGCCCAGAAGCGCGGCGGCAAGGGCGTATCGGGCGTCAACCTCAAAGAGGACGACGTTATCGACGAGATGTTCATCGCGTCCACGCACGAGTACGTGCTGTTCTTCTCGAGCAAGGGCAAGGTCTATCGCCTGAAGGTGCACGAGCTGCCGGTGGGTACGCGCCAGGCGCGCGGTACCGCGATCGTCAACCTGCTGCCCTTCGAGGAAGGCGAGAAGATCGCGAGCGTCATCAGCTGCCGCGAGTTCCCGGCCGACGAGTACCTGATGTTTGCCACCAAGAGCGGCATGGTCAAGAAGACCGTGATGAGCGCATATGACCGCAGCCGTCGCGACGGCCTGATCGCTATCAACCTGCGTGACGACGACGCGCTGCTGAACGTGCGCCGCGTGCGCGAGGGCGACAAGATTATCCTGGCCACCACCGCGGGCAAGGCGATCATGTTCTCCGAGGAGCAGGTGCGCGCCACCGGCCGCGATACCAGCGGCGTTCGCGGTATCGGTCTGAAGGACGGCGTGAGCGTTCTGGGCATGGAAGTCACTAACGGCAACGGCGATCTATTCGTCATCACCGAGCGCGGCTACGGCAAGCGCACGCCGGTCGCGGACTACCCGGAGCAGAATCGCGGCGGTCAGGGCGTCTACACCATTCAAATGACCGAGCGTAAGGGTAACCTCGCGGCCATGAAGACGGTGGGCCCGCAGCACGAGCTGTTCATCGTGACGGATGGCGCGACGGTCATTCGCGTCAAGACCGACGAGATCAGCCAGACCGGCCGCGCCACCCAGGGCGTCAAGATGATGACCGTCGACGACAACGACCGCGTATGCGCCGTAGCCCGCATGACGGCAGCCAAAGAGAAGCCCGAAGGCGAAGGGGCCGAGGCCGCAGCCGACGCCGAAGAGGCCCCTGTCGATCTAGGCGACGGCAACGACATGCCAGAAGATCTCCTAGACGAGTAAGAGGCCCTAGCTGGTAGAAAATATCAGACCCCATATATCGGCGGTCGGCGCACTGCGCGCCGACCGCTTTTTTGAAAACCTTGGGACTCGTGTTCGCCCCGGTCGCACGGCGGCATGTGAAGTCGATCGCGAGTTCCGCACGAGCCTGAGAGCACTTAATGTGCTCTCTGTGCGAGTCAGGACTGTCCGAGCAGGCGACTTCACATGCCGCCGTGCGACCGGGGCGAACACCTTTCAAAGATTTTCAAAAAAGTTGTTGACGCGCGCGTAACGACTCGTCTAATATATCCCTTGCGCGATGGACCTGTAGCTCAGTTGGTTAGAGCGTCCGGCTGATAACCGGGAGGTCACAAGTTCGAATCTTGTCAGGTCCACCATCAAAACTGTGAAGAGCCCTGGGGCATTGCCTCGGGGCTTTTTTCTTGTCTGCGATAAATCTCATTTTGGTTTTGTGTGCTGTGCGAAAGATTGGGTAGTATAGCTATTCAATGCGGTGGAGCTGCCGCGTGTTAACCGCTACGTACCGGAGGTGTTCCATGGTTCGTGTCGACATAGAGACTATCGTCATGGCCGCCGGTCCCGTGCCATCGCTTATTGTGCTTCGCGAGCGCTGCGGCAAGTCGGACTCGCCCGCACCGCCGCGTTCCCTTTCCATTCAGACTGGTTCGTTTGAAGCTGCTGCCATCAGCCGCGGCATCGATAGCGGCCGTGCCGAGCGCCCGATTACCCATGACCTGTTGCTCGATACTGTTGGCGCCCTGGGCGCCAAGCTCGAGCGCATCGAGATCGTTCGCGCCGAGCCGCCGGTGTTCTACGCGACGATCGTCGTGCTGGCCGATGGTAACGAGCATAAGATCGATGCGCGTCCGAGCGACGCCATCGCCCTCGCCGTACGCAGTAATGCCCCCATGTTCGTTGAAGACGACATCATGAATCGCCTGGGCACTGTTTCTACCCATGCCGAGGAAGTCGACGACGAGCAAGAGTTCGAGAAGTTCGACGAGTTCGTCCATACGCTCTCCCCCGATGACTTCTAAATGCGGGGCGGCCAGGATGCGGAGCGTTCGCTGATGGCCGGCGGCATGTCGGCTGAGGCGGCCGCCATTGCGCGCGAGGCCCAGATGCGCTCGGAGGCTTCTGAGGCGGCTCGCATTGCCTATGTGACGCAGGCCCGCACGCTTCGCGAACGCCGCGGCTCGTTTATCAAGATGGTTGTCATCTCCGCCCTTGTCGCGGCAATCTGCTCGCGCCTTCGTGGTACAGTTGGTGCGCTTGGGTTTTCGATCTCTACGGGCCTGGTGATCTGGGGCGTGGTCGATGCGGTGATGCTGACCAGTCAGATCAAGGTACTCGACAAGCGCGCGATGGATATGATGCGCGCCCGCGACGCTGCCGCTAAGATCGCTGCTGAGGCGCAAGAACTGTAACGACGCCAGACTCGATGGGAAGGTCTAAAGATGGCACAGGATATGCAGGACGCCGGTAACGTCTCCGCCGAGCTCGACGCCATGGTGTGCGATCTGATCGGCGCGTTCTTGGACGACCTTGCCGCCGGTGAAAACCCTGGCGTGGTCGTGGCAATTGAGGACGCCGCTTCCAACCGTTATCTGGCGGCGCTCGATGAGGATGGCGAAGAGGCGTGCCTCGAGGCGGCCACCAACTTTATCTCCGAGCACAAGATGGGTCTTAAGGACGAGGGCCTGGGCCGTATCGCTCGCTATGCCATCGGCTATACCGGCTGCGTCGAGATTGACGGCGGCTATCACGATGCTCTGCTCGTGAGCTTCTTCGAAACCACGCTCGAGAGTGGTTTTTCGGCATATGTGCTGTATGAGGGCATGGGCGCCGGCGATGGTTTTATGTGGAGCGACCCTGAACCTGCAGGTGAGGAAACCCCTCTCATCTAAAATCGCTAAAATAAACGAGTTTTCGGTAAAAGGCTCAATATTCCCGCTGAGCGTTGTATCGCTGGGCGGGCCGCATACGCGTGCCGGTTGTATATAGATAGAAGATAGGGGAACTACATGCGCGTAGACAATCTGAGGAACATCGCCATCATCGCTCACGTCGACCACGGCAAGACGACGATGGTCGACAAGCTCCTGCGTGCCACGGACGCCTTCCGTGCCAACCAGCAGGTCGAGGACCGCGTCCTGGATTCCAACGACCAGGAGCGCGAGCGCGGCATTACGATTCTCGCCAAGAACATCTCTATCGAGTACAAGGACGTCAAGATCAACGTCATCGACACCCCGGGCCACGCCGACTTTGGCGGCGAGGTCGAGCGCGTGCTGCGTATGGCCGACGGCGCCCTGCTGCTGGTCGACGCTTTTGAGGGCCCCATGCCCCAGACCCGCTTCGTGCTGCGTCACGCTATCGACACCGGCCTTAAGATCATGATCGTCATCAACAAGATCGACCGTCCGGGTGCCAGCCCCGAGAAGGCCTACAACGACTGCCTCGACCTTATGGCCGACCTGGGCGCTACCGACGACCAGCTTGAGTTCGCCATGGAGCACGTGGTCTACGCCAGCGCCATGAATGGCTTTGCCCGCCTTGACCCCAACGACGGCAACATGGACATGTATCCGCTGCTCGATATGATCATCGACGACATGCCCGCGCCCGAGGTTGACGAGAACGCCCCGCTGGCCATGCAGTGCGTGACCATCGACCACTCCAACTTCGTTGGCCGTATCGGCATCGGTCGCGTGTACTCCGGCACCATCCACCAGGGCGACCAGATCCTGGTTGTCAAGAATGACGGTTCCAGCGCCACCGCTACCGTCAAGCAGCTCTTTACCTTCGACTACCTGGGCCGCACCGAGTGCCAGGAAGTCGGCGCCGGTGACATCGCCGCCGTCGTGGGCATCGATCGCACCGATATCGGCGATGTCTACACCGACCCCGAGAACCCCGTTGAACTCGAGCCCATCGAGATCGACCCGCCGACCCTGTCCATCGTCTTTGAAGCTTCGACCTCTCCGCTCGTCGGTCGCGACGGCGACATCGTGGGCGCCCGTCAGCTCAAGGAGCGCCTGTTCAACGAGGCCGAGAACAACGTGACCATGAAGATCGAGGAGCTCGAGGACAAGAGCGGCGTCGAGGTCTCGGGCCGCGGCATTCTGCACCTGTCCGTTCTGATGGAGTCCATGCGCCGCGAGGGCTTTGAGTTCCAGGTCGGCCGTCCCCGCGTTCTGTTTAAGAAGGATGAGAACGGCAACAAGATGGAGCCCGTCGAGCAGGCCGTCGTCGAGTGCCCGGACGAGTACTCAGGCAAGGTCGTTGAGGTCTTCGGCACCTCCGGCGGCATCATGACGAGCATGGACACCTCGGGCATCGTGACGCACCTCGAGTTTAAGATCCCGACGCGCGGCATCATGGGGCTTAAGAACCGCATCATGAACGTCACCCACGGCGAGGGCGTGTTCTACCACACCTTCCTGGAGTATGGTCCTTACGCCGGCGAGATCGGCAACCGTCAGAACGGCGCCATGATCTCCATGACCACCGAGAAGGCCGTTGCCTACGCTCTGGGTACGCTGCAGGAGCGCGGCCAGCTGTTTGTTGAGCCGGGCACCGAGTGCTATGAGGGCATGATCGTGGGCGAGCGCAGCAAGGCTGGCGACATGGTCGTCAACATCGCGCGTACCAAGAACCTGGGCAACCAGCGTTCCTCGACCTCCGATATCTCCGTCCAGCTGGTGCCGCCCCGCACCTTCTCGCTGGAGGAAGCGCTGGAGTACATCGCCGACGACGAGCTGGTCGAGATTACTCCCAAGAACATCCGCCTGCGCAAGCGTCTGCTCAACGCCACCGACCGCAAGAAGGCTGCCGTTCGCGCCGGCCAGGTCAACAAATAAGCGCTGGGCTTTATAGCGTCTAACGAGAAAGGGCGTCGACCGCGATGGTCGGCGCCCTTTTTGGTGCAAGGGGACAGGTTACTTTGCACCACGGTGGAGGAGGTTATCCCCCGAGCGGCTTTCCAGCCAAAGTAAAGTTGTTTAAACATATACATAATTCCACAGGATATAACCGCTTTGATACAAAACCGTTAACAGATAAATATCAACTGGTATTACATTAAAAGACCTCTTTACCAGCGGTTTACATGACTGTTATCTATATTGTATTTTATGCATTGTGGCATAGACGAACCGTCTTAGAAGTTGCCCCCAATGGGTTCTTGCAATGCGCTAGGTAGGTTCTCGTAGATGTTGGGGCTTGTGTTCGATCCGACGATTCGCCGTATTCCACACTGTGTTGTAGGAATTAAGGGACAACTATGGACGCACACCGCTCGCGGTCGCTTGGTATGGCGGCCCTGATCTTCATTTTGATTAGCCTCACCGCCGCAGTTTTTCACGGCGCATCCCCCGTGCGCGCCGATGACGTTGCGAAGCCCGATCCGATTGCGATCGATGGGGATACGGCGACGGTTGATGTCAGGCTGTATACCGATGAGCACCACACTCAAAAGCTCGAGGATCCCGTAACGTCCACTTCGACGCTCTATGGAGCTTTCTCGGCACAATTCAAAGGCGGCAAGGCGCCTACGCCCGAGAAGAACATCGCTGTCTATAAGCTGCCCGACACCATTGTCGTTGACGACAACGACGGCGGCGACCTCATGGAGGGTCCGGAAGCCACTGCCGCCAAGGCTGGCACGTGGAAGATTAAGGACAATAAGGTCATCTTTGCGTTTGACAAAAACTGGCTTGCGTCAAACCCTGCGGAGATTTATGTCGGAGCCAATTTCTCGTTCGAGCTTGCAGGCAAGGGCACCGGCTCAGGCAGCAGCGCATCTGTCGTGTTCCCTGGTGTGGGAACGATCAAAATCCCTACCAAGGACGGCAAAGTCACGGGGACGAAGTCGGGGACCTTCTCCCAGGGCGCAGATGGCGTGGCCAAGGTTACCTGGACTGTTACGCTTGCCGTAGAGTCGTATGCTACGGACGTTAGCTTCACTGATACGCTGGGCGACAACTTCGACTTTGTGAACGACAGTTTCAAGCTCGACGGCAAGAAGCTTGACTCCCAGCCGATGATCGACGGCCAGGTCGTAACCCTCGACAGCCTGGGCAACCTTTCCCAGGGCAACCACACGATCACGTACGATACGGTGCTGAAGAGCGGCGTTGCCGCGAACGGCGGCGATTTGATCAAAGCTGAGAATACGGCAACGTGGAATTGGGCTGGCTCAAGCGACAGCGATAACAGAACAGCTACAGCTGAGCCTGTTACATTCGGCTATGACATGATCAAGAAGTCCAATGGCTCAGGCACGCCGTCGGACATCAAGTGGACGGTCAAGCTCAACCAAGGCAAGCTCAAGGCCGACATGAGCGGCTACATGTTCACTGATAATCTGGACGGAAAACAGACGTATACGGGCAACTTTACGGTTTACAAAGGCGACTCGGAGGCGAGCGGAGTCAAGATTTGTGAAAGAAAACTTGAACCTAAGGATAATTCCTTTTCCTATACGTTCCCGAACAACCTTGAGGATAAGTACGCCACCTACTGCATCGTTTATCACACCAAGATGAACGACACGAGCTCGTACGACACTGTGCGCAACAGCGCGGCCATCGAGCGCGGAGGCTCCGTTTCCGGTAGCGATGATGGCAGTTTCACGCCGCAGCTGACGGGTGTTGTGCCGATCGCCAAGAGGCTCGTGAGATACGATGAGGCGGCGACGACGGGCAGGGCGACGTGGGAGACGAAGGTCGCGCTGAAGGCGATCGTCAATGCGGCCCATCCAGGCGAGGTGACGGTGAAGGACACGTTTCAGTCGGCATGGTCGCAGAAGCTTGGTGTCGACGAAAGCTCCATTACCATTAAAATCGGCAATACCAAGCTGGTTCCGGGCACCGACTGGAGACCAACGACCAGCTATCCGGGTAATGAAACAAAGAAAAACTACGACCTCAAAATCATCGTTACCGACAACGTGAAAGCCGCTCTCGAGAACGAGGACTACGCCGTTATCACCTACGACACCACATCAGAAGCGCTGTCGGGCTGGTACTCAAACTTCGCAGCGGTCGAAGCACCGGGCCTGAGACTACAGTGGCCGTTCACCGAACCCGTCAAGTACGTTGTCAACCAAGAAACGGCGCCCGCGGTCGAGAAGCCGGAAACGGAGTCGAAGGTGTCTTGGGTTGAGAACTTCGATTGGCATACCGTTGACGGCTCGGATGAGAAGGGCGCCTGGATCGTCGACTGGACGGTGTATGCAAACCGCCAAAAGGGTAATAAGGGCGCAAATGGCGAGTTCGAATACTATGGAGCTGGAAAGCTGGGCGGGAAACCGCTGAATATCGTTGATAGCCTTCCGGATGGTATGAGCTATGTTGCGAATTCCGCAAAGTATACGCTCGTGCAGAACCCCTATGATAAACATACGGGGCTTCATCGCGGAGGCGAGGCCAAGGAGGTCGTTACGGGTCGGACGCTCGCCGCCGACAACGTCAGCCGCAACGGCAATACGGTCACCTTCTCCATCCCCACGACTGAGCTTGAAAGCTATGCCGGCTACGCAAAGCTCACGTACAAGACGGCGGTCAAGCGCGGTGAGCTCGATACCTCCACAAACGAGGTGAAGTTCACCAACAAGGCCAGCGCCGAGTCGGGAAGCAAGAAGTTCGAATCCGGCAGTGGCACCGTCACCATCAAGAACAACGTTATCAAAAAGACTGGTGAACAGGTCAGTAGTAGCAACCGCATTAAGTACACCATTCTTGTTAACGAGTCTGCCGTTGCCCTTAAAAATGGCACCGACTTCCTTGAGCTCGTTGATACCATGGATGCCAAGTGCACGCTGGTGCCGTCGACGCTTAAGGTCTATGAGTGCGAGAACGATGGCTGGGTTGCGTTGTCCCAGAAGGACTATTCGTCGAAGATGGAGCAAGTCAAGGATGAAGCTGGCTCGCGTACGAAGTTGACGCTCACCGTGCCCGACGAGAAATACCTCAAGGTCGAGTACGAGGTTATCCCGACCGGAAACCCCAATGATAGGGTGCCTCTTTCCAATACCGCGCAACTTACGGGTGTGACGGATGGTTCGGCAACCGATGATCAAACATGGACCGTCAAGAGTGCGTCCGCCAGTGCGGGCGGCAACGGCTACAGCATCACGATGACCAAGTACGATGCCCAACAGGTCGGAGCGACGCTCGAGGGCGCGGAGTTCACGCTCTATAGTGTGAACATGGATCAGGTCGCAAAGGTGGGTATCGAGAAGGCAAGGACTGAGTTCGGTACCGCTAAGAAGACCGACGCCAACGGCAATATATCGTTCGGCACGAGCGGCAGCGCGATGAGCAGTTGCGTGCTCTACCAGCTCGTGGAGACCGGGGCGCCTGATGGCTATGTCGTAGCGCAGCAGCCCGTCTGGATCTTACTCAAGGGCGACGCGAACAACGAGCATTACCAGACTGCGCTTAAGCAGGCGAAGACCATCGTAGGCGGCGCGGAGATCATCGGCGATGACAAAAAAGACGAGATTTGGGTCTATGACAATCGTCTAAAGGGATCCGCAACAATCCAGGCTAAGAAAGTGCTTGAAGGCGGCACCTTCAAGGCGGGACAGTTCTCGTTCGAGCTCAAGGACGCCGACGGCAAGGTACTCCAGACGGTGACCAATAATAACAAGGGAAATGTCTCCTTTGACGTCAAGTACAACAAGGCGGGAACCTATACCTACACCATCTCCGAGGTCGAGCCCGAGGGCGCCGTCGACCATGTTAAAGATCACATCACCTATGACAGGACCGTGTACAACGTCACGGTTAAGGTAACTAATGGCACGGACCAGCTCGACGCCCTAGTTACCTATAACGATGGCTCTCAGAATCCGCCGACCTTTACCAACAAGTACTCGACTACGCTACCTGAGGCGGGCGGGGCTGGCTTGACTATGACATATCTTGCCGGCGCTTCGCTGTTGTGTTTTGCCGCGACGTGGATGCATGCTCGTCGCCACCGTGGTCTTGATCGAGATGGTCGCCGTGAGTAAACTGCACCGCCGCTTGTTGACCGTCATGATGGTGGCCATGACGACTATCCTCGCTTTTGCAGCGTCGCCCGAGACGGCCCGTGCTGCCGATGCCGGAGCCATCACGATTGGCGGCGACGTCGCGACGCAATACGATGCATACCAGCTCTTTTCGGCAACTGTTACCGATAAAGCCGGCTCCGATCAAAAGGTCGCGACGGACTTGGCGTGGGCGAGCGATGCAGCTCGTCAGGCTGTCCTTCCCGTTCTTTATGATGCGGGGTTTGATAGCTCGGCATCGACGGCGCAAGAGGCTGCCGAGTGGCTGAATGCCGACGGACATATGTCGACCGCTCTGGCGGCAAGGCTCGCCTGTGCGATTTGCAATGCAGGTGCCGCTTCTGTTCCCCTCAACGCGGGTATGGCGGCCGAGCTGCCCTGCGGCTACTGGCTCATCGTCGCCGACGACGACGCCATTTCCCAGGGCGAGGCCGGCACCGCGCCGATCATGGCCCTGGTCGGCGGCGGCGCCGTCACCGTCAAGCCCAAGGCCGCGACGCCCAAGGTCGCCAAGCACGTGCTGGAGGACGGCACCGCCGCATGGCAGAAGGCCGCCGACGCCACGGTCGCCGACGACCTGTACTGGCGCCTCTCTGCCACGGTCCCGGCGGGTCTTACCGCCTACGACACCTATACGGTGAAGTTCGTCGACACCATGAGCGCGGGGCTCGACCCCTCCAAGGTCGCCGCGAGCATGCGCGTGTACGCGGCGGCGGGCGCGGACGGCGGCATCGACGCCGTCTCGACCGGTAAGGACGGGCGCGCCGGCTCCGAGCCCGCGAAGGGCTGGACCGATATCACGGCCCAGTGCGCCACCAAGGTAGCGGCCGACGGCAAGACCTTCACCGTGCGCACCGGCGACCTCATCGCCGCGCTCGGCGGGGCCGACGCCTTTACCGCGGGCGCCCGCGTGGTCGCCGTGTACAATGCGCCGCTCAACAGCGCATGCAGCCACGGCATCGCGAAGGGCAACCCCAACGAGGTCTACCTGCGCTACCCGCGCTCTCCCCTCGCCGACCAGTCCGGCGACGCCGGATTCACCCGCACGTCGAGCGATGACGCGTGCGCCTACACCTGGGGACTCAGTCTGATCAAGCGCTCAAGCTCGGACGATAAACCGCTCGCGGGCGCCAAACTGCGCATCATCGACGACCGCGGTCGCATCCTAACGACTGACGGCTCGTGGTCGACGGATGCTGACGCGTGCATCACCACGGACGCGGATGGCCATGTGGAATTGAGCGGTGTGGACGCGGGTGTCTATACCGTCGAGGAAATCGCGGCACCCAAGGGCTACACCGCCTTTGAGGGCAAGCGTACGGTGACGGTTACGGCTGAGGGTCTGGACGTTAAACAAGTGGCGACCGCGAAGCCCAAGGTGACCGTATCGGCCGAAAACCCTCTGCGGGTTGATACCGCCGATGCCAGGACGGGTTCGATTGAGCTGTCGGTGCTCAACACCCCAAGCAAAGAAGCAGGTCGAGGCTTTATGCCCTCGACGGGAGATAGAACGTTGGTACTGGTGGCGGTTTTGGCTGCCATCGGAGTGGCGGCTATTGTTGTCGCGCTCGTCATCAAGCGGGGAGGAGGTCGCCGTGAAAAATAATTGCCCTTCTTGCTCAATGGCGTACTGCCTCCGTAGCGAGTGACGCACAGGCCTACCGACCTGATGATCATTGGTTTTGAAAAAGTTACTAGAGAACCCTCCAAGAAAAGCGAGGCACCCGGTCGATGCGATCGGGCGCCCCGCTTGGTTTGTTGGTGCAAAGCAACCTGACCCCTTTGCATCACCACAAAGGTGCTTGGCATCTTTGTGGTGGTTAGCTGCTAAGCGGTGGGGAGTCCCGGCGTGTTAGCCGACTGCTGCGGCTTGAGGCGGGCGTTGCGCCAGATGATTTGGATGATGTAGCCGAGTGTAAAGACGAAGGCCACGCCGCTGATGAAGTCGCCTACGAGGGGAAACCCCGTGAGGACGCCTGCGATTATGCCGCCCACGGCTGCCATGGCGTAGCGGTTCTGGTTATATCCGACCATGCGGGCGATCGCGCACCCCGCAAAGGCACTCGACACCAACGCGATGCCGATAACGCCGCACAAGAGGGCTCCGGCAAGCGACAGACCAGCGATGGAGATAATCAGCAGTAGGACGGCGGGGACGATAGCAATCGTGCTCAGAAGACCGCTCACCCACAGGGGCATGGGGCGCTGGTGGAGCATGCCGGCGGCGCTGGCGGTCGCGCGCGGAAAGACGAACTCGAGCAGCAGAGCGACAAAGCAGGTCGAGAGTGCCGCGGCGACGATACCGCCGATGATATCGTTAACGGTGGAAGTATCCTCGTTCTCGGTGCGGTCGATCTTGAGCGCGCCTACCTCGGCTCCTGCGGCACGCTCGGGGTCCTCGGAGACGTGTGCGTTCACAGTGCCGGTGATGTGGGCGTTCTTGCCCAGGATGAGCTTGTCGGCCCAAACCTCGACATCGCCCTCGACGGTGCCATCGATGGTCACCGTGTCGCCCGCAAGCGCTGCCGACTTGGTGGAGCCTCGCAGGGCAACCGTCTCGCCCATCGCGTAAAAACAGTTGGCGGTGCTACCGGTGTTGAGCACGACATGCTGACCGGCTACCGTCACGCTGCCATCGATTGCGGTTTTGGAGATATCGATGGTGCGCGCCGCCAGGCGAATAGCGCCGCCTACGGTGCAGTCGCGAATCGATAGGCTCTCGCCCGCCGCGATAATATCGCGGCCGATGGAGGCATCGTCTAGGTTAAGGCTTTGGCCGGCCCAGTACAGGTCACCCTCGGCGCTGGACGTATCCGAGTCAGCTTCGGTCGCAAGTACGTTTCCAGCGGTGTCCGTGCCGGCGAACGACGCCGTGGGAAGTGCGGTGAGCGCGAGCGCGATGAGCGCGAATGCCATAAGCAGGCAGCGACGCATCTTGTGTGACGGCGCCGTCACGGTTTGATTGAAAGCCATGGTTGATCCTTTTGTTAGGTGTTCGGCATATACCTAACAGGGTACCCAACGCGTGGGCGCTCTAAAAGAACCTCTCGGTTGCATTTCGAAGGGTTGTGCCGTGCTGTCTACTTTTTACGGTGCAAGAAGCGCGCGATATCTTCTTCGGTGGGGCTTTTGATGTCAAAGCGCAGCGAGAGCCAGCGCAGACCCATGGTCACGACAACGCATACGACCAGCGCGGCGACATTGCTCATGATGCCGCTCATAACAAGACACACATAGCTTGTCGATCCGGCGATGGCAGCGATAGCATAAAAGTTAGTACGTTGGAAAATGCCCGGAACCACGCCCATAAAGCCGTCGCGCAACATGCCGCCGCCCACCGCGGTGAAAAAGCCCATCATGATGCACACCGCCGGCGCAAAGCCGTAGACCAGCGCCTTGTCTGCTCCAGTGGCGGCGTAGATGCCGACCGAGATGATGTCGAGCAATGGGATGAGTTTCTCGGGTTTGTCGACGATTGCCGGGAAAATATAGATGATGGCTGCCGTGGCAATGGAAAGCGGGAGTGCCATCGGCTGGTTGAGGATGTAGACGTTGCCCACCTGCAACGTCATGTCGCGCAAGAGACCGCCGCCCAGACCGCAGACCACCGCGAGCGCGACCGCGCCCACCAGGTCGAGCTTGTGCTCGCGCGCAACCAGTACACCCGAGATCGATGCAGCGACAACAGCGAACATCTCGAGCCAAAACGGAATAGCGACCATGGCATCCGAGGCATGTGAGGTAATGGTTATAGCGGCGACGACGGGCAAGATGGAGTCCTTTGGATCGTGGGTTTAGACAATGCCCGTACATAGTACATGGTTGGCGGGCGTGGCGACCCTATTGCTCGGTAAACGGTTGGCAGCGGATGCTGACATGGCATTGCTGGAATGCCAGGGATCCAAAACATGTACGTCACCCTCCAAAAACGGCATTTTTCGACATCTTTGGAGGCGGACGTACATGTTTGGATTGAGCTCACAGCATGAGTGAGTTGATTTACTCACATCCGGTATATTTCCCCACTTCAACGGACATAAGAGTTGGATACCGGCTCAGAGCAAGAGGCCCTCAATGGATACCCCTGTTCTCATTTCGCATAAAACCGCATGGCTTGTCCATCATGCACCCCAGAATTTGGTTCAGTCTCTTGCGCGGCACGACTACCAGATAGGCGCACAAGGCATCTCCACCCAGCAACGTGTTGCGCGCATACGACAGGCTCTTATCGGCTGCGGCGTTCCGTCCGATATGCTTAGGACTATCGATATCGCGGTTGTATTCGAATTCGAGCGAATTCGTACCAAAGGCGTCGTTTGTCACATTCTTGGACAAAATCTTCCCTACGAGCATATTAACGAGTTGACGTCCGGAATCTTCATCACCGACGAAGCCTTCACCTTTGTGCTCGCTGCCGAGTGGATGGATAGGATCGAATATCTCGAATATGGCTATGAAGTTTGCGGCGATTATCGCATGAGGCTCAATCCCGCCGACCCTTATACCGGGCAACCAGCCACTACCTCCAAGGATGAAATAACCAAACTGCTCGATCGGCACCCCGGTAAACCCGGTGCCACACGTGCACGGCTCGCGCTCAGGCACATCTACGATCACTCGGCCTCGCCTATGGAGACCGCTTCGGCAATCGCCCTCTCGCTCCCAACAAGCGAAGGCGGCGTTGGTATCCGAGGTATCGAACTCAACAACCCGCTCGAGATCCCTCAACGTCTCTGGCATTGCACAAAAGCCCGAACACTCAAAATCGATGCCCTCATTACCTATAAGCGCAGGGAGCTCGGTATCGAATATAAGGGCGGTTTTCACGATGAGCTCGAGCGTAAGGGAGCAGATGCGGAGCGAGAGGCCGTTCTCTCCCAAATGGGATATCGAATCGTTACGCTCACTTCGGCTCAGTTCGGCAGCCAGCTCGCCTTTCACCGCGCCATGAACAACATTCGCGAAGCACTCGGCATGCCTCGCTGTGCCGACACCGGGTACCAGCGAGAGCAAAACGAACTACGCAAGGCGCTTATCCGCAACTGGAAGGGCATGCGAGACGAAGAGACACCTTCCGAATAGTGCCACTCCCGTGAACTCAATCCAAACGTGTACGTCAGCCTTCAAAGATGTCGAAAAATGTCGGTTTTGGAGGGTGACGTACATGTTTGGGGAAGCGTGGGATCGAGACGTATTTCGATAACAAAAAAGCTCCCATTGTTGGGAGCTTTCTCAACCAAAATGGCGGAGGAGGAGGGATTCGAACCCTCGTGACCTTATACAGGCCAAACGGTTTTCGAGACCGCCGCATTCAACCACTCTGCCACCCCTCCGCGTGGGGTAAAAACAAAGCAGGCTCGAAGGCCTGCTTTGGAATTAACTGGCGGAGAGTCAGGGATTTGAACCCTGGAGACGCTTTTGACGCCTACACGATTTCCAATCGTGCTCCTTCGGCCACTCGGACAACTCTCCGTTAAATGCGAAAGTCAGTATACACGAGGAATCGCAAAGTGCAAACAGAAAAGTTGGCATTTTTTAAAACGCTTGGCCGCGCTTGGCGTTGCAGTGGGGTTTGAGGTGCCAAAAAACGGCTTCCGACCAGCGTGGTTGATCAACTCAATTGTTCAAAAGGGGTATTCATAAGCGACTTGGCAATGAATTTAAAAATCTTTGGGTGGTGCTGTGGACCACTGGTATGCATTTTGCGACCACAGCCTTGTGCCCGTTGACCTGCGGCTTGGCTCAGCTTGTCCCCACGGCACCGTATCTTGTCCACAGATCTGTCAAGCTTTTGGTCGGCATTTGGTTGGAATGCGCATGAAACGTGGTGCGAGTATGGGCATATGTGGAGGTCATGAGGTTGTAGCTGCATATTCTTGCGGCTTGGGAGGTTGAAAGATATTATTACCAAGTCTTTTCCTGCTTCAGGCGCACCTTCACGACCTGAAGCCACATTTGCCCAGAGGAGGTGACAATATGAAGGCTTATGAACTGCTGTTCTTTGTTGACCCGTCGCTCGACCCCGAGACTCGTCTCGCTGTTATGAAGCGTATCGATACCACGATCGCTGAGGGCGCTGGCAAGGTCGACTCCGTTGACGAGTGGGGCAAGCGCAAGCTCGCCTACGAGATCAACGACCTCACCGATGGTGACTACACCCTCATCAACTTCCATGCAGATCCTACCCAGATCGCCGAGCTTGATCGCGTCCTGCGCATCACCGACGCTGTGGTCCGCCACATGATCGTCCGTCGCGACGACCAGGAGTAAGACTGTCGTTTTGGACTGGGCTTGTGCCCCAAGAGGAAGTAGTGAGTTATGAGCATCAATCGAGTGAACATCACCGGTAACCTCACCCGCGATCCCGAGCTGCGAGCCACCGCCGGCGGAACCCAGGTTCTGTCCTTTGGCGTCGCCGTGAACGATCGTCGCCGCAACGCGCAGACTGGCGAGTGGGAGGACTATCCCAACTTTGTCGACTGCACCATGTTCGGCACCCGCGCCGAGGCCGTGAGCCGTTTCCTGGCAAAGGGAAACAAGGTCGCGATCGAGGGCAAGCTGCGCTACAGCTCTTGGGAGCGCGACGGCCAGCGCCGGAGCAAGCTTGAGGTCATCGTCGATGAGATCGAGTTTATGAGCTCCCGTGGTGGCCAGGGTGGCTACGATCAGGGCGGTTACGCCCCCGCAGCTCCCGCGCCCGCAGCACGTCCTGCCGCACCGGTGGCTACGCCGCCCGCGGTCGACGTCTACGATGAGGACATCCCGTTCTAAGGGTTGTTCACCTATTTTTGAGTGAGAGGCGGCTTCGGTTCGCCGAAGTTGCCAAACGAAAGGTATTTTGACATGGCTAATGGTTTTTCTGCACGTCAGCCGCGTCGTAAGTACTGCCAGTTCTGCAAGGAGAACACTGAGTTCATCGACTATAAGGACACTCAGCTTCTCCGTAAGTACATGACCGACCGTGGCAAGATCAAGCCCCGTCGCGTCACTGGCGCTTGCACGCAGCATCAGCATGACATCGCCAACGCCATCAAGCGCGCCCGCGAGATGGCTCTCCTGCCGTACACCGTCCCCGTGGTTTCCTCTCGTGGCAACCGCGACCGCGGCTAAGAAGGGAGACGCATCATGAAGGTTATTCTTCTCGATGAGATCAAGGGCAAGGGTGGCGAGGGTGACGTCGTAGAGGTCGCTCAGGGTTACGCTGAGAACTTCCTGTTCCCCAAGAAGCTCGCTGTTGCCGCCACCAAGGGCAACCTCAAGCAGCTTGACGAGCGTCGCAACAACATCGCCAAGCGCGAGGCCGTCCGTCTGGCTACCGCCAACGAGACCAAGGCTGCCTTCGAGGGCAAGACGGTCACCGTTGACGTCAAGGTCGGCGACGAGGGCATCCTCTTTGGCTCCGTTACCGCCGCTATGATCGCTGACGCCATCAAGGCTCAGCTCGGTATGGACATCGACCGCAAGCGCGTCGAGCTCGGTAAGCCCATCAAGGTTGCCGGTGCCCACACCGTTGCCATCTCGCTGTACCGCGAGATCAAGGCCGAGGTTGTCGTTCTCGTCGGCGTTACCGCCGAGGAGCTCGCCGCCGAGGCTGAGGTCGAGGAGGCCGCTGAGGTCGCCGAGGCCGAGACCGCCGAGGTCGAGACTGAGGCTGCTGCCGAGTAGCATTTGCTGCAACGCAACAATCTTGTTCTAAGAAGGGCGCTCTGGGAAACCAGGGCGCCTTTTTGTTTTTTGCGCTGAGTGAGTGTCATGGTGAACGTTGCGTCGAAGTCTTATATACAGGACCGTTCATCCGTTTGGTTCGGTGATGATTGGCGGCGCGCGGCGCGTTTTGGGACCGTGGCTGATACTATGGATGCTCGCAAGCGATATGAATGAGGATGCTCATGGCATATGACGATAGGGAGACCGGGCTGACGGTTGAGGACCGCGGCTCAAAGTTGGGTCTTCCCCAAAACCAAGATGCAGAGGCCAATGTACTGGCCGCTATGCTGCTATCGCCCGAGGTGGTCGAAGAGGCCCAGGTCGAGCTGCAGCCCGATGACTTCTACCGGCCCATTCATAAGACCATCTATACCGCGATGGTCGATATGTACAACAGCCGCATTCCCATCGACTCCATCTCGCTGATCGATTATCTGCGAAGCATCAATAAGCTCGATGCCGTGGGCGGCGAAGCGTACATTTTGGAGTTGATGGGTCAGACCCTGTCGCTCGTCAACTGGCAGCACCATGCCGCCATCGTTCGCCGCGATTCGATGCTGCGTGAGCTGATCGGCGCCACCAACGAGATCAACGCGCTGGCATATAACGCCCCCACCGACACCAAAGAGGTCGTGGAGCTAGCCGAGAGCAAGCTGCTCAAGGTTACGGCGCGCGAGGTCAAGTCGAGCTACAAGACGCTGACCGAGTTTATGGTCGAGGCCTATAACGAGGCCGAGGAAGTGTGCCAGGCCGGTGGCCAGGCTGCGGGCGTGCCCACGGGCTTTCCGTCACTCGACCGTATGCTCATGGGCTTCCGCGAGGGCCAGCTTATCATCATCGGCGCCCGTCCTGCTGTGGGTAAGACGTCGTTCGCTCTGAACCTGGCACTTAACGCTGCCGCTGCTGGTTATACCGTCGGCTTCTTCTCGCTGGAGATGTCGGGCAAAGAAATTGCCCAGCGTCTGATTTGCGCCTACGCCATGATCTCGATCAGTGACTTCCGCATGGGCCGCATTAGCCCCGAACAGTGGGCCAACATCAACGAGGCCACGCAGACCTTGTCCAAGCTCGATATTCTGATTGACGATACGCCCGGCACCACAGTGACCGAGATTCGCGCCAAGAGCCGCCGAATGCTCCATAACAAGGAGAAGGCAATCATCATTCTGGACTACCTGCAGCTGGTGAGTCCTCCGCCGGGACGCCGCTCCGAGAGCCGTACCGTCGAGGTTTCGGAGATGTCGCGTGGTCTGAAGATCATGGCCAAGGAGCTCAAGATCCCGCTCATCGCGCTGTCGCAGCTCTCGCGTCAGGTCGAATCCCGTACCGGCAAGCGCCCACAGCTTTCCGACCTTCGTGAATCGGGCTCCATCGAGCAGGACGCCGATATCGTTATGTTCTTGGACCGCTCCGCCGACGAGGCCGAGGCCTCGCGCGACGATCGACCCGACGAGGGCGTTACGCGTATCGTCGTGGCCAAGAACCGTTCGGGCCCGATCGGCGACGTCGATCTGATGTTCCTGCCGGCATCCACCAAGTTCTATGAGCTTGATGGGGCACATGCCGAGGAGTAGGACAGGCGCCCGTTGCACGGGTATACTGGGAATGTTTTGTGCTTCTGCGTGCCGGCGTGGCGCGTAGACAGTCCATGAATGTAAGGAGTAAACATGCCGTCAACCGTTTTGGTCGGTGCCCAGTGGGGCGATGAGGGCAAAGGTAAGATTTGCGACCTGGTCGCCGGCGACTTCGATGCCGTCGTGCGCTACTCGGGAGGCAACAACGCCGGCCACACCATCGTCGTCAACGGCAAGAAGTACGGCCTGCACCAGGTGCCCTCCGGCATCATGTATTCCGACCACGTGTCGGTGATCGGTAACGGCTGCGTCGTCAACCCCAAGGTTGTCCTTGAGGAGATCGACATGTTCGAGGCCGACGGCATCACCACCAAGAACCTCAAGATTAGCGGCAACGCGCATGTCATCATGCCGTACCACATCGATCTGGATGGCGCCTTTGAGCAGAAGCTCGGCAAGAAGAACATCGGTACCACCAAGCGCGGCATTGGTCCGTGCTATCAGGACAAGATGGCTCGCATCGGCCTGCGCATGCAGGACATGCTGGACGAGGCGCTGTTCCGCGACAAGCTGGAGACCGCTCTCGCCCGCGTGAACCCCGAGCTCGAGCTCATCTACAACCTGCCCACCTACACCGTGGACCAGATTTGCGACGAGTACCTGCCGATGGCCGAGCGCCTGCGCCCCTACATCACCGAGACGAGCCTGCTGCTCAACAATATGATCGATGAGGGCAAGGACCTGCTGTTTGAGGGCGCCCAGGCGACGCTGCTCGACATCGACCACGGCACCTATCCGTACGTGACGTCTTCCAACTGCACCGCCGGCGGCGCCATCACCGGCTCCGGCGTCGGTATGAAGAACGTCAACCGCGTGCTGGGCGTCATGAAGGCCTATATCACCCGCGTCGGTTCGGGCCCCATGCCCACCGAGCTTTCCTATGAGTCCGAGGCTGGCCACACGCTGACCGAGGAGGGCTATGAGTACGGCGTGACCACTGGTCGCCGTCGTCGTTGCGGCTGGTTTGACGGCCCTATCGCCAACTATGCCTCGCGCGTCAACGGCCTCACCGACATCGCCATGACCAAGCTCGACGTGCTTTCGGCCTTCGACACCATTAAGGTGTGCGTTGCCTATGACGTCGATGGCGAGCGTTACACGAGCGTGCCCGAGCACCAGGTGCGCTTTGAGCATGCCAAGCCCATCTACGAGGAGCTTCCTGGCTGGAAGTGCGATATCACCGGCTGCCGCAGCTTTGAGGAGCTGCCGCGGGAGGCTCAGGACTACGTGGCGTTTATCGAGGATCTGGCACACACCCGCGTGACGTTCATTGGCGTTGGCGCTGGTCGCGAGCAGATCATCAACCGATTCTGGAAGTAATCGGGACTATTTGGTTATTGCGATATACCCCTTTGCAGCCCGGACGGGCGGCCGAGGGGTATATTTGCTTGCAAAGGGCTCGCGCGGAGCGGGCCATTCATCCATAGAGGAGGCACCCTTGAAGGCGGACACTCAAACCATCGACATCCTGTTGTTGGGCAGCGGCGGCCGCGAGCATGCTTTGGCAGCTAAGCTCGCAGCATCACCGCGCGCCGGCAAGCTCTACATCGCGCCGGGTAACGGCGGCACCGCGAGCTGCGGCGAGAACGTTGTTCTCGACGACTGCGATCCTGCGGCCGTGGCGGCGTTTGCGCAGAGCCACGGATGCGGACTCGTGGTGATTGGCCCCGAGGCTCCGCTCGTGGCGGGCGTGGCCGACGCCGTGCGCGCGGCGGGTATTCCCTGCTTTGGCCCGGGCGCCGAGGGTGCCCAGATGGAGGGCTCCAAGCTGTTCTCCAAGCAGCTCATGGAGCGTGCGGGCATTCCGACGGCAGCCTATGGTTCGTTTACCGACGAGGCTTCGGCTCTCGCCTACGTGCGCGAGCAGGGCGCCCCGCTGGTCGTGAAGGCCGACGGCCTTGCCGCCGGCAAGGGCGTTATCGTGGCGACCGAACTTGAGCAGGCCGAGGAGGCCGTGCGCGAGTGCTTTGGCGGCACCTTTGGCGATGCCGGCAACACCGTGGTTATCGAGGAGATGCTCGTTGGTCCCGAGTGCTCGCTGCTGGCCTTTACCGACGGCAAGACCGTGCGCCCCATGGCCACCTCGCAGGACCACAAGCGTGCGCTCGAGGGCGACAAGGGCCCCAACACCGGCGGCATGGGCGTCTACAGCCCGGTGCCCATCGTGACTGACGAGGAACACGCCACGATGGTGGCGGTCATGGAGCAGACCGTGGCCGAGCTCGCTGCCGAGGGTATCGACTACCGCGGCTGCCTGTACGGCGGCTTTATGCTCACGCCTGCCGGCCCCAAGGTGCTGGAGTTCAATGCCCGCTTTGGCGACCCCGAGACGCAGGTCGTGCTGCCGCGCCTTAAGAACGACCTGGTTGAGGTCATGCTGGCTTGTGCCAACTGCGAGCTCGACCAGATTGAACTCGACTGGCGCGACGAGTGGGCCGTGGCCGTTGTCCTGACGAGCGCGGGCTATCCCGGCAGCTACGAGAAGGGCAAGGTCATTACCGGTATTGAGGATGCCGAGGCCATGGAGAACGTGACCGTGTACCACGCGGGCACTGCCGTGGTGGACGGCCAGCTCGTGACCAATGGTGGCCGCGTGCTTGCCGTGACCGCTCTGGGCGACACGTTCGAGAACGCTCGCAACCTTGCCTACGAGGCCTGCGAGAAGATTGATTTTGAGGGCAAGACCCTGCGTCACGACATCGGCCTGCGCGCACTGCGCGGCCGCGACGCCTGGGATGCCTAAAATCCGAGAGGAATGAGACGGATGGACGAGAAGAACGAAGAGCTCGTGGATGCGCAGATCGTCGAGGAGGACAGCCGCGTGTATGGGCACGCCGAGGGCGAGCCTGGTGGCGAGGTCGCTGACGAGCCGGCGCTGGTGCTGGGCGACGACGACCCGCACGATGCCGAGCTGCACGAGAAAATTCTTTCGGAGGAGTGCGCCTGGAAGGGCAAGATCCTCGACGTCCACCGTCTTGAGGTTGAGCTGCCCAACGGTCACCGCAGCGCTCGCGATATCGTTCGCCATCCGGGTGCGGCGGCCGTTGTGGCGCTGACCGAGAGCGGCAAGATCGTACTGGTGCGTCAGTACCGCACCGCCATCGACCGCGTGACGGTCGAGATTCCCGCCGGCAAGCTCGATCCAGGCGAGGACCCGCTTGATTGCGCCAAGCGCGAACTGCATGAGGAGACGGGCTTTAGGGCTGGTCGTATTCGCTTTCTGACGTCGATTGTCACGTCCTGCGGTTTTTGCGATGAGATCATCCACATCTACTTGGCTACCAAGCTCGAGTTTGATGCGCCCAACCCCGATGATGACGAGTTTGTCAACGTGGACCTGGTGCCGCTGCACGAGCTGATCGACGCCGTGCTCGACGGCAAGATCGAAGACGCCAAGACCGTCGTAGGCGCGCTTGCCTGCGACAGCATCGCGCACCGACTAGGCGGAGCGGAGCTTTAACGAGCGGGGATGATCCCGCAGGTTTGTGTAAGTCAGCGAAAGTGCTCCATTTGAGACAAGGTGGCCTAAAAGAGGAGGGAAGCGTATGGATATACGCGACCGACGATTGAAGGCCAGATTGTCCAAATGGAGCACTTGCAGCGTCGAGACGAAACGCGGTTTGGTAAAACCGCGTAAGGTGATTATGTTTAAGAGGTTTCTTTCGTATTACAAGCCCCAGATGGGGCTTTTTGTTGCTGATACTGTTTGTGCTCTGGTGCTTGCCGCCATTGACCTGGCGTTCCCCATTATCCTGCGCAATTTGACCGGTGGGCTATTTACTCAGGGTCAGGCTGCCATTATGCAGGCGCTCGGCATGATCGCGGTGGGCTTGGTGCTGATGTATGCCGCCCGCTGCGCCTGCCGCTACTTTGTGAGCTATTGGGGTCACGTGATGGGCGCGCGCATGGAGTCCAAAATGCGCGAGGACCTGTTCGACCAGTATGAGCGCTTTAGCTTTGCGTACTTCGACCGCAACAGCTCGGGCGACATGATGAGCCGCGTGGTCAACGACCTGTTCGATATCTGCGAGGCGGCGCATCACGTACCCGAGTGGATCATCATCTGCGGTATCGAGATTATCGGCTCGTTTGTGATCCTCTTTACCATCGCTCCGGTGCTGGCGCTTGCCATGGCCGTGGTGACGGCGGCGTTTGCGGTCGTCATGTTTTGGCAGAACATGCGCATGCGCGAGGTCTTTAGCGACAACCGCAAGAAGATCAGCGGCATTAATGCACAGCTGCAGGATTCTCTGGCGGGCATGCGCGTGGTCAAGAGCTTTGCCAACGAGGAGACCGAGCGTGCCAAGTTCCGTGCCTCTAACGACCGCTACCTTTTGTCCAAGGAGAACATGTATCACGCTATGGGCGTCTATACCGCGACGTATGGCCTGCTCTCGGGTGTGCTCTATGTGATCGTAGTGCTGCTGGGCGGATGGCTGGTCGCCCAGGGACAGCTACAGGCGGTCGATATGGCGACCTTCGCACTCTATATTTCGCTGTTCTGCACGCCGCTTGAGACGCTCGTCAATTCGGCCGAAACGTATCAGAAGGCTATCGCCGGCTTTAAACGTATGGACGAGGTGCTCTCGACCGCGCCGGATATCCAGGACAAGCCGGGCGCTACGGATCTGCAGGTGACTGCCGGCGCCGTGGAGTATCACGACGTGTGCTTTAACTACGAGGATGTCGAGCTGGGCGAGGGCTATGCCGACGAGCGTCCCGTTATCGACCATATGGACCTGTCCATCAAGCCCGGGCAGACCATCGCTTTGGTTGGCCCTTCGGGCGGCGGCAAGTCCACGACCTGTTCGCTGCTGCCGCGCTTTTATGACGTGGCTACCGGATCCATTAGCATCGACGGTCAGGACGTGCGCGATGTGACGCAGCAGAGCCTGCGCCGCGCCATCGGCCTGGTGCAGCAGGATGTCTATCTGTTTGACGGTACGATTGGCGAGAACATCGCCTACGGCAAGCCGGGCGCTACGGCGGAAGAGATCGCCGAGGCGGGCAGCCGCGCCAATATCGATACCTTTATCGAATCGCTTCCGCAGGGCTACGACACCGTGGTGGGCGAGCGCGGCAGCCGTCTTTCGGGCGGACAGAAGCAGCGCGTTGCCATCGCGCGCGTGTTTCTCAAGAACCCCAAGATCCTGATTTTGGACGAGGCGACGAGTGCTTTGGATAACGAGAGCGAGGAGGCGGTGCAGGCGTCGCTCGAAGAGCTGGCACGCGGCCGCACCACGATTATCATCGCCCACCGCCTTTCTACCATTAAGCATGCCGATGAGATTGCGACCGTTGAGCATGGTCGCGTTGTGGAGCGTGGCACGCACGAGGAGCTTCTCGCCCGTGGCGGCACCTATGCCCGTTACTATCGAATGCAGTTCGAAGGTGCGCGTGCGCACGAGCTCGACTGATTGATATGACAGGAAGTTTATGGCTGACAAGAACCCTTTGACTCCGGAAGAAGTGACGGAGTTATTCTCCGAAATCGATGCATCCGGCGTCTTGGATCCCACGCTCGCCAAAAAGCGTACCGAGCGCATGCGTGAGAAGGAGGCTGCGGCCAAGCGCGGTGACAAAGCGGCGCTAGCGCAGCTGCGCAGCGAGGACCGCGCGAGTCAGGCAAAACATATCGACCCGCTGTCCGAGGACGATCCTTCGGGCTCGCAGGTGAGCCATACCATTACGAAGACCGCGATGGCCGTGGTCATCGGTATTTTGGTGCTGATCGTGGGCATGCAGATTGGCTACGGCGTGATGCGTCGTCTGAACACCGCCAACCTGTCCGAGAGCGTTTCGGTCGATACCGTCTCGACCGCGCTCAAGGGTGGACTTGAATGGGGCAACGGCTTTACGCAGTTCCCGCTCGACTTCACCGTCGATGAAGCCGATGAACGCGCGGGCACGGTCGAGGTGACGGTGTTGGACACATCGTCTGCCAACGAGCTCGAGCTGCTGTCCAACGGGCAGATTCAGGCCGCGGCGCTTGCGACCAACGCGTTGCTCAACGATAAGATCGACCGCGTGGTGTATAACGTTCACGCCTATATCGACGAGGATAGCAACATTCAGCACGATTCCTTCTTTGGCATGTTCCCCGCGCGCGGCCACCAGAGCGCCATTTTGACGTTCGTGTGGACCAAGAGCTCATCCAACGCCACGAGTATCGACTGGAAGATGCGCATCGTGAGTATGGATGACACCATCGCCGAGCGCATTCAGAAGCAGGTGAACTCGGTGTCGTCGTTGATTGAGGACCCGGTGGTGAGCCAGACCAAGATTGACGAGGAAAAAGCCGAGCGCGATCTGGAGCATCGTCTGCATGGCCGCGAGATTTTCCGTGGCGGCAAGCCCGATCGCACACCGTCCGAACTGCTGGAGCAGGACAAGAAAAAATAAGACGCCATCATCCCGCGTGAGCCACAAGCCCCGCGGGATGATTTTTCTGGGACGGGGATTAAAAAACATTATGCATAGAAAGTCATAATTATCATTTCGTAAACATTTCGATGAAATTAACGCCATGAGGCATGCTTGCGGTTACAATACCGCGAGGCCTAACTACACACCTTTAAGCCGGTCCTGTGAGACCGGGAAGGAGAATTATGGCGAACAACCATACCGCGGGCGCTGCCGCCCGCACCTTCGCGCCCAGCGAGCTTTGCCAGCGTATGCTGGCCAAAACCAGCAAGGGCACCTGCGGTCCCTGCATCCTGTATCTTGAGGATGGGACCATTTTTTATGGACGTGCATGCGGCGCCGAGGGCACCGCGACCGGCGAAGTTTGCTTCAACACCTCGCTCGAGGGCTACTTTGAGGTCATGACCGACCCGAGTTATGCCGGCCAAATCGTAACCATGACCTATCCGCAGATCGGCAACTACGGTATCGACGAGACCGACGTCCAGTCGGCCTTCCCCGGCGACGCCGTGCGCCCTGCGAGCGTTCCGGCCATGCGCGGCATGATCGTTCGCGACATGTGCGCCACGCCTTCTAACTGGCGCTCGGCCGTCAGCGTGCCGGAGTACCTGCGCGCTCACGGCATCGTCGCTATCGAGGGTGTCGACACTCGCGCCCTGGTGCGCCACCTGCGCGACAATGGTTCCAAGATGGGCATTATTTCGACCGAGATCTTCGACGTCGACGAGCTTGCCGAGCGTCTGGCCGCTGCGCCCACGTTGGTAGGCGAGAACCTGGTCAAGACCGTAAGTTGCCCCGTACCTCACGAGTTTGTGGCCGCCGACCTGCCTGCCACGCATGACTTTGCGCTTACGGCTGGGGCTCCCGCCCGTCACAAAGTGGTCGCCTACGACTGCGGTGTGAAGCGCGGCATTCTGGAGGGTCTGGTCCGCGCCGGCTGCGACCTTACCGTCGTGCCGTGGGACACGCCCGCGAGTGAGGTGCTCGACATGAATCCCGACGGTGTCTTTTTGTCCAATGGCCCCGGCGACCCCGACGCTGTGGTGGAGACCTACGAGCAGGTGCAGCAGCTGATCGGCAAGGTGCCGGTCTTTGGCATTTGCCTGGGCCATCAGATGATCAGCCTGGCCTGCGGCGCCCAGATGGAAAAGCTTAAATTCGGTCACCGCGGTGGCAACCAGCCGGTCATGAACCTGGTAAGCCGTCGCGTGGAGATTACCGCGCAAAACCATGGCTTTGGCCTGCTGTTCCCCAGCCTGGGCAAGCTTGTTCCCGAGCTTTCCGGCGGCGAGACCGAGCATGCGGCCGATGGAGATCTGCGCGTCTGGGTGCGCCGCGGAATCGCGCCGGTCGTGATGAACGAGCGCTTTGGCCGCATTCGCCTGACGCACGTGAACCTCAACGACGGCACCGCCGAGGGCATCCAGCTGCTCGACGCCCCGTGCTTCTCGGTCCAGTACCACCCCGAGGCTTCGCCTGGCCCCACCGATGCCCACTATCTCTTTACCGCCTTTACGCGACTCATGGACGGCGAGGAGAACTACCTGGACATCGATACCGCGAAGGACCGCCTTGCCGGCTGGAACTTTGCTGAGTCCGAGACCGCTGAGACCGAGGAGAACTAACATGCCTAAACGTACTGACATCAAGCGCATCCTCGTCATTGGTTCGGGCCCCATCGTCATCGGCCAGGCCTGCGAGTTCGACTACTCCGGCGCCCAGGCCTGCAAGGTGCTCAAGGAGGATGGCTTTGAGGTCATCCTGGTCAACTCCAACCCGGCGACCATCATGACCGACCCGGGTCTTGCCGACCGCACCTATGTCGAGCCCATCACCGCTGAGTTTATCGAGCGCGTAATCAAGAAAGAGCGCCCGGACGCGCTGCTGCCCACGCTGGGCGGCCAGACCGGTCTGAACGCCGCCGTCGAGCTGGCGAAAGACGGTACGCTCGACAAGTACGGCGTCGAGATGATCGGCTGCGACCTGGCCGCCATCGAGCGCGGCGAGGATCGCAAGCTCTTTAACGAGGCCATGGCCGAGATTGGCCTGGAGGTCGCACGCTCGGGCTATGCCTACAGCGTGGCCGACGCCGAGGCTATCGCCGAGCGCGTGGGCTATCCCTGCGTACTGCGCCCGAGCTTTACCCTCGGCGGCGCCGGCGGCGGCATCGCTCACACTCACGAGGAGCTCGTCTCCATCGTGAGCCAGGGCCTCGAGCTCTCGCCCGCCCACGAGGTGCTGGTCGAGGAGTCCATCGAGGGCTGGAAAGAGTATGAGATGGAGGTCATGCGTGACCACGCCGGCAACGGCATCATCGTGTGCTCCATCGAGAACCTCGACCCCATGGGCGTGCATACCGGCGACTCCATCACCGTGGCGCCGGCGCAGACCCTCTCCGACCTGGAGTATCAGCGCATGCGTGTCGCCTCGCTCGCCATCTTGGAGAAGATCGGCGTCGAGACCGGTGGCTCCAACGTGCAGTTTGCCGTGAACCCCCAGACCGGCCGCCTGATCGTCATCGAGATGAACCCGCGCGTGAGCCGTTCGTCCGCCCTCGCTTCCAAGGCCACGGGTTTCCCCATTGCCAAGGCCGCCGCGCGCCTGGCTGTGGGCTACACGCTCGACGAGATCGTCAACGACATCACCAAGGCTACGCCCGCCTGCTTTGAGCCCACGATCGACTACTGTGTGGTCAAGGTGCCGCGCTTTGCCTTCGAGAAGTTCAAGGGTACCGACCCCACGCTCACCACGCGCATGAAGGCCGTGGGCGAGATTATGGCGATCGGCCGCACCTTTGAGGAGGCCTTTGGCAAGGCCATGCGCTCGCTGGAGGACGGACACCAGGGCATTTGCGCCGGTGGAAAGGAGGGTGCCGACAAGCTGGGCGACGACGAGCTCGCTCAGGCCGTGGCAACCCCGACCGAGCATCGCATCTTCTTTGTGGTCGAGGCCCTGCGCCGCGGCTGGGATGTCGCGCGTATCCGTGCCATCTGCGGTATCGATCCGTGGTACCTCAACCGTATCAACGACATGGTGCAGGTCCAGGAGAGCATCCGCGGCCTGCGTGTGGAGGATATCGATGCCGACGCGATGCGCCTGCTCAAGCAGTACGGCACGAGCGACGCCGAGATCGCTGCGCTGACCGGCTCGGACGAGCGCTTTGTGCGCGCCTATCGCAAGGGCCTTGGCGTGGTTCCCAGCATGAAGACGGTCGATACCTGCGCTGCGGAGTTCTCGAGCGCCACGGAGTACCATTACAAGACGTACGAGAACATCTACCGCACGAGCCCGGATGCCAAGAAGTGCGTGGCTCCCGACGAGACCACGCCGGCGGACAAGCCCAAGGCGATGATCTTGGGCGCCGGTCCCAACCGCATTGGCCAGGGTATCGAGTTCGATTACTGCTGCGTGCACGCGAGCTACGCGCTGGCGGCCCGCGGCTTTGAGACCATCATGGTCAACTGCAATCCCGAGACCGTTTCGACCGACTACGACACGTCCGACCGTCTGTACTTTGAGCCGCTCACCTACGAGGACGTCATGGATGTCATCGATGTTGAGCGACCCGACGGCGTCGTGGTGACGCTCGGCGGCCAGACTCCGCTTAAGCTGGCGCGCATGCTCGAGGAAAGCGGCGTGAACATCATGGGAGCGCCACGGAAGCGCTTTAAGGCTGCGGGAGCGGTTTGGGCGGCTATTCTTAGAAAAAGGCTGGGAAAGCAGGCGCTTTATGAAAAAGCTCAGAAGGCATAAACAGGGCCAATAAAGAAAATTTAGAAAAACAGGAGAGCGCTGCGGCTGGGTACGCGGGCCGCAGGCTGGGAGGAGAACTGGGATGGAAAAGCTGGATTACAAAAAGCAATATAAGGATCCCTACCTGCCGCCGAAAAAACCGGTGGTGGTCGATGTTCCCGAGATGTTTTTTTTGATGGTTGACGGATGGGGAGCGCCGGAAGAACCAAGCTACCAGGAGGCGGTCTCGCTGCTGTATTCCGTGGC